>FLOH01000182.1_pt1 | contig 173578 bp, 157 predicted proteins | sample 756751 | NCBI WGS metagenome assembly FLOH01 (sample SAMEA4026879, study PRJEB14308) | marine metagenome | biome: coastal water; material: water | depth 74 m | reverse complement strand
ACCTGGGCAGCGATATAATCAATGATTGCACCGGCAATATCCAGCTGAGTACAACCTTCAATGCCTTCCAGACCAGGCGAGGAGTTCACTTCCATGATCTGAGGGCCAGCATTACTCTCCAACAGGTCAACACCGGCGACCCGGAGCCCCATTATCTGGGCAGCCCGAACAGCAGTCTCTTGATATTCAGCATTCAACTCCACCTGTTCCGTTCGTCCCCCTCTGTGGACATTGCTCCTAAATTCATTGCCTTGAGCCACTCGGCGCATTGCAGCGATAACCCGATCACCTACCACAAAAGCACGAATATCGCGTCCCTTGCTCTCAGCCACAAACTTTTGAATCAATACATTCTGCTTTTGATTGTGGAGCAGTTCAATTATCGCCTCTGCTGCATCAATGGTTTCGGCCAGCAGCACTCCGATTCCCTGGGTGCCCTCCAACAATTTTATGATCACAGGGGCTCCTCCCACACGATGAATGGCTGGAATCACATCCTTCTTATCGCGTACGAAAGTGGTCTGTGGAATACCGATATGGTGACGACTGAGTATTTGCAAGCTCCGTAGTTTGTCTCTGGAGGTAGCTATGGCTGCCGCTGTATTGGCACAGAACACATCCATCTGTTCAAATTGACGAACGACAGCTGTCCCATAATAAGTTATCGATGCTCCGATTCGCGGTAGAACTGCATCGTAGTGGGAAAGTTGCTTTTGACGAAAATAAAGATCCGGTGCTCCCTCTTCCAGGTCTATGGCAAACTTCACCGTGTTCAGCACTCTAACATCATGACCACGCTGCACTGCTGCTTCTCTAAGTCTTCTAGTGCTATAGCATTTTGGGCTTACCGACAATATTCCTAATTTCATATTATTTCCTCTGATATCCTAAAGTCCTGTGGATGTTCTAATTATTAATCATGGTTTTTTTTGATCCGGATTGGTTTACCGCCATAATAAGAATTACCTGCATCTACGAGAAAGCGACCCCTGAAAGCTTCCCGACCCAACAACATTCTGAAGCCCATTTCGTCACGGCTGGCCAGGGTTAATTCTACAGGATATATTTCTCCAAGTATCATAAGATTCGTTAAGATCACTGGTCGTATGGAAGCCTTTCCGCTGGAGCTGCGAATGGATCTGTATTCCAGCAGTTTTGCTTCGCATTCAAGCGTGGATGTTGTTTTTTTTTGTAGCGGATGCACTTTGAAGCGAACCCAGATCTCCCCGTCTTTTTGAAATTTTTTCAATTCGAAGACGTGTAGCGATGAGGATCTAGCACCTGTATCAACTTTAACTTTTATGGTGTTTATTCCCATCTCAGGTAGGCCGACCCATTCACGCCAACCAATGACTGGCTTCTCTTTTCTTGATAATTTATTATTCATGTTTCACCTGATCTGATATACCTATTTCTTGATAAACATAACGAGGGGTCATTCTTTTGACTTGAACCAAATACTGAACCAATGCAAGCTTGACAATATATTACAATTATCCAAGATTTTTCAATTGATCATAAACGTGTGAGAAGAAGAAGCAGTCTCCACTGGGAGCAGGATTTTTATTCGATCGTGTTCATTCCATAGTATCCTGAAAAAAGATAAATCAAGCGTTCTTTGAAAATAATAATACCTGAATTTATATAATTTCAGGATCACCACTTTTTTGGGTTTTCCAATTCAGCGCGAGACTCCAGAGTCCCCCACCCAACACTTTTGCAGCAAATTGAGCAAGCATGACAATCCAGAGTAGCGGAAAGCCAAAGGCCAGAGCCGGAAAAACGGCACTATCAACGGCTGAAGAAACTACGTTACTTCCATTGACCCTTAAGAGCTTGGTTCTGTGACCTAGAAAATGATAGGTGATTGTGTCAGCGATACCCGCTGCAGCAAATGCGAGGAAGCTAGCGAGTGCGATTGGACCAGCATCCCGGTTTAGAATCCAGGATAGTGCTGACCCCGTTGCAATGAGCAGGGTCATTTTCCACCAGAGACCACTATTTTTCCAGGCATCATGAAGACTGTCTCGCACAGTGAGATCAAGACCTATAAGTACAAATGCAGTGATAATACTCGCAGACGGACCAAATTCGGTGATAATTAAATTCGCTGAAAGAATTGAAACCAGATATAATATTATGTAGAACATGAATGATGACTTCCCAATGCTAGTTTATCCCGATATTCGAATCGGGGATTGAAGCTAATTCCAACATTTCCGAAACCAATTGTTTGTTAAATCCAGATCTTCAAGGTCTTATGAAATAGACAGCGAGCCAACAGCTCTAATTGTCTCGAATTTGGTGACCTCAATTCCCCGCTACCATTGCACTGAGGTCGATGCTCATTATCTTGGACGCAGGTTAGTGGGGATTAAGAGGAGCTATTATGGCAAAAGAGGCGGTTGTATTACTGAGTGGCGGACTTGATTCGAGTACAGTACTTCCATATGCGCTAGAAAAGGGATATAATGTCCATGCGCTTTCATTTGACTATGGTCAAAATCATAAATTCGAATTGGTCGCAGCCAGACGAATCGCTGAAGCAAATCACATAAATAAACACACCATCATGACCATCGATCTTCGTTCTTTTGGTGGATCTGCCTTAACTGCGGATATTGAGGTGCCAAAAGATAAATCTGGTAAGGTGGGCTCGGCTGGCATCCCAATCACCTATGTTCCAGCTCGCAATACTATCTTTCTCAGTTTCGCTTTGGGATTGGCTGAGGTATCTGGAGCTCTGGACATTTTTATTGGTGTGAATGCCCAAGATTATAGTGGCTACCCCGATTGTCGCCCTGAGTTTATTACAGCCTTTGAAAAGCTGGCGAATCTGGCCACCAGGGTGGGAGTAGAGGGTGGCATTTTCACGATCCATACACCACTTATGGAGTTAACAAAGGCGGAAATCGTAAAGCTGGGAATTTCTCTCGGGGTTGATTACAGTCTAACCCATACTTGCTATGATCCTTTAGGAAATGGCGACCCCTGTGGGAGTTGTGACGCTTGTAATCTTAGGCGAAGAGGATTTCAAGAGGCGGGATTCCCGGATCCCTTGAATTATGGGGATCGTTAATCTAACACACCTGTTATGAAGTCGATATTTACTTCCAGTATCAGCGTCTTTTCCCCAGCAATTCTAAAAAGTATTTTTCCCAATAAAACAATTACAAAGCATGATTAAGTTTTTGGTTTCACCCATGAAGATACTGGCCGGACAACAATCCCTCCCCTGGCAGTGAATAACCCCTCAACGCGGATTTGTCGAGGTTCCAAGAGTTTAACCAGATCGCTTGATATTTTTGTAATGCAAGCTTCGTTAAATATTCCATACATGCGATAACTCTGGAGATATATTTTTAGCGATTTCGTTTCAACACACCACTCATCCGGGATGTATTCAATTTTCAAGTCAGCGTAGTCAGGCTGCCCAGTCATCGGACAGAGCGATGTGAAATCCGGGATACTCAGGTTAATACTAAGATCTGTATCTGCTGGATTATATTCTTGAATTGATTGTGGGTTAGGGAAACGCTCCAGGTTTTCAGGTTGGGGATGGTCGAGAGAAAGAGCAGGTGAATTAGCTGAGCCCAGTAGTGTTAAGTTTTCGTGTAGTTCTTTTGGTGTCATAAAAATATCCTTGCTAAATCGTTCTTCTGTATGCCAGTTATGAATAATCCAATTCAATCTAACTTGGGATTATAGCCGCATGCCAATGAAAAAGAGGGCTATCCATTCCCCGTTTCATAAGCTTAAACTTACAGCGCAAATAATATCTCCACGGGAAGCTTTGCGATAATTCAATTATTGTAAAACGTCAAATAAATGTCTATTAATCAAGCTGAGAGTCGATAACGAATTAGTGAATCTACGCTTTTCCCTTTTTGCATAACCATCAATATGAATTGCATGATCGATTAAGTTTAATAAGGTTTCAAGAGATGTTAAAATATTTATCAACAAGATGGCATTCAGATTTCGGGTATAGACATATCCTCATCCTCGCAATCCCGTTAATACTAAGCACCGGCTCCTGGGCTATCCAACAATTTGTGGATCGAATGTTTCTCAGTTGGCAGTCAGAAGAGGCTCTCGCGGCGGCAATGCCAGCAGGAATTCTGAACTTTGCCTTTATCTGTCTGTTTATCGGAACAGTTAGCTACGCGGGTACCTTTGTATCACAGTATGTGGGAGCAAAAGAGGATCATAAAGTAGGAACCGTACTCTGGCACAGCATTTATCTGTCCTTAGCTGGAGCTATCGTTCTCATTCTGGTAGCCCCCTTTTCTGAGAAGCTATTTGGAATCGTCGGGCACAACCAACAAGTACAGGTTTTGGAAACAACCTACTTCAGAATTCTTTGCTTTGGTGGCCTGGGTCCCATCCTTTCAGCTGCCTTCGCTGGATTTTTTACTGGTCAGGGAAACAATTGGCCGGTCATGTGGGTAAACCTCTTTACAACCGTGACGAATATCATTTTGGACTATCTCCTCATCTTCGGAATTGGGATTTTTCCGGAAATGGGTATAAAAGGGGCTGCTATCGCAACCATAATTGCCGGTTTTGCTTCAATTGTGCTCTATGCGATCTTGATTTTCCGTCAAAAAAATGAAGTGCGTTTCCACGTTTTTTCAGCCTTTTCACTTAACCCCGATTTTATGAGACGATTCGTAAAATATGGCTTACCCAGTGGTGGACATTTCTTCCTCGAGATCATGGGCTTTACGGCTTTCATTCTCATTCTCGGCCGCATCGGTCAAATGGAACTCGCCGCCACCAACATTGCCATCAATATTAACAGTCTGGCCTTCATGCCCATGTTTGGATTGGGGATCGCCTTATCAATGAGTGTTGGTCAAAACATCGGCGCCGGCAAACCTGAACTTGCAGAATATGCTACTAACTCGGCTGTCCAACTGGGCTTGGTTTACATGATATTCTGCGCTGTCCTTTATCTTGGAGTTCCTCATCTCATGATCGCTCCTTTTGAAGCCACAGCCGAGACCGTCAGGGTTAGCATCGTATTGCTTCGATTTGTGGCTGTTTATGCAGTTTTCGACACACTCAGCATCCTGTACTCCTCGGCGGTGAAAGGAGCAGGAGATACCCATTTTGTTATGAGGGTTACTACAGCGCTTTCCATTTTTGTGCTTATTATTCCTACCTACATCGCTGTAGATATCTATCACTCCAGCCTGTATCTGCCCTGGGCTTTTTGCGCCCTCTTCATTATCAGTATGGGCCTCACATTTTTTGTTCGATTTATTGGGGGGAAATGGAAATCCATGAGTGTGATTGAGAATTCCGGATTTCTCCCTTCTCAGCACCCTGCAAACCCATTCACTCCAGAGGTCTAGGCTCTGCTGGTCAACAATCTTTATTCAATTATCGGTTTATGATATGTGACTTTGCGGAGATAAAATTTCATAGAGGAGCTTCATGCCCCCATGAAAGGGAAATAATTTTACCATTCCAGGTGTTTTTTATATGATGAAGCTTTGTAGTTCGCTCGGTGCAATACATTTGGTTTTTGAGTTCAAATCCTTCAAAAGCTTTTTTGCAATTTCCAGTTTTGAGTCAATATCATCATCACTCTGATCAGGGTCGTGATGAATAATGTGTAACGCTTTTACTTTAGCATTATGGGCTAGTTTTACAACCTGTGAAACGGAAGAATGACCCCAGGATGCTTTTTGCACATATTCTTCATCCGTGTAAGTCGTATCCGTAATCAAAACATCGCTTGAGTGGACAAAAGCAGTTAATTTTTCCCAATAATTCCGATTATAGTTTTTACTGCCCTCGGGGAATAATTCATTATCAGTAATATAACAAACTGATCGATCTTTGTATTCCAGACGGTAGCCCAGGCAAGTACCAGGATGTGAGAGCAGCATGGTCTTTACCTTAATCGTGTCGATTTTGATTTCCTCTTCCTTGAGATCATGGAAGTAGGTCCGGGCAGCGAATTCCTTAATACGAATCGGGAAATAGACACCATCCATTTGAGCCGATATTAATTCACGCATGGTGACATGTCCGTGTGAAGCTCCGAAAATTTCAAATTCATTCCCCGCTATATACAGTGGAACGAAGAAGGGCAGGGCATTGATATGATCCCAATGGGGGTGCGATATTAAAATGTTGGCATGCAGACCTTGAATTTGTTTACCCATGAGGTGATCTGAAAACTGCTTAATCCCGGAACCTGCATCCAGGATGAAGAGATTTCCTCGAGGAAACTGGAGGGAAATACAGATGGTATTTCCGCCATATCTCAGTGATTTTTCACCGGGGACGGGAAGGGTTCCACGGACTCCCCAATAGCTCAATTCAATTTTCTCCTCGAGAATATCAAGGATGTTTTTGAGGAATTCTTCATCAATCAAAGGCTTGGTCAAATAGGCATCCGCACCAAATGAGAGGGCGCGCTGTTTGTCGTGCTCGTAGGCTTTGCCAGAAAAAATAACAATTTTCATATTATGAAGGCTCGGTTCCTGCCGTAACAACCGACACATATCAAAGCCATCCATCTCGGGCATCATCAAATCCAGAATGACTAAATCTGGTTTGTTTTCAATAATTTCAGCCAGAGCTTTCGTACTCGATGAGCAGGTGCTTACCTTGGCCTCATGTTCTTCCAGAAGATATTTTAAAATCAACATCACATCTGGATCATCATCGACCAGGTACACGTTTCTATTTTTTAAGACGGACATAGATTCAACTTAATTTTGAAGCCAATAAAGAACCAGCTTTTTATGAGATGTCTCCCCCCTTTTAGTTGCAGTAAACTGGTCATGAATGTTTATCAAAATCGGCCCCATTTCAGGATGCAATACGCAGCCAAAAAAAACCAAAAAACCAATTGCATCTTGTTCTTTGCTATCCCTATACTTACGCCGATGATAAATAGGATAAATATTGCCCCAAATACTGCAAGCTGCCGATGTCATATGATGATGTGTGGAGTAACCGGCCTGTAACTATACTTATAAAAAATTTAGTTATCAAAAGCCCCCGGTTACTTATCGGGGGCTTTTTTTTTACAAACAAAAATCATCTGGCGATGATATGAAGGATTAGATCAATGGAAACAACTCTCGTAAAATCTCCTGTAAATCTGGCTAGGGGTGTCTATGACAGTATTACCGATCTCATTGGAAATACAGATAACCCCACACCCATTGTCATCCTGAACAAGAGGATAAATCCTCATCGGGATTTCACCCTGGGAATTAAGCTGGAGCGCTATAATATTTTTGGTTCTGTTAAAGATCGTGTTGCCTTAAAAATGCTTCAAGAATCTGTAATCAAAAATGACCAGACCGTTCTGGAAGCTTCATCCGGGAACACGGCCATGGCTCTGGTTGCCCTGGGGAATGCCATGAATATTCCTGTTGAGGTAGCCATACCTGAAAGAGCTCCTCTGGAAAAAAAGCAACTCCTTCGCTTGCTTGGTGTTTCCGAACTATGGGAAGCTGAGGATGAACTTTGCCCCCTTTACCCAAACGAAGGCGCCAGGGGTTTGGCCAAAGGTCTGGCTGAGAGCCCCGCTTTCGCAGGAAAATATGTCTACCTGAACCAATATGAAAATGAGTTGAACGTTCAAGCGCACTATGAATCGACAGGACCTGAAATCTGGAATCAGTTTGAAGGAAATATTGACATGTTCTTTGCTGGATTCGGTACTGGAGCGACCATTACTGGAGTTGGTAAATATCTGAAAGAAAAAAATCCTGATATCAAAATTATCGGTATCGAGCCAGCTTCTGCTAATCATTCTCTGTCTGGTTTGAAGCGGATCACTGATCTGGCTCCTGAATATATCCCCGAGATTCTTGATCTTTCTCTCATTGATGAAATCATTGAAGTTGAGGAGAATGATGCCTATCAAATGGGTGTCAATCTTGCTCGAAAGACTGGACTTCTGGTCGGACCGACCTCTGGCGCAATCATTTTTGCCGCTCTGGAATATGGAAAAAATCATCCTGGGATTGCCGTTGCAATTTCACCTGACGATGCCTTCAAATATACGAGCGCTTATAGCCAATATCTGGATCGGGTTCAAGGCTAAAATAACCTGGATTATGTCCTCAGTCATAACAACTGTAATCAACTGTTTTTTTTGCAGTAATAATAAATAGGAAACATTCCCATGAGCAAACCGAAACGCCTCGCCATTATAGCTTCTAAGGGTACTCTGGATTGGGCTTACCCACCTTTCATCCTGGCATCAACAGCTGCTGCCATGGATATGGAAGTTGCCATTTTTTTTACATTTTATGGGTTGCCGTTATTGAATAAGAAAATTGAAGCCAAAGTCGCTCCTCAAACAAACCCGGCCATGCCGATGAAAATGCCTTTTGGATCTGAAAACTTTCAGAATATGGAGTGGCCCATACCAAATATTCTAGCCAACAACATTCCCGGTTATGAAACCATGGCAACCGCCTTTATGAAAAAGACATTCGCGAAAAAGGGCGTGGCCACTATCGAGGAGCTCAGGGAGATCTGTGTGGAATCAGGCGTCAGATTAATTGGCTGTCAAATGACCATGTCCGTTTTTGGATTCAAGTCTGACCAATTTATTGAGGGCGTGGAATTAGGTGGTGCAGCAACATTTTTAGAATTTGCAGCAGATGCAGATATCTCACTTTTCATTTAATTATTTTTAACCCTAATCACTCAAGGAAGCAAAATGAACACTTACGCATTTGATCAAGAATTGGATTGTACAGGCTTGAACTGTCCACTACCCATTTTGAAGACAAAAAAACAAATCGATACCATGGAATCAGGTCAGATTTTAAAAATTGTGGCGACAGATATGGGATCGCTTAGCGATATGAAAGCCTGGAGTAAACGCACGCAGAATGAATTGGTCTCACATAACGAAGACGCTGGGACTTTTACCTTTTTTATCAGAAAGAATTGATAAAAATATCCCATAATAAAGCTGAGAAAACCAGAGGACTTTTTTAGCTTCTGAAGTGGACATTCTGTTTTGGTAGCGCCATGCTTTCATGGCCAGTTGCCTCCTGCGTAACCATCACTAATGATTGATTCATAATAACAAGGAAACCAGAGTCCTATGAAAATTGAAATCGGAATTGATAGTTTCGCAGCCAGTGGTGATGCTGGTAATGCCAGAAAAAGTGCCCAGGCTTTGGCAGAATTACTTGAACGGATGGCGTTTTCAGATAAGGTGGGGCTTGATGTGTTTGGCATCGGTGAACACTACCGTAAAGAATTCCTCGATTCAGCTCCAGCAATGATTCTTGCGGCAGCGGCCTCCAAAACGGAGAAGATCATTCTAACCAGTGCGGTAACTGTCCTGAGCGCAGCTGATCCGGTGCGGGTTTTCCAAAACTTTGCTACACTTGATTTGATTTCTCGAGGGCGCGCAGAAATGGTGGTCGGGCGAGGCTCCTTCACAGAATCCTTCCAGCTGTTTGGTCTAAACTTACACGAATATGATGCTCTTTTTTCAGAGAAGCTGGATCTTTTACTCAAAATCCGTGACAATGAGGTTATCGATTGGTCAGGACGGTTTCGACCGGAACTGAAGCAACAATTTATTTACCCCAGGCCATTACAGAAACAACTGCCTATCTGGTTGGGTGTCGGTGGTACACCAGAATCATTTGTCCGTGCTGGAAGACTGGGGCTCCCACTCATGGTAGCTGTTATTGGAGGTGAAACACATCGTTTTCGTCCCCTGGTGGATCTTTATCGACAAGCCGGGGAAGAGGCTGGACATCCTCCGGATCAACTAAAAGTAGGCTTGCACTCATTAGGCTATGTCGGAAACAACAGCTCAGCTGCCCTGGATGATTATTATCCAGGATACGCTGAGACCTTCACCAGGATAGGCAGAGAACGGGGCTGGCCTCCCGTCAGTCGCAACCGTTTTGATGCTCAGGTTGGTTCTACAGGTGCTCTGGTGGTTGGCAGCCCCGAGGAAGTGGCAAAAAAGATCCTGCATCACAGTGAAGCGCTGGGTGGCATTTCGAGATTCACCTTCCAGATGGACAATGCGGGGCTGTCACACACCCAACTCATGAAGTCTATTGAGCTCATCGGCAAAGAGGTTTCGCCCCTGGTCAATGCTTAACGCTGTCATGCCTGCGCTATTCGCCGTAAAGCCAAAGTTATGGGGTCTCTGAAACCAATCCATCATCCCAATTGATTTTTTATTCCTTCAGTCAATTCCACTCCATGCAAATCCACCACCCTGAACCTGCTTTCCCGCAAGCTGCAAAGTTGAAAATAAGCTTTCCCCCTGAGTGGGACAAGCTCTCTTAATCCAGGTGGTGAAAAGCAGCATAATACCTGTTCTTTTACATGACTTTTACAATCATCTTTGAATTCACATTTATATTTTGTAATAGTTTTGCCCGGTTGAAGGATCGGCCAGATCAAAATTACTTGCACTGATTATAGAGGACTCATAAGCAGCAAATCGAGGAGAGCAAATGACGAAAACGATACTGGAGAAGCCCATCATAAATGCCCGAATTGCAGGTGTTCTCTACCTCTTGATGATGCCACTTGGCATCTTTGGCATTCTGTATGTGCCCTCCCAACTGATCGATTTGGAAAATCTGACACAGACTGCCAGCAGTATCCTGGCGAATCAAACCCTTTTTCGTCTAAGCATCTTGAGTGCTCTCATCGTACAATTACTTCAAATATTTGTGGTTCTTGCATTATACAGATTACTCAAACCAGTTAATAAAAACCAGGCCCTGCTCATGGTTCTTTTCATTTTAGTTGCCGTCCCAATAGCCATGCTCAATGAGCTGAACCACCTGGCCGTCTTACAGCTCCTGAATGGCGTTGAATATGCAGCCGTTTTTAGTTCTGATCAGATTCATGCCGGTATGGCCTTTTTCTTTGAACTCCATAAAACTGGAATTTTTATCGCCCAGCTTTTTTGGGGGCTCTGGTTATTACCCATGGGGTATTTGGTCTACAAATCGAACTATATTCCGAAATTCATTGGCGTATTGTTGATGATTGGATGTTTTGGCTATCTGTTTGACTCATTCACTTTTTTCCTGTTCCCAGAGTTTGGCATAACACTGAGTGACTTTACATTTGTCGGGGAGCTCTTACTGCCTCTGTGGCTCATTATTAAGGGCATCAATGTTGCCGAGTACAAAAAACATCAGTTCGAATCCGCCTAATAATTGTGCGGTAATGCCAGGAACAAACCAACGCTTATAGCCATGAATATGAATCAAAATATAAGACAGGGTAAATCGCGGAAAACATTGCTTCTGGTCCTCTTCTTTTCAGTTTTTGGGTATCTCATCATAGACCAATTTCTTATTCAGGCGAAAAGTGTGGCTGGAAATTTTGCCCGACTGGATCTGGTTTTCAAAGCACACAATGATAATGTCTGGTCCGTCGTGTTCAGCCCGAACGATAGTCTGATCGCCAGTTCGAGTGCTGACGGAACCGTCAAAATCTGGCACAGGGAGAATGGCCGGGTTATTCAAAATCTTGAACATCCCTACGGGGTGCCTGCCCTGGCATTCAGCCCGGACGGGAAGCTGGTGGCCACCGGGAGCTATGATGGAATTATTCGTCTCTGGGATGTTGTTACAGGCAGCATTCGTCGAGAGCTGGACGGCCAGAACGGTACTGTCTGGGGACTGACATATAGCCTCGATGGGATGACCATCGCTGCAGGCGGGCAAAATGGATCGGTCGTGCTTTGGGATCTTAACTCTGGCGTGGGGCAATCCCTTGTGGGTCATCTTAGCCGTGATGTTTGGTCATTGGCCTTTAATCCAGAAGGCACTCAAATGGCCAGTGCAGGCCATGACGGCAGCATCAAAATTTGGGATATACCTACCCGCAGCCTGGTGTACAGCATTGATGGGCATAAGCAGGCAATTGTTTCAGTAGCCTATAGCCCGGATGGAAAAATCCTTGCCAGCGGTAGCGATGATAAAACGGTAAAACTGTGGGATACACGAGGCTGGCGTTTAACAAAATCGCTGTCAGGTGAATCAGAGTGTGTTTATGGCGTGGCATTCACTGCCGATGGACAGATTTTAATCAGCGGCAGTCGGGATAAAAAAGCATTGGCTGAAATTCTCCAATACCACATTGGGTATGGGGGATCTGCAAACGGGGTAACACTGCGTCTCTGGGATGTTGAATCAGGAGCACTGCTTCAAACCATGAATGAACACACTGATGATGTGAATTTTGTTGCCTCAAGTCATGATGGAGCATTTATGGCCAGCGCCAGTGCCGATAAGCGGGTGATTATCTGGCGTTTGACACAACAGAGAGAGGTGCATTGATGAAGGACAAAAAGGTTTTACTGTCAACACTATGGATCTTCGTGGTGTTGAATTATCTGTATTGTGATGTGGTGTCACTCATGGATGCTCACCTGCTGAAACAGTATTTGACGGGGACTGTGGAGGGAATGGACATGACCCAGGGTCTGTTTTTGGGAGCTTCCGTCCTGATGGAAATTTCCATATCCATGGTTCTCTTGTCGCGAATCCTGAGCTTTAAGGCAAATCGAATTGCCAATATGATTGCCGGGCTGATTACCACTCTGGTTCAAATTGCCTCTCTCTCAGGATCACCAACGCCCTATTACATTTTTTTCAGTGTGATAGAGGTTTCTGCGACTGCCTTTATTTTCGTGACGGCTTTTAGATGGCAATCGGAATTAGATACGCAGGTATAGATTGACCTACTTTTTATACATTCTCTCCCGCCACTTCTCCCAGATTGCATAAGCCAGGAGTAAAAAACCAGTCAGGATGACCCAATCGCCAAGAGTCGTGTATAATGTTCTTTGCCCCTGTTTTGGAATGGTTGATATTAATATTTTCTCCTGTGAATTAAAATCACTCAACTGACCAATGATGCGCCCATAAGGATCAACTGTTGCTGAAAGCCCCCAACGTGTGGATCGTATCAGACTGAAACCACCTTCAATGGCTCGTACTGCTGCCATCTGGGTGTGGATAGGGTCAATTCCCCGCCAATCAGAGGATGGAACTGCGACAATATCTGCCCCTAATTCTGCAATCGTGCGAGGCAGGGCCGGGAAGTCAAAATCATAACAAATTGCACCGCCCAGTTGAACGCCATTCATATTATATAACGTATGTGGCTCAATTCCTTTCGTACAGGGTTCACCTGGGACAGGTTCATGTTTAAGATAGGTGCTTTGAATAACACCTGATGAGTCTATCAGGATGTATTTGTTTTCATAAAAGAAGGGTTCAGTACTCAAGAGGATGACATAGCTGACCATGGCTGTAATATTCAGGGAGTCAGTTAGCAGTGCGACCTCTGCTTGAAAATCCGCTTCTTCATCTGGCAGAAGACCTGTTGCAGCTTCTGTCCAAACCACCAGGTTCGCACCGGCTTCGCTGGCTGTGCGCATGCGGTCAAAAATCCTTTGGCGAGTATTTCTTCGCGTTTCAGGTGAGGGAAGATTCGGTCCACCAATAGTGGAATTGGTTCCAATTGTGGCAACCACTAGACTTTTATACTCCGTGTCATCAGCTCTGCTCAGTCGCAAGGTCCCAAACAGACTTAAGACCATTATTGGCAGAGCAACTTTTAGCAACTGTTTTTTTGAAAATCCATCTCTGAATCCCTCGTAAATCTGGTAGGAAATGAAGTAGATGAAATAGGATAGAATCCAGATTCCTCCGATGGATACGATTTGGAGCCAGATTGGATTATTAATCTGTGTATAGGCGGCGGAGCCCCATGAAGCGAAGGGCGTAAAGCTTGATTGCAACCATTCACCGATCACTAGAAGTGCTGGAAAAAGCAAGTGTGCTTTTTTGTTCCTCTGAAAGGGTGCAAAGGCCATATAGGAAACGAACCTGGATGTGGCAACGGGTAAGCCAAAAGCCAATGCGATAAACCATGGCAAGGGAGCTGTTACTATTTTCAGTGTGGCCAGACTCCAGCCTAAAAACAGGAAGCCGAACAAAAGCGCCTTCGAGCGCCAGCCTTGAGTTTGATCCAGATAAAAAAGAACGGGGATTGCTTCCAGAAAGATAAGAATGCCAAAGCCGAAGCGCATATGGGTTGCTGCTATGAGGATGGCAGCAAGAACGAGCAGGTAAATAGGTTTTATGTTTTTCATGTTTATCCTAACGCTATGTGTTTAATGAACACTGTTTAGTTTTAATTAAAAAAAATTAGTTGCTAAGGCTATTCACAAACCGCGACAGCATGCGTATCTCCATGGAATCAAAGTCAGCATCATACCCTTTTAAATGGGTTAATTGCATCATGACATGACCATGGAGGAATACCCAATAAGTATAACATATCTCCTCCACCCCAACATCTTTAGCGAGAATGAGTTGCCCTGATTCCACCAGCTTTGCTACCATATTGAATAGAACCATATAGGCAGAGCTTTCTGGCAAAACATCGTTTTCACTCCTTCTTCCTGAAGAAAATGAGGTAAACAGAAGCAGGTAATCTTCCGGTTGATTTTTGGCAAAGGCAATATATTGGGACCCTAGGCCAATCAGAGCAGCCAGCGTATCACCAGTATTGCTAATGTGCTCCCGAAGATCTTTTTCAATTTGAAGGGCAATGGTTTTTAGGATGTCCTCCCGGTTAGAAAAGTATTCATAAAGAGCCGCAGGGCTGTAGTCACAGATAGCAGCAAGCCCTCTGAGTGAAAACTTTTCAACGCCATTTTTTCGGATCAGTTTTTTTGCCTCGGAAAGGATATAGCGCCTGTTTTTATCATGACGACGTTGTCTTGTGTTGATTTCTTTTCCTAACATCGAGTGTATACTAAACACTGTTTGGTGTTATTGCAAGGATTTTAATGCTGGGCACATCACCCTTGCACCCAGATGCTGATGGGGTATATTTGCTTTTCTAAATTACTGGAAGGCTGGATTGATGAAATATTTGTTAAGTGCATTACTTCTGCTCGCTGCCACTATTTCCAGTTGCCAGGATGTTGAATGGACCAAGCGATCCGGAGGGCAGCTTTCAATCCAGACCAGCTCTCATGCGCCCTTCCCCCATCCCAAAAGAGCAGCTGGTCATGCTTATGGTGATACACTGTTCCAATTTGAAACTTCCTACAATGATTCATCCATTGCAGTTTTTATTCCTGACAATTTCATCAAGACAGAGACTACTGATCTGGTCTTCTATTTTCATGGTTGGGGCAATAATATTCAGAAGTCGATTGAGGAATACAATCTCCTTGATCAGTTTTCAGCCAGTCACAAAAATGCGGTCTTTATTTTTCCGGAGGGACCCAAAAACGCATCAGACTCCTTTGGTGGAAAGTTGGAGGAAAAGGATGTTTTCAAGCGACTCGTTGCAGATGTACTGACCTTCCTCCAGGACGAAAAGAAAGTGGATTCTATCAGACCGGGAAACATCGTTCTCTCAGGTCATAGCGGTGCTTATCGAGTCATTTCATATATCCTGAATCGAGGGGGTTTGGCCCAGAATATTTCTGAAGTGTATCTGTTTGATGCGCTGTATGCCGAAGAAGAAAAATATGCCTACTGGTTGAATAAATACGACGGGCGCTTCATCAATATTATCACTCCTAATGGTGGTACCCTTGACAATAGCGAAGGATTTCTTGAGGACCTTGAAGATTGGGGTATCCCTTTTACCAGGGTTTCACAAAACGAGGTCGATTCACAGGTTTTGAGCTCTGAAAAGATCGTGTTTGTCTTTACAAGCCTAACGCACAATGAGGCGGTTTATCCTTTTTTTGAATTGGCCCTTAAATCCGGTCAGCTCAAAACCATTGACTAAGAAAGTTGCTCCCGGGTAAACGATAACCAACCAGCTTTCATTTTAGCCAAAAGGCTGGTGACACGATTTTTAGCACGACCAAACCAATTAACGTGAGCTTCCTTGGTCAAAAATTGATTCACAATTCTGGCCATTTCGGGTGTGCGTAAATATCCAAATGATTTGTGGTGATTGCGTTCTTCATCCATTTGGTAGTCATTGTAGATAGAGAAATCTTCGATGGTCACACCAAATGTATTGACGCCAAAATCATCACTCATTGCGTGATCCATAGATACCTGATCTTCGATATCCGACAGATTAAACCAGGCACTCTGAATACAGCCTGGCACCAGGGGACGCTGCAGACCTGGATTCGTAAGTTTCTGTTTCGCCAGCTCCCGTCCCATAATAAAGGGGAGTCCAAGGGGCGATCCAATCGTCACAAAAGTATTAATATTTAATTCATGAGCATGATCGAAAAGAACATCATAGGCAACGATGGATCCCATGGAGTGGCCAATGACCATGATGTCCCAGCCCTCACATTTTTTGAGAACCTCGAAGAGCCTCAGCTGAATATGTTCGCGAACAGAAAAATCGGGGTTTGCCAGTGAAACTGTATCGCTACGGAAATAGGATTCAAGATCGGAGAAGTATCTGTGAATAATTTTTTGCGTAACACCTTGTAAATTCAAACTTTGATCTTCGTTCAGAAAGATGCTGTCCAACTGCCGGTCAAAATATCCGAAAAGTTTTGCTCTAAATGAGACTGATGTTTGACCCTCTGATGTTTGACCAGCCACGTATGGTTCATCAAGGTATAAGGGATCCTCAGTATCTTCTATCTCGGGGTTTAAAAGAGCTGGATGCAGAATGTCCGCCCAGAAAACCAACTCAAAGGGGACATCTCTTTGCTCCAATCCAATCCGGGCAAGCCCCTCAGCAATAGACTGGCGCCACCATGACTCTAATAAATCTGCCCCGGGTTTGTTGCCCAGACCATGTATTCCAATAATAATTTTCTGCATGGCATCCCTAGATACATTCTCAGTCGTTTAAATAATTTAACAGGGAAGACAATAAATGTGCCTCTAAGTCCTTCAAGAAGCTAATGTCTCATTCCCAAAACAGCTCCGTTAACAAATGAAAACATCCACAAAGTCCAGACTGCAACACTAAATTTGTGGAAATCCATAAGCGCCTTTTCATCTTTTCTTATCATTACAACCGTTGCCCAACTTGTATGAACAAGCATGAGAATGATACCTATATAACCTGTCAGTGAATGTAGACTTAATCCAGCGATCGTCGAATTCATGATCATAAGTGTTGTACCCACCGTGTCAAAGATCAGTCCAATCCAAAAAAGGGCTAGATGCTCTAGACGTAATCTCCTAACCAGCTTCTCCCACCAGGTAGCAGTTGTGTAGAACAACATCGCCAGCGTTATCACAATTGCTGGTATTGGCATATCAATATTTGCTCATATAACTTTATGTTTCTGATAAGGCTTCATGTGGTCGCATGAATCCTCGACTATTCCTTATCCTGCCCCTTGTAAAGCAGGATTGCCGCCACCGTGATTTGATCTTTTTCTATCAGCAGCTCACTGTTTATCATTGATACTTCAATCTGGCGAACCTTGTTGTTTCCAACTTCCATTTCAATCACATTCTGAATGGGTTGGGGTCCATTAAACTCGAACTTTGGTTTGTAGTACCTGGCAATATCCACCTGTCCAACCTTGGTTTTTTTACCCAGCACCTTTATGTAAATATTAAAGATGGCCTCTTCCACTTCCATGGTGATCTTATTTTTTTCGGCGTCATAAGACACATTCACTTTACTGTTGACCTTATCACTGAATTTGAAAACGCCGGCATCCAGATCGACAGTGGCATTGAAGGTCGCTGCGCCCTGTTCAAAGTCGAAACTGGCTGTTTTAACTTTCCATTTATAGCTGATCCCTTTGCTCTTGCCCTTCCCACTAACGGGACCAACTTCAGCAATAAAATCATTTACCGTTTTTTCAGTAATAACAACCGAGACGTCTCCACCAAAAGCAAAAACGGCTATTAGCAATACTGAACAAAATCTAACTATCATCAGATAATTCCTCCCATTTGACTTATCACTATTATTGGTAACAATATCGGATTATCAGTCTAAAATGAAATGAAATTATACTTGAAAACAAACGCTCGAATCTGAGCGCTTCCTCATTATTCCTTCCACTTTCTCATTTTTTGATTATCATGCGATATGTCCATTTTTGAAATCATCATCCTATCCCTCGGATTGGCAATGGACGCCGCGGCAGTTTCAATGGCTGCAGCAGCCGCAGGCTATGCCAAAACGCCACGACCTGTGTTTCGCCTGGCCTTTCATTTCGGATTGTTTCAGGCAATCATGCCAGCAATCGGATGGTTTCTAGGAAGCTCGGTAGTTGATTATATCAGCGCGTGGGACCACTGGATCGCATTCGCTCTACTTGGGCTGGTAGGCGCAAGAATGATCTATTCTGGACTTGATTCTCGTGAAGAACGGATGTCCATTGATCCCACTAAAGGCTGGGTCTTGATTACCCTGAGCATTGCCACCAGCATAGATGCGCTCGCCGTTGGTTTAAGCTTTTCCATGTTGAATATGAATATTTTGCTCCCCTGTCTGCTCATCGGCACAGTCACCATCCTCATGTCCCTGATCGCAGTACGCGTCGGAACTTTTGCCGGTCAGTTGACGGGGAAGCGGGTTGAAATTTTTGGAGGTCTTATTCTCATCAGTATCGGATTGAGAATTTTATATGTGCACTTGACCTGAAACAAAGCTAAAACGCAATATGAGCAGTTAGCGCTTAAGCCTTCCCACAAAACAATTCCCGTCTCAGAAATAATCTTATAAGAGCAACTTTTTTACCCCGAGGCCTTTGGGAATATCCAAAAGCTTCACAAGCTGACTTTCAATGCTCTCAGGTGTGGTATTGGGGGCGAAACGTTTAATCGGCTTGCCTTCAGTGTCTAACAAAAATTTGGTGAAATTCCAGCGTATGGGGCGTCCCAGGCTACCGCGAAGCTCTTGTTTTAAATATTTGTATAAGGGGTGGGCGTTTTTACCGTTGACTTCGATTTTCTCAAAAAGTTGAAAACTGACCTGGTATTGGAGCTCACAGAAATTTTTTATGGTTTCAGCATCACCTGGCTCTTGCTTTCCAAACTGGTTACATGGGAATCCAAGAATCTCAAGACCAGTCTGGTGGTAACGATCATGCAGGGCTTGCAATCCGGTGTATTGAGGGGTGAAGCCACATTTACTGGCTGTATTCACAATCAGTACGACCTTGCCTTTATATCGTGACATCTCAATCGACTCACCTGCTAGAGAAGTCGCCTCAAAGTCATAAAATTTGCTCATGATATATATCCTTCTCTGTTACTCATGTCCACACAACCCCCACGATTTCAACGTGGCCCACATCATAAATTTAGAAATTCCGATTCCTACACATTTTCGGATATTTATTGTCACATTTACGGAAATCTCACTGTTTAGCGTTCCAGGAGTCAACAGGCATTCCTTAAAATATCGCCGGGGATATAGAGGCATAATTTATTGGACAACCCACTGTCCAGCTTATCTTTTCACTAAATATTTCAATTAATGTTACAGACATGGGAAACGATTATTCATGTCATAAATTCAGAATTTTTTCAGGTGTATTTATGAAACTTTCTATCACCGCCGGCTTAACTCTAATCCTTCTTTTAACCGCATGTACCAATACGCATGACCAGGGTGAAATTATGAAAAAATATGATATCCTCATTCAAGGTGGAACCATAATCGATGGCTCTGGCAGCCCCGGCGTCCAGGCAGATATACTCATCCAGGACGCCAGAATTGTTCAGATAGGCGATCTGGAGGCCTTCTTGCCTAACGTGAATACCGTGATTGATGCCACTGGAAAAGTCGTAACACCTGGTTTTATTGACAGCCATGCTCACGGGAATCCGGTGAAATCACCAACGTTTAGAAATTTTTCAGCTATGGGTGTCACGACTATCGTTCTCGGTCAGGACGGCGAAAGTGCTGGTGATATGGCAGCCTGGATGACCGCTGTGGAAGAGGCTCGACCGGCCATTAACATTGCGACCCTTATCGGACATGGAACTGTCCGCAGCAAGTCAGGGGTAGAGCTAAATCCTGATCCTACTACTGAGGAATTACAACGCATGGCAGCACTTGTTGATGAAGCCATGGAGCTCGGTTGTTTTGGCCTGTCTACCGGTCTGGAATACCAACCCGGTTCCTTTTCAAGTTTGGCTGAGCTCAAGACCATCGCCACGCCGGTAGGAAAACGTGGCGGAGTGGTTCATAGTCATACTCGAAATGAAGATAACGATTCGATTGAACAATCCATTGCCGAGCTTATCGCCCAGGGTGAGGGGGGCGGCTGTGCCGTGAATATCTCCCACTTAAAGGTTGTCTATGGCCATGGTGCCGCAAGAGCTGAAGATATTCTCCAGCAGATGGATTCAGCCCGCCATCTTGGAGTTCAGGTAACTGCTGATATTTACCCCTATTTGGCCAGTTTCACTGGTATTGGCATTGTGTTCCCCGATTGGGCAAAACCGCCCTACAAGTACGCTGAGGTTGTTCAGTCAAACCGGACAGAACTGGCTACATATCTACGTAACCGGGTAAATCTCCGCAACGGTCCTGAAGCAACGTTGATGGGGACTGAACCCTGGGCAGGGAAAACCCTGGCACAAATCGCCACTGAGTTGGATAAACCTTTTGAAGATGTGCTTATCGATGATATTGGTCCAAATGGTGCCAGCGCAGCCTATTTTGTCATGGATCAAGACTTGCAAGATCGTCTTTTCATCGATCCCTATGTTATGGTCTGTTCAGATGGCAGTCCCAGCATGCGACATCCACGAGGATTTGGTTCATTCGCAAAGGTGATTCGTTATTACGTTCGAGAAAATAAATTATTGACCCTGGAAGCTGCCGTTCACAAAATGACGGGATTGCCCGCCGCCACTTTAGGTCTGCTGGACCAAAAAAGAGGACTGCTGCAAGACGGCTTTGCTGCAGACATATTGATTTTTGATCCTGATGCTGTTGAAGATAAGGCAACTTTTGAGAAGCCGCACCAATTTGCAGAAGGGTTTGATTGGGTCATTGTGAATGGAATTCCCATTCGAGCTAACGGCGGCTTCACGGCAGCCCGCGGGGGCAAAATTCTCAGGAAAGAATAGATCCTCATCAAAAGTCCCCTGTCCCCAGTCGCTGCAACCCCCATTTTATTCTATTAAAATGATAAGATTTCTCTAATCGATTTGATAATTATTCACAGCTGAAAGGTGCATCAATTTATCGGGAGTTGGTCCCTGGCAGGTTGCCTTCATGCATCAGCTATTCGTTTTTATTCTCATATATCAGCTGCTGAGGAAGCCTGACATACCCTATAAATTATTAATTCTCATAAATTTGCGTCTGATTCCAGCCTTTATCCAACTCATTCCAGCTCTCCCACCTGTAGCCCATGCAGGCATAAGTTATGTTCTATAGCAGAATTCGTGTTCAGCTTGGCGTATAATTTGCCATTTCTATTGGTTGCCGGTTTATTTCTGGTGTCAAACAAAACCATATCTCATAAGAGAATATGAAATGCCCGTAAATCCTGGGAATGAATTGTAATGGAGAGAACAGCATGAAAAATTTACCAATCATCCTGCTTACAATGATGGTTGGTTTTGGATTTCTGGCAGCAGGGAACCTGAACCAAGATGTGGAAAATAAGATTGATACTATCATTTCTCAGATGACCCTCGAGGAAAAAGCCAATATGTTAGGTGGGGATACAACCGCTTTTGACAGTAAGCCTTTAGTAAGATTGGGTATCCCCGTCTTGCGCATGACAGACGGTCCGAATGGAGTTCGCTGGGGTCAATCAACAGCCTTTCCAGTGGGAGTCTGCATTGCCGCCACATGGGATACTTCTCTGGTTTATGAATTGGGGCAAGCATTGGCCAGAGAAACCAAAGCAAATGGCAGGAATGTGTTACTTGGTCCCTGTGTGAATATTCATCGAGATCCCCATGCTGGTAGAAATTTTGAAAGTTATGGTGAGGACCCCTATTTGGCTGCCCGCACCGCAGTGGCCTGGGTAAAAGGATTACAGAGCGAGCAGGTAATCGCCACAACCAAGCATTTTGCAGCCAACAACCAGGAATTCGAACGTAACTCCATGGATTCCAGAGTTGCTGAGCGTGTTCTCAGAGAAATTTACTTTCCGGCCTTCAAGGCGGCGGTTCAAGAAGGCAACACATGGGCGATAATGTCATCCTATAACCGACTAAACGGCCAGTACGCCAGTTCAAACACCTGGTTGCTCAATGACGTTTTAAAAGATGAATGGGGCTTTAACGGTTTGGTTATGTCAGATTGGGGTGCCGTACATAGTGTGGTCCCTACACTCTACGCTGGTCTGGATATTGAAATGCCCAGTGGCAGATATTTGAATCCAAAAAATGTGAGCCAGGCCATTCGTGAGGGCCGCATGAAAGAATCCAAAGTGGATGATAAAGTGCGCCGAATGCTCCGCGCCATGTTTGCCATGGATCTTTTCGAAAGCGAGATTCCAGCTGGGGGGGCTCTACACACTCCTGAACATCTGGATATCGCTCGCCAGGTTGCTGAAGCTGGAATTGTTCTCCTAAAAAACCAGCAACAGATACTCCCTCTTGATAGAGAAAAGATCAAAACCCTGGCCGCTTTGGGACCCAATGCGGCTGTGCTGAGAACAGGCGGTGGCGGCAGCTCAAAAGTTGATCCCATCCAAGCCATGAGTCCTCTCAATGCCTTGAAAGAGATGGCCCCTGAAATTAAGATAACCTACTCGCCCGGCATGTTCGTAACAGGCGATCTCGGGGCAGTTCCATCTGAATATCTTTCCACATCTGCCGACAAACCCGGTCTTTCCGCTGCCTACTATGACAATCCTGATTTCGCAGGCAAACCCGTAAAAAAGCAAACGGATGCTCAGATTGATTTTAATTGGGGGCAAGACGGACCGGCTGGTCTTGGAAAAGACGATTTTTCCATTATTTGGACGGGTCAGTTAACGGTTCCAGCTACAGCTACTTATTATTTGGGAACTCATAGTGATGACGGTTCCAGAGTTTATATCAACGACAAACTCATTGTCGACAACTGGGGAGATCACGCCCCTGTAACCCAAACTGGGATGCTTGAGCTCACTGCTGATACACCTGTAAATATAAAAGTCATGATGTATGAACATGGTGGTGGTGCCAGCATAAAACTGCTGATTCAACAATTAAAAGATTCTCCCCTGGAGTCAGCCGTTAAACTTGCCAGCGAGGCTGATGCAGCCATCCTTTTTATGGGTTTTTCCGATCAATACGAATCGGAGGGCAGTGATCGAATTTCCAACGCCCTGCCAGCCGGACAATTAGAGCTCCTCAATAAGGTCATAGCCGTAAATGACAATGTTATAGTGGTGATCAATAGTGGAGCTGGAATCCTCATGAATGTTTGGGAGCCGAAAGTTGATGCGATTATTGAAGCGTGGTATCCTGGTGAGGAAGGTGGCAACGCCCTCGCCAACATCTTATTCGGAACGGTTAATCCTTCAGGAAAGCTCGTGACTACTTTTTTCAACAAAGACACCGATAGACCAACTTTTAATAATTATCCCGGTGAGGATGATGAACTCAATTATGAAGAGGGTCTGTTTGTTGGCTATCGTCATTATGATAAAATGAATATTGAACCGCTCTATGCCTTTGGACACGGTTTGAGTTACACAAGCTTCGAATATTCAGATCTTCAGATTTCATCTCGAAGCCTTAAGTCAGGAGAATCTGTGAAAGTAAGTCTGAGTGTTAAAAACACAGGAAAGATGGCTGGTAGCGAAATTGTTCAACTTTATCTTAATGATGCCAGATCCAGTGTGATTCGTCCTGAAAAGGAGCTCAAAGGTTTCTCGAAAGTGAAGTTAATGCCTGGCGAATCAAAAGAAGTGTCCATGACCCTCAAACCAGAAGATCTTATGTTCTGGGATGACGCTACATCTGGTTGGAAAGCAGAAGCCGGGAAGTTTAATGTGCTGGTGGGCGCCTCCAGTCGAGATATTCGTTTGAGTAAATCTTTCAAATTGAAATGAGTTTGTATTAAATGACTCAAACCTGGGCATTAATTCTACCATTTTTACTGCTGCTAACTGCTTGCGATGAGAAAAAGTCGCCTACTGAACCTAATGACCCTGTTCATTCTATTGCGAAAAGCGCCAAGCGCGGCATTTCTTATGATCTAAGACTTGCAGCAGATCTCGACACCTTGAAAAGTGGAGTATCATGGTGGTACAATTGGTACTTCGAAACCAATGCTCCTGATAACTATTATGATGATTATGAGATAGAATTCATCCCCATGCTCTGGGGTGGCAATCCTTCATCCACCCAAATTACCGGGGCTGCAAGGTTCATCATGAAGCATCCTGAAATTGAATACCTCTTGGTCATGAACGAACCCAATCTGGTTGATCAGGCCAATCGGACACCGATTCAAGCCGTCCAGGACTGGTTGAAATATGAACAATTTATCAATGACATGGCAGATCAAGGGCGGGAGTTAAAGCTAGTGGGACCCGCCATGAATTGGGGAACTATGAATCAATATTGGGATCCAGTGGTCTGGCTGGATGCCTTTTACGAAGAATTCCAAAATTCGCAGGGTCGGGATCCTCAGATTGATTATCTTGCTTTCCACTGGTATGATTATGGGCTGGCATCCCAGCTTGATCGACTACAGAAATATGGCAAACCGATCTGGATAACAGAAATGGCCAACTGGAATTCAAATATCGATTCCTACACCGAACAGATCGTCCAGATGGTGGAAATGGTGAGCCTTTGTGAAAATCGCGACGATGTCTTCCGCTACGCCTGGTTTATTGGTCGAGGCGGTCCAACTGACAACCATTTCACCTATCTTTTTACTCAGGATCCCGGCGAATTAACAGATCTTGGCGAAGTTTATATCAATCTGCCCTATTAAGGAGTATTCTTGAAACACCTGTATGTTTATGTCTTAACCCTACTACTGTCGACCCCTGGAATTCATGCTCAGGTTGGTGAATTGATCTGGGAAGAAAACTTTAACAATCTTGACAATTGGAATCTGGAACTGGGCAATGGCGCCTGGGGATGGGGTAATGGTGAACTGGAGTATTATCGCGGAGAAAATGTTGAGATAGCCGAAATTCCTGACGAACCTGGCAACCTTGCCCTACACATAACTGCCCGTCAGGAATCTGGTGCTGGAATCACCGATCAGTGGGGAAATCCGCTGAACTATACCTCCGGGAAAGTGACCACCAAAGCCAAACTGGCTGTCAAATACGGGATGATAGAAACCCGTGTACGGGTCCCCAATATTAATCTGGGTGGCTGGCCAGCCGTTTGGTTATTAGGTGACGCCAATTACGCCTGGCCCTACAACGGTGAGCTGGACATGATGGAAATGGGTTCCAGACAAGAATTCAGAGATGCCCATGACACGCACAATGGGGGCAACGGACTCAACAATTCGACCGTTAATCAGTCTGTTGGAGCCAATGCAATTTTTTATTCAGATGAAGCCCTTACCCCAGAAAACCCCACTGGTGCAGCCAGTATTTCCTGGGATCCTGACGATGTTTACAACCGACTTTATTATAACTATGAAAATCCGCTGGTTGAGCGCTTTTTAATCTACCGGATGTTCTGGGATGATGCGAGCCTCCGTTTCACCGTAGAAGACGATGGTATTGAATATGACCTCTATACTGAACCTTTCCCCATCGATAGTGTTTCAAGTGAATTCAGAAATCCCTTCTACCTCATCGCAAATCTGGCTATCGGAGGTGCTTTCACAGATGCCTACAATCTTGGCGATCCAGGCACTGGTGCCCCGGTTTCCATGCCCTTCCCTGCAGAAATGTATCTTGACTACATAAGAGTCTATGAATGGAACGGCCAGGGAAGCGTCAGAATTGGACCACCCTACCCCGAGAGCGGAACATTTGGTATTTTTACCGACAATACGCCGACCAACGGCGGACTGGAAGCCGGTGTTTCATCTGAAATCTATGTCTGGGCCGGGACACTGGTTGATGGCTCAATCGCGCCATATGAGGGAGAAAACGGTATCAGCTGGCAAACCACTGGCAGTGGTTGGTTTGGGGCCGGCATTCTGCCCATTCAACCGCTGAACATGAGCAATTTCAGCGAGGGTCACCTGAATTTCAGAATTAAGATTCCTGCCAGCGTCACTTTTAAAATCGGCATCATTGATACGTGGAATAATCAGAATTATGTCACCTTTCCTGCCAACCAACTCACTTACGGCTTGGTCCGGGATGGCGAGTGGGGGCTGGCATCCATACCTGTGGTTGAGCTCCGTGGTATCGCTATCGATCTCCGAATGCTTAGCTATGCCTTCGTCATCCTTGAAGAAAGTGGTGCGGCCTGTGAATTTGGTCTTGATGACATCTACTATGATGGTGGTGGTGTAGCCAATCCGCCACTTGCCCATGCTGGACCAGATCAAATCATCGAGGATATGGATGACGATGGCTTCGAAACGGTTCTCCTGGATGGGTCTGCCAGCACGGATCGCTTTGGCAGTATCCAAACCTTTGTCTGGAGCGCAGCAGATACAGTGCTGGCAACAGGTGAAATGCCTGAAGTCATTCTGCCTCTGGGAGAACATGACATCACTTTGATGGTAACAGATAGTGATAATCTCACATCCACGGATCATGTTCACATTACCGTCCTGAACAACTATCTGCCTGTGGCTGACGCAGGAGCTGATCAAACGGTAGTAGATATGAATGGGGACGGATTCGAAAGCATCGTGCTGAATGGATCGAACAGTTCTGATTCTGATGGATCCCTTGTGAGCTACTCCTGGTCTGAAACCGGTAATGTGATTGCCACCGGCGAGGAAGCTACTGTAAACCTTGCAATCGGTGCTCATCTCATCACCCTCACCGTGACAGATGACGAAGGTGCACCAGCCACAGATGCCGTAGCCATTCGGGTCAACACGAATCTTCCGGTCCAGGCACCAGCCATATATTTTACCCACGCAACAATCAACGTGGATGAAACTATTGAATCAGCCTGGTTCGATACGCCTGAAATGGGCATTAATAACGTCACAGTGGGTTCTCGAACAGCGGACTTTTCTGCTCAGTGGAAGGGGTTATTTGACACGGATAACTTATACATACTGGTAGAGGTCAACGACGCTGTCCTGATCAATGATTCCGGTGCCGGATGGTATATGGATGATTGTGTGGAAGTTTTCATAGATGGGGACAATAGCAGTGGTGCAGCTTATGATGGCGTCAACGACTTCCAGTTTGGCTTTAGGTGGAATGATCCAACCATCAGGATTGGCAATAACTCGGTAAACAACACCAGTGGGATCAATTTTGCCCTTTATGCCACCCCCGTTGGATACAATCTGAAGGTCAGTATCCCCTGGAGCACCATTGGTGTCAGTGCAGGATCTCGCTCTGATATCGGATTTGATGTGGCAGTGGATGATGATGACAATGGTGGTGATCGTGAATGCGCCATCGCATCCATGTTTACAGCAGATAACGCCTGGAACAATCCCAGTGTCTTTGGAAATGTGCCCCTGTTTACACCAACGGGGATTGATGATGACATAAATACCCTGGTTCCAGGTCAATTTTCTTTACAGCAGAATTATCCCAACCCTTTCAACCCAACGACGACCCTTCACTATGGAATGGCCAAAAGTGGTGCCGTAAAAATCTTGGTCTATAACACACTGGGCCAGGAAATTGCAGTCCTGGTAGACGCTTACCAGGGAGAAGGTTTTCATAACATCATCTTCAATGGAAATAATCTGAGTTCAGGAGTGTATTTCGTTGTCATGGAAGCTGGATCAGAGCAATTCAAACGCAAAATCGTATTATTAAAATAAGTAAATCGGGAGAAACAATTATGAAATATTTATCGCTGGTTTTGAGTCTAATTTTCATCCTTTTGGGATGTTCGCCCATCTCTGAAAACAGTTCAAACACAAAATCAACTTTTTCCACTGCTGGTAAGGAGGTTGTGGTCTACACCACTGCTGAAAATACGGATCTCAGATTGAGTCAAACGGCAACCCGCTCTTTTGAAACGGCAGAACAAGCCCGTGAAACGGAGATTGCCATCTTTGTAAATCCCGCAAAATCCTTTCAGACTTTCTGGGGAATTGGCGGCGCATTAACAGACGCTTCGGCAGAAGTGTTTGCCAAACTTCCTGCTGACAAACAGGATGAGCTTCTGAAGGCTTATTATGATGTAACTGATGGTATCGGGTATACTCTGGCAAGAGTTTCCATCCATAGTTGTGATTTCAGCTCTGCCAGTTTCACCTATGTTTCTGATGAGGATAAACTGCTGAAGTCATTCAGTATTGATCATGATCAGGAATTCAGGATTCCATTTATTAAAAAGGCCATTGCCGCTGCCGGGGGGAAACTGCCCATTTTTGCCAGTCCCTGGAGTCCGCCTTCCTTCATGAAAAGCAATGGTGAAATGCTCCATGGCGGCAGTTTGCTCCCTGAATTCTACAGTTCCTGGGCTCTCTATTACACAAAATTTATCAAAGCCTATGAAGCCGATGGCATTCCTATCTGGGGAATTACGCTCCAAAATGAACCCATGGCCACCCAGACCTGGGAATCCTGTATTTATACCGCTGAGCAGGAACGGGATTTCCTGAAAAACTATTTGGGACCCACCATGATCCGGGAAGGTCTACATACCAAAAAAATTATAGTCTGGGACCATAATCGCGATCTCATCGCGGAACGGGCACATACTATTTTCAGTGATCCTGAGGCAGCCAAATACGCCTGGGGAATTGGCTTCCATTGGTATGAAACCTGGACGGGCAGTGATCCAAATTTTAATAACTTAAGGAATGTTGCCGAATCGTATCCTGACAAAAAACTGATCTTTACCGAGGGGTGTGCTGAACGCTTCATTAAGGGTGGATACGAGCGCTGGGCCAATGCTGAACGCTATGGAAATTCCATGATTAACGATTTTAATCAGGGAACGGTGGGCTGGACCGACTGGAATGTATTGCTGGATGAAATAGGTGGTCCCAATCATGTGGGTAATTTCTGCTTTGCTCCAGTCCATGCAGACACAAAAACAGGTGAACTGATCTTCACACCCTCCTATTACTATATAGGGCACTTCTCAAAATTCATTCGTCCAAATGCCAAACGCATCAGTACGTCGGCCAGCAGAACCTACATAGAGTCTACTTCATTTCTTAACGAGGATGGGACAATGGTTACTGTCGTTATGAATAGCACAGATGAACCGATTGAGTATAAACTCTATATCGGCATGGAAGCTGTGAAAGAGACCATTCAGGCTCACGCAATGCAAACATTGGTGTATTAAAGATGAAGTATATGGCTAGAATATTTAGCATCTTGGTCCTGTGTATTGGACTGGTAGACTGTGCTGGACCTGAGGAAAATATCATTGAACCTGAGCCACGAGTTGATAACTGGACTTTAGTCTGGCAGGATGAATTTGAGGGTGAGGGGCAGGTCGACTCAACCAAGTGGGACCAGCCGGAGTATAACCGGAGAAACAATGATAATGGCCCTGATGGCTGGTGGCTCAAAGAAGATTCCTATCTTGATGGAAACGGCAATCTGGTTATCAGAGCCCGAGTGATTGACAATCGAAACAATGATGACGATCCCTATGATTATGCCACAGGCGCTGTTCGAAGTATTGGTCGATTTGAACAGCGTTTTGGGAAATTCGAGATTCGGTGTCATTTGCCATCAGTCCCTGGCTGGTGGGTTGCCTTCTGGCTCATGTCTCCATCTGTATTTGTTGAGGATGGATCTGGGGAAGATGGCACGGAAATCGATATCATGGAAGGCTTTGGCTGGACCGATGTGATTCATCATAATCTGCATTGGGATGGATATGGAAATGCTCACCGCCAGGATGGTTTTAATCAGCCCATCGAAGGTATCCGAGAGGGATTCCATACCTACACTCTGGAATGGACGGCGGCAGAATACGTCTTTTTTGTGGATGGTCAAGAAACGTATCGAACGAATGCCGGTGGTGTTTCGAAGGTCCCCGCTTATGTCAAAATTACAGGTGAATTATCCACACAGCCTGGTATGATGGGTGAATGGTGGGCTAACGAAGCTCTCCCAAGTTATTTTCCTGATTATTATGTGATTGACTATGTACGTGTTTGGGCTAAAACTGAATAAAGAATAGCCTGCTTAATATTATGAATGTTTGATCATGAATCCATAACTCATGATCAGGTTAATATCTTGTATGGAATAGGTTATATCAATTCGATATAACTCTTATCCTCTGATCCTGAAACTGCATGCCTGCATGGCCAGGCTAACGAAGAATATTCTCGACTATCGCGGCCAAGGATTATGGGACTTCAATGGTTCCAATCTATTGCCTGCATGGATTTTGGAGCTCCTGACTGAATTGCCCGAGGAGTGCACTCCAATTATTACGGAAAACTGTCGCTGATGAATTATTCCGATTGGCATTTATTTGGCATCAGGAATCCCAATGACATTTGACTTGCCAGAATATTTCTAGGCAGGCAACACTTTGAAAGGGGCTAGAATGACACTCGCATCAACAAACTACGGGCATGACAAAACGTTCGGTCTGCTAAATCTTATTGTTGTAATAATTGCTTTGATATTTACATCGCCACTGTCGGCACAAAATGAGTTCTGGGTTGGTCTGGAACCTTCTGTTGTTATAGAACCTGACTATGAAAATGATGAAATAGATCTGGGTCTTCTGCAGCTGACTGTCCGAGGAAATTTAAGTGGCAATATGGATTGGCGCTTACTTATCCTGAACAATTTCCATATTGGTGGCGAGAGTGGTATCAATGATGTTGGAGTTGAAATGGCTGCTCCGGTATATCTCAGGCAAGAGGAAAATAATACGGGCTGGTACTTTGCCCCCGTACTGAGTCTGGTTAATAACCTGCGTCTGAATCAATTAAAAATGACGACTGCTCTCGAAGTGGGGAATAGTATCGCCATAAGCGAAAAATTGGGGCTTAACGTTGGCATGCAGTTAGGCGTCACCCGGTTTCCAGGTGGAGATTGGCGAAACCATTTTGGGATAAAAGTCCAGATTGGCCGCTGGCTACATCTAAGTTAGGATTGAGCCGTGCATAACTTTGTACTCAAAGCTCTTATTCTGCTGCTCATGGTAATCAATCCTCTCGATGCTCAAAAGCAGCAACATTCATTTCAATATGAGCTGGGTTTGGAATTCGCCTCGGTTCGAGAAGACCTCCTCATCCCCCTGGCTTTCAATGGTCCAGGTGCAGTGCTTGGGCTTGGTTATCAAAAAATAAGTGGCAATTGGGAATTGAATCTGGACTCTCGGGTAAAATTGGATTTTATGTTCAACAGATTTGATCATCCAGCAGCCATGACTTCAGTGGAAATTACACCGGCAATTAAAAGAAATATTTACCAACCTTCCAGCAGTGTGGATCTTCAGCTGGGAATATCAACACCTCTAGAATTGAACAATTTGTTTCTCTTCAGCTGGGATGATGCCCACCTCTATTGGTTCACTATCAGGGGTTTAAATCTGGAAATGAGCCTGAATAAAGAACTCAGCAAAGACAGAGCGATCAGACTGGGTCTATCCATACCCATTGTTTCTCAAATTGCTCGGCCGAAGCAACAAAGGCTGGAAAAACAAGACCCTTCTCTTAATTGGCTGGGATTCTACTCTCCAGACGGTCCCAGAGACTTTCAGTCTGGCAGCTATAGCTCTTACCAGGCCATAGAACTGAGCCTCGAATTGGATCAGTATCAGGGCCGCTCTGGCTGGGAACTTAATTTCGACTATGATCACTATTCAGAACCAAAAGATGTTTGGGTGCTGTCCACTTCATTATCCTATAAACACCGCTTTGGAAAAAGAGGAGATCGATCATGATACGGACCATTCTATTCATGATTTCAACACTGCTGTTTATGGGCTGCGTAACTGATGCTCCCTACAAGCTGCCCGCTGTTAGTTTTAATCCGGAACAGTTAGACGATGGCTGGGTTGTCAGCAGCGCCGAGGAGCAGGAAATGTCCCGGGATCTTTTGACCAGCATCCAGGAAAAACTCCATGACGAAGATATCTTTTTTAATACAAAAAGTCTGATCATCGCCAGAAATGGAGAACTGGTCTTTGAAACATATATCCAGGATCCAGAGGATCGCGGTAGGATTGGACATATTCAATCAATGACCAAGAGCGTCACATCCCTGATTACCGGTATCGCCCTTCAGGATGGTTTGATTGACTCATTGAATCAACCCGTGGTCGATCTTATTCCAAATATTTATCCGGACAATGCCAGGAAACGGGAAATTACAATTCGTCACCTGCTCACCATGAGATCAGGTCTGGATATAGATAACTCCGTTTTTTCTGTAAAAATGTACGTGGACAAACCTGAAAACCCTGCCAGGTATATTCTGGATTTGCCACTGTATGCTGATCCCGGGGAGCGTTTTTACTATCGTGATTGTGACCCCCATCTGATGAGTTATATCATCGGTGAACTATCTGGACGGTCGATTGAAGAGATTGCCAGGGAACGCCTCTTCACTCCGCTTGGAATTGAAGATTATTATTGGGGCAGTGACCATAGTGGTACAAGCATGGGTGCCCATGGCTTACATGCAAAACCTCGCGACTTACTTAAAATTGGACAATTGGTCCTGCAGAATGGAAAATGGGAGGGTCAGCAATTGGTGGACTCAAGCTGGGTTTCCCAGGCAACTCAAACCCAGGTCCAAACCCCAGACGACTACGGGTGGAATTACGGCTACTACTGGTGGATGGTTCCAGAGTGGAACGGTTTCTCAGCCTGGGGACATGGCGGTAATTTTATTATGGTGCTGCCTGATTATGGTATGGTGATTCTCATGACTTCCATGCCGGATACGAATGATGAACTGGTTGGCAGCGCTCTGAATCACCTGGAAGACCTGATTCGCCCACTTATGGAGTCACTCCAGGCTATGGAATAAAAAGGTAAGGGGAGGAATCACTACCACCGGCCTCGCCATTTTTGAACCGCCAAATTGATTCCAACAATCAGCATCCAGAGTATGAATACATATAAAACCAGAACTCTGAAGTAGTAACATCCACTGATAGCCATAACCTTCCATCCTTCAATATTAAACATATCACCAGCAGCACTTAGAACCAGTAGTGATGGGAAGATGTCAGCAGCAGTCACGATGATTGGAAGAATGGGAAAAAGAAATGCAGTCTTATATAGTCGTGTATCCTCAGGCACACGTCTGGCTACCACTAAAGCCAATGCAAAGAAAGTCAGCATAAAGCCAGTCATTGACAGGATATTTAACTGATAAGTCCAGATAAAGGTCTGGAGATGTCCATTCCGATCCAGCTTCTGAAAAAAATCAGTAAAGGTGTTCGGGTCAAAGGAAAGCCAGACCGTATTGAACTCATTGATGTCAATCCCCATCTCTCCAAACAAATTGAGTAGATAGCTATAACACGGAATAAAGATAAGCAACCCGACCAAAAGCAGGTAACGATTGATCAAAATAGATGGTTTGGATTTAAATATATCAAGCATGATGCGTCTCCCCTTATGAACCATGTCTTTGAAATGATTTTCTTACTCTGCCCATCCCCACTTTCAATGATTTAAGGAAAATAGGGCTATGGCAAATTCGCCTTTCGGCTACTCGGACTATTCTCTCAGGGCAGCCTTTGTAAACAGATAGTCCGGGATGTCTACATTAAATTTTATATCATCAATGATATAAAGCGTACCCTGGCCTTTGGCCAATACATCCTTAAAGAACATTTCCTTGGGGTACCAGCGGTCTCCGATCTGCATCACCTCTCTGATCTCAAAGTTTTTCAGAAGGGTGGTCCCATTCTTGGCATATCGTTCCTCTTTAAGGGGCAGATAGCGTGTCTTGTCAACCCAGACTTTTCTCTGAGCGTAGGTCACATCATCTTGTCCCTCTTTGGCTCTGAGACGGAGGACATAACAGGGACGATCCATAAAGCTTTCTTCACCCACAACAGCAGCGTCATAGATATCCAGTAGCTTGCCATTGTCCACCATATCTTCATAAGAGAGATCTGAGCCAGATACACTCTGTCTGAGCATATGACCACTGATCTGAATAACACGATCAGCCTGTGGAGTATACATCCAGAGCACATCTTCCAGACGCAGCATTTTCACACCTTTTTCGCGAGCTGGACTTAAATATTCCACCAAAGAGGTGGTCTCACCCTTTGACCAGCTGCGAGAGGTGATTCGGGTTTCGCGACCACGGCGATTAGTGATAACCATGGTGGCTGTTGCCTCAGCAGATTCAGTCACCATTTGTTTGTCAATCTTCCTCAGGATTTCTGCAGCATCAGGCTGAGCAAGGAGCAATGCCGGCATAGAACCCAGGAAGAGGATTGATAGTAAGTTTCTCATGTTTCTAATTCCTTAAAAAGACTGGCTGTATCACGTTTGAAGATGCGCAGACCTGAAAGTCCAGCCCCTAACAGCGTTGCGATTACTCCTGGAAAGAAACCTATATAGAAGGCAGTTGGTGTTATTCGTGCCCGAATGATGGTTGGCATCATCATAGTGCTATCCTTCATCATATCCCCCATATTTAAGCCAACTTCCTGGAGGTAAAAACCTAGCCCTAAACCCAAGATGGTTCCTAACACGGTACCCACAACACCGATACCAACACTCTCTACCAGCAAACTGCGATAAACATGTCCTTTCGATTCTCCCACAGCAAGCCGCAAGCCCATCTCAGCATAGCGACGAATGGCTCCCATGAGACCTGTATTCCATAAAACAATCCCCATGGCAAGGATCATCACAAAACTAATAATACTGCCAGCCTTGTCGATATAGGTATAATAATCACGCATATTGGAGTCGTCCAGCATACTCATCATGTAGGGGGCAAAGCGATCAATTGAATCATCATGATCAAGATTGGCTGAAAAGGTCAGCGTATCATTTGCCATGAATACTGGATCACTGTGAACCACATTAAAGGTATCCTGCAGTGCTTCCGCCAAAGCATCATCGTAGTATGGTATAGGAAAGTAGCCAAGGATTTCTGAGCTCCAATCGCCCATATCCAGCATACGTTTTACATCATTGAGGTCAGCCAGAATCATGCTGCGATCCATGGGCGGGATACCAAATTCAATGAATCCGGCGACGCGAAAATTCTGCAGACTCATGGATCCATTCACCGTCGCAGAGATCAATGTCACTTCCTCACCCACTGCGACACCCATGTTGCCTGCCAGTTTTTCAGCCATAAGGATATCGCCTGGCTTCTGAGGTAGTGTCCCTGCCCGTAATCCCGACTGCAGGTTCCAGCGCTCTCGATCAGCGGCATCTGGACCAAACAGGTCAATACCAATGCCTCCTACACCTAACTGGGCACGGGTTTCACGGTTCTCATCAAAGGCATCAAGCAGACCCCCAAATTTGATCCGTTCTGACCAGGATACATCCGGGTAATTCTGCCTTAACATGGCTAGCATTCCTGGACCATCTTCCATGGCTAAATCGTTGGGGAGAACATCAATTTCACTGCGATATGCCAGGGAGGTGATCTTTACATGACCGGACTCAAGCCGTGCGGTATTATTAAGCATATCACCCATGACGCCTTTCATGTAGGCAAACATACCCACAGTCAAGAAAACACCTAAGGTGACTACGATGGTGGGCATCAGGCTGCGGTGCTTGTCTCGCAACATGCCTTTCATTAAAAACCTAAACATGCTATTTCCCCCTCAGAGCATCAGTTGGCGTGAGTTTCGAAATTTTACGGGTAGGCAGCCAGCTGACTAAAACCACAGTGGCAAAGAGCAATGATGTGGTTCCAAGCATGAGACCTGCACCATATTTGGCGTAAATGGTATTGCCTAGAGCCATTCCAAAATCATCCATCCCACCGGGAATGGTATAGCCATGTACAGCCATATAATAGAAGAGCGGAGAACCCAGGATAAAGCCAGCTCCAAAAGCAAGAAGACCATTCATACTGCCTTCCAGCGTGAACAATCCGATGACTTTCGCACGGGTAAGTCCCATTGCCATAAGGGTTCCCATCTCCTTTTTACGTCTGAAGATAGAAAGAACCTGAGTGTCGAAAATCGCCAGGAGTGCAATGGCGAATAAGATTGCATACATAATATTACCACCTGCATTTTTGGCGGTGACCAATTCTTTTGTGTCGCGGAGGAGAAAATCAAGATCTCGATACATCCAGACTGGACTTGAAGGTGTCGCTTCAAAGGGCTCATTCAAGGCAATCATGGTGGCTTCACCTTCCATGTCTGACATAGCCTGAAGATCAGAAATAGGGATCCAGATTTGATTCTTATCTACTGTTTGAACTACTGTATTCATGACATGAACAATTTCCACATCACGGGCATCGAAAGTACCACCTGCATCACGCCAGCGAACCGTGAGGAGGTCACCTTTTGCCAGGCCTGTTTTGTCTGCCATCTTTTGTCCAATGAGAGCAGGGGTGAGACCAGTAGAACCGACAACAATTTTATCTGTGGGTAGATCCATTACCTTTTGGCCAGGATTAATCCCTTTGATCATGATTGTCTGCATCCTGCCCTCTGGATAAATAGTCCCCTGGCGTACCAGGATAGTGGCAACATCATCTGCAGCGATTCGTCCGGCAAGTTCTTCTGGATAGACGGCATGTGCATCTTCGACAGTTAAGGGATCTAGTGGATCAAATTCACTATGCCAGAGCTGTCCACCCTTGCCAAACTCAATATTGGTCATGGCATCATAAAGTTGGTATGCCATACCATCTACCACGCTTTTCCCCCAGATCATGAGGATAAAGGCCATAGCCAACACCAGGACATTGAGCCATGTCCTAAGACCAGCTCCTACCAGATTTCGCCAGGCAAGTTTAAAGAGTATCATATCAAGCCCCCTTAGGCTTCGATTTCATCTGATTGGATTGAACCATCTACCAATGTGATCTTGCGCTTGAGGTAGGAGATGACCTTTTCATCATGCGTGGCGAAGACAAAGGTGGTGCCTAATTCTTTGTTTAGTTTTTGCATGGTTTCGAGAATATGATGACTGTTTTTTGCATCAAGGTTAGCTGTGGGCTCATCGGCCAGCACCAGTTTTGGTTCCTTGACCATGGCCCGGGCGATGGCAACTCGCTGGCTTTCACCACCGGAGAGCATTTTGGGTCTACTGGCAGCCTTATCGGCGATACCTAACCATTCCAGAGCTTTCATGACCATTTCTTTTCGCTCACTGGCGCTTTTTTTCAGGAGTAAAAGGGGAAATTCGACATTCTCAAATACTGTGTAGACCGGCAACAGGTTATAGGTTTGAAAGATAAAACCCATAAAGGCACTGCGGTGCTGGGCAGCTTGTGCACCTGTCAATGTGGCCAGGTCCTTTCCCAGGACTTCCACCTTGCCCTCGCTGGGGGCATCCAGGGCGCCCAGGATATTCAGCAAGGTTGTTTTTCCTGATCCAGAAGGTCCCACAAGACCGACGAACTCCCCTGAATTAACATTGAGGTTGATGTCTTTGAGGGCGGTAAAGTATCCAGCCCCTACAGGATAGCGTTTCATCAGATCTTGAGTTCGAATCAATGTGCCTTTTTCCATAACAATTTCCTTTATGCGTTAAAACCAATTTTAATGATTGAATGCAATATTGAGTTGGACGCCATTGCCTGCTGGCAGGGCCATTCCACCACCTGAGGCCAATTCCGGCATATTATAAAGCGCCACATACACTAACCAGTTTCCGCGGGTGTGCTGCCACCCCAGCATAGGGATGATCTGAGAGTCACGGATGGGAAAATCCAGGGTATACAGATAAAAGGTCAAGCCATCTGACAATCCCAGCGTATAATTGCCGGTGAGTGCCAGGGTCCTCACCTGCCAGGGCATTTCATCTCCTGAGCCGCCCTGGTAGGTGGTAGCCATTTCCAGTGCAGCATACAGACCATTGCCAATGCCAAATGTATAATCCACACCGGCCATGATAGAGAATGCATCCATAACCCAGGTTGGGTCCTCAATCCTGGCAAACATCATTTCGGACCAAAGTCCCACAATGGCATCCACCCGCACATCTCCAGCAAATCTGTTTTCTTTGACATCACTTACATTGGAAACATCAAGACGATGTACTGTCAGACCAAATGTACCTGCCGGGATTGGATATTCCAGGCGCGCACCAACATCCCAGGGCCAGGAATCTTCAGCAGGCCAGTAACTGCGAGTCACATCTGGGGCATCCGCCATGGTCCAAATCCGAAGGTTCCCACCGCCTTCAAAATAGTGTCGTCCCATGATCGCCCAGACTCCTGAGGAGAGTGCCAGAAGATCCCTTGGATCCAGTTGATCAAACCATTGCAGTACCCGGAGCATTCGTGCTGGTCCAAAATTAATTTTCTGCAATCCAACTCTGATTTGAGTGTTGGGGGTGTCATAGCGAAGCGTAAATCGATAGAAATCTACATCCATTCTGGTTAATGAATCACCAATGCTATGATTATACAAATCAATAGCTCCGTCAAAACCCCATCGTTTCCTTTGATCGATTTGATAATCCACTCTGAATTGGGGGATATATCGCAACGTCGTGGGGCTTTCAGAAAAGGACCCCTGTAAAGCACTTGCATGAAAGAGGGATGCTTGACCTCTCCACTCGAAGGTCGGGGCTTGGTCCTGGGCCTGACCTATTGAAAATATTGCCAGCAATATTATATATAATGTGGACTTCATACTTACTATGATTCCCTGGGAGGCCCTGTGGTTCCATAGAATAGAAAATTCATAAAATCCTGGGACAATTTTACCATGTCATCACCGTACATGGCCATCATTGCCTCTGAACGGGCATCAGCAGCCACTACCATCCAGATATGCAGGAGAAAGTCCAGGCTATAGCTGGGATGTATTTCACCCGTTTTCTGGGCATTAGCGAAAAATTCCCGCATGGCATCCATGGTCATTTCCGTCCAGAGCTTCATAAGTTCTGAAATGGCAGGATCGGCAGCCATGAGACTGTGCATAAACACAGGCGTGAATTGACTAACCGCAGCTTCCTTCATGGCGATCATGGCCTTCATTTTCTCTTGCAAAGGTGCCTCAGCTTCTCGAATGCGATTGAAGGTTTCCATTCCCAGATCCAAGCGTGCCCGCATGTAATCTTCCATGACTGCAAATTTATTCTTAAAATACTTGTAGAAAGTGACCTTGGAGACCTTTGCTTCGCGGCAGATTTCTTCCACGGTTACCCGGTTGTATCCGAACTGCATGAAGAGTTTTTCTGCGGTTCGCAGGATATCTCCCTCTTTTGGGAGACGGTCCTTAAAGTCTGGTAATTGAACTTCTGAGAGTATTCGATGTGGCATAATATGTACGTATTCCGTTCGTTAGTTATACAAGTGTATGGAATATGGCCAAATTTATTTATATAGCAAGACCTTATTTACGATTTTTGTATTTTATGATATATTTCGTTCACTTATGCACTATTCGTTAGTTTCTGAGGTTTTACGGGGTGGGGTATTTTGTTTGAGATGAACAAATCCAAGTCTAGCTTGTCTCAATTGAATCAGCAGGATACGAACAGACCAGTATGAATATTTTAGGAATATCAGCCTTTTATCACGACAGTGCAGCCTGTCTTATTGTGGATGGAAGAATTATTGCCGCCGCCCAGGAAGAACGATTCACCCGCAAAAAACATGATTCAAATTTCCCGCAGAATGCCATCGATTATTGCCTAACCGAGGGAGGCTTAACCAATAAGGATCTGGATTTGGTCGCCTTTTACGAGAAACCCTTTCAAAAATTTGATCGCCTCCTAAATACATATCTAAGCTACGCCCCCAGAGGTTTTGCCTCTTTCATTAAAGCAATGCCCCTCTGGCTCAAGCAAAAGCTGTGGATCAAGGACTATCTGGCAAGCGAACTTGAGTTTGACGGAAAAATCATCTTTCCTGAACATCATGAGTCTCATGCAGCCTCGGCATTTTTCCCGTCTCCTTTCTCTGAGGCAGCTTTTTTAACCATCGACGGGGTTGGAGAATGGACCACATCCAGCTATGGAATAGGAAGTGGCTCCCGCATAGAAATTATGTCCGAGCAACGCTTTCCTCACTCGCTTGGATTACTGTATTCTGCCTTCACCTATTTTACCGGTTTTAGAGTAAACTCTGGTGAATACAAACTCATGGGTCTAGCTCCCTACGGTCAGCCAGAATTTGTAGATACTATCAAAGAGACCCTTATCAATCTCAAACCTGATGGTTCATTCAAACTAAATATGAAATACTTCAACTTTGCCGCTGGTCTTAGCATGACGAACAAACATTTTGCCACTCTTTTCGGTGGACCAGCCCGCAAGCCTGAGTCAGAGATCACTCAGCGTGAAATGAACATTGCCAGATCAATCCAGATTGTAACTGAAGAAATATTGCTGAAAATGGTCTGGCATGTTTACTCTCAAACAAACCAGAAAAATCTGGTTCTAGCCGGTGGTGTGGCACTCAACTGCGTTGGAAATGGTCGCATCTTGAGAGAGGGTCCCTTTGACAATATCTGGATTCAGCCAGCGGCAGGAGATGCTGGTGGAGCCCTGGGAGCCGCCCTTTTTACCTGGCATCAATATCTTGGGAACAAAAAAATAGCCAATGGACCTCGAGACACTCAAGCTGGATCGTATCTTGGGCCCTCTTTTTCAGATGAGCATATCAGTCAATTTCTTGATTCCATGAACATTCCTTTCCAGGAGCTAACAGATTCAAAACTCTTTGATACCGTCGCAAAACTGATTGCCTCTGACAACGTGATTGGCTGGTTTCAGGGTCGGATGGAGTTTGGTCCCCGCGCCCTGGGCAACAGGAGCATCATTGGTGACGCGAGATCGCCGAAAATGCAATCCATCATGAACCTCAAGATCAAATATCGTGAAAGTTTTAGACCTTTCGCACCCAGCATACTGGAGGAAAAAGTTTCACAAATTTTTGATCTTGAAGAAGCCAGTCCATACATGTTACTGGTAGCCCCGGTAAAAAAAGAATTGTGGTTAGAGCAAAAAAGCGAGTTGACTGGCATGGCTATGATAAATGAGCCGAGATCGACTGTCCCTGCCATTACACATGTGGACCAATCAGCCCGTATTCAAACTGTTAACAAACTTGACAACCCGCGTTACCATCGCCTAATTCAAACCTTTTTTGAACTCACAGGAAGCCCTGTCATCATCAATACCTCCTTCAATGTCCGCGGTGAACCCATTGTTCACACACCGGAGGAAGCATATACCTGCTTTATGCGGACTGACATGGATTTTCTAATTCTCGGGAATTGTGTCTTAAATAAAGCGGAGCAGACCGCTCTGAAAGAGGACGTGGATTGGAAGCGGGAATATGAACTCGACTAAGCAGGTGGATATGCCATGCTGACACATGAAATCAAATCCATTTGGGAAACTGAAAACCGACTGGAATTTCGTAAATTCGGAAACACCATGGGTGTGTTCCTCATCTTGCTTGGTCTGGTCTTCACCTATTTTTCATTTCCCTATTCAAAGACCCTTTTGTTGAGTGGAGGTCTATTACTGCTCCTGGGTATGCTTGTGCCAGTAACCCTGAGACCCATTTTTGCAATCTGGATGAGTCTGGCAACGCTGCTTGGATTTATTATGACGCGCGTCCTCCTGGGCATTATCTTTTTTCTTATATTCACCCCTGTTGGCCTCGTACTTAGATTGTTACAGAAAGACTTATTAGATGAATCAATCGATCCCGACGCAGAGTCGTATTGGAAACCCAGAAAACCAGGACCCTATGCCCCTGAATTGTCTGAAAAACAATTTTAGAACTTCCCTGCCTGGATGTTGGCCTTTATGAGCAAGCTGTCAATAGCAAAAGAATTTGTATTCTTTCTGAAAGAAAATAAGAAAGTTTGGATGATACCTATTGTGCTGCTTATGTTTGCGCTGGGATTTATTATCGTTGCCGGACAAGGGAGTTCGTTGGCTCCTTTTATTTATGCACTTTTTTAAAGATTAGAATGCAAGCATGAAAAATAAAAAACTAATCTTCGGAATTACTGCAGCTCTCCTCCCCCTTGTTTTTCTCGCGATCGTGGAGCTCTCACTCTGGCTGATAGATGCCTATCCCCAAGTTCCCCTATTCATTGAAGTGACAGAGAATGGAAAAGATTTTGTTCAAATAAATTCGCAGGTTGGGGAGCGCTATTTCAATAAAAATCTTATGCCCGTCCCCAATCTCTATCCACAGAAATTTACCACCCAAAAAGGAAAAAATACGCTGCGCATTTTTTGCATGGGCGGATCAACCACGGCTGGTTTTCCCTATGAGATGACTGTACCCTTCCCACAGCAACTGAAATTTCTTTTAAATGCAGCAGATCATCCCGACCAGGAGTTTGAAGTTATCAATCTGGGTCTCTCAGCCATTAACAGTTTTACAGTGGTGGATTGGATTCCAGAAGTACTTAAGCATGAACCCGATCTTATTCTGCTCTACATGGGTCACAATGAATTTTATGGAGCCTATGGTACGGGCTCAACAATCTCGTTCGGCAATAACGCCAGAATTACGCGAGCGATTCTAAAGCTTCAAAAATTGCGTCTGGTGCAATTAATCAATGCGACCCTTCGAAAACTGAACAAACCTCCTGCATCAACGATCAATCCGACCCTTATGGAAAAAGTCATTGCTGATAAATTCATTCCCGGCAATTCTGTCCTTAGAATGAAAACCCAGGAAAATTTCGCAAGCAATCTGGATGTCATCCTGGGCGCTTGCCAATCTACGGGTATTCCTGTCATTCTCAGTGATCTTGTGAGCAACATTCGAGATCAAATCCCATTGGATGTGACATCCAACCCAAGCAATACAGCCTCGCATGCTCATGAACTTTACTTGAAGGGATTGAATGAATTTGGACAGGGTGACACTGCCACTGCATACATTTCTTTGTCACGTGCAATGAATGCAGATGAAGTTCCCTTCCGAGCCAACAATTTTATCAATGAAATTCTTCACAGAAAAGCGATTCAATTCAAACTTCCTATTGTGAATATGGAAAATGCCTTCCGTCATGCATCAAAAACGGGCTTGCCTGGACATGACTTGTTTTGTGACCATTTGCACCCCAATCCGCTTGGTTATCATCTCATGGCCAGACAGTTTCTGGCAACCATTAATGGGGCAAACTTTTTATCAGGAAAATCAAAAGCTCCAACATCAGGTAGGCCATTATTTGTAACAAACCTGGATTGGGAAATTGGGTCTCTTCGCATATTCAAACTGATCAATCGCTGGCCCTTTGGGAACCGCGAAGTCGATTATTCTGAATATTCTGCCAGCATTGATGAAAACACTGGGAGAATTGCAAAAAGCTTCCTTCTGGATCATCATATCTGGGGTAAGGCTCATAGTGAGATGGCCGATTTCTATCTTGATCAAGCCGATTTGCTGCATGCGGGCGCTGAATTCATGGCTATTCTTGAAATGTATCCAGAAAAAATTGAGTACTACGGAAAATTGGTTGACAATGCCATGAAAACACAGCAATGGGAATTGGTAAAACAGACTTGTTTAAAAGCTTTGCCCAGAACGACGGCCAAAGGGATGTTTTATTTTAATCTGGCGTTGGCACACCAGGAAAGTGGTGATTTGAAACAGGCAATTACCTACACACAAAGAGCAATTGAGGCCCCCGAACTTACAAGATCACAATCAGCCAACATCTATTTCACCTACGCCCTCTTATTACTTGATGCCAAAAAGAATATGGATGCAATCCTCGTTCTTGAGGCATTGGTCGCAGAAGTGCCTGATTTTGTTCAAGCACAAAAATTGCTTCAGAGATTAAAAGGCTGATCTCTGGCACATCCATTTATTGAGTTTCCCCGATCATGGGTTCAAGTGTAGAGTCAAGCCACCCTGGCGCATAAACAGGTCAAAAGTATAATTGCTTTTCAGATGAAAATCTCCAGATATTGAGCCATTTAGAGGTGGCTCAAATAGAAATATTACTCGCCTTTTTTTGAACTCATGATCCGGGAAGATCTTACCCCTAAGTTTAGCCTGGATCATGAAGCCATCATTCCAATCGTCTACACTCAATTCGGCATCGTATAATTCAGCATCACCGACTCTTCCTGTTATGGTATATTGATCATTAATTTGTAACTCAAAGTGCAACGCTCCCACTTCCTTGTTAAAATTGACATTGGCAAACCCTCCTTCACCTGACCAACTCCCTACAAAAAGTTCCATACCAGAAGTTTCTACTTGTCCGAATGCAAGAGTGCTAATAACGATCAAGCTTAAGAACATTCTCTTCGTCACGATGAATCCTCCATGTGTTCCTTCATTTTTCATCAAACAGCGAACATGCTTCACCTTGATGTTGGCGCTCCACTTTAATCATCGCTAGCACCAACAAAAGACCAGCTATTCATGGCCAACGATTCGCCAGAAAAACCAGGACAAAAAAAAGGGCGAGGCCAGCAGTTATTGCATGATCGAATATATAACAAACTCTGGAATATTCATTGTATATCATAATTTATCCCAGATCCCTTTTTAAATTAAAATGAGTATAACCGTATATTGGCGAATATCTCAAGGATCTGAATTCGAATTTTTCGCTCTCCTGTGGCAATACCCATATAACTGTAAAACCTTAACCTTTTTGAAAGAATAGAGTCTGAGTTATGTTGTCGCCGTGTTGTTTGTCAGTTGTAGATTCTGAAAGCGGATCTATCCAAAAATTTAGGAATGTGAAATGTCTCGTGCTCCCAAGCTCTACTTCTTCTTGATTGTGCTATTCTTCTCAACAAGTCTTGTTTTTCCACAGCGGCCCCAAAGACCAGGAGGGGAAAACCGCCCCACCATGGAAGTTGTGGGAAAAGTATTGGACAATGCCAGCAGCGCCCCCATCCAATATGCCAATATTATGCTCCATAGAATGGATTCCGGTGAAGCGGTCACAGGGACTATTTCCAATGAAACAGGGCGCTTCGACATTTCGCCAATCCGTCCGGGCAAATATTTCGTCACAGTTAATTTCATGGGATTTGAAGAACTGCAAATTGATAGCATCACCATAACCTTCGCAACCCCTTCCACTGATTTGGGCGAGATCCGAATCAAGGGCGCCAGCATTGCAGGCGAATCCGTTTTGGTGGAGCGAGAGCGAACCACCATGGAGTATAAAATTGATAAGAAGGTCATCAACGTTGGCCAGGATATTACATCCTCATCTGGGACAGCTGTGGAGGTTCTTGAAAATGTCCCATCGGTTACCGTAGATATTGATGGCAATGTGGAACTGAGAGGGAGCAGTAATTTTACTGTGCTCATCGATAACCGGCCCTCAATTCTGGATGGTAATGAGGCTCTCCAGACCATCCCTGCCAGCACCATCGATAATATCGAGATCATTACCAATCCTTCTGCTGCCTATGACCCTGATGGCGTTTCCGGAATCATCAATATCATCACCAAGAAAAATAAACTTGAAGGAATAAGTGGCATATCGAATATCAATGCCGGTATGCTCGGTCAATTAGGTGGGGACTTTCTCATCAATTATCGCAATGATAAATACACCTTTTATGTTGCGGCGTCTTATAACATTAGGGTTCATGAAGGACAAGACACCTCCTTGAGCAGGACCACGGTTTTGGATACCACCTATAGCGTGGGTCAATTTGGTGATCGTCGCTTTGAACATGGCGGTTATAGGCTCCGTGGCGGCATCGACTACAATATTACTGATCGGGATGTTTTGGGATTCAATCTCTCCTATGGTTCCAGAGCCTTCACCATGTCCAGCAATAATAAATTTGAGGAATACACAGATTACCAGCTTCCATTCAAATCCACAACAACCGCATCTTCAGATCGAGGAGGTGCCTACTACGATATCAGTGGAAATTATGAACATCAGTTTGGAGCTCCAACGCACCGCTTGCAAATAGAAACAGACTATAGTATCCGGAAGTCAGACGAAAAGAGCATCACCGAGCAATTTGATATTAGCAAAAACCAGATCAGCGGAAGAATTACCACTGAAAAAGGACCAACATCCCAGGGTCATCTCGAGCTAAAGTATGAACAACCCTACGCAAATGATGGAAAAATTGAGGCGGGTTATCAATTTCGCACAGGCAACTCTGCAGATGAAAGTGGACTTAAGGATTGGGATTCCCTTACGACTGATTACATCGCTGTGAACAGCTATGATTATGACACTGAATATCGCAGAAATATTCAATCCCTCTTCGGGGTGGTTTCCAATAATTTTGGCAAGTTGGGGATTCAGGGTGGTTTTCGGGCTGAATATACATTCAGGAATATCTCTATCATTGATTCAAGTGAATTTGAAATTGACCGCTGGGATTATTTCCCTTCAGTCCATCTCTCTTATAATATTACTCCGACTCAAAAATTCATGACCAGTTACTCCAGACGAATCAGCCGCTCTCGGGGCTGGTTTCTTGAGCCCTATGAAACCTGGACGGATGCATACAACGTTCGGGTGGGTAATCCGGGACTGAAGCCTGAATACATCAACGCTTTTGAAGCGGGCTATATGAAATATTTTGGAAAGAACATGCTCTCGGCAGAGCTTTATTCCCGAGAGACCACCAACCTCGTTGAGGGTGTCCAGAGCGTCTACTCAGAAAATGTCATCCTTCACACCTTCGATAATGTTGGACGATCAGTCTCTGTGGGTAGTGAGCTATCCCTTCGATTATTACCTTCAAGTTGGTGGGATTTTAATCTCATGGGTAATGTCTACCATTACGAAATCAAAGATCAGCCCGATCGGTTTAGTCAAAAAATTGCTAGCGATAACTGGAGTTTACGTTTCAATAATAATTTCAGTCTGGGCAAAGCGGTCAAACTGCAGATCAACGCGATGTATAATAGTCCTTCGGTAACCGCCCAGGGAGAACGAGATGCCATGTTCTTTTTCAATGCCGGAGCCAGGCTCACTCTGATTGAAAACAAGCTAACTGCGACGATTAACATCAGAGACATCCTTGATACTGGTGACCACGTATCCACCAGTCAGGGAGAAAATTTTTACGTTTACCAATCTTCAAACCGCGCAGCTCCAATTATCTCAGCTTCGCTAAAATACATCTTTAACAATTATCGTTCAAAGGACCTGCAGCGTGGTGGTGACAATGGGGGTGGCGAAAGCGCTGAGGGCGATGACTTTTAGTTCAAGCTATTGAAGAATAAACCCTATAAAAACAAGAAACCCTCAGATGAGGGTTTCCAGCTTTGGGCACGGGTAAAAAGGTTTTATCAAACTGGTTTCGATTAAGCTCCCTGGGGGATCAACTCTTTTACAGTTTGCAGAAATTGTAATACATCAAAAGGTTTTTGAAATGTGTGGTCCACGCCAAATTCTCGAGCATAACGCAGGTAATCCAATTGTCCAGAAGCGCGATAACCTGACATGGCAATGATTTTGATCTTTGGACTCGTTTTTTTTATATTTCTGATAAGTTCAATACCTTCCATCCCAGGCATAATGATATCAGTGACAACCAGATCAACATCAAGTTCCTTCAGAATTTCCACTGCTGCATGTCCGTTGCTGGCGGAAAAAACGTAATATTTTTGGTCTTCCAGCAAAACCGTTAACATGTGACAAACTGAAGCATCATCATCAATAACTAACACTGTAGGTGGAATAATTGAGGGATTGGAGTCGCTAGACATATGGTAGTCCTGTATTTTGAGTTGCCTTCCAATATATTGCCCGATACCAATATTTGACTTGTTTTTATCAGTCAGTGTTTGAATCGCTTCCGAAAATGTAACCAAGCTCTCTCCTCATGCTTCCTATGCGTCCGATCCAATTAATGATGAATACGTACATCTATATCTTTCAATTGCCATGCCAAATTTTAGTCGACGATTCAAGCCACTGTTATTATTAGCCATATGTTTAGAGAAGACGACCCGATACTCCCTTCACCTGTGCTCAACTGTCAATGAGAAATGACAGTTGGCACCGAATTGCGAATATATAGTTGACAATTCTACATATTTTTGCCTACTGATAAATGCAATTCTTTAATGACTTTAGGCACGTCATTTTATCTTTGAACTCGAGAACAATTCCAAAAATGTTTTGGCTTATAGTAAGCTTTGATCTCATCAGCATCAGGTTTAGCTTAAATCAAGTGAGCACCAAATGACCAGCATAGTAATCGTATATCTGATTGTCCTCCTGGGTGTAGGCGTCTGGAAAAGCGCTCGTGTTAAAACGCACGCAGATTTCGCTTTGGCCGGTCGCAGCCTGCCACCCTGGGTTCTAGTAGGCACCATGCTGGCCACCTGGATTGGTACGGGAAGTATTCTGGGGAATGCTGGCAAAGCATATGAGATCGGTTTTGCTGCATTGATATTGCCTGTTGGTGGGGTCCTGGGAATTGCCATCCTTACCCGAATCGCCGGAAATATTCGAGGAATGGATACCTATACGGTTCCTGAGATTATATTCAGAAGATTTGGGAGCGGTGCAAGAAATCTCACGGTCGTCGCCCTGGTGATGGCTTATCTGGTAATCGTTTCCTACCAATACAACGCTGGTGGCGCAGTTCTACAAACCATCTTTACCGATGCCACCGGACATGCCAGCTTTTCACTTGAAACCGCGACCATAATTGCTGCATTCTTTATCGTTTTGTATACGGTCTTAGCTGGTCTGATCAGTGTTGTGTATACCGATGTAGGAAACGGCATCATCATGACACTCGTGTTGATCATTGCTTTTCCTGTACTCTGGATCAAAGCAGGAGGTTGGGACGGAATTCAAATGGCATTTATACAACAGGGCGTTCCCGAAAAGCTTGATTTTACTGGTCGTTTTAGCCCGATTCAACTGATCAATTATATGCTCCCACCCTTCTTGCTGGTATTAGGCGATGCCAACATGTACCAACGCTTTAGTGCAGCTAAAACCAAAGCGGGTATCACCAGAGCCACCCTGATTCTGGTTCTGGCTGTCCTTTTGATTGAATGCCTTATTGTTGCCACTTCAGCCGTTTCCGCAGCGCTTGTCCCGGACGCATCAAATGGAAGACACATTCTGATATATGTGGCGGCCACCCAATTGCCCCTGCTTCTCGGAGGTCTCTTTTTTGCTACAATTATCGGCATTATCATCTCCACAGCCGATTCCTATTTACTTGTCCCTGCTACCACCTTGATAAAAGACATTTACTTGACTTACATCAATCCCGTCGCTGATGAAAAGCGGATTGTGCTTTATTCTCGTCTGCTGGTTATTGCCCTTGGATTTTCAGCCTGGATCTTGAGTCGCGGTTTTGCCAATTCGCCTGGATTCTTTGAACGAGCTCTTTATGCCTACACCATTTATGGTGCAGCAATTACGCCTAGTTTGCTGGCCGCTTTATTCTGGCCACGTGCCACGCCCCGAGGAGCCCTGCTCTCCATCGGCGCAGGGGTTACAACGACCATACTCTGGCAGGAATCTCCAATTTTTAGCTGGATATTTGGAGCTGAGCTCGTGTCTAATCTTGATGCTGTTTTACCAGCCATTACACTAAGTATACTCTTTCTTGTGTTTGGCAGTCTCTCGGGACTCAATCAAAAGCCACCAGCGAGCTGAGGCTCGATCAGGGTTGATTCCAAAAACATTTCTGTTTAGATCAGCACAGACATGATGCCTGGCATGGTCAATTCATGAAATATTTCGTCCATTTGTTCAGGACTATAAGGCCGATTGTTGTCCAACCAGTATCTTAGGAGCGTCAAGACCGTTGAAGCGAGATGATAAGCCATCAGACTCACCGAGATGGAGGGACTTTTGCCTTTGGACAGGAGTCGTTCCAACTGCTCTTCAAGGTGCCGACTCAAATGTCTTTGCAATTTCTTGATAATCACCTCAATACCCTGCCCTCCCATAATAGCCTTGTGCAGCCTGAATTGCTCCTGGGCGTGTTGGAACAGGGGAGCAATTGAGATGATTCTCAGGTTTCCCTTGGGAATTGTGCCACCTATGGGTGGTTCCACGCCGAGCATCAGGCTATGAATTATATCATCCATACTGCTGATCAAAAGGTCATCTTTATCGCGAAAATGGGTATAAAAGGTTGATCGTCCAAGATTGGCTTTATCAATAATGTTCTGAACCGTAATCGTCTCATAGCCACCCTGCTCTATCAGAGCCATCAGGGATTCACTTAATAATTGGCGCGTTCTCTGAATTCTACGGTCTTCATTTTTTCTCTGGTCCATTTCACCCTCATTTCCGAACATTTCTAACGATTTGTTCGCTATTGAACACATCGAATGCTTTGGTTGTTGACAAGCATCTTCCGCGCTAATATAATATTTCCGAACAAGGTGTTCACTAATGAATACTATATCCAACAGAAAAGGAGCAGGTCATGACAGGCAAACCCACACAAAAACAAAGATCCCTGGAAACCACGGGCATAACGATTCCCTGGGCGTCTTTCTACGATTCATTGGTATGGCTGCTCTCTTTTGGAAAAGTTACCACCATGCGGAAAAGTATGCTCAAAGATGCTCCACTAAAACTCGGAGACCGAGTTTTGGATGCGGGCTGTGGTACCGGAGATTTAGCAATTGCCGCCAAATCAGTGATTGGCAGTCAGGGAGAAATGTTCGGAACAGATGCCTCAGCGAAAATGATCCGGGTCGCCCAGAAAAAAATTCAACAAAGAGCAGCGGATGTAAATTTTCAAGTAGACTTGATCGAGAAGATCAGTTTTCCAGACAATCATTTCGATGTAGTCATGAACAGCCTCGTCATGCATCATTTACCAGATGATTTAAAAAACAAAGGTCTGACGGAAATGTATCGTGTCCTCAAACCGGGTGGCTCCATATACATTGTCGATATGCAATCAACAGGAGCTGGTAATATTTTTAGACGTTTTTCCGATCTTATGATACAGATTCATGGAGGTCATAAATCAATGCAGAATAACGTTGACAAACTAGCCCCCATTATTGAATCCGCTGGCTTTACCAAAATGGAAAAAGGAGCGGTGAACCGCCAGTTGGCATATATAAGAGCCCGGAAATAATAGAACCCTCCGAAACAGAATAGAAAGATCTCCAATGCATTATTCTCCATCTCAGAATCCTCACAAAACATTAGCTCCAGTTGAAAATCACCTCGCCAATGAGTTAAAAACATGGCGGGTATTTGCCCTGACATTCATCATGATGATCGTGGAAATCACAGCCGCTTTAGCCACTGGATCCATGGCTTTACTGGCAGATGGATGGCATATGGGCACGCATGCGGCAGCCTTCGGAATTACAATTTTTGCCTATCGATATGCTCGCAGAAACTTGAATAACCCACGCTTTTCTTTTGGACCGGGGAAAGTCACCACCCTTGGTGGTTTCGCCAGTGCAGTTGCTTTGGCTGTCGTGGCTCTGTTCATGATAACTGAGTCAGTTGGACGATTTTTTAATCCAATACAAATCCAATTTAATCAGGCCATTGTTGTCGCTGTGATTGGTCTGCTAGTAAATGTTGTTTCAGCCGTATTGTTGATGGGCTCCTCCCTGAAGGATCATACCCACAGCCATGAACATGGGGATCCCAATCTCCGCTCTGCCTATTTTCATGTCCTGGCAGATGCTCTCACTTCAGTCTTAGCCATTAGTGCACTTCTTATGGGAAAATATCTGGGATGGCAATTTATGGATCCCATGATGGGGATCGTTGGAGCTCTGGTAATTCTTAAATGGTCAAAAGGCTTGCTGAGTTCGTCGGCAGATGTCCTTCTTGACAAGGCCTCCGGTGGGAAACTGGAGCTGCAGGTCCGAACGCTTTTGGAAAAGGATAACGCGACCAAAGTAGAGAATATTAAAATGTGGTATGTTGCGCCTGACAAAATTGCAGCCGCAATTTGCCTGGCAGCTCCCCAGCTGGAGTCAATTGATTTTTATCAGCACCTTTTGTCTGAAACGCCTGAACTTGTCTTTTCAAATATTGAGACCCACTCTGTTGACCATGGGCATTGAAAATCAGCGGGGATGATTCAATAAGATCCAATAGACAGGAATGCATACAGTGCAAAGTGAACATCATTAAGTGCCAGGGCTTGACAGGCGGCCATCTCAATCAGCTCTTTTGCCTTAAACTCGTCCATGCTCATCAGCGTGCTCCCAGAAAAGTAGAGCTGCCAATATTCTTTGGATTCTGATTCTTGTTCAGATTCATAGGTGCTTCGCAGTGAATCAAAATAAGCCTGCACTTCGCCCGAATCTGGAATACGCTTCACACCGCCAAGTTGTCCCAGATTATTTGCACTCAAAACTGTGGATGCTTTGATATGATCTGGCAACTGATCAATTCCCACTCCTATGCCAACGGGTTTGTTCACTTTGAAAATAGCAGCTCCTGAAGCACGCGTGTAATAATTGCCTGAATTTCTACCGACGAGATCGAGGGAATCGGGATAGATGATCCCATCCTGAAGCAAATGATCAGCGACATGAAATTTGATAACCCGACACAAAACCAGATTCCCTGAGCCCGGTTTGCCACCCAGTGGGATAATTTGCTCCACGTGGCATTCCATATGAAAAGGTGATTCTAAAACGCGTTTTGGGCGAACCAAATCTGAATCAATCGCTGTAAAACCCGCTTTTAAGAACTCATCCACCTCGGGTTCATAAGCCGTCGATGCTAGACTGATTTGTTCAACCAGCTCGTGGGGAACAACATGAATGACACATTCTGGAATCTTTTGGAGATTAACAAGGGTGTCTTTTGCTGACCCATCACGACCGCTAAGAGAGGGTGAAAATACCACATAGGGCGGGTTGGCGCCAAAGGCATTAAAAAAAGAGAAGGGCGCCAGGTTATTCCGGCCTTGTTCTGAGAGTGTCGAAACCAGAGCAATGGGTCTCGGGGCTACACCACTGAGCAGCAGGTTATGTACATCTTTTATGGGAGCCTCATTGGGATCGATTGAGGTGAATTTTCTTTTATCCGTCACGCTAATTAGCCCCTATCCTCTGTATGAATATCCTTACGCTCTGGATCATCGTCAAATCACTCAAACTCGGTGAGCCATTTTCTTTTTTGCCAGGATAGACTCCTGGTTTCCTGAAGCAATGATTCTATTAGAGAGACTACCAAGCCCATCAATTTGAAGTTCAATTATGTCGCCCTCCTGGAGCCAGGTCGGTGTGAATTCTAACCCTTCGTCCCTGGCATGAAGCGCTGCTGTTCCATTTAGCTCCAGATAGCACCCACTGCCAACAGTACCGGATCCAATCACATCTCCAGGAAAAATATCAACACCGTAGGAAACCCGCTCTATGATCTCAGCAAAGGTCCAGGTCATCTCCTTCATATTGCCTGCGGATATCTGCTGTCCGTTATGAAAGGCTTTCATGACCAAATCATAGCTTGCGCCAAAGGCTGTATCCACTCGAAATTCCGCCAACTCATCTGGGGTCACCAACCAGGGACCAATCGAGGTCGCGAAATCTTTTCCTTTGGCGGGACCAAGATTGAGTTTCATTTCCTCCATCTGCAGAACTCTTGCCGAGAGATCATTCATGATGGTGAATCCAGCGATATAATTATCCGCCTCTTTACTGGAAATATTTCTGCCCCGCTTCCCTATGACTACTGCAACTTCCAATTCAAAATCAAGTTTTTGAAGATGGTCATTCTCAACGGGCACATCGCCACCCCCAAAAATGGCGTTATGGTTGGTAAAGTAGAAAATAGGGTACTGGTCAAATTCTGGAATCATGTCAACCCCGCGATTGCGTCTCGCTGTAGCAACGTGTTGACGAAAGGCGTAGGCATCTCTGCAGGAAGGTGGACTGGGGACAGGAGCAGCCAATCTTGCTCCCACTAAGGGCTCAAATTCACTGCCATTGAGAATTGTATCATGGATGATCTTTACCTGATGCATGCCTTCTTCTTCGAGATTCAATAACCCGAGCATGGACGCAGGCAGTGCCTGGCCAAGGGAAATTGCGCAAGTTTGAAGATCATAAACGCTGTCATTTATTAAGAGCCCAGATCGGAAACCTGCCTCTGAGTGATATGAAACTAATCTCACTTTTGACTCCCTTGTTCAGCCATTAATTTCTTATAAACGTCTCCAATAACACCAATGGCAAATTTGGTCTCTTTTATGGTCCCAGAGTTGACTCTGATCCCCCTTGGAATCCCAAATTTGTCGACATGCCTTACAATGAGGCCACGATTGGCACACGCCTCTGCAAAATCCCTGGCAAAATTTTCCGTTGGCATTATTGTCAGGATAAAATTGGTGTGCGTTTTTATCTGGGTAATCTGAAGTTCCTCGAATCCAGCTTTCAGAAGTGCCAGAGATTCAGTGTTTAAGGCAATGGTCTGCTGAAGAAATTCATCATCACCCAATGCTGCGATTCCCGCCTGCTGGGCCAGGTAGTTTGGCTCAAAGGGTAGCTTCACCTTGTAGAGCGCTTCAATAACTTTGTCAGGTCCAACCGCATATCCAATTCGCAGACCTGCCAATCCATGGGCTTTTGAAAGGGTTCGGGTAATGACCAGATTCTCATAATCATAGCGAACACCATTTGGGTAATTTGGATAGATGTTAGCATAGTCTGTATAAGCCTCATCCAGAATGACCATGATGTGATCAGGTACGATGGACATAAAGGATTCAAACTCATAACGATCAAACATGGTTCCTGTGGGATTATTGGGGTTGGCCAGATAAATCATGCTGGTGTTTTCATTGATGGCATTCAAGATTCCCTGTAAATCAAACCCGTAGTCCAAAAGTGGCAATTTGATGAGCTTACGACCTGTTTTACTTATGGAAACATAAATCCCGATAAAAGTCCCCTGTGATGTGATTATTTCGTCTGATTCCTGGGTAAAAGCCGAAACGATATAGGCCAGCAGGGAATCCGTACCGTGACCGCAAATGATATGATTGGGTTGGACATCATATTTGCCGGCGATAGCATGGACGAGATCATAGGATAAGGGATCTGAGTATCGATTCAGTCCTTGAACCGCATCCAGGATGGCTTGTACTGCTTTCGGGCTGGGACCGATAGGATTTTCTGCAGAGGCCAGTTTTACGATGTAATCAAGATGCTTTTCCCGTGCCAGCTCAGAGATGGGCTTCCCAGCCTTATACGGGACCAGTTTTTCAACAAAAGAAGGTATTCTAATCATATTTATTTAAACCCATGATTTTGCATAATTCTCATCCAGGCTGTCCCTCACCCTGGTAGAAGGATGCAACGCTTCAAATGTATCAATCATCAAAGCGTATTCATTCGTAGACTTGGTTCCGATTGAAGCTTCCGTTCTCCCCGGCTGAGGTCCGTGGGGTAAACCGCCTGGGTGGAGGGTAATGGAACCCTCGCTTACCCCTTTTCGGGACATGAAATCACCGTCCAGATAATACAGAACCTCATCACTGTCGATGTTGTTATGAAAATAAGGACTGGGTATAGCCGCTTCATGAAAGTCAAATGGTCTGGGTACAAAGTTGCATAAAACAAATGAAGCAGTGGTATAAAGGACATGAACTGGCGGTGGCAAATGAATTCGCCCCACCTTGGGGTGATAGTCTTTGATATTAAAGGTAAAAGGATATAAATACCCATCCCAACCAACCACGTCAAAGGGGTGATTGGGGACAGTGTGCTCAAAAAAACGCTGCTTCATTTTTACAATTATTTTGAATTCACCTTCAAGGACCACTGGCTCAAGATATTCCGGTGGACGAAAATCCCTTTCGCAATAGGCCGCATTTTCGGTGAGCTGACCATATTCATTTTTGAAGTGGCCGGGAATCTCAAAGGCAGTATCTGACTCAATAATAAGCAGTTTGTTGCGTTCGAAAGTATCAAATTTCATCTGGTAACTGGTCCCCCGGGGAATCACAATCTGGTCCCCTGGCCCAAAGGGGTTTTTTCCGTACTGACTATATAGAACTCCAGATCCGTGGTGAACAAAAATGAACTCAGCGGCTGCTCCATTTCTGTAAAAATTATCAGTATCCTCAGTAACATGAGCACAGGCAATCATACAAGTGGAGTTTGAAAGATAGTTCTCCCGAGAATGAATAAAATCTCCACCCTTTTTGTGGGTGTCCGTCTGGAAGTGCATGTGGATAATGGGAGCCTCGGGCCATCCCAAATCCTCAGATGGAGCTATTTCTCGCGAGGCATTGCTTGCCGGCGGCAAAAAATGATGATAGAGATTTGAGTAAACGCCTGAAAAGCCTTTGCTGGAAATGAGTTCCTCGCGATATAAGGACACACCATCCGGTTTAAAAAATGTCGTATGTTTTACTCTGGGTATTTGACCCAGTTTATGATAAAATGGCATATTTCGTCCACCCTTTATTCGTTTTCAAGGTTTCCACGAAGCTCCTGGTCCGTCTCAATGGCCTCAAATAGAGCCTGGAAATTTCCCTTGCCAAAACCTTGGGCTCCAGCCCGCTGAATGATCTCAAAAAAGAAGGTGGGTCGATCGCCAATGGGCTTTGTAAAGAGTTGGAGCAGGTAGCCCTCAGACTCCCGATCACACAAAATTTTTAATTCCTGAAGATCATCGATGTTTTCTTTTATGCGAATATCTTTTCTTGACCTCAAGGCATCATAATAGGTATCTGGAACAGTTAAAAATTCCATGCCATTTTTCCGTAAAGCTCTTATGCTCTTCACTATATCCTTTGTTCGAAGAGCAATATGCTGAACACCCGTACCATGATATTGTTCGATATATTCTTCGATCTGGGATTTCTTGGCCCCAACAAAAGGCTCATTAATGGGGTTCTTGATGGCTGATTTTTCTGAACGAACGACTTTAGAAAGCAGGGCAGAATATTTGGTTCCGATATCCCCTTTTTTGAAATCAATAAAGGTTTCGAAATTCATGGTTTTGGTAAAATATTCAGCCCACTTGTCCATTTCATTTTCGCGGACATTCCCCACGATATGGTCAATACCAAGCAGTCCTGTATCTTCACAGTGCAGTTGAATATCCTGGATCGGTTTTTCATAGCCTGGATAGAAGATATGGGGATACTTATCGCGGTTGACATAGACCAGCTCAGTATCATCGTACAGACGAATGGCTGCCTGTTCAATGGTTCCATGATTATCTTGAAGTTGATGTGGCCGTCTTGAAATAACCCCACCGTTGGCAATAGCGTGATCGAAGATCTTTTCCACATCGTCCACTTCAATTGACCAACGTTTCACACCATCGCCATGTTTGTTGATAAAACTGAGAATTTCGTGACAACCAGGCTGAACTGCCGAGCTAATAACAATTTTTAGATCATTCTTCTGGAGGTAATAGGAAATCCGATCCCTTGACCCTGTTTCGGGTCCCATATATCCAGTGATTTCCATGCCCATGGCCTTGGCATACCAATAGGCCACCATTTTGGCCGAGCCGACATAAAACTCTACAAAATCATATCCTCTAATCCCGAGTTTATCTGACATATAAAATTTTCCTTACACTTCTATCCGGTTATGCGAGCTCTCAGCCAGAGTCATTCCACTCTTAATCAAGTGGCTGACCTCATGGAGTTGTTCCGCTTTTCGAATCAGGTAATTTTTTAATTCATCAAAAAGGGGATCGTCCTGGTTGACCAGCTCATACATTTCCAACGCCAGAAGCCAGTCTTGAGCGTGATCCTGCTTCAGAGCGGAAAAAATGTTTTCTAATCGTAAATCACTGGCTTTTCCGTTCCGCTGATCTCGGACCTGTTGATAGAAAGCTTCCAGGGCCAGACGTTCATCTGTTTTTTTTACGCTCATGGTTTTTTCAGCTAGAATGTGATTTATCATATCAAAACTTTTAGGATCTGCCGGTCCGCTGAAAGCTGAAACCACACTTTTGCCGACGGACATATCATAGACTCCCCATTCAGGAGCAAACAGAACCTCATCACCCCGCCTTACTGTACAATCCTTAAAACTGATGAGTACAATTTTGCCCTGTAGATTTCTTTTTCCAGTGATGACCTCACCTTGAACCACGACGCCGCCTTCAAATTCAATTCTAGCTGTTTTTCCTTCATAAATATTATAGGCCATAAGATCCCGCGGGCTCATATCCTCAATCGCCATATTGATGCCCTTCAGGCTCCCCACAGGTGAACCAAAGCCCTGTGAATGATAATTGATACCATGACCAACCAACTCCCTGTCCCTGAGTGATAGGGCGGTGATACCTGACGTCTGGAAATAGATCGGTTTGCCATCTTCCTCAATAACACGGCTAAAGGTGCCAGAGATTTGTAGCCCAGTACTTAATTCAATGCTACCCAGGTTTTTGGAGTCGATCAATTTTTTCAGACCAGGAAGACCACCTTTACGCAATGCCATTGTATTGGCAAATTCTTCTAGAACCAGGCTGAGATGAGCAAAATCCGGAGTCACAAAAAGCTGGGGCTGGGGCTTGGTGATGTCGAAATTGACTCTGGCAGCATCAATGGTATAGGGCCGCTTTTTTACTGCATCAGTCATGCAGCTACGACTTTCACCTATGGAGGATAATAAGCCGGCCCCATATATTTTTAACTCTTCGTCAGTCCCGACAAGCCCGTATTCAACTGTCCACCAATGCAAATTTCTAATCAAGGCCATCTCGCTGGGCACACCCATATTATCCTGGAGCTCCTCAAGTCGCTTTTCAGCAGTTTGAATCTCAGCTTCAGTTGTCCCCGGGGCTTCTTTGATTATTGATAAATGGCGAACAGCTTCGTAAAGCTGATAATCATTCTCACTGCCAATGGCCTTGCAGCCAACTTCTCCAAAACGACGGATGTATTCAGCATATTCCGGATTTGCAATGATCGGAGCGTGGCCGGCCCCTTCGTGTATGATATCTGGTGCTGGAGTGTATTCAATATGCTCTAGTTGGCGAATATCACTGGCAATGACCAACACATTGTAGGCTTGAAATTCCATAAATGCTGAGGGTGGAATAAACCCGTCAACTGAGACCACAGCCCAACCGATATCCGCAAGAATCTGATTCATACTTAGCATATCTGGGATTTGATCGATTGAAATTCCAGATCTAGCAAGTCCATCCAGATATGAATGATGAGCGATTTTGCTCAAGTGCTCTACATTTGTTCGCATGACATAACGCCAGACCGCCTGGTCAATGGCAGAGTACTCATCATAGATTTGAGGTTTTACAAATTGGAGCAGGTGGGCGGGAAGTTTGCTCAGGATAAGACTATCGGCATGCTCTGATGTCTGTTTCATACTTTTCACGATTTACCGATGTCTAGAGTTCTTTTTGAGTTTTAATGGGCATGTGTTTAAGGGCTCCTTTGGATGCAGACCTGATTTGTCAAATAAAACAAATGCTTTCATCGCTTGATAAGCTTGAAAGATCACAGCTCATCTGAATATAATTCAAAGTTGGCTGCCTGTCAGAATGTCCCCGCTGATTGAAAGCAAAAGATAATCTTTGCCCTTCCACTGGCAAGTGAACAATAATTACAGAATTAATTCGGGTCGGTTCAGCTGGACCTGGATGCAATTAAAAGGGTAAGCAGCTCATCCTGAATGAGGCGATCACCGAAACGAATGACCAGAGCATGGCTACGAACTACTTTAGGCTATTTTGAACAGCCTCTTTAATATCATCAACATTCCAACGCCGAGTACCATCCAGCAAAATCACATCAGGATGAGGGATGAGCCATTCATCATGAAGATCCTCAAGGCGCTTCAAATAATCCAACTGCATCTGTTGTTCCTCATTGCGACCACGCATTTTGATACGTTCAAGACAGAGTTCAGCCGGGGTTCTCAGGTAGAGAATCTTATCCGGTTTATCGCAGTAATTCTGAGCTAAAAACTCCCATAGTTGTTGATACACCTGCCATTCTGAATCGTTCATGGCGCCCACTGCATAGAGGTTTTTAGCAAATACATTTCTGTCAGTATATATGGAGCGCTCCAACACAACTTGATCACCACTCACTTTTTCAAGAATTTCAGACCAGGTTTTCGCGCGGGTTGTAAAGGCCATAATTTGAAAAGTAAAGGACCAGCGCGGCATATCCGTATAGAACATTTCAAACAGATTTCCCGCAAATCCTTCTCTCCATGTATCAACAGGCTCTTCCAGAAACTCAAACTGGCTGGATGCTTTTAGAACATTACCGAGACTGGTTTTTCCAGCCCCGATATTACCCTCCAGGAGGTACATCGTGCGTCGATTCTCTGCTGTATTTAGCGTGTTGGTCATACTGTCGCTATCCTAATTTTTATCTAAAGATTCAAACCCTAACATTAAGCGCATTTAATCTAAGCATGATTGGACGACTTGAAATGAAGAGATAAAAAATAATTTGATTCGATCACTCCATCCCTTGGAATTCAATTTTTATCAAGGTCTGTTTCTGAGGATTTTGTAGCAAATATTCTTATCATAGCGCGGGATTAAAAAACCGCAACATATTGAAGTAAATCAGCAGGATGGGAAGAATAATGAGACCAATCGTTTTAGCAATCGTGATAGGGCTTTTTGTAGGATGTTCAGTTCAAGATCAATCCAAGAATCTTTCACCACGTGATGCTTTTATTGATTCACTTGTGAATGAAATGACCCTGGAAGAGAAAATCGGACAAATGAGTCAGTCAACCGGTAGCTGGGAAACGACTGGACCCATCATCGCCGACTCCAGCACTTTGGATTTGGTGAGGACTGGTCGACTCGGTTCATTTTTGAATGTTTTTGGGGCTGAACGAACGCGTAAAGCCCAAGAAATTGCAGTCAACGGTTCCCGCTTGGGGATCCCTCTCATCTTTGGATATGATATGATCCATGGTTATGCCACGACCTTTCCCATTCCTCTGGCAGAGGCAGCCAGTTGGGATATTGAACTCATAAAAAAATCTGCGGCACTTACTGCTCTTGAAGCTTCCGCATCCGGTTTACACTGGAATTTTGCACCCATGGTGGATATTGCTCGAGACCCTCGCTGGGGGCGCATCATGGAAGGTGCCGGCGAGGACCCCTGGTGGGGATCTAAGGTGGCCACAGCTCGTGTCCAGGGCTATCAAGGCCAGGATTTGAAAAGTTTGAGCACTATCGCTGCTACTGCTAAGCATTTTGCCGGTTATGGAGCAGCCGAAGGTGGGCGTGATTATAATACAACTGAAATCTCGGAGCATACTTTGAGAGATGTCTACCTGGCTCCGTTTCAAGCTGCCGCCAGAGCAGGCGTTGCATCATTTATGAATGGCTTTAATGATTTGAATGGAACACCAGCTACTGCAAACAAATTTCTGGTCCGACAGATATTAAAAAAAGAGTGGGACTGGAAGGGGTTGGTTGTTTCCGATTGGGCTTCAGTGCAGGAGATGACGGACCATGGTTTCGCAGCTACCGACGCAGAGGCAGCAAGTCTGGCTCTTGAAGCAGGTTGCGACATGGAAATGGTTTCTAAAACCTATGATGAATATCTGATAGAGCTGGTGAAACAACATCCAGAATATCTTCCTATGATTGATGATGCGACTAAAAGGATATTGGGTGTAAAGTACGATCTTGGTCTTTTTGAGGATCCGTACAGATATTCTGACCTCCAACGAGAAAAAGAAATTGTCCGTCACAATGACCACTTCAAACACGCCAGGGAAATTGCCAAACGATCAATCGTACTCCTCGAAAACCGAAATCACACCCTGCCCCTGGATCCCAATCTTCGCAAAATTGCCGTGATTGGTTCATTGGCGGAAGATCGAGAAACAGCTCTGGGTACCTGGTCTGCTCAAGGCCAACAATCTGATGTCACGACGCTTTTGCAAGGCCTTCAACTTGCCGTCGGTGAAAAGACCAAAATTCTTTACGCAGCGGGCAGCGAAATTAATTCAACAGACAAGAGCGGTTTTAGCAAAGCGCACGCGCTGGCAAAGCAATCAGATGCTATCATTGCGGTTGTGGGTGAACATGCACTCATGAGTGGCGAGGCCCTTAGTAGAGCTGATATCGGTCTCCCCGGAGTTCAATTGGATCTTCTGAAGATGCTTAAGGAAACAGGCAAACCTGTAATTGTGGTTCTCATGAATGGTAGACCCATTGCCGAGCCCTGGATGTATGAAAACTGTGATGCTGTTCTTGAAACCTGGCTACTTGGCGTTCAATCGGGACCGGCCATTGCGGACGTCATTTTTGGAACCTATAACCCGGCGGGAAAATTGCCTGTAACCATCCCACGTTCTGTTGGTCAGATACCGATCTATTACAACCACAAAAATACGGGCAGGGCAGCAGATCCTGCAGATAGATACACATCCAAATATATCGATGAATCTTTTCTACCCCAGTACCCATTTGGATACGGGCTCAGCTATACAACATTTGACTATGGCGACTTGACTCTGGATAAAGCTTCCTTTCGCCGCGGTGATTCACTCGGTGTCAGTGTACTGCTTACCAATTCAGGAAGTGTTGCCGGGGAGGAAGTGGTTCAACTCTATGTGCGTGACCTTTTTGGGTCAGTAACACGACCCGTTTGGGAGTTGAAAAATTTTGAAAAGATATTCTTGGATGCTGGTGAATCGCGCCTTGTGAAATTCAAAATCAAATCTGAAGACTTGCGCTTCTGGGATAAAAACATGGAGTTTCGTTCTGAAGCAGGTCAATTCAAAGTTTTTATCGGGTCAAATTCCGCGACCCAACTTCAGAAAGCATTTGAACTGTTGGATTAGATCGTTTCTGAACCTTCCTCATCCTTTTTCTGCTTATTCAAGCTAATATCTAGCTTGGATTCAGGACTTGCGGCTTGATAGCAGTCAAGTTAGATTCAAGAACGAAGAGCGGGGACTATGCTTTTAACATGAAGTATTTAATGCATTAGAGTTGTTTGGTCGCGATTTCTGAGCACCTCTGTTTAGCAGATATCCAATGTGCTAATATTCTTCATAACGAGCGAAGCGATTTTTTATGAGTTCTCTAGCTTATGGTTAATTTTAGTCGGGATGGTTTTGATTTTCTCCCTGGCGCTTTGATTGAGATAGATCTGTCGAGCCGTTTGGTGATCTATATGAATCGGATTGCCTTCTCTCTCTTTGAACACACCCAGGCCGATATCGAATCTGGCCTCCCCTTAAGAAACATTTTTTTTACCGAATCTGAATACGAACGCTCCATCAGAGTGGCTGAATCCTTTGGTCTGGACAATTATCAGAATCGCACTGCTTATACTCGCTATGAAAAGCAAGACCTCTACGATTTCATGATGAAAAGGAAGGATGGGAGTCAATTTTATGCTGAGTGTCAGGGTTCATTTGTTTTAGACGATGATCTGGTTCCTATCGGAGCTCGAATCTACATTCGAGATCTTTCAGAACAACGCATCCTCGAGGCAAAACATTTAGAGAACGAAGAAAAATACCGTACTCTCGTAGAAAATTCATCTGACATCATTTTTCTTATCGACAATCTGGGGACAGTTATATCTGTGAACCAGGCTGCAACAAAATATTTGAGACTAAAAGCAAATGAAATAGAAGGGCTGAACATTAAAGAGCTCTTCCCTCCCCGCACGGCTGAAACTTTTATGGGCTACCTGAATAAAGCACTCCTCAGCGGCAAAAGAATGATATATGAAACACCCATGCCCACATCAAAAAAATCAATCTGGGTGAGTACATCTTTTAACCCCGTCCGGGACAGGACTGGGAATATTACGGCATTATTGGGAGTAAGCAGGGATATTACTGAGCGGAAGCATTCGGAAGAACAACTTGAACGAGCCTTGATCGAAGCCCGGAATGCGAACAAAGTTAAGGATCAGTTCATTGCAAATATCTCCCACGAGATCCGAACACCCCTGACGACCATTACTGGATTTGCCGGGCGCTTAAAACAAAGTTTGGGAAATAAGCTCAAACCCGCTGAAGAAGACTTTTTTAAATTCATTAATAATAGTAGCACTCGCTTATTAAAAACCCTTGATGCGATCATAAATATTTCTGAGCTAGAAGCTGGAACACTTCAATTGGCACCGAAGCAAAATCACCTGGGTCAACTGGTTGAATTGGTCTGTGAAAAGCTGCAGACAGAAGCCACAGAAAAAGGGCTTGGCTTGACCTATTCAACCCTAACTGGCGACGATGTAGCCTGGTATGACGAACAATCAATTTACAAAGTTTTGAACAATCTCATTCAAAATGCCATCAAATACACGGATGAGGGCCGAGTCACTGTCAAGCTGGAGCGGGTTAAGAAGTTACTCACATTGACCATCAGCGATACTGGAATTGGTATTTCAGAAGAATATCGTCGGCGCATGTTTCAGCTTTTCTCACAGGAGAGTGAAGGGCTAACAAAAGAATATCAAGGCATCGGTTTGGGATTGGCTCTTACGAAGCGTTATCTTGATCTGAACCATATTATAATTCAGGTGAAAAGTAAGAAGGGTCAGGGATCCATTTTCACACTTAGCTTCCCTGAGCACTTGGAGAAATAGTCGTTAAGTTTTCCTCTTTGAGCGAGGATTTTACGCTTTCTGGGCGCGGGAAAACGCCCGATAGTATCTGAAACTACTTATAGATAGAGCCGTTCCAATCGTATAATATCCTGGCGTTTTGATGAATAGAGGAATCCAGTCTGACCTCCTGATATATAGCCCCATAGCCATCATTAAAAGGGCCAGCAGATAGCTCTTCCAAGACTGGAAAGCGAATACGGACACCGGACTTTCAAGTTCATTTATGCGTTGGATATTCTGATTCACAATTCCAGTAAAGCCATAAAAAGCGACAATGATACCTGCTAATGTGCCTGAAAACATGAGAAACCATGGATGATCCAAATGCAGGCTTATCAGCCAACTCGTCGCAAAGGTTATTAGCAGCAAACCAATAGCACTCCACAAGACACCTGAAACCAGGTGTAGATAGTTATTGGTGACCCGATAAAATAGATTCATAATGAATAAGCGGCCTGGAAAAAGGGACTGCTCTTTCTACTCTGAATCATTGATTTCCAATTTTTCTCCATGGGACAGCCCCCATATATAGGCCAATGAAGTGAGAAAGAGTAAGGGTGCCATGATGGACAGTACTACGGGTGCGGAAAAAAATAGTAATTGTTTACCGGCAGTCAGGAAGGCCAGAGATATTCCTCCCAGGCTGATGAGGGCTCCACCTGCGGCGATCCATAAAAAGTTTTTACCCATCTGACCTTTTTTAACTGCAATGAAGGGAAGCAAAATCACCGTAATTCCGGCAGTGCTATGGAAGATTGGATAAATAATTCTGGCGAAGTCTGGCATGTCCATAAAGCGACTTACGGAAATCAAAACTAGCCCTAGAACCATTGTGCTCAAATATATCTTTTCGCGTTGAGGGTAAATTTTGGAAACCAATCCAGTGGACCAGGAAAAGGGAATCAAGGAAGCTACAATCGCGAGCATTTTATTCGCCATGCCTGTACCCATGAGCCCGAGTATTCCCCAACCGAAGAACATTAATAATAGCTCAGAAATCAACAGAACAGCGAAAGCCAGCATGTGATAAACATTTGAAAGATGCCTGGTCTTAACCTGGCCTTGCTGACGGATTAAGCCTAACAACATGTATATCGCAATAATCGCTGCTGTCAGCAGGAACAATCGATCCAGTAGATTCATTAATTTTTTTCCTAATCCCCTTTGGGAGCGAACAATGTAACCTTTTTTTTCGGGGCAAGAAACGCTCTAATCATTCTGCTCCTGAACCATATAGCGCAAAATTTAAACACGACAATTTTAATTATATATTAATTTTATCGCTTTTTTTCTTGCTTTCCACATATTCTCCTTCTATAATTATGCCAATCAAACCAACAAAAGGAGGGTATTATGCAACGTAATAGCGTTAATAAAGTGCTATTGGTTGGACGAACAGGCAGCGATGCTGATGTACGCTACACAACAAAGGGAATGGCCATGGCTACCGTCAGCCTGGCTACAACAGAAGCCCGGAAGGACGAGAAAGGAGAATTTCAAGATAACACTGAATGGCACCGTATTATTGTCTTTGGGAAGATAGCAGAATTCACAGAGAACTATGTAAAAAAGGGTGCGCTCATTTATGTGGAAGGCCGCCTTCAAACCAGGTCATGGGATGACAAAGAAGAAAAAAAACATTTCATGACTGAGATCGTAGGTGAAAAATTGACCATGCTAGGTGGTTGGAAAAAAGGCAAGAGCGAAGAAGCAACTATAGCTATTGCCGAAAATGAAGAGGAAGTTCCATTCTAGCTTAACTTAGTTTCCCGGGAAGCCACGCCGGCCGGCGCCTCCACGAGGATAAAATTGCTTCTTAATTTTGGGAGACGTGTTCTATCCAGGTCCTTTCTCTAATTGAATACCAAACATAAGTCTTGCATGCCAGCGTTTTAAAAAGGAGCCCCTAAGATTCGGGTTGGACTTTATTCATACAGATCGTAGAGATCTGCATTGGAAATCTCTATAAACAATTCAGCCATTTTTTGGGTTACTTCAGCGAAATAGGCTTTTCCTTTTTCAGCTGTAGCTAGACGTGGGTCACCAATACCTGTGTCATTGGTAGCCAGTGACCATCTTCTCTCAGTCCAGGCCCGACCTTCTCTGATGCTCTTGATCTTGATCTTGTTTTCTTTGCCCGGTCCCGCTTCTCCCAAAGGTCTTACGAGGTCTGGCCGTAGATGAAGCAAAAGGGATGTTTCCATTTCATCTGCATGATCTCCTGGATTGTCAAAATATTTTGATTTATCTACCGTTGTGAACCAACTGGTAAAGGCCAGGAACATGTCTGGATATTGCAAGCCCAGCTCTCGGAGTATGGGTTTAAAATCGTTACCACCATGCGAGTTGAAAATCAAAAACTTTTGAATACCCTGTCTATCCAGGGTCTCTAAAACATCGCCGACAATAGCCATAATGGTGCTGGGATTAATATTGATATCCAAAGCAATGTCCGTTTGCCCTGTATTTACTCCGAATGGGATGGTCGGCAAAACGATCACCTTTGCACCTGCTTCGGTGGCTATTCTTGCCGCCTCGGCAGCCAGGTGATCTGATTCAATAACATCGGTGCCATAAGGTAAATGATAATTGTGAGCCTCCGTCGCGCCCCAGGGCAAAATCACCAGGTCTATTTTTTGGTCTTTAATCTGCTTCCAATTGCTTTCGGCCAGTATGTAGGGTCTCATCGTCAGTTCCTTATCTTAATCTGTCATAGAAGAGTCAGCAGCATCAGGCTGCTCTCCAGCAGTTTTATTCGTTGGGGTTGTACCACTTGCAGCACTAACAATTAAGACCAATACTCCTCCCACAAAATATGCTAGAATATCATATGGATCCCGAACAGAAGCTGAATCAATTATGGGAAGAAGACCTTCAAAAATGGCGCTGAATATAAGTACTGCAGCAACAATATGATAAAATCGAAATTCAAACGGCCTTGCAACAATGTTAAGCTTTATTCCAATGAAAAGCGAAGCTGGTAGATATGCAGGCAGTGCTAAAAGATCACCGAAATATTCGTGAAAAAAGGTAGAATTGCTAAAACCTGGAATAATTATTAATCGATTAAAAACATATAGAACTGTGGCCATGACAGCTAGAATCATCAAGTTTTTGATCCGCTGATCAATGCCAGTATCACTCCTCAATCGACTGACCCAGTTTATCCTGGTAAAATTCTCGGATATACGATTCTAACCACTGATTATATTTCTTCAGGTCTTTATCCTTGGCGCCTTTTTTTCGCCACTTATTCTGGAGTTGGAGCGTTTCTTTGATTATGGTTTTCTCTGCCGGTAAAACCTGATCAAGAATGCCCTCTCCAGCCCTATTGGTTAGGCGGGAATGGGACAAATAATCTTGACCGTTGCCCCGTTTTACTGGAAAACACTCCGCCTTTAAGGATAGTGCAGTCGCGTTAAGAGGCGCAGGGCTTCCGCCTTCTGAGAGTAACATATGCGGTAGCAGTTTCTCCGATCGGACCCAAACTGGAGTTACCAGAGTTACAGGTTGCCAACCTAAAACTGTCCATAAAGTGGTGAGCTGAGGGTCCTCGCCTGGCAAGACACCCTGGATTAGCAGGGTGGAAGCGCTGGAGGTCCGAACCACAAAATCTTGAAAGAGAACAAATTTCTCGTCATCTAAATCAACAGGTAGAGGCTCGCTACGGAGATCAATGCCCATGAGCCCATGTTCAAGATTCCGGGTGGCTTCATCTAGCATAAAGTCTATGGAAATTTTGTCTTGTTCCCGAAAACGCCTGGAGGTGATATCATGACGTATAAATCCATAGCCCTTGTCTTTGGTTCCAGAGACTGAAAAATTCGTTCGAATAAGATACCCCTCGGGGGCAATTTCAACATCGGTCACATCATACTTTGTATAATCGTAATAGCCCTTTTCATAGTAAGCGGCACCACCCCTGGCATCAATAACGCCAAAATTTGCTGCGAGACCCCAGCGCCCAACCGATGTATCCATAAAGGTTTCAAAACTCTTTAAATCTGAGCAGACCTCAAGAACCGCTCGCATGAAGACACCTTCTTGATCATCAGGTACATCACACACTTGACCTGCATTCAAATTGTAGGATGCCGTATTCATAATCGCAAAGCCAACACTGTTGGCGCCCATCCATATTTGACTGGAAAGCGTGTCCGTAGTGTTGGCAACTCCAACAAAATCATATTTGCTACCCTTGGCAAAAACGAGTTTATTTTCCACATCTCCAGTGTCCCGATGCTTCCATAATAAGGGTCTGCCATCATTGGTAGCTTTGCCACTTATTACCGCTGATGTTCAGGCTAAAGCGGCAGAACTGAGACTCAAAATAAATATGCTGATGGAAAGAAATTGACGCATCTATTGACCTTTCTGGGGAGTTGAGAATTTATGCTGTCGACTTTTAAAATAATAGTACATGGGCAATCCTGTCAGAATCAAAACCAGTGCCGTCAGGATTCCACCAAGCGGAAAAGCACTGAAGGTCCCAAATAATAACAAAATCTGGAAAGTAATAGCTAAAAGTGCCATACTACGCCATGCAGGGCTTCTGTAGCTTGGTTGATAATCTTCACGTTTTCTGAGCCAGAAAATAACGATGTAAACAGCCAGATTCTGTAGGATATACGACAGCGTGAAGTATCCCATCAGCGCTTCTATACCGCCGATAAAAATCATTATAATGGCAAGTCCAGATTGAATCATTATTGAGTTGGCAGGAGTTCCGTATCGTGGATGAAGTTTTCCAAAAACCGGAAAAAACAATCCGTCTCTTGCAATGGCATACTCGATTCTGGGCTGAACCATAATACAGGCGTTGGTGGCACCCACCATTGAAGTAAAAGCTGCCACGGCGAGAAATCCAGCAGCGAAAACAGCGATCCAGGGTAAATATTTAAAAGGATTGGCAAAACCCCCACTGATTGCGACCAGCTCTGAATGTGGAATAAGCGCACCAGTTGCAGTAGCCACCATAACGTAAATCAGGGTGACTACAGTAAGACTGCCCAATAAGGCGCGAGGCAGAGTATGACCCGGATTCTTGATTTCCCCCGCCATATACAGGATGTTGGGAAAACCAGCATAGCTCCATACCGTTGCTGCAACACCAGCAGAAAGCAATACGAAAAGTGACTCGTCCGATGCATGTCGGCTTACCAGGAAAAGATTTGACGAATCCAAAAAAAAGAGTCCTAGAATGCAGAGCAGGATTAGCGGGAGCAGCTTGACAATTGTGAGGAGCAATTGGAGTCGTCCACCTCGATTTACACTGTAGACGTGCACCCAGGTTAGTGCCATAATAATCGAGGCTGCAATCAGTTTGGTCAGTGCTGAATCAGTAAGCACTGGGAAAAACACATCCAGCGCAGCAACAGCCGCAATAGCAAGTATAGTTATTGAGGGTGTATCGCTGGTCCAGAAGACCGTCCAGACATACATAAATGCCAAGGCAGGACTACCAGCTTTTTGCAAATATAAATAGCCAAAACCCTGTTCCGGATATGCAGTTCCCATTTCAGCAAGCAGGAATATCTGGGGCAACCAGATCAAGCCCCCTATAAGCCAGGCAATAATTGCCAGACCAGGGCTGCCTGTCGCCTGCTGCACGATGGGTAGTTGGATAAAAACGCCCGAACCAATCACTGTGCCGATGATGATGGCAAGACTGGGTGTCAGGCCGAGTTGACGTTTGGGGCTATTCATTGCTGACAAGGGGTTTGATTCAGCTAACTTGGATTGACTAATGATTAAATGTTTAGTACTGCAATCAAGGTTAAGGCTATCACATTCAAACCCATCCACAGAAATCGATTCCGGTTTTTGATACTCATTGCTTCATTTCCTCAAAATTAATTATTTACCTCAGTATAAATATTCCTGGTGCAGCTAAAACTGTTTTTCAAAATAGCTGGATCGTTCAATCTTCATTCGAATAAATTCTTTGATGAGTAATCGCACCCACCCATATTAATCCTCATGAGACAAAAAAATAGTCTACAACGAATTATTAATATACTGCTCTCTCTATCACTCATTTTTTCCACTAGTTATGGTAAGATTCAGCATTTGAAGGTTCCTTCCCTGGCCCTGAAGGATAGCAATCGAGTCATTTTGGCCACCCCTTCCACATTCAGCTTCGAGAAGAAGGATGGATATCCGTTTATTGTCATGCTCCATGGTTGGAGCGGTGATGAGACACAGTGGAAAGATGATTCGGATTTGCAGTCATTATCAGACACATACAATATTATTCTTGTATTGCCTGATGGAGGGTACGACGGCTGGTGGGTCGATACTGACCAGACGCCAGGTCGTAATTATGACACCCACCTTCAGCAGGAAATAAAAATATGGGTGGTTGAAAATTTCAATGGGTCGAAAGAACCGCAAAGACATGGAATTATGGGGCTTAGCATGGGAGGGTTTGGCGCAATTAATCAAGCGTTGAGATATCCTGAAGCCTATGCCGCTGCTGCAAGCTTAAGCGGTGTAATGGATGTTACCCGTCACACCAATAACTGGCACCTGACCAAGGCGCTAGGCATCTATGACGATAATTCCAAGCGATGGGAGCGTTGCAATCCTTTGCATTTAGCCCAGCTGAAAGCCCCAGAATCCAGCCCAGCTTTACTTCTGATCTGTGGACGCGACGACTTTGCCTTCGAGGAAAATCAGGATATTGAAAAAAGATTATACAACTCCGGTTACGATATCACTTTTAAGATTGAGGAGGGTACCCACTCACATACATTTTGGAAGACCCATGTTGGATCTGCCATTGACTTTATCGTGGCCCATTTCAATTAATAAAACAGCATTTCTGCCTGATTTACGTTTGCTGTTTGAGGTCTTTTTTTACTTCTGACAGTTTGTACTTAGTGGATTTATGCAAGTCAATTAAGCGGCTGCGGAGTCCTATTTACCAGTATTCTACCTTTTTGCATAAAATACCGCCGATGCGTATCAATTATCCGCAGCCGTCAATCTTAGCCAGGGATAATCTACGAGAAGACCCGTCAACTATTGTCGCAGCAGTGACAATTAAGCCAAATTCAAGTATCAAAAGACCGCGTTCATTAAACTGTTTGTTGTCAGGGATAGTTTGAACATGAAGTGTCGTAACGGGTGGTTTCCATTGGTGAAGATTCGTCACTGAGCAAAGGATAAAGTCGAGGGTTGCTGATAATATCAGCAACATTCCAGATGGAATCATTTACCACACATTGAGCCAGAACTGCACGGATACCATGGCTATAATCAGCATACCAGTTTATATGACCACTGTATAAAGGCTGAATAGGAACCCCATCAAGATAATGCCAGCCGTAAATCATGACTCTGTCAGGGTTCTCATGGATTCGATTTGATAGGATCACATCTTTTTTATGCCCGGCTGTCAATTCACCCTGAGGGTGTTTTGATAGTGAAGCCTTGCGTTGGGTCAGAACCAGCTCATTGTGTTGTATAAATATTGGGACTGTCGCCATTTTTGAACTGGGAGGAATTGGTGCTGGCTCAAGTTTCACGCTGGCCTGTTCCCAGATAAGATTGACCATCTTACGTGTAGGCAGAATACCGCCGAGAAGATCCATCACCCGCTGAGCCAAAATTGGTGTCATTGGCATTAGAAAATGATCTTGATCGGTGCCAATTTCCAGATAGTCCGGCATAACATAAAAAGTAACTGCATAGTTATGTTCTTGAATTGTCATGCTGGTTTTAATCGGGATGAGATTTCTTAAAAAGCTGGGGAGCTTGCCTCGCGCTATCTCCTTATAAATCATCCTTTCACGGGTTATAAGATCAAGCTGTTCAATTGATGTCGCGAATGCAGCACCTCCGGAGCCAGAGTCTTGTGTTTCTTCATAATTAAATGCCAGGGAGATATTCCTGCTTTTTTGTGAAAGATCTTCACAGTCCCCAAAAGTGACCCACAGAGCGACCAATAACATGAAAACTTTAAACTGCGGAACTGTCTGGACTGAAGGCTTCGTAGTGATACCCTTTTAGTTCTTTTTAGCTTTGCTGTAAATTTCCCTGGAATATAAGTGTTTGGCGGTTTTTCCACCGTCTTTTCACTTCCGCTGTCAGCCATTCGCCTTATTTTGTTATAATGCAAAAACTGTTTCCAACTGATGTCCCAATTAACCGCTGGGGAACCCCCAGTGAAAGACCCTTGTTCTTTTTACATGCGAACAGTTATTCAGCTAAGATGTATGAAACATTTCTTCAACCGCTTTTCCATGATTACCATGTATTGGCTCCTGATCTTCCCGGACACGGTGAATCTCGCTGGGACGGCCTTATCTCTGCCTGGCAAGATCTGGCTGATTATTATATTCACATTTTAGAGAAAAATCCTCCGCAGAAACCGATGTTAGGAATGGGACATTCCATTGGTGGTATTGTCATGATGCTCATGGCCATTCAGCGCCCTGACTGGTTTGGAAAATTAATTCTGCTTGACCCCGTATTACTACCCAGACCGATTCTGTGGATCATAGGGGGGCTTCGTCTTGTGTCCATGAGCGGAATTATTCCTATTGCCAGGGCGGCCGAAAGACGCAAAAGCAAGTTCCCTTCAAGGCAGGCAGCCATGGATCATTATAGTAAAAAGGCTGTTTTTGCGAACTGGGAACCTGGCCTGTTAGAGACATATGTTGAATCCTGTATTCACGAAACAGATGATGGCAGCTTACAGTTATCCTGTAGCCCCAGATTAGAATCTAGTATTTATCAATCCATACCTGCCAATGTCTGGTCACTTCCCCCCCAGCTTCAGAATGAAACCCTTATTCTGGTCGGAGAGCGTTCTGATACCATTAGCCAGCGGGGGGTCCAAAGACTCCAAAATCTCATGGGAAATCATGTTGTCAAACAGATCGCTGGAGGGCATCTTTTCCCGTTTGAGAAATCGGTTGAGTGTATGAGCCTGGTTAAGGAATTTCTGGCAAAATGAGAATAGAGCTACATGGCACCACTTTAAATCAACGCGCTGTTGATACTGCTGTGGAAATTCTGCGCAACGGGGGTCTGATTATTTACCCCACAGATACCGTCTATGGTATCGGTTGCGATATTTCCCAGAAATCAGCCATTGAACGGATTTACAGGATCAAGGGCATGGAAAAGCAGAAACCTCTGAGCTTTATGTGCGCTGACATAAAGGATATTTCAAAATATGCCAAGATTTCTACGGCGAATTATCGCAACATGCGAAAATATCTTCCGGGGCCCTACACCTTTATCTTACCGGGTACCAGGGAGGTTCCCAAAGTCCTACTCTCAAAGCAAAAAACTGTAGGTATTAGAATCCCGAACCACCCGCTGACCCTGGCGATTGTTCAGGCTTTGGGAAACCCGATTATCTCAACCAGCGTCAATATCAGCGAAAAAAGTTTCGCAAGTGATCCCCAGGAATTTTCTGAATATTATGAGGGACAAGTGGAACTTATACTCGATTCTGGACCCACCTGGGCCGAGCTGTCTTCAGTAATTGATATGACTGATGATGATCATCCTGTTGTACTTAGACACGGACAGGGCGATGTAAGCTGGTGCCTCACCTAAGTTTTCGAAAGGAATTTTTTATGGCGCAAGTAACACTAAAGAATCTGGATAAATCTTATGGCACGACAAAAGTCCTGCACGGGATAAATCTGGAAATTCAGGATGGGGAGTTCGCTGTTCTGGTTGGACCTTCGGGTTGTGGCAAATCAACCACCTTAAGAATTGTGGCTGGCTTAGAAGAAGCCAGTGCTGGCGATGTATATATTGGCGATATTCGTGTGAATGATGTTGAGCCAAAAAATCGTGATATCGCTATGGTTTTTCAGAATTATGCCCTCTATCCCCACATGAACGTGTATGAGAACATGGCTTTCGGTCTACGCTTGAGAAAGTATTCTGACACAGAAATTCAAGAGCGAGTAGAAGAAGCCGCAGAAATTCTGAGTGTGCAGGACTTTCTGTATCGTCGACCTAAAGAATTATCGGGAGGTCAAAGACAGAGAGTTGCCGTTGGTCGCGCCATCGTACGAAAACCTTCGGTTTTCCTTTTTGATGAGCCCCTGTCAAATCTTGATGCAAAGCTTAGAGTTCAGATGAGAACCGAAATAAAAAAGCTCCATGCGAAACTGAAAACAACTATGATTTATGTTACCCACGATCAGGTTGAAGCAATGACCATGGGTGATCGAATCGTCGTCATGAAAGATGGCTATATCATGCAGGCAGAAGAGCCTTTGAAGGTTTATCAAAAACCCCAGAATCACTTTGTTGGTAGCTTTATCGGATCACCGGCAATGAATTTTTTCAAGGTCGAGCTACAAGGTGATACACTCGTTAATCAGAAGTTTAATCTCGCGTTGGAGACTTCAATTCCCGATGCCCTCAAATCATATGAGGGTCGTCAAATTCATTTGGGTATTCGTCCTGAGCATTTCCAACTTATGGACTCACCTTCCAGCTTTAAGGCGAATTTGGAAGTAAGCGAGCTTATGGGAAATGAATCCTACTTGTACTGCACAACAGGTGAGGATAGCTTTATTGCCCGCGTTGCAGACAATGCACCCCGAAAGATTGGGGCTGAGTTGAACCTCTTTGCTGAACCGAGCGACTATCATTTTTTTGATCTGGAGTCAGGACAAAGAATAGAATAGCTCAGGGATTTAGACCCTGCGAACAATTTTAATTTCCTTTAGGAGCAATTCATAGCTGGTACCACCGCTACTATCCAGAGTTATCTCACCATCTAACTGACCTTCGACCACCGAATAAATAATACGTGTTCCAAGGGTTTTCTTATCATCACCCTCTGGCAGACTGGTAAAACCGATCCCATCATCTGATATTTTCAAATACAATTCATTTAGCCGAAGCTCGGCAATGATCGAAATTTCTCCCTCACGCTCCCCCGGAAAGGCATACTTAAGTGAGTTAGTGATAATTTCATTCAAAACCAAACCCAAGGGGACTGCTGTATCTATGGACAATTCAATCCTGGATATATTGATAAAAGTAGAGATCCGTGACCCAACGCCTGAATAGCTGTGTATCAAATTGGCTATCAACTGTCGGACGTAGACATTCAGGTCAATGACGGAGAGATCCCTTGTGCGCATGAGTTGGTCATGGACCAGAGCCATGGCGTAAATTCTACCTTTAATTTCATCGAACATTTCCTTGAGTTCCGGTTGTTGAACGCCAGAAGCTTGTAGATTCAGTAGGGAGATAATTACTGTCATATTGTTTTTGGTACGGTGATAAATTTCCCTGAGCAGGACCTCTTTTTCATCTAATGATTTACGTAATGCGTCTTCGGCTTGTTCACGCTTTTTAATCAATATACTTAAGGCCTCATTGCTCTCTCTGAGTTGTTGATTCCTCAGACTCATCACTTTGGTTCTTATGACAATAACAAGATAAATAGCAAGAAGGAGTCCCAGAATGGAACCAACTTTAAATACTAATGTTTGGGTAAACGGTGGCTTGATTTGTATAACAAGCGTAGCTTCATTTGGTGCCTGCACGCCATTATAGTTTGAGCCTTTCACTCTAAAGGTATATAAACCACCAGGGAGGTTACTAAATGTAACTGAATTTTTATTCCCAGCAGAAATCCAATCATCATGCAAGCCATCCAGACGATAATAGTAAGTATTTTTAGCCGGGTTAATAAAATCAAAAAGAGCCCACTCAATGCTGAATAAATTTTCAGAATAATTAACATTAAGATCAGCCAGGTTGAAATCTTTTGGGCGCTCACTGACCAGACTATTCATTATTTTCACTTCAGAGATGGATATTTTGGGAGTAAAAGTTTTCCTGCCAGCAATCCCATCGGGATAAAAGTACACCAGACCATTTGTGCCACCAAAAAAGAGTTCACCCGTTTGTGAGCGATGACTTGCGCCCCAAAAAAATCCGTTGGCTGGTAGACCGTCTTCCATGTAATAGTTAATAAAATGTTCTGTTTCCGTATCGAATCTGGACAGACCTTCACCAGTGCTGAGCCAGAGATCACCATGCCGATCTACTTCAACACCAAAAACGACATTGTCACAGAGTCCATCTTCTTCTTTATAGCGTTTAAACGACAGGTTCTCTTTGCCGTCTTGAAAAGTGTAGCTAATCCGCGTTAATCCACCGTTAAAAGTTCCTACCCAGAGCACATCATCGCCTTGTTCTCGCGTCCCGGCCAGTGAAATGACCAAATCACTTGAAATACTTTGCTCATTTTGAGAATCATGCTGGAAATGATCGAATCGCGCCGTTTCAGGATCCAGGTTATTTTTTTCTTTTATATCAAGACGACTGATTCCACCGCCATAGCTGCCCACCCACAATCGATTGTGGCGATCTAAATACATGGCCTTCGACTGTAATTCTCCTACAGCAATACTATTGGGGTCCAATGGGTTATGTTGATAATTGATGAAGCGATTTTGCTGTCGATCATAGCGGCTCAGACCGTTGCCTGTATTAAGCCACAACCGACCTTCACGATCTTCTAACAATCCTTGAATGACATTGCTGGGAAGACTGTTAGAATCCTTTGAATTCTGGAGAAAATGAGTGAAGGTTTTTCCATCACTATTCAATTTTGAGAGACCACCATCCCAGGTCCCTATCCAAAGCGTTCCCAACCTGTCTTCGATAATGGATGTAATCGAATTTACACGAAGTGATGCAGGGTCTTTGGGGTTATGAACAAAATGCTGAAATAAGTTGGTTTCGCGATTTACGCGGGTCAGGCCATTTGCTACAGTTCCAACCCACAATATGCCATAGGCGTCCTCATAGACACATCTAATCCCAGATCCCGCCAGTGAATTGTTGTCACCTGGTATGTGAGACAAAACTGAGAAACCGTGTATGGGCTCCATTACAGCATTTAGGCCATTGTCTGTAGCCGCCCAAATGACACCGGTCATATCTACAAAAAGCTGTGAAATTTGCGAATTATTTAAACTGTTGCGAAGCTCGGGTTGTCCCTGAAAGGTGACCATATCAGAGAGGCCATTCTCATTTTCAACAAACCTTACGATGCCACCTCCATAGGTAGCCACCCAAACCCGTTTGTACTCATCAATATGGATGTCACGTATAAAATTGTCAAAATGCCACAGTTTTTGGTGAACAGCACCTGGATCGTAAATATTGATCTTGAAGAGATCACCTGCCTCATTTCCCACATAAAGGTAGGTATTATTTTTCTGTCGCTTGAGAAACAATGCTCGAATATCATTTTCGCTGGTTTTCCATCCTTCACCAGAAAAATCATATTCAGATGTCAATGATCTGGCAGTTTCAGAGTATTTGACGCTAGTCAAGCCACCGCGGGTACCCACCCATATTTGATTTTGATTACCGTCTGTAATTCCTGCCAACACTTTTCGGATAAAGTTCCGAGGACCTGGCTCCTCACCAGAACGAGCATAAAAGAATCGTAAAAACCTTCCAGACTCGCGCTCGGATATACTCAACATGTTCAAGCCATTTTCGGTACCCACCCAAAGAGAGCCATCGCCATCAGCAGTGATGGAGGTCACGGTGGCGTGGCTAAGGGATCGAGAATTGCCTGGTTCGTGAAAATAGGGCGTGAACAAACCCGTTTTTAAATCAAGTCTGTTTAAACCATTACGAGTTCCAATCCACAATTCTGGGACACCTCGGAATGTTGTGGCAAAAAGAGCTGTAACTCTCGTATCAGATAGCGTTAAAGTATCACCCGGGTTGTTACGAAAAACCTGGAAACGTGTCCCGTTATAACGATTTAGACCGTCATCTGTACCAATCCAAAGGTATCCGATTTCATCTTGAGTTATGCAACTGATATTTTGTGAAGAAAGCCCATCCTCGATACTCAGGGACCTAATTCTGGCAGTAACACTTTCAGCCTGGAGTGACATCCACGGGGTGGCTAAGAGTAGGAGCAAGAAAGTAGCGACTGCCTGCTTGAGACCGCTCATTAATTCGTGTAATTGAGTCTTGTGATTAAAACTTATCATGTTTCAAAACTAGAAACTTCTCTTCCTGTATCCAATGTTAATATTGTTCACATGAATAGTCCGGGCGATCCTGGAGGGAATCCATCACCATATTATCGGCTGATAGGACTCGATCTTAATCGGATAATCTCCTGGTTTCAGTACGGCTTTTTATTGGATTGGTATTCGTTCCGGAAGGAATCATCGCTTTGTGGACCAGATATATCAGGGAGTGATAATTCTGATCAGTCGCCTGGCTCATCCCAATTTCACAGGTTCGACTGCTAGAATAGTAGCCATCTGCTGCTATCCGTCTCACTTCACTCGCTTCTTCCATGCTTGCACTTGCAGTTAACTCAGGGATCAACATGCCCCTGTCGCCTGCGAAACCACAGCAGCCCGTATCAATCGGAATAATGACTTCAGTGGCACAGCGCTGAGCGATGGCTTTCATTTTGGCTTCCAGACCCATGTGCTTCGTGGAGCAGGTAGGATGAAGAACAACTGTATTTTGAACATGCCAGAGACTAAGTTTTTCTATAACTTCATCATGGAGATATTCTACCATATCAAGAATTTTCAATGATCGCCAACGGGCTAGATGCACTCCATTAAGAAGTTGATCATAATGCTTGAGCTGACCAGAACAGGGACTGGTATCCATAATAATGGGTAATCGTCCTTCATCTGAACTTATCCAGAGACTGTCTGTTGTTTGAATTGCCGCTTGTAAAGCGGCCTCTGAATACCCTTTTGAACTGTAACTCAAACCGCAACAAAGGTTACTAAGGTTGTTTGGATAGCTGAATCGAATGCTTGCTTGTCTGAGGATATCAGTAAATGCTTTTGGTACAGAAAGTCCGGTCTGCCCTGGATCAGCAAGTGAACGTGAAATGCATGATGGGTAATAAAGAACATCGACAACCCTATCAGCCTCTGGTAAAGCAGCTCTGGCTGCCTTCATATAAACATTTAATAGTGGAATTTTGCCGCCAGAGAATTGAGTCAGATGTCTCCACCCTTTTGAAAAGTAAGGGTTTGATAGCGCGAGTCTAAGTGGAGTCAAACTCCTCAGTAACACTCTCAGGCCGAGCATGACACTGGCAAAGTTGCGCTGCGCTATTCTGTGGAACATCATTTTTATTTTGCCGTGTTTTTGTGATCTCATTTGCTTCATGAGCAATCCAGTATCGATATCAACTGGACAGTTCAAACCACACAATCCATCTGTGGCGCATGTCTCTACGCCCTGGTACAAAAATGCCTTTTCAAGTGCTTTGACAATACCTTGGTTTTTAAAATTTTCATTGAGACCTTCAATTTCACGCAACACACCAATTCTTTGTCTAGGTGTAAAAGTGAGATCTGCAGAAGGACAGGAGGGTTCGCATAACCCGCATTCAATACATTTATCCACGATGGGATCGACCAGCGGGATCGGTTTGATATTTTTCAGGTGAATCTGATTGTCGCTGCAGATCAGAACGTCAGGGTTCAGGATCTTACCAGGATCAAGAAGCGACTTTATTTCCTCCATGATTTTATATGCGTCTTTACCCCATTCACGTTCAACAAATGGAGCCATATTGCGACCCGTTCCGTGCTCCGCTTTAAGGGAACCTGCATACTTATCTACAACAAGCTCCACCAAAGCTTCCATGAACTGAGCATATCTCTCCAGCGCACTGGGGTTGGATAAATCCAGGCTGAGTTTGAAGTGAAGGTTGCCATCTCCGGCATGACCAAAAATCACGGCATCCTTATACCCAAAGTGTTTTAGCAAAAATTTCAGATCTTTGATAGCTCGCGCAAGATCTTTGACTTTGAAACACACGTCTTCACTGAGAACCGTCGATCCAGAAGGTCGGGTAGCAGCATGCAAGGGACCCAGCTCTCTGCGAACTTTCCAGAGTCGCTCACGCTGGATTGGATCCTTAAAAAATTTTGGCGCAAGATTTGGATGGGACTGTTGTATGAGATCAAGGGCAGCTTCAACCTTTTGATCCAGATTTTTCCATTCATCAGCCTGATACTCTATAAGCAGTGCTGCTGACCCGTCTGGGATATACGCATGTATTTCGGGAGGCAACCCAGATATGTGACTGATGGCTCTCAGTGCGGAATCATCCATAATTTCAAGGGCAGCCGTACCGATCTTTTTGAGTTTAGGAACCAGGCGAGCTGCATCCTTCAATGAGGGGAGCAATAATAGGGCCGTGGATTTATGCTTCCGCAGTGCTACAGTATTTAACGTGACTTCAGCAATAAATCCTAAGGTGCCCTCTGAGCCAACCATAAGATGAGCCAGAATATCAAGGGGCTGGTCAAAATCCAGAAAACTATTCAGCGAGTACCCCATGGTATTCTTGAGCTTATATTTGTTCCGAATGTGCTTGCTTAGCAGATCGTCAGACCGGATTTGATCACGCAACCTGGATAGACCATCATATACTTCGGTAGCCTTGGCATGGAGTTTTTCATGGTCATTTGGATTGGCAGTATCCAGGATCAAGCCATTGGGGAGCACCAGCTTCATCGCGGCTAATGTCTGGTAGCTATTATATTTGATTCCAGAACCAATTCCACTGGCATTATTGGCGACGATCCCGCCAATCAGTGCGGCTCGAATGGATCCCGGATCGGGTCCAATTCTATATCCCAGCGGTTCTAAATGCTGATTCGCCTTGGCAGCCACAACCCCGGGTCCGAGACGGATTGCGGCACCTCGCTGAAGCACCTCGACGCTACGCCAGCCCTGTTTGACTTCCACGAGAATATCATCACTGATGGATTGGCCGGAAAGGCTGGTTCCAGCAGCCCGGAAAACAATTTTACGTTTTTCTGCGTTTGCAGTCTCAAAAAGTTCTCCAATATCATGTATTGTCCGAGCCTTAACCACAATTTGAGGCAGCAAGCGATAAAAACCGGCATCGCGGGAGTAACTATAAAGACGGATCGGGTCTTGAGATACTTGTGAATCGGTCAATTGACGCTTCAATCTACGATAAACTTTTATATTATTAAGGTATTGCATAAGCGTTATATACTAGCGATTCATGAGGTCCATATCAATTTTTAAGATCCTTTTTTTTGCTAAAAAAAAGGCCAGAACGATATCCTGGCCTTTTATAGAAATATTAATTCAGGATTTAAAAGTCGTGGGAATATCCAACTGCAAAACCAATGGAGGTTTTATTATAGCGTTCCTGGAGCTTGGCGATAGGGGCGTAATTCTGACCTTCTTGATAAATGGTATCAAATAAGCCAAAGCTGACATATTTCTTTTCGGATAGAATATATTTACCACCAACGGCGACAGTATTTGTGTTCAAGCTATAGCTAAGATCCGTTTGATATTCATCTGTTGCACCCGTGGCAGCGTAGAGATAGCCACAACTGACAACGAATGTTTCACTGAGCCCGTATTCAACACCAACACCTGCTTCGTAATTATTTGTGACCTTATCCTCGTCACCATCCCAGTTGACAGCAGTATTAAACCAGTAGTCGCCACTTAGTTCTACTCGCATTGCATCTGTCTGATATCCCAGTCCTAATGAAAACTGTGCTGGGATGTCTGCATTGGTCACCTCTCCATTTGGAAACATATCAATATCATCGGTAGTGGTCTCATTGGTTAACTCAAGCGCGCCCATCGTTTCATATCTCAGGCTCATATTGATGGCCTCAGAGACATTAACATTTGTACTTAGGACAATCACCATCGAAGACCCTGCTTTCAGAGCATCAACTTTCTTGTCTCCCAATAAGGCACTCATGGTTCCATCCAGATCCACCCCAGAAGTCGTATGCAGCACAATATTTTCAAGACCACCTTCATAGGTATTTTTGGCACTGATGTAACGTACACCCACAGCAGCCTGGATCATATCACTGAGCGCGTATGAAAAATTGCCCTGAAAACCAAGGTAGAGAGAGGAGCCATTAAATGCTGCATCAACAGCATAGCCATTAATGGAACCTAATGCTGCTGGTGCTCCTAAATTATTTGCTGGAAGTCCTTCTGCAAAACCTGCAAAAGTTTTTTCAAAGGCGGGCAGACCTTTTGGAAATTCGGCACTTCCACCACCACCAATGGGCTGAAAACTTCCCGAAAAAGCCATCTTGCCGGTTACATAGGCAACATGTAGGTTGGGGAATGCTGGTACGAATGTGGTCCCCTCAAAAGTGCCATTGTTGTAAGTTGGAAAATCAGCTTCCACCGTTTTGGTTTGAGAAATAGTCTGATTGCTAAGATATAAATGGAGTCCCTGTCCAAGAGTTGCCACGGCGGCAGGGTTAAAATAAACTGCGTCTGTCTCAATTGAAGCGTTGCGATTCAAGGTTCGCATATACTCGGCAGATTGATTGCTGTTGGTTACCATACCACCAGCAAATACTTGTGCTGTAAGAAATAGTAACACCGTCATCATCATCATTTTTTTCATCTTACTCTCCTCCTTAAAAAAAACAAGCCGTTTCAGAAAGAAACGGCTTGTAATAAATAACGCGCGTATTTGTAACTTTACAGTTAAGAGCTACTTATTGTCTCGTAAAGCCTAACGCGGTTGTGCTAGTTTCAGTAACTGTAGTTGTAAGATAAGCTGATAGAGCGCTTACATAAAAATAGGTTGGATTGGTTTCAACAGCACCATAAGCCAATGAGATTGTATTCTCGTCTTCACTTAGCGTCAGAAGACCACCAATATCATAAAAAGCTCCATCGATAAGCAGCGTACCTGCTGTTTTGTCTTCTGTCCAGGTGCCACCATCAGTAAGCGGAACAATAGTTGGGGCAACACCAAGGGTATCACTACTAATGGGGAAGTTACCTGACAGCGTAAAGGTGCCATCTTCGAGCAAGACAACAGCGGCATTTACACCCATTGCAGAAAACTGTGCCCACACCAGACCACCACTACCGAGGGAATATCCGTCCGTAAGGCCGTATGCAGCCAAGTCAGAGCCAGAAACAGCGTAAGCGGACGCTTGCTCTAAATTACTCAAAGCCCAAGTTCCTACTAATGGATCCACCACAGTATCCTCTTCAGTGTCTTCACATCCCACCATGAGAAACAGGCCGAGAATGACTAAAACCATTGGAATAACTCTTAGTAACAATTTCATAAATACATCTCCTTCGTTGTCGATTTTTTAATCTAGTATTAGTTTTATAGGTCGGCTAAGATAGTCTTAGCTCTTAAACATATCAAACCAAAAGTATTGACTGCCGAGCAGAGAATTATTTTTAGTTTGGGAATGCTAGAAGGGTGCCTCCCAGTCCCTAATACTTGTTTTCCCCTCCTGAATAAATAGCCCCACAGGATTCTGAGTGATCTGTACAAGTGGTATATCTGACGATTCCAAGTAACTGTCTATATTTACTACAAATAGCCCGGGATCAATCAGTAGGCCAACAAGAACACCCATATAGGGGCCCGGTTTTAACTGAATAAAATATTGACCGGATTGAACAATAGGATCACTATAATTCACTAGATATTTTCCTATGTTTTCCTGGTCATTTAGGGCTTCAGGTTCCAAGATTACCAATGCAACAGCCTTGATGGAATCCGGCATTTCACCCAAAAACTGGATCATTCCTTCAACCCCTGCGATTGCCTCAAGACTTTCTGGTTCTTCACAGGAAGTCAAAGCGATGAGCAACACAGAAGCCAATAGGCGGGCGTATTTCATTAGAAGCGCCGCTCCACATTAATCGAGAACATGCGCTCTTCTTCAATATTGCGCTCAAGCTGGGTGTAATAGTATTGAAAAAGATTCTCAACTCTGACTTGAAAATTCCAATCCCTATAACTCTTTCCAATTCCTGCATTCCAGACATGAATAGGAACTCGAATATCCTGACCGGTCAGGTCATTCTCCTGAAAAAGCTCAACACTCTCCATGCGGCTTAGATATCGGTATTCTAATGCAACATCTAGTCCCCAATAATGAAGGCCAAGCGAATTGATCCAATGATATCTGTGGCGATAGGACAGTGTATCTACTATCTCGCCTTGACTATTCAACTCAACGGGATCCAACACGGTTAACGCCGATTTATAATCCATGAGATTATTCAAAACACTCAAGCCCAGGCCTACTTCCAGGCCCATTATCCGTGCATCAGAAAGATTTGTAAAATGAATTACTGCCTCAGAATCAGGAACGGGTTCAATGAAATTTTCAAAGCGGTTGTTAAAAATAGCAGCATCCAACTTTAATAAATCCACAATCCCCACTTGGCCGGTAAGTATCGTAATTCCAAGTTCCTGATTGATACTGGTCTCTGATATTAAATCCGGGTTTGGCTCAACGGTAAAAATACTTCTCCGTGCAGACGTGAACATTTCAGCAACTGTGGGAACCCTGAAACCTTTACCTGTGGAAATTCGCAAGCCCAGCCAGGCAGATGGCTTCCAATTTAAGGCGACTTGGGGTGAGAAGACCTGATCCTGATTTTTTCCATCAACCTGATAATATTCCAACCGGGATCCCATTGAAGCGGTGAACTTGTTCACTTTTTTTTCAAAAAGGAGAAAGGAGGCGAGCGAGCTGCTGCTATGGCTGCCAAATATCTGGGCCTCCACCTCATTTTGTTGCATGGTTAAGCCAACGATACTGGTAAAACTATCTGACCAGTTTTTGCTTGCCTGGACCTCTTCATAAAAGCGATTTTCAGTTGAGTAATTTGGATCCACTCCAAAATTATCCCATGAATTCCAATAACCACTCGCCTTTACTTTTATAGCCACTTCCGGGGAATAAACATAATTATAGTGTCCGTTCAGGACTGTCTTCCGTCCTTGGGTGCCATCCTTCTGAGATCCTTCAGGCGCTTCAAAAGGATTGGCTGAGTTCTTCCAAATTGAGGTTAATCCCAATTTGTCATCTAATACATTCACAAAGACTGCCGCCGAATGAGCATTCCCAAAATTTAATTTGATTTTGCCAGAAATGTTGAGGGCTTCTTCCCAATTCAATTCCATAAATCCATCATCCCGGCGTTTTTGAACGCGTATCCAGGCTGCGTGTTTTCCTATTTTTCGTGAATGCGATATTTCAGTATTGTACAATAAGCCTCGCGAATCACGCCATCGCCATTCCTCCACTCGGGGATGACTATATACTCCAATTTTAGTGGACACCCGTGTTTCCGGCTCACGAGGAGCATTTCGCGTTATGATATTCACAACCCCGCCCATGGCACTGGAACCATACAGTGCAGAACCACCAGACTTGACAATCTCCACCCGATCGACTTCTGATGTGGGTATGGTTGCCCAGGTAATATTTCCGGCAGCGCTCCCCAACAGGGGAATCCCATCTAACAAAAGAAGAGAGCGGCTTCCTGCACCCAGGGTATAGCCTGAAGTGCCCCTGATATTCAATTGACCTTTTACCGTTGATACCCCGGACTCATAGGAAAGGATATCAATCATATTGACAACTGCTTTTGCTTGAATCTCACGCTGACCGATCGCCGAGACTGAAAAAGCTGATTCCAGAATATCCTGGGCTTTACGACTGGATGTGACAACCACCTGTGGAGATGCCAGTATATTGGATTTTAAATGCACGGGCAGTTGCAAAGTAACATCAACTACTACAGCCACGTCTTTCTCGTTGTAAGGTGCATAACCCATCATTGAAAATGAGAGCGTATACTCTCCAGGACTCAATCCATCAAGCTGGTAATATCCCTCTACATCACTGGTTGTTCCATTTAAGCTGCCCTGTATCTGGATATTTACTCCCGGTAGTCCTTCACCAGTACGGGTATCCGTGATTCTCCCCTTTACAGCTCCAGTCGTCTGTCCAAAACTGGAAATTGAGGAGACGATTAATAGCATGACCAAACAAAGGAATCGCTTTGGAATTTTTACCTTTTTATAAAAATGTAGTCTCATGAAGATGGTGAATATAGAGTTGCTGTTTATAGCAAACAACTTGAAAAATAATTACCTGACGGAGTGGCGCTTATTTAAATAGGCTAGCAGGGCGACGTCCAGGGACTGATCCGTTGTAAGGGGCACATAATCCACATGTTGCTCACGAGCACGCGACCCTAGATTGCTGCGGAAATCCGCAACAGCCTTTTGATAGTCTTTTTGGATATGCCAGGGCTCTGTGGCTAAAACTTCTCCAGACTCCATATCCTTAAACTTTGCCTGGGCATCAAATTCAAAATCTACTTCGCGGGGATCCAAAATGTGAAAGATCAGTACTTCATGACGATCGTGTCTGAAATGCTTTAAACCATTGAGGATGTTTTCCAGATCATCAAGCATATCAGAGATTATGATGACCAATCCCCGTCGATTGATTCGATCTGCAAGGTGATGCAGACTGTGGCCAATTTGGGTTTGTTCCCCTGGTGTGACGTTTTCCAGATGGCTGAGAATATTATTGAGCATTGATGGTCGTGAAGATGGACGGATATGGGTACGGATCTCAGTATCAAACAAGGTTAGGCCAACGGCATCCTGTTGCCTGAGTAATAGGTAGGTTAGTGCTGCAGAGAGATAACTGCCATATTGCAATTTGCTGATATCAGAGGATGCATAAGCCATGGATTTGGACATATCCAGCATGATGTGGGCTTTAAGATTGGTTTCTTCCTCGAATTGCTTCACATAGAAGCGGTCTGTTTTCCCATAGAGTCGCCAATCCAGATAGCGCAGATTATCGCCGGGACCATAGGCCCGATGCTCGGCAAACTCTACTGAGAACCCGTGATAAGGACTCTTATGCAAACCCACAATAAAACCCTCCACAACCATACGCGCCCTGAGCTGCATATTTGCCAGGGTTGCCAGGGTTCGGGGGTTCAAATATTTTCGTTTATCGTTAGCCAATGATCATCTCTGTATTTATTCGCATTAAAATGTGTATCCAGCATATTTGTCTTCGCTAACGCTCGGAATGACACGCCCAAACTTCATTCTAAAGACTTCTTTCTTTTAACTTTTAACTTTTAACTTTTAACTTTTAACTTTTAACTTTTAACTTTTAACTAAAATGGATTTACCAACCCCATTCTCAGATAGGATTCTCCCCAGAAGTCCGGCTCAGCCTCAGCTCTATTCCAATAGTCTGAATCACCACCCCAGCCATAGGCCAATGTAACGATTGGCAGCTGGAAAAGACTCACATCAAATTTAATTTCTGCTCCATATGTGCTCAATTGGGTACTGGATTCTGGTATATATCCAAAATCATAAAACGCAGCTGCAGTAAAGTTCTGAAAACCCAAGCCAAAGAGGTTAATCGGAATCTTCTTCATAAGTGGCATGCGCAGCTCGCTAACCGAATAAATAAGTTCGCTGGCAGGATATTGCCCTTTTTGTCCCCTCAAGTTGTAGGATTCAGGTGCATCAAATATTCCAGTGCTTCTTATTGTGGTCATATATGCGGTTGATAAATAAACAGGGGCTGTCTCAGAAAAGCCGAGTTTATCCTGGGGCAGAATTGTACCGTTTTGCCCGACGTATTTCATTCTGGAATAGAGCACCACAGGAAGCCCTGGAATATCATAATTGAAGAATCCTTCCAACCAAAATTGGCTATAATCACCTTCTCCCCATACTGCAGGAGCTGTTTTTTCTATGTGGGCTAAAATCCCCTTTCCATCACGGGGCATAAAAAAAGTGTCTGTATTGGGTCTCTGAGATTTCCAGATGTAGGTTAAATTAAAATTTAATTCATCGGTGTCTTGAGTGACTAAAATATCCCCCGTCTCAGTTTCTACGAGTTCCTCAAACCTTAATGCCTTCCTCTTGATTCCATGGATTTTTCCCTGGAGTGTGTGATTTGAGGAAAGGGAATTTCCTGTATTCATCGGTAGACTAAGTGCCAAACCCAGGCCATCACGAATCTCATAAAACGCGTCCAGATATGTACCACGATACTGGGTGGCTATGTTTTGGCTGGCAAAAAAGTTTAATACCGGCAGATATTCCAGATTTATATAGCTCAGATATACTCCACCAGGAGAACCATCGTAGGGCAGGACAAAACCCCCTTGAATCACATGTTTTCCCAGGGCATCATTTATGGATGCCAAAGCCAGGAAGCCATCACCCAAAGGCCAGATAAATTTAAACAGAGGTCGAAACGTTTTAACAGCACTATAGGGGGCCAGTGTCTGTGAAGGAGGATCTGCTTTATAATCAATGCTGGGAAGAGGAATGTCTGGGGATTTGCTGCGCCAGGCGTTGTAAGGTTCCTGGATCTGCAGTCCAAGCGTGGGTGCGACACGGTGGGCCGAAACAGACCTGAGCCTGACACTGTCCACATCTGCCAAAGTGGATGCAACAATCTTTTCTGATAAGGGTAGCCGCTGTCTGGAATAGATACCCTCAGCCACATCGGTCATCTGGGTAATGTTGAGATTGTCCAGATCTACGCGATATAGATTTGGAGTGGAGTTGCGAAAGGAAGTGAACACAATTGCTTTGGCATCAGCAGTCCAAATGGGAAACATATCCTCGACAGAATCGTTGGTCACCTTTTGAAAGCGGGACCCATCTATTTGCATTATGGCGATATCAACAGCCCCCAATGAATCCTGAATCATAAATGTCAGGCGATTCCCATCAGGTGACAGATCCAAACTCTGTATCTGAACATCTCCTTCAAATTGGCTCACTTGGATGCGCTTGTTTGAAGTGAGATTCTGGTAGTAGATCTGGGTCGTCTCGTTTGGATGCGCAACAAAAAAGACACCCTTGCTATCACCTGAAAACACTGGGTGAAGAGCTCGAAAATTTTTAGTGATCCACTTTTTCTTCCCTGCTTCCAGATCGATTAGTCGGATATCATTGAGCAAAGAACCATGTTGCCCTCTGTGGAATTCAGACACGACCAGCGACTGTCCATCTGGTGACCAGTCAACATCTCCATTAAACCTGCCATAGTGAACTTCCTGGCTCTTTTTGGTTGAATCCGTACTCAATGTATAGAGACCATAATCACGCATTTTGGGTCCCTTACGACCTATGATTAACGCCTGGGTGGAATCTGGTGAAAGCATCACAGACTGAACTTGACTAAACCCCTTAATAGGTAGGGGCTCGCCAACGGCTTCGATCGTCTCTTTTTGAGCTTTATAACCATAGTAGTATGTATTCATAACCCGTCGCCACTCTTCGTCGAAATCCTTTTGAGTCTGACCGGTTACTTTTTCAAAAGCAGTCTTAAAGTCATACCAAAAGGGATATTTTTTCTGATCTGCCAGCAGATAGCTACGCTGATTTGAGATCTTTACCAGGCTTGAATCACCATATTTCCAGGCCAGGTAGAGCACTTTTGCATATCCATCATCATGAGCATTCAGCTGATCCAGAGTATTCCCGTAGGTGTGAATTTTCATTTGAGAATCGCTGCGACCAACCCGCCACACTTCGGTCATGTACTCTGCCATCCCCTCAAACCACCAGTTTGGGATCGATAGTCCCGCCCATATCCCCGCCCAGGTCCGATGCGCTTCAAATTGCGCGATATGTTGAAATTCGTGGGTGATCGCCAATTTCAACCATTTCTCTGAACCTCCGAAGTCCCCGGCTACATCATTCTGGCTGACCCAGATAAATATTTGTCTACTGGGAACAGCGAAACCGTTCATGATCTCATCTTCTGCTGAGAAGACCATATCTGTTTTCCCAAAATCTTCGAGTTGCAATTGATCCAGGATGGGTCGATAGCTTTGCTCTGCAATGAGAGCACCCTTTTCCGCAATGGATTCTAAACCTTGATGAAAGTGAATGTTAAAATGTTCAGTGGAAAGCGTTTGCCACTCCAGCTCTGGGTGGGTTCTGTTATTCCAGAGCCACATATTCTGGGCAGAGAGCGTATGGTGCGTTATGAACAATAATAGGATTGCCCATAAAAGCCATGATTTCTTATTCTTAATCAAAATTAGCTTCAGCCACTGCTTGTAAACATCTCCCTGTCTGACAGCACGAAGACAGAGTGCCGGCTTGGGATGGTGAAATCAGAAAATTGGACAGAGAGCCTGGTCCAGTCATACTTCTTTCGCAAAGACGTTCTGTGTCATCGTGAAGTCTAAAGCAGTTTCTTGATTATCTCATCGACTGTGACACCATCGGCCTCAGCATTAAAATTGGTGAGAACCCGATGTCGCAAAACAGGCAGGGCAACTGCCTGGACGTCATCTATGGAAGGGGTTGGATTACCCATCATAGCGGCCCGAGCTTTGGCACCCAACACCAAATATTGCGAAGCGCGAGGACCTGCTCCCCAACCCACCCATTTCTTGATATAATCTGGTGCATTGTCTTGGTCTGGGCGGGTCTTAACGACAAGATCCACTGCATAATCGATAACATTATCTGCCACAGGAACACGCCGGATTAAATCCTGGTAGTCCATAATCGCCTTGCGATCTAACACTTTTTCCAACTTAACAGTGGCACCCGAGGTCGTTTGGCTTACAATTTTTCGTTCTTCATCGCGACTGGGATATTCAACCATCAGATTAAACATAAAACGATCTAACTGAGCTTCTGGTAAGGGATAGGTTCCCTCTTGCTCAATGGGATTCTGGGTAGCCAACACAAAAAAAGGTTCATCTAAAACATAGCTTTTAACGCCGGCAGTCACTCTATGCTCCTGCATGGCTTCCAGAAGGGCTGCCTGGGTTTTGGGAGGCGTCCGATTGATTTCATCAGCCAGAACGATATTTGCGAATACAGGACCTTTAACAAAACGAAACTCCCGCTTCCCTGTGCTATGATCCTCTTCAATAATATCCGTACCCGTGATATCTGATGGCATCAAATCCGGTGTAAACTGGATTCGAGAAAAGCTGAGATCCAGAACTTCTGCCAGGCTTTTGATGAGTAGCGTTTTTGCTAAACCAGGTACTCCCACAAGCAATGCATGGCCTCGCGACAACATGGCAATAAACAGTTGTTCTATCACGGCTTCCTGGCCCACAATTGCCTTTGAGAGTTCTGCCTTCAATCCATCAAAGGCGCTAACCATTTCCTGTAATTTTTTTACATCGTCACTCATATTTATCCCACATCCTTCAATTGTTTAATCAAGAGTATTTGAGACAGAGATTCTGAAACCCATTCATCTCAAATTTCGTCACTGCGATTCACTGCATTCCTGCCGAATGAGGCAAGGTCACTTTTCCCGTCAGGATTCAGGAGCGTGCTTCCCCTCATCCTGTGGAGTTCCGTCATTGACATTCCTCGCAAAGACACATTGATCTTATTCACCGGGAAGTTATTTGTTCGCAGGGTCAATAAAATAAAAATCCCCCGATTACTCGAGGGATTTTAAGGTCTGTATGGAAAACGGGTTTAAGCTGGTGGATAAACGCTAACCTGTTTCCTTGTGCGGTCATAGCGTTCGAAAGTCACAATTCCCTCGATTTTTGCAAACAGAGTATCATCCCCACCAATACCAACATTCTTACCGGGGTGAATGTGTGTTCCGCGCTGACGTATAATGATACTGCCTGCAGTAACCAATTGCCCGCCATAAGCTTTTGTGCCTAAACGCTGAGCATTACTTTCGCGACCGTTTTTGGAGCTACCAACACCTTTTTTATGAGCCATGGTTACTCTCCTTTTTCAGCTTTTTTAGCAGCCGGTTTAGCAGCAGCCTTTTTAACAGCTGGCTTCTTCGCAGCTGTAGCCTTCTTAACTGCTGGCTTTTTCGCAGCCGGTTTTTTCTCCGTCACTACTTCAGCTGGTGCTGAAACTGCTTTTGCCTTGGCAGCTGGTTTTGCTGGTGCAATACCTTCTACCTTAATCTGTGTGAAACCCTGGCGGTGTCCCTGTTTTTTCTGGTAACCCAGGCGGCGTTTCTTTTTGAAGACGATGATTTTTTTTGCGCGGCCATGGGCCACAACTTTTCCATCAATGTCAACAGTGGTTAGCTCAGGTGTGCCAACCTCAAGAGACGTACCGTCAGAGTAAGCCAGTACGCGTTCGACGTTGACCTGACTACCAGGTTCAGCATCGAGAGTCGGAACGTTCAGGACCATGCCAGGTTTTACCTTGAACTGTTTCCCTGCAATTTGAATAATCGCGTACATTACTTTATCTCCTTTTAAAAAGCCCGCAAATATAGACGGAGCCTATACCTGTGTCAACGGATTATCAGCTATATAAAAATTTGGCATGAAAGAACCGCCTCATTGTCACGCCAGACGATCTTTTGGTTGATATAATTAAACTAAAACCAGATATTCAAGGACAAATCAGGGGAGGATCATGACATTTTCGGCAATTCAGCATTGGATCGATCAATCAGTTGACGTTTGGCAGCTATTTGGATATTTTAATGTTCTCGCATCAACGACCCTCCTGCTACTCCTCGGTTTTCAACGAGGATGGCAGCGCTCTCAATGGACTTTACTTGTAAGCACTTTTGCGTTTGGAACTGGAATTGGTACTATGGTGATACCAAGCATAACGGGAGCACTTCTCGGCGGTATCCTTTTCTTTTCACTTGTCAAGCGTTTGCTCCAATTCAAGCATCCCACCGCCGATCTGTTTGCTATTTACATAATTGTATTTATTGGTGTCGGTCGTCTCGGGTGTATGTTTTCCGGCTGTTGTTTTGGAACTGTTACTGAGCTTCCCTGGGGGATCAGCTACGGAGTGGGCAATCTTGCCCACTGGCTCCACTTTCATACAGCGCAAATAGCCGACTTGAATGGCAACAGTCTTCCCGTTCACCCTGTCCAACTCTATGAAAGCATGTTTCTTCTTTTGGGGGCTCTACCTCTTGCCCTTTATGCTCAACATCGCAAAACCTCTGGTCGAGTCATCCTCTCCGGCTTTGTAGCTGCTTATTTTTTACAGCGCTTTGTGCTGGAATTTTTTAGAGATATGAGCAATGTCTGGTGGAGTGAGGTTTACTGGGGACCCATTTCAGTATTCCAGGTCTTTCTATTACTGGTGAGCTTAGGCAGTTTCGCTTATCTCGCTTATGCTACCAGAAATCCATATTCATTCCAGAGGCGGACCCAATTCACCCTGATATTACCACCCAGCACACCTGTGGTGATCCTTTCTGCATTGCTCGCCGGGACTGCGCTATTCTCAAACCATTTTCAGAAGATTCAGCTTGTGTTGCTATTTCTGTTACTAAGTGGATCTATTCTAGCCCAGATCGAGCATTATCTTTCGACACAGAAGCGTCTGGATATGCGGCTTTCTCCCTTTGTAGCTGGAGGGTTTGCGCTCATACTACTTTTTAACACCAACACCTTTTTTTCTGGATTTGACCAAAACCAGACGCCTGTCCTTCAAAAAAGCACCTGGCTCTTTGGTATCAATAACAACAATCAAAAACTGATACGGATTGGGAATCAAAATTTAAAATTTAGTGACTATTCTCGCGTAAGTAACTTACTAAGAAATGAGGGCGACCCCTTAAACATTGATTCTACTCATCATAGTATGGCCATGCTGGATTTCGAGACTCCCCGCATCAGTTACGCATTGGGAGGGAGTTATGCCGCCCTGGAATTTGAACGGTCAGGCTGCGGTGGTGATGTTTATACCGAAAAAGTAAAAAGTAATAGCTTTATGGCTGTTATGAATCGTGATCGTAGTCGAGGTCAGCGGTGGGCGACCTATATTAATGGCCGCTTCGAATATAGTTCTGGTACCCTTCAAACAGATGATGAGCCAGAGCGTCCCTTTAAATATACCTTTGGAGTTATTAACACAGGGCTGGAAGCTGAATTGATTGGGGCCGGAATTGGAGTTGGCGTTGCAGGGAATCGCAGCCTTGATTTTGATGAATACGCACTCATTCCCAGTGCTTACCTGCGCTTTGGCCCCCGTGAATTTCATATCGAAGCGGGCTTCAACGATCGATACTATGTGGAGCCTGGCTTTCTAAATATGCACTTTAATCTGGGACACAAGTCGACTCGAGGCAGGGGTTATCAAATAGGTTTTGGAAATCGTGGACCATTGCCCCTTGCAACTCTTGGGACTTATGCGACCATAACAAATCTCCAACTTGGGAATCTACCAAAGGCAGATCTGAGTTTTCACATCCTGGGCGAAAATGATGGCTTCGCAACGACGCTTATGTTCAGATTCCCGAGACATTCCAGAGCGGGATACTAAATTTTGGATTATATCTGGAAGCCATCTGGGTAAGCACTTCATATCTGATTAGGGCGCGTGTTTGGGGGAACACGATTCACTATGGGGGCGTTCACAAGAGCTAATTTCAGTGAATATCTAGGCAAGTAATTCTTTCGCCCGCTTGTAGACAGCCTCTGTAGTGAAACCAAACTTTTCAGCAAGAATGCCACTGGGAGCAGATGCCCCAAAGTGGTCTATGCCTATAATATCGCCATCCAGCCCAACATATTTCTCCCAACCCGTTGGCCAGCCAGCCTCAACAGCCAGTCGTGTCCTACAACTCGGTGGAAAAATGGAGTCTTTGTAAGCATCATCCTGTTGTTCAAAAAGTTCCCAGGACGGAAAACTGATCACGCGTACTTTATGACCCTCCTGCCCAAGTTTTTTAGCAGCGTCAATAGAAATCCAGACTTCCGACCCACTTGCAGCAATCAAAATATCATGATCGCTTGTAGCATTTTCCCAGATTGTATAGGCTCCCTTATTGAGCTTGGAAGCGGGTGCCAATTCAGAACGATCAAATATGGGTAGATTCTGCCGTGTCAGCAGCAGCGCAGTAGGTCCTGTTTTATTTTCGAGAGCCGCTATCCAGGCGTATTTAGTCTCGGTGGCATCTGAAGGACGAATGACTGTAAGGTTGGGGATAACGCGTAGGCTCATCAAGGTTTCCACAGGTTGATGGGTCGGTCCGTCTTCACCGACAAAAAAGCTATCGTGGGTGTAGACATATACCACTGGCAGGTTCATCAGGGCTGCCAGACGGGTGGCCGGGCGGACATAATCGGCAAAGACCAGGAAGGTTGCTCCGAAGACCCGCAGACCCCCATGCAATTGTAGACCGTTCATTATTGCGCCCATACCTAATTCACGGACACCGAAATGGAGATTGCGTCCTTCAAAAGCATTTGCCCCGATATGGCCCAGACCTTTTAGGTCAGTATTGTTTGATGGGGCGAGATCAGCCGACCCCCCAAGCAGATAGGGTACTGCTTTTGCTAAATCTTGCAGAATTTTACCCGAGGCTGAGCGCGTGGCCATAGAACTACCAGCCTCAAAATCCTGAATCTGGCCTGCCAATTCAATGGGAAGTTCAGCTTTAAGACCCTGCTTCCACGCTGCAACTTTTTCAGGGTGAATTTCAGCATATCCTGCATACAGTTTATTCCAGGAGGCCTCCTGTTTGGCGTTTTCATTTGCCAGCTCTGCGAACCAGGTACGCACCTCTTCAGGGACGAAGAATTTTTCAGGTGAAATGCCTAGCGCTGCTTTTGTGAGGACAACTTCAGCCTCGCCCAGCGGGGCACCATGAGCTTCATGGGAGCCGCCTTTATTCGGGGATCCAAAAGCGATTGTCGTACTGCAGATAATGACCGAGGGTTTTTCGGTTTCATTTTGTGCATTGCGAGTAGCAAAAGCGATTTCATCATAATCATGGCCGTTAATGCGCTGAACATGCCAGCCATAAGCTTCCATCCGTTTATCTACATCATCGGTATAGGTAATATGGGTATCCCCTTCGATGCTGATAAAATTTTCATCATAGAAAAGAATCAACTCGCCCAGCTTGTGATTTCCTGCAAAGGAAAACACTTCATGGGAAACACCTTCCATGAACTCACCCTCGGAGGCAATTACATAAGTAAAATGATCAACAATTTTCTGGTCAGGAGTATTGAAACGAGCAGCGAGGATTTTTGTTGCCAGCGCCATCCCGACAGCATTTCCACAACCCTGTCCAAGGGGACCGGTGGTCGCTTCAACACCCTCGGTGTGGCCATATTCTGGATGTCCTGGTGTTTTACTGGCCCATTGCCTAAAATTTTTGAGTTCATCCATGGGCAAGTTATAACCAGCAAGATGAAGCAGGCTGTAGAGAAGCATTGAGCCGTGTCCAGCAGAGAGAATAAAGCGATCCCGGTCAACCCATTGTGGGTTTTCAGGGTTGTATTTCAAGAATTGGGTCCAGAGAACCGTGGCAACATCTGCCATGCCAAGAGGCAGGCCAGGGTGACCGGAGTTCGCTGCCTGTACACCGTCCATTGAGAGTCCGCGAATTGTATTGGCTATAATTTTGAGATCCATTTTCATGCTTCCTATTTATGTTCTTGTACTTAATTGATTCGATGAGACCAGCAACTTGATTTGTAACCCGTATGGCCGCACGCGCAACGCTTAGACTCCCCAGGCACTCCATAGCAGGCTGCTAACTTTTCTGAGCAGGACAAAGCCTTCATTGTCTGCCCCCCACGATTGATCTACCTGATTGTTCGTAATAACACAAAAAACGTAATCACCGCCAGGTGCATTCACCAGAACAACTTCTGACCTGGATGCATTCACCGCTCCCTGCTTTGAGGCAGCCTGGATGGTTCGAGGAATCGATGACAGTGCTTCATCATCCCAGTAGATCCGAGTAAGATATCGATACATTTCTTCACTGGCCCAAACAGAAACAGCCCTATCTTCATGGATCATTGTCACCAGTTCAGCCATTTCTCTTGGCGTGGTTTGTCCCCATCCGAAGATTTCCCAGTCATCCTGACGATCAGGTGTCCGTGAATTCATGCGGGTTTTTTCAAATCCATTTTCATCAAGCCACTTATTGATGGCTAAACCCCCGCCAGCCAATTCCTGGCACCAGAGACTGGCAAGGTTGTCGCTATAAGTAATCATCAATGAGATAACTTTTGTAAGCGAGATTGCAGAGCTATCCTTGAACGCGCTCAGGATGCCATCGTCGGCATAGTTTACCAGATCTGCTGACCAGGTAAAGGTCGAGTCATAGTCCAGATCACCCCTTTGTATGCGATCAAATAGAGTTAGCAATATTGGAACTTTGACCATACTGGCTGTTGGGAAGAGGGCATCCGCATTGGCTCGATTTCCGCTCCTGTCCCCAAGTGTTTGACGTAAATACCTACATCTCCATTGAAAGACTCAGTCAGAGCCATAAGTTCTTGCTCCAGCTTGACCAAATCGGCAACAGGGGGCTTTGGTGTTGGTGAACAGCCACTTAAGAGTATCAGAGTAATCCAAATGGCAAGAAACGGTGACCTTGGTTGAATGGGCATTGGGAGGCCTTTTTGCAATATTAATTATCTCAGTTATTCTGAAAGATGAATGAGTTCTATATTGGCTTCCTGAGCGTGGATCTTGATGCGTTCATCGCGGTAAAGTTCGCCATAAAAGATGCGATTGATACCAGAGTTGGCAATCAGCTTGAAACAATTATAACAAGGACTGGCAGTCACATAAATATCAGCACCTTCTATGCGAACACCATTACGGGCAGATTGCACGATGGCGTTTGCTTCAGCGTGAACGGTTCGAACACAGTGGGAATTTTCCATTTCATGTCCCACTTCGTCACAATGAGGCAGGCCACGAATGGATCCATTATAGCCAGTAGACAGGATCATTTTATCGCGGACTATCACAGCGCCGACATACTTGCGATCACAGGTTGATCGCGTCGCCACATCCTTGGCAATCTGCATAAAATAATGGTCCCAGGAAGCTCTGTCTTTTATCATGATTTGGTTGACCCTAATATTTGGTTTTTTGTATCAGTAGCACATCGAGCCTTGCGTGCCCATGTTTATCTCGATTTTTAATCAGCAATAATTGTACTTGTCGTACCAACGATTTGTTTGGCGTGGTTTTTCAATTCAGGCTTCCACCACTTGTCCAGCTTTTCGGGCAGTGGATCATTGAAAAAACCAATATCCTCCAACATCTTTAAGACCATTTGACCAATCGCCCTATAATTTCCGTCGAGTACTTTTACGGCCAGGCCAAAAATCTCTCCATTGGGCATTATAAAGCCTGCTGCCGAAACTGCTTCAGCACCCCCTTTGGATATTATCCGAGCAGGATAACTTTCCATTAATGCTGTGTCAAATCGTCCACTACCGCCCACGAGATGAGGAAAAGAAGTCATGGCATCAAAGATCTGCTGGCATTCAGTCGCCTCCCGCGAAGTAATTCTGGCAAATGATAGAGCCAGTTTATCGAGGGGCAAATAAAAGACGGGTGCAGAGCATCCATCTACACCGCGATGAATGGATTCGCTCGAGGTGTATTCACGCACGATTCCATAAATATACTTTTGAACGGGATGTTCTGAGTCCAGATAGTTTATCGGATCATAGCCTAATTTGGTAGCGGAGATTAACATCCCAGCATGTTTACCGGAACAATTGTTGTGTATCTGCTGGGGTTCAATGCCAGCGGCCTGGAGTTGCTTTGCACTTTCAGTGTGAATGGGAGGATGAATACCACAAGCCAGAAGATCTGGACTAATACCCGCTTTCGAGAAAACGCGGGTAACCGTTTGTATGTGGATTGGTTCACCACTGTGTGAGGAGCAGGTAACAGCCAGTTCATCGGGGGTAAGAGCATACTTCGCATATGCTCCAGATCGTAAAACGGCCATAGCCTGAAGTGGTTTGGCTGACGAGCGGGCATAAGTCGAATACTGGGCATCACCATATGATTTTACCGTTTGACCCTCGGCATCAACGATTACCCCATAACCCACGTGGAAACTCTCAAGTTGCCCTGAGCGCGTGATCTGAGTGATCAGTGAACTCATTGAACCTGCGCTTTAAAATCTCGAATCGCTGTTTCCAGACCTACAAATATCGAGCGACTGAGAATAGCCCGACCAACAACGATATTTTCAACTGTCTCAATACTTACCAGTGGCATTGCATTCTGGAAATTAATGTTCCCATGGACTGCCACACCCATTCCATTTTTTTCTGCAGTACGTGCCATCAAGGCGATCTGTTCCTGGACTTCAGCCTGTCCCACCGGACTTGCGTTTTCTGAGTACTGTCTCACATTCAGCTCTACCATATCTCCTTGCAGGCGATATGCTTTTTTCAATAGACCCAGATCAGGTTCCAGATAAAAAGAGACCAGCTTTCCGGCATCCTTGATTTGAGGAATAAAGATTTCCAGATCTTTACCATAGGCTTCAAATAAATTCTCACCTGTAAAAATGATTTGGGTAACTGGAAGCGAGAGAGCCAACTGTAAAAGCTCAGCCCTGGGTGCAATTCTCAGCGCAACGCGAATTTTCATTGCCGACGCAATTGTCAATTCCAAATCTTTTTCAGTAAATCCAGGTGAACGGCCGTCATAAGAAAGACTAAAGCCGTCTACGCCGGAAAGTCCAGCTAGTGTGACGATACTAGGCAAAGTCAGGTCTGCCATATTTAGCTTTTGTTGGGCGCGGATAAAACTGTCCAGATTTAGTTCCATTTGAGCCATAGCTACCTCGAATTATTCTTTTGTTCTAACAAATCAACGAACCAGCTTTGAAACTGGAACCAGATCAAAACCTGCTTCAGCTAATGCCGGTAAATATTTTTTTAATGTTTTTAGCGTATTGGGTCGACAATGCCCAATACCGATTGCTTCGCCCTGGTCTTTGGCAATTCGCGCCAGACGAAATAATTCACCTGCAATCGCCTCTGGATCATCTACCTCATCAAGAAATACATCCCGACTATTGGTGGAAACGCTATGCTCTCTGGCCACTGTCTCAGCCACAGATGCAGCGATGGTTCGACTGTCTACGAAGAACATTTTCTGCTCCAGAAGAAAATCAGTCACTTCAGTCATTACTTTTCTGCTTTGAGTCCCACCACTCCCCTGGTGATTGTTCATACCAACTGCCTTGGGTACATCTTTTCGTGCTTTTCTAAGGCGACGTAATATTTCACCATCACTGAGATCTTCAGACAATGCGTAATCCGGCTCGCTGGTTGCATTGGTAACCGTCACCATGGGCATGTGAATTAACGTCTGAATATTCCTGCTGTTCAAGCGCTCATCCACCTGTGTTGAATAGGGCCTCCCAGGGATAACTGCCGCTGTATATGACTCCTTTAAAGAGATGAAACCATTGATGGTTTCATTCATTGAATATCCAAAGTCATCAATAATTATGGCTAGCTGGGGTCGCTTGCTGACCTTCGCGATATCCGCTGGTAAAATTGAGGTTGGACTTGCCTTTTCCCTTAGATATTCGAAGCGATAGACGGACCATACAGTAGAATCGCTACCGACCTGGAACTCCCAAAGATCATCTGTCTCCGCTGTTTGCTTCACCTGAAATCCAAAGCCACCCAAAGTGCTCTCCAGCAGTTTTTTAATATCAGTAGCGCGAATATTTTTACTATCTGAGATTTTAAAAGTGCGGGTCCCAAGTCCATCATCGCTCAAGCGGCCATCCACAAATTCCAGCCCGGGAAAACGGCGTGTCAGGGTCTGGTCCATGCGGGTGTTCAGGGTGAAATAGCCTTCATAAAAACCCTGCTCTGACATCAATTCTGGTTCATAAGTATTTGCAGCATTCCACATCACGACCCAGACCACAATTATGACCAAAATCATAACCATGAGGAATATTTTCAGAGCATTTCCGAAGTTTTTTGATTTTTTCGCTAAGTCTTTATAATAGGTGTATCTCATAAATTTGCTTATTATAGTTTTCTACTGCCTTGAGTCCACCGAAAAACAAATTTTAATGAAAGTAAATCTATCATAATTTGAAAAAATCCAGGAATTATTGTAAATCCAGCCTCATGACCAGTTCATTGTCTTCGACTTCCCCCGTTTCCACGAATCCCAACTTCTCATAAAAGGGCTTCGGATTGCCATCTTCGGGCACAAAACTTAAGAAAAATTCATGACTGTCAGGGAGAGTTTTAACAAATTCGATGATCAGCTCCAGCGCCTGAAATCCGTAACCCTTCCTTTGAAAACGCGAATCAATCATATAGCGCCATAGATAATACTCAGGTTTTTGCCTGTCCAGATCCAACATGACAAAGCCAACAGCTGTCTCTCCAACATAGACTCCACGATACCAGGCGTTTTCATGAAACAAAGCTTGTGCTAATGAGTGGGCGTTGCTGGCGACAAACCTGGTCTGATTATCTGCAACCTTCAAATTCAAAATATCTCGATAGTTGCGTTTATCCAACTTTCTTAATTCCACCTGTTCAAGGGCTGCGGACCGATTCAATTTCTCTCTCCTAAAACAGAATTTATTTTGGTTCTAATTAAGTCGACAGCAACCCGATTCATGCCCCCTTCAGGAATTATCAAGTCTGCCAGGTACTTGTTAGGTTCTACAAACTGGGCATGCATGGGTCGAACCGTCTTATGATATTGTGCAATGACTGATTCTACGGATCTACCGCGTTCATTAATATCCCTTTTTAAGCGGCGGATGAATCGAATGTCCGGGGGTGTATCCACATAGAGCTTCACATCCATTTTCTCTGTCAATTCTGAGTAGGATAAGGCCAGTATGCCCTCAATGATGATGACTTTGTGTGGCTCAACTCTCCTCGTTTCTCCCGCTCTATTATGTGTGGCAAAGTTATAGATGGGAATTTCAACCGCTTTACCCTGACAAAGATCTTCGATTTGGTTAACCAACAATTCTATCTCCAAAGAGGAGGGGTGATCATAATTAATAGCTGCTCTCTCGTTTTGGCTAAGATTTGATTGATCTCGATAATAGGAATCTAATTCCAGGCGTAAAACCTCACCGGCTCTATATTCCTTCACAATGTTTTTGGCAATTGTGGTTTTGCCAGATCCGGTGCCACCGGCAATTCCAATAATGATAGAGTTCATTCAACTTCCCAATTCTACGATTCCATCCCCAGGAATTCCTCTGTTTTTACAGCTAAAACAGGACTGCCCTGAAAATGTAGGCAAATCCAACTCCCAGATAATTTCCGATTGCATATCCAATTATGCCCGTTGTCAGTCCAGACAATATTATTTCCTTGTTGTTCAGTGCCTTTGCCACAACGGGCACAAAGGGTGGCGAACAAACCGCAGACACTGAGGTAATAAGAAAAGTATCTGTATCGATGTTCAAAAATCTACAAAAAACCGCATGGAGCAGCATGGTACCAAAGACGATGAAATTGACAAAAAACATCATGGACCAATTGATGTTGACCAGTTGTTCCAGATTCGCCATCGATCCCACAATCAAACTGAAAGCCAGGATAAAATACATTCCGAATTGGAAGGTTTTGGGGATGCTTCTGATTTTATCCACAAAAGAGGACCCAATGCCCAGGGAAGTAATCAGCAACATCACCAGGGCAGTCGCATACTCCTTGGGGAGCATTTCTGAAATGCCAACGCTCAAGCCAAGAATCACGCCAGAAATAACCAGTGCCACCAGAAGTCCCTTGACAATATTTGGAGCCAGAATACCAATATAGCTGTTTATATCCTCGTTGCTATCCAGTTCCGTCTGAATCAGCTGGGACTTTTTATATTTTGGCAGAAATCGGTTAAAAACACGCTGACCAATACTCATGACGAAGACAAGATAGATGATCCCATTCACTGCATCATAGGTATGCATCATGATGTATTGAGTTGAATCAACATCCAGAGCCGTTTTTATGGCTGCCAGATTGGGGGTTCCACCTGTGTAAAGTCCAATAGCCATGCCTCCAAATTGCCAGGCATTTTCAATGTTATTTTGCACCAGCCAGGTTCCCACCCCTGCCACAAAAACCACCAGAATTGTTGCACCCAGCATGGAAAGAATGGCTTTACCAGCTGAATGAATCCAGGACGGCACATCCAGCGAAAACAAGAGCAAGGGCAAGGCGATGGCAACGGTTGCGCCACTGAGTGTATCCTGAATCGCCGCCGCACCTTCTGGTAGAATACCGCTGTTTCCCAGGAGTATCCCGAACAAATAGGCCAGGATAACGGAACCTACTTTATTCACAAAAGGGTAGATCTGACAGAGCCAGAGAATGATCACGGGGACGACAAAATAAAAAGCAATAAGTGCAGGGATGGGAATCATAGAATTTTCACCTTCTTAGTTAAGTGGTGAGCCACAGTTCTGCGTTATCTCTGTGCTTAAAAAATCTAAAATGATTGCTCTGATTCATTTCGTAAATTAATTCCTTAAAGCGCTGACTGGGATTGGCTTCAGGGGGCAAAACAAGCGCAACTTTCACTTGATAATTGGCAGATTTTTGAAGGGCAGCACCGGCCAGACCGTTACGTAAATTGAAAAATGCATCCGAAAGATTCTTATCATCCAGGAGGATATAATTGGAGTTATGATGATAGCACAAACTCAGAATATCATTCAAATCGTCGTCTCGGTTAATAATCGAATCTCTTTCTGTGAGATCAATGAAATCAATACCATTCAATGATTTTAAGGCACCATCCATACAGCGCATGCTCCTGTTGAAGTAGGAATTCAATATAGTCTAAAGTTTGTCACAACAAAATCTTGTCCTAACTTCCTGACCTTGGAGATAATTAATTTGAGATCAAGTGCTTCAGGCTGGAGGATGGAATAATAAAACCAAACAGGTATATATGGCTGATGCTATCCCTGTTCTGGATCTTTGCCTGTGAAGAAACTGAGCAAATCATTCCAAACCACAACCCGGGAATTGTCTCATTTGGCGTCATCGGTACAGGTGTGCTGGCTGGGGAATTTGCTACTGTCTTCTGTACAGTGTCTGATGAAGATAATGATTCACTCTCATATAGTTGGACATCACCGGTAGGATTATTCGCGGGATCAGGAGACACGGTCTATTGGAGAGCCCCAACAGAAATATCTCGATATCCCATCTACTGTCGGGTCGAGGATGGGCATGGCGGATATATTGAGGTAAATTTTGATGTTCAGGTCTTTCCCAATATGCTTTTTTCAGATAGTGCCTGGACAGTTTATAATTCTAGTAACACAGATCTTCCCCCATACAGTATTGACTATTTGTGGTCTGTCAAGGCAGATAGATTTGGGCAGGTCTGGATTGGAAACGATGTGGCATGGCTGCACAAATTTGATGGGACAGTTTGGCAGTCCTGGAACTCGAATTTTGGTTCGATCTCTTTCAACTCGATCGATATAGATACACAAGACTATCTCTGGATAATTGTTGAAAACGGCTATCTTGCAAAATTTGATGGGAGTGTGTTTACTGGATATCTCCACAATAATCAAAATACTCCTGGTAGAAAACATGCAAGAAATGCTGCCATAGATGGAGATGATAATATCTGGGTGTCATTTTGGGATTCATCTGGACCTGCAAGGTTTGATGGCACCAATTGGCTGGACTTTGATTCACTCGGTTTACCTCCTGCAGCCGATATAGCCATTGATCAGCATGGCGAAATCTGGTATACCGCTGATTCGGCACTTGTCCACTACGATCATAACACCTGGGAAGTCATTGAAGGACCCCTTCCTCAATGGAAACAAAGTATTGCTATTGACTCTCAAGACCGGATCTGGGTTGCCACTGAAAATCATGAATTGGCAATGTTTGACCGTGTCAAATGGACTTATTTACCCACTCCCTTCGATGGTAATGAGGGTTGGATCAACGACCTGATTATTGACAATGAAGGGAATGTCTGGTGTGCCTGCGATGGCGGAATTGCGATCCTTGATGGTCAACGCGTAAATTCATTGGGTAATGAGGCATGGCTTCCCATTCTCACTCCAGAAAACTCCCCTCTGCCTGATGGATGGATAAACTCGCTTTCGATTGATACCCATGGAAATATTTGGGGTGGCGCTCATGCATACGGGGCTAGCGGACCGGGCGGTGGTGGTCTCTTCAAAATCGACCGATCCAATGATTGAAAGTTACCCTCTGATTGATCCTGCAAGCTATGAACTGGAAGTCTCACGCTTTCTAAATGAATTTAGATTGGACGGTCGAAAGCCATCACTGCAGCATATTACATCCATTTCGCGCTATTTCAGTCGCTTACCCTATGAAAATATCAGCAAAATCCTTAAAAACGCTGGGGCAACTCAAAACCAAAGATTCCGACTTCCGGATGAGCTAATTCATGATCATTTTGCCTGGCACGCTGGTGGGACTTGTTTTTCTCTGACTTATTTTCTATGTGGCATTTATGGTCTTCTTGGTTACAAAGTTCAGCCCCTGATCTGTCATTTGAATTGGGCCGAAAACACCCACTCAGCAGTGGTCATTCAATTTGCGGGGACACGTTATCTGGTCGATCCCGGCTATATGATTTTCAATCCAATTCCCCTGCGTAAGATGAATGCAGAGTCACTCATTTCCGCAGAGACCGGAATATCGCTTCGATTTGATCCTGAAAGAGACGAGTACGCTTTATACACTTTCAGGAAGGGACAGTTTGTTCGGCGATATCGATTCATAGACCAGGACTTATCCTGGGAGCAATTCGGCAGGTATTGGGAAACATCTTTCGAAATGCCCGGTATGAACGCTCTGACTTTGACGCGTATTCAGGACAATGAAATGCTGTTTATCCAGGGGGATTACGTAAAGATCACCTCACCTGGGAGCATTGAAAAAGTTCGGGAACAAAATCTGGCTGAGAAAATGATCCGAGACCGCTTCCGGATTCCCCTTGAAAAGCTTGAGCAGGCCAGGCACATTCTCAAACAGAGGCAGCTATGAAAGCGGAGCAACCACAACCTGTAAAATATTTTGTCGGAGCGCTGTATTCAGACCAAAAATTGTTGGACCAGGCCACGCAGCTGTGCATCGAAAAAATGGGTGAAATCGACCATTTCAGCCAACCTTTTCCATTCGATGTTACATCCTACTACAATGAAGAGATGGGGACTCCCATCTTTCGGATCTTTTTTAGCTTTAATGAACTGAGGAGTCCTGGAGATCTGGCCCTGCTCAAACTCAAATGCAATGAGCTTGAGAGCAGGCTCTCAGTGGATGGTTCAAGAAAGGTAAATCTAGATATTGGATATCTGGATTTTCATAAAATGGTTCTGGCTTCTGCAAAATACAATGGGCAGAAGATTTATCTGGATCATGGAATCTACGCTGATCCGACACTAATCTTTGAAAGCGGTAAATTTTCGGCCCTGGAAAACACATTCCCAGATTTTAGATCGGGAGTTTATAACACCTATTTTAATACCTTACGCCAGTCCTACAAGACCCAGATCAGAGACCTTATCCCAGAATAAAAATTTAAGCCTGAGACTCTGTTACTTTCTGCAACTCGCGGGCTCTCGTATAAAATTCATCTAACTCCATCTCTTTCAGATAAACCAGACCACGGGCAGCACGAATCCGAGGATGCTCATTGCTGTACCAGAAATCACGTCCCATGACCCGCTTCATATCCTGATGTTGCTGCACTTGAATCGCCTGGGCGAATCTGGAGAAGGGACCGTTGTATTCAGGGCTGGGAAAAGGAGCATCGACTTGCGATTGGAAACATTGGGTAAAAGTATCTTCCATGATGGCCATTGAATTAACAGACACAGGGACAAAAATATTGGCATCGGTGGGTTGAAACTTAAACCAAACATTACGATATCCCCAAACGCGTAAGGGTGCTTCAGGGTGTCTTTCCTTGTAAAGTCGAATGGCCTCAGCAATAGCCTGCATAACCTTGTAATGGGTGTCGGGACCGCTGGCTTCAGGATCCAGAGCCAGCGTAACAACTGTGGGCTTGATTTGCTCCATATATTCAAGGATGGGTTGAACATCTCGGTCTACAGTTGGTTCTTCAGTAAAGATATCGCCTTTATAAAAGCCCAGGCGTAAGTGGTGAACATTTTCAATGGGAGTCCCGTAATTGGCCCAGACCAGATCAGCCTCCCACTCCCTGATGCGTCCCTTGACCTTCTGCATCAAGGGGTCGTCCTTTTGACCTGGATAGCGCGAATCCAAATAAACCATAAGCTCTTGCATTTTTTCTGGGAGGGTGTCCAGATTCTGGTCAGGATAAAGGATTAGCAGATTACGAATCAATCGTCGGGAAGACCCTTTGTTTTTATGTACCACGCTATGCCCGGCGATGCCATCTAAATACGTATAGATATCCCGCTGAGCCCCCATACTATAATCTGCCTCAAAGTAACGCTCTTCCTTGAGTCTGCTGTACTGCTCGGTGGTCATATAATCCAGAGCATTCTGGATCTGATCTTTTACAAATTGATTGGTTACAGCGTTAAAACCGCTTGTCATATAGGCGAAATGATGTTCGTTTCGAGGATTCCGGACCAAATGAACAATGTGGGCCAGATACCCGAGCATAATATCATCATGGTGGGGGGCTGTATGGAAAAAGACATCATCTTCCACTGATGCCAAGCCGCGATCGATTTTTGCTTTTAAGCTGCTAAAAATCCTTTGCTTTATTTCAGCGAGAGAATTTTTACTCCTGGCCAATGCTGTAGCTGGAACCATTTTTTCAGCGACCATTTCCTCGGTAATATTCTGAATAGCTGTTCCTGACCGCATGGACAATGTAATAATATGTTGATCTACCAGATTCTCCGATATCTCTGTGGTATCGGACATGGTTTGAATTTCCCGACGATCTAAAAAAGTCGCCGCTCCTGTTGTAATGTAAAAGCGGGCATTGGGCATGTTGTGGAGAGCGCCGGCAGGATGAATATTCGCAGCAGTCTCTTGAATTGCAGCGGCAACAATTTTTGCTTTCGCTTCACCAGCGGCAAAGATTAAACAGGTAGCATCAGGATTGTAAGTAATCGTTTTCAGACCAATGGTGATCACCAGACGCTTCTGTGAAACTTCTATTCCACCAAGATCTCCAGCTGCTGCTGCCTGAGTTTCGAAATTGGTTGGCGTAAGACGTGTGGTGGAAAAATAATCAGAGCCACGGACATTAAAGGCAATATGGCCGTCAGGACCGATACCCCCGAGAAAAAAACCGATGCCCCCTTTCTCGCGAATACGGCGTTCATAATCTGTACAGTACTCGTCTACTCGCTCAATTGCTTCTTTTTGAAGTCTCCCAATGCCTGATTTTGGCTGGCTGAAACGCAAACTTAAATCAACAACCAAATCGGGGAAGATTTCTTGAAAAGTCTTTCCCTCAGGATAATTGATGCTTGTTGCATCAATGAGTTGAGCTCTATCCTTATTGATCCCAAAACCATTGATGTAGTACTTCATGACATAGTCATAAAAGCTGTTATGCTGGCTTGGATGAATAGGGAAGAATTCATCAATTTGAACAAAGCTCAGATTTTTAAGCTCGGGTTTATTTGTTTGATTTATCCCCACTTGCTCCAGGAAAGATTGCGTTTCACGGTGCTCCCATTTCGCTAAATAGTGCTCCACATAACGAATAAAATATTCAGGTGTTTTACCGGTGGGAAGCGAAACGACTCCCTCTGGATTGCTCTGGACCCACTCGATAAATCTCAGAGCAGTTAACTGCCCGAGAGAAGGAAAATTGTTGACCTGGACCAGGGGGATCTTTTCATCCGGATCATAGCGAAATTGCAGCTTGGAACGTTCAAGGAAATAACTTTCAACCGGGGATGGAGGATTAAATTTATTTTTATTCATCATGGCGCAATTATGAAGAGCAAATGGTCAATTTACAATCATTATTTAGAATAAGTTTCGGCATAAGCTAAATAATATCAATTACCGATCATTTTAGTTAATAATTAATTTTTATTAACTAACAGGACTTTCAGTCCTCAGCTCTCAGGCAAATTTACAGATTCGTTCCTCAAATCCTGAAATTGTAATATTGGCACTTCTAGACTATGTTGGACGATATGCAAAAAGGTATAAATTCTGCAATTATCGTGGCTGCGGGGAGTGGCAGCAGATTTGGCTCTCAGATTCCCAAACAATTTCTTTTGTTGAATGGGGTTGAAGTTCTGGCCTGGTCTGTTCACGCATTCCTGAATCATCCCGCCATAGCTGAAGTCATTATTGTAACATCACAGCCCTATCTGGAAGGTGTGAAGTCACGTTACCCGGATTGCCAGGTTGTTCTTGGCGGCTCTACGCGTCAGGAATCCGTGTTCAATGGTTTGAGTGCCATTAACACCGAGACTGAGATTGCACTGGTACACGATGCCGCACGCCCCATCATTCCAGATCATATCATAGATGCCTGCCTACAAAAACTTGGCATATTTGACGGGGTTGCTCCAGCTATCGCACCAGCAGATTCAATGGTGAAAATTGAAGCTGATGGATTCAGCAACTTGAACCGTGCTGAGTTGAGAATTGTTCAAACCCCTCAATGCTTCAAAGCAAGTGTGCTAAAGAATGCCCATACCACAGGCATTATTGACACTGATGAAATGGGACTTGTGAAACAAGCCTTTCCATCTGCCCGTCTTGGTTTCGTAGAAGGTGTGCCGGATACTATGAAAATCACCAGTGCGTCTGATTTAAAAATGGTTGAGATGTATTTACGGGCCAGAAGCTCGTAATCAATCCCACAATGATGCATTCGCTTGACCTGGTCTATTCAACCACCAAAGGTTACGCCAGTCTTCTTCCTCTTTACCGTTACATGGAACAAGCAGGTTGGCCGGTTCGTTTGACCAAAATTCATCGGCATTGTTTCAGAAATCGCAAATTAATGAAAAGCATATCTGAGACCATTATCATTGCCTATGACAAGCCTCTGGTTCGCTTGCAAAAATGTGGCTGGGCTGGAGAATTTATATATATCGAACACGGACTTAGTCCTATGAAATATTACACTTATAAATACGATTTCTTTCAAAAAGCGGCCTTATTGTTCTACCCTGGAGAAATTTTCAAGCGCAAAATGGAAGCAATTAACCCAGCTTTTGACCGGGGATTATTGGGTGGGTATCCAAAAATTGATGAATTGGTAACTCAAAAAATTGACAAGTCTGAATTATGTCGGCAGTTTTCCCTAAATCCAGACAAACCTATTGTCTTGTTTGCACCATCCTGGGGTGGGAAAAGGAATTCAGAAGCGGGAATTCATAATGCCAGACATCTGTCCAAAATGGATAATGTCCTTATTGTACCCCACTCAGCGGATTATTCATTTGCCAGAAAATATGGAGCTGTCCGGCCCGGGGATGGGAATATCAATCAATTTCTCCATCTTGCAGATGTGGTTGTCAGCGACGTTTCATCAGTCCTCGCAGAAGCTTCGATCCTGAATAAACCTGTTGTACAACTAAAACTGTCTCACTATCCAGGCTGTTTTCCTGAGATCGAAAAGCGACGCGAAGGGACCTGGGTTTCCGCTGATATTGTCGCCAGAGAACAACTTACAGATCGTTTAAAACGTCCCTTTAAAATCCCCTATGTGGATGAAGATTGGATTATGGGTCATATATCCGAGGCTGGTGAGCTGGCATCATCTATACAAGAGGCCCTTAGTCATCCTGATAAATTTAGTCAGGAACGACAATATTGGGCTGAACAGAGCTGCTGGAAGGCAGATGGAAATTCGAGTAGACGCATTGCCAACATGATCGACCACTTTTTGACCCATGGATCGGTTTTACAGCTTGAAGATTAAGCCTCAGTGTTCACTTGTCTTTATTGTCTGGCCAATTATATATAAACGGAGCTGGAAAAAGTAGTTGCTCGAGCCATCTTTATGATTGTTGGATGCGACCTGAGCTGGAAAATAGAAATTTAAAGGAAACCACTTGAAAGCGATCATTTTGGCAGCCGGCATCGGCTCACGTTTAGGAAACCCTCGTCCAAAACCATTAACCCAGCTTGGAAACGGGGAAATCATAATGGGTAGGCAGGTTAAATACTTGAAACAAGTACTGTCCGTTGATGACATTCTTGTTGTCATTGGTTTCAAAAAAGACCTGATCATGGAAGAGTTTTCAGAACTTACCTATGTATTTAACAACATCTATGACCGCACCAATACTTCAAAAAGCTTGCTCAAGGCACTAAAAAAAGTCAGCAACGATGATGTCATCTGGCTCAACGGTGATGTCGTTTTTGATGCAAAGGTTCTTTCTCGTCTGTTGGAGACAAGGACTTCCTGTATGGCCGTGAATACAGCTTCAGTTGGAGAAGAAGAAGTTAAATATACCGTGGCTGACGATGGATCCATTCTTGAAGTCTCGAAAACCGTGGAAAATGGTCTTGGCGAATCTGTCGGTGTGAACAAGATCATTAAAAGTGATATCCCCCTCATGATTGATATGCTAGAACAGTGTGATGACAATGACTATTTTGAACGCGGTATTGAATTTGCTATTGGCAAAGGCTTAAAAATCTTTCCAGTTGATGTGTCCGATGTCCTTTGCATTGAGGTTGACTTTACAGAAGATCTAGCCAAAGCCAATCAGGAGTTGAGTAAGGCGTGAATCATTTTTTTAAAACGGTCTTACTCGCTTTTCAAAAAAAAGGAATTGGCTACATCCTCGGAGCAGAGAGCCTGGTAGGTTTTGCAGAGCAGGATCATTCTAAATACACGCATAATCTGCGGATTTACCTCTTTCCGACCTCTCCACTTAAATTGCTTTCAGTATCGGTTGGGCTTCTTCTGAAGGGAATCATCCTCAAACCGAAACTCAATATGGGTCATCTGTTCTTCAAGTTGCGTTACAAACCAAATTTATTTAGTAAAGACTCAAGCTTTGTTACTCTCACCCCTCTAAAGCCTGTCCCAAACGGATTCACAGCTTATCTCGGGGGGCATGACACCTTTTATAGTTCAGAGGACCTCAATATATCAAGCTTAAAGACTTTTGATTTTGACGGTGTAACCCTGTCTCTGCCCCATGAGCACGAACGCTTTATTCAAAAGTACCGACAGGAATTGCTGTCTGGCTTTTACAAGAAACATGAAGTTGCATTTGATTCAGAGTCTGAAAAGAAAGCAGTCCGATTCATGCATGAAAATGTTGCCGTCATGAAAGCGTCAGGCATTGTTTTCTGGATCGAAGGCGGCACCCTTCTCGGAGCCCTTAGGGATCAAAAATTAATTCCCTGGGACCATGATCTTGATTTTGGGATGAAGTATGAGTCTGAAGTACAGATGAAAAAACTTATTCGAAAACTGAGACGTCACTTTTATGTAAGCGTGAGGAATTTTCCAAAAACAGATAAAATCTGGCACTTAGGGAACTACCGTGTCTTAAAGATATTTCCACGGAAGCATCTCTTTTTCAAGGACGATTTGTGTCTGGACCTGTTTGTGTATTATGAAGGAACATTGCCAGACACAGAGGAACTGGTCTACAAATATGTCGTCTGGGATCGGAACGCCTACCACCGTAAAGAGTTTTTAGATAAGCCTGAAACGATCTCATTCTATGGCAATATGGTTCCGGTTCCGGCCAATCCAGAAAAATTCATCGAAGTGAAATATGGAAAAGATTGGCGAACCCCCATCAAGGAATGGAATGTTGCCCTTGACGATGGATCCATATACAGATCTGAATAATTCATGCCAAGCTTCAACCTAGAGCAACTTCCCCCTTTTTTTCAATCCTTGAGATCTCGTTCCATATTGATTGTTGGGAATGGCCCCAGCGCTGCCCGACATGATCTTGGTTCACGGATCGACAGTTTTGATTGTGTGATCCGGATAAACAATTTTGTTACCGCGAGTCTTGAATCCAAAGTTGGGTCTCGCACGGACATCTGGGTAAATGGTGCCAACCAGGGGTTAAAAAAACGGTCTGAAATCCCTGCTAATATTTTGGTGATGATTCCACCCATCGTGCTAAACCGGAAAGGGGCAGCCATTCATCAGCGCATTCAAAATCGTCTGGGGACATCAGCATACATCATGCTACCAGTAGAGATTATGTCTGAGATGGAAGCCTCAAGCAGCATTGCACGACCCACGACTGGGTTTTTCAGCATCTATTTTTTTTATTTATTGGGGCTGGATGTGACCTTGCATGGCTTTGATTTTTTTAGTGGGTCGAAGGCTCATTATTTTGATGGTCCAGTTAAACGCTGGCTAAAGGACAAGGGCATTATTCGTAAAGCAGATAAACACGATGTGAGTGGTGAAAAGAACTTCATTGAGGATTTGATCCAGACCGGTAAGATCAAGTTGCTTAAGGGATAAACTCGTTTCGTTTCAGAGTAAGAATGACCAAGCCGGTCAACGTAATACTCCCACCAATAATAACTGGCAAACCAACACCCTCCCCAAAAAGGAACCAGGCTAAAATCGTGGCCAGGATAGGCTCCCCAAAGGGCATGGACCCTACGATGGTTGGCCTCAGATATTTTACTGCATAGCTCATACTGTTATGACCAATGAGGGTTGGTAATATAATCAGGGCAAGAATCCATATGGAATCCACCCATTTGAATGTGAGGTCTGTAGCACTGAGCACACCAATGATTGCAAGAGTTATCGCCGCAAAGAGATAGAGCCAACGTGTATAGAGGATATTGCCTGTATCACCACGAATTCGTTCCCCTATAATCAAGACGACCGACATAAAACCCGAGCTTGCCAGTGCCATTAGATTGCCCCTGGTTTCAGCTGCTCCAAATTGAAGCGACGAACCTTGAATGACGACTGCACCAGCGATGGCTAATAGGAGACCAATCAGCACACCTGCAGGCATTTTCCGCTTTAAGAAAAAGCGCTCGTAACCAAGGGTAAAAATTGGGGCAAGTGTGGCAAACAAAGTGGCATTGGCAATGGGAGTCATTTTGACTGCTGAATAAAAACAGGCGAAGTGTAGCGCCAAAAAAATACCGGCTATGATTATGGGTGGGAATTTATTTTTACCTAAGGCTCCTTGACCGGATACAGCGCCGTGGCTCCACAATAATGTTGACGCTCCGGCCATCCGCCAAAAAGCAATGGTGAGTGCTGCCAATTCCGGGACAAAACGTGCCAGAGGGGCACCAAAGCTCACACCCAGGAGACCAAAAGCCAGAATGATATAGACTCTACGATTCATGGGATTCAACATAATCTGAAATTTGGCATTGGGCACCCAGTCTTTTTGAGTCAGGAGAAGAGGCTTTAATAACCGGTTTGACTTCTGCCAATGATGAGCGACATAGGCTATCAACAAAATTGTGGTCTGTGCAAGGACACAATCACTCTATATTGTGCCATGAATATTTTTTGTATCATTCCTGCCCGAGGAGGTTCCAAGGGTCTTCCCAGAAAAAACATTCTCCCTTTTCTTGGTGAACCCCTCATTACCCACTCTATCAAATATGGACTCAGTTCTGAACTGGTAACTCAAGTTTTTGTCTCAACCGATGATGCTGAAATTGCCGAGATTTCTACTCGAGCTGGCGCAAGCATCATCCAGAGACCAGCCGAACTTTCTGGCGATAATGCCAGCACCGAATCCGCCATTACCCACGCCTTTTCTTGTTGGGAGGAGGCTGGAATTATCCCGGACATCGTTGTGCTGTTGCAAGCGACAAGCCCGCTGCGCCCAAAAGGATCTCTGGATAAGGCGCTCACTCATTTTCTAGATCTGGGATTTGATTCGCTACTGAGCATATCCCCCACGCACCGGTTTTTCTGGCGAATCGATGGCAAACAGGCTAAAGCTGAATATGACTATATCTATCGACCTCGCAGACAGGACATGACCGAAGCCGATATTCGATATGTGGAAAATGGCTCGCTCTACATTTTCAGCAGAACTCATTTTTTGAAACACGGAAATCGTCTGGGTGGAAATATTGGATATACTGTCTTCCCTGAAGAGTACAGCGTGGAAATTGATACTGAATTGGATTTGAAACTCCTGGAAAACATAGCTGTAAAACTTGGCTAAATTCGCGTTCCTTTCCCGCCTAAAATTATTTTTCCCCGCACCCTTTCTCCGCTTAATGTGGAGTTTTATTTATCTCATGCTCCTGGAATCCTTTTGGCGTTTCACTTTTCTACTCTTTCAGACCAATCACCTGGAAATTCCAAAATGGACATTGTATTCCCAGGCATTTTTCGTTGGACTTCGTCTGGATGCAATAATCGCCTCCGTTTTATTGATCCCGGTAGTATTAACCATTTTCTGGATTCATTATTTGGTTGGTCAGAAAATCATTTCCGCTGTGTTGAAATGGTATTTGGTAATTGTAACTGTCTTGATTTCTTACTTATCCGTAATTGATATTTTCTTCTTCGAAGAATTTAATACGCATCTGAACATCTTGCTTATGCAGTCTAACGTGGTTCGCATCGAGAGTATGCTTTTTCTCTGGCAAGAATACCCCATCATTAAATTTTCAGCCAGTATCCTTGTGGTTGCCTGGACCGGGCATCTGCTGTTAAAAGCTTTAGATAAAAGATTAAGAGAAACCATATCTACTTGGCCGACTCTGCTTGGGGCGGGTGTTTTATCTTTGCTTATGCTCGTCACTGGACTTCGAGGTGGATGGCAAGAAAGACCTATCGATTGGGGTTATGCCATGTTTTCTGAAGATAACCTGGCCAACCAAATCGCGTTAAACGGAATTTTCTTTCTAGGGGGCTCGGTGATTGAACTTTCTTCTGAAAAGAACCTTCGAAACCGGCTGCATTTCTCATCGAATGAATCAGCCCTGGAGAACACCAAAAAGCTCATCGGCGGAGCAAACGAGATCTTTCTTGAGGATTTCTCGCTAAAGCGTAAACTGATTATAAATAAATCGATTAAACCAAATATTGTCCTGATCATCCTCGAATCCCACGTTGGTTTATTTTGTGGCTATATAAACCCTGATGAGCAGAGAGTGACGCCGGTATTGGACAGTCTGGCAAGCCAGGGAATTGCATTCACACACAGTTTTGCCAATGGCCCGCGGTCTGCTTTTGGGATTAGCTCCATTTTGATGTCCTGGCCTGTCCTTCCAGGTTTGCCACTGATATCTCTAATTGGAGCAACGAAAAAGGTACCCTGTATAGCAAATTATCTCAAGGAAGTAGGCTACAATAATATTTTTCTATATGGTGGTGATAGCCAGTTCGACAACATGCAGGGCTTCGCTAAGACCAATGGATATGATCGCGTAATCGACCGCGATGATCTCCCAGCATTACCTGGCACCATGTGGGGAATTTATGATCATCATGTATTCGATTATGCAAAAAATCTTCTTGATGAAGCGACTGCCCCGCTCCAGTTAACGTTGTTTACGACCACAAATCACCAGCCCTGGGAATATCCAGAAACGTATAAGAGTCGTATCCCTGATTTCTCGGATGTGTCGTTTCGGAATGGCGATGTGCATCGCACCATGGCCTACGTGGATCTTGTTATCGGTGAGTTTATGGCATCAGCGCGTAAAGCTCCCTGGTTTGATAATACAATATTCGTATTTGTTGCGGATCATGGTCTCACTGTTTATCGGGATCAATTTGAGGATCTACGCAATGGACATATCCCCATGTTAATCTATGCCCCTGGAATTCTTGCTGAATCTCGTACAATCGAGAGACCCACCAGCCAGGTCGACATCTTGCCAACGCTCTTTGGAATTATTGGATATGCTGAGCCATTTGAAGCAATGGGGCGTGATGTACTTAACGACGATGGCGCTTTTGCATCCAGGATTACCAATGATTACATGCTTTGGCTGGAAGATGACTATCTCTATACGGAGATCTTGGGTCAATCATCAACACTGTCCAGAATAGATGATTATTATAAGATGTCGACCTCTCAGATTCAGGATAATGATCCAAAATTCTATTCGGTTCCCCCCAAATATCACGACTATTTGCAAACTGCCTTCACACAGTTTAAATCATTTGGTCGTTAGATTGGTCTTGAGCGCTTCACAGTCTGCTCTCATTTTTTTTGAGGTGACGGCCATATCTGTACTATTTTATCAACCGAGTTTATAATATGAAATATCATTCGAAAAGAGGCTGGATTGTCTGAAATATTATTGGGAAACAAATTAGTAGGTCCTGGAACTCCTGCTTACATCATCGCTGAGCTGGGGATTAATCATCAGGGGGATATAAATATTGCCAAGGAGCTTATCAAGCAAGCGGCAGGTGCAGGAGCCGATGCAGTTAAGTTCCAAAAGCGCAGCCTTTCGCGAATCCTTACTCATGAAGGATTGGAGATGCCATATGAAAATCGCAATTCGTTTGGCAAAACATATGGAGAGCATAAGCAGGCTCTCGAACTTTCTGAAGACGCGTACACAGAGCTTTTTGCCTACGCCAGTGATTATAAAGTAGATTTTATCGCCTCTGGCTGGGATGAGGAAAGTATCGATTTTTTAGACAGGCTTGGGGTTCCTTTCTTTAAAATGGCTTCTGCTGATTTAACCAATTTGCCGCTTCTTATGCACACTGCTGGCAAAAATAAACCCATGATTCTTTCCACGGGTATGGCAAATATGGAGATGGTTCATGTTGCAGTGAATACAATCACTCCCATCAACAAGCAGTTGGCTGTTTTGCAATGTACTTCAACATATCCATCAAGTTTTGAAGAAATAAATCTTGAAGTGTTAAGTACTTATAAAAGGGCTTTCCCTGACTTCGTTGTCGGATATTCAGGTCACGAATTGGGAATTGCTATTAGCGAAGCCGCTGTAGCGCTCGGAGCCAAAATTATTGAACGCCATTTCACCCTTGATCGAACGATGAAAGGGGGTGACCATGCAGCATCGCTTGAACCAGGCGGTTTTGGGAAAATGGTCAGGGATATCAGGCACATTGAGGCTTCCATGGGCATTGGTGAAAAAAAGATCCAGGCCTCTGAGCACCCGGTATTCAAGAAACTGGCTAAAAGTGTTGTCTCTCAAGTGGATTTACCTGCAGGAACCGTAATCACTCGCGAAATGTTAACGACGAAGGGTCCTGGAACGGGTATATCACCGGCTCGAATGAATGATCTCCTTGGAAAAATAGTTATCAAGGACATCCCTGCAGATGTAGTCCTCAAAGATGAGGATATAATCTGGTAATGTTTGTGAGAGACAATTATAAAAATATTTGCTGATTATTTAATGAAGTGCTGGAGTTCAAAATGATTTCAACAGTCTTAGTGGAAAAAGCGCGTAAAATAAAACTTGTCGTTACTGATATAGATGGGGTCTGGACCGATGCTAAAATCTATTATACAAATGACGGCGAATATATGAAGTCCTTTAGTTATTATGATGGCATGGGCACTGCACTGTTGTCGGCTGCTGGAATCCCCACTGCGATCATTACAGGTGAAAATTCTGCTCCGGTTGCGGCTAGAGCAAAGAAGCTCAAAATAGTGGATGTGTTTCTTGGTGTGGAGGATAAGCTAGAGGTATTTGAATCCTTGCTGGAAAAATACAAACTAATCCCTTCTCAGGTTGCCTACATCGGTGACGATATAAATGATTATGCTGTCATGCAGGTGGCGGGACTTACAGCCTCACCTTCCAACACGCCTGCCTTTCATATATTGAAACCTGATGTGCTATTAGAGCGAGCTGGTGGTGATGGTGCTTTTAGAGAATTTGCAGACCTCATTCTAGCCGCTCGAAAATGACCTTTCTCTTTTACCTCTTTTACAACCTATTGTTGCTCATTGTTTTTCCAATCATCTGGATAGCTGCATTCGTTAATGATAAAATAGGAAGTAGTTTATCCGGACAGCATAATATTAAAACTGCCTTGAAAACATTTAGGGCTAAGGTGGACTTAAACCCTAAACCTGTTATTTGGCTGCATGCGGCATCAGCCGGCGAGTTTGAACAAATTAAACCAGTTTTATCCAGGTTACATGCGATGGATGTCTATGTTTTTCAGACCTTCACATCAGCGACCATTTACTACAAGGCCTCTCAAGACAGCAGGTTCGATGGCGTGAGTTTCCTACCCTGGGATATCTATACCCGGGTGAACCAATTTATAAAGATTCTGAAGCCGAATCTTCACATTAATACCCGCCATGATGTGTGGCCAAACTTGCTACTGTCTCTGCACCGCAATCAGATCAGGAATGTTTTGATCAATGCCAACCTATACAGCAATTCAAAACGTCTAACACCTATATTAAAAGTTATCAACAGGGCCATATTCAAATATATTGACCATATATATACCGGGTCAGAATCTCTCAAATCACTCTTAATTCAGCTTTATTCAGGTCCAATCGACGTTGTTGGTGACTCACGATTCGATCAAGTTAGCGAACGTGCGAAAACCAATGATTCGGAAATGATTTCAGGCAATATTATAGCTGACCGTAGGGTCATAGTTTATGGCTCTGTCATAGATTCCGACCTTCAAGTCGTTACATCCGCTATCACTAAATCCTTACTGACTAAGGATTGTTTTCATATTATAGTTCCGCATGAAGTTCTAGAACGAGACCTTATTCCCTGGGAAATCGCCCTTTACCGGGATCAAGTCAAGTCAATCCGACTATCGGAAATATCGCAATATAATAATGAATCAGTTTTGATTTGGAACAGTGTAGGACAACTGGCTGACCTTTATCAACATGCCAATCTGGCATTCATTGGAGCGGGGTTTACTACTGGCGTTCACTCGGTCACGGAAGCTGCCATATATCATGTTCCTTCAGCGCATGGTCCCAAGTATGATATTCTGGCCGAAGCCATTGATTTGGTCGATCAGGGCCTTTCAACCGTGGTCCACAATTCTTCAGATCTTTCAGCTTTCATTCTGACACCCCCATCCGTGGTTCAGAACTTATCCCAATCTATTGCAGGATTTGTTAGTGCACGTATCGGCGCTACCGACCGAATCATGAAACAAGAATTTCCGGTCTCTTAGGAGATTCAATTTTGAATGTAAACGGAAAACATTACCGATCAATCTGGCTTCACCCCACAAACCAAGGTATTGTTCAAATTATAGACCAGCGTAAACTCCCCTATGAGTTTGTGGTCGAGGATCTTAAAACAGTAGGTGATGTATATACTGCGATTAAAGATATGCATGTTCGCGGCGCTGGACTCATTGGTGCTACTGCCGCTTATGGAATGTATCTTGCCGCACTCGCCATCCCTGGCACTGGTGATACCATACAATATTTCATTTCTCAGTCAGATAAACTAAAGTCTGCACGCCCAACTGCCGTAAACCTAAACTTCGCCGTTGATCGACAACTTGAACTTGTCTTACAAAACAAGACTTCAGATAATCTCATTAGACTTTTGCGAGATTCAGCTCTCGAGATCGCTGATAGCGACGCCAAGGCCTGCCAGGATATTGGGCAACATGGATTGTCACTCATACAAGAGCTCTCCCATCATAAACCTGGCGAGACCATTAATATTCTTACTCACTGTAATGCTGGCTGGCTTGCCTTCGTTGACTATGGCTCGGCTACTGCCCCAATTTATGCAGCACATGCTGCCGGCTTAGACATTCATGTTTGGGTGGACGAAACCCGGCCCCTTAATCAGGGTGCCCGCCTCACCGCCTGGGAACTTGAACAGGAAGGTGTACCCCATACATTAATCACAGACAATGCTGGTGGTCATTTGATGCAACATGGTATGGTAGATCTTGTCCTTGTTGGTAGTGATCGGACCACCTATACTGGTGATGTCGCTAATAAAATTGGAACTTATCTTAAAGCGCTAGCTGCGAAGGATAACAATATTCCGTTTTATGTGGCTCTCCCTTCATCCAGCTTTGACTGGACAATTAGTGACGGTCTCCAACGGATTCCTATTGAAGAACGAGATTCTAATGAGGTCCGATATATTCAAGGGCTCCACAACAATACTATTGATCGAGTTTTAATCACCACTCCCACAACCGCTGCCTCCAATTTTGCTTTTGATGTAACCCCATCCCGACTGGTAACAGGATTGATTACTGAACGTGGTATTTGCAATGCAAGCGAAAATTCCATCCAGTTGTTATTCCCGGAGAAACGAAGTTATCGTGGATGAAGGTTACATAAAATATGCTTGCGATCTCACAATTGCCCAAGCACCTGATTCAATTTATAGCTCTAAGCTCAACAATTGGCGAACGAGGCTTCATAAACATCAGATGATTGGTGAATATGAAGATGGAATAAGCTATGGTAATGTAAGTCGACGATTTTTATCAGAGACATTCATAGTGTCTGGATCCGCAACGGGTCGACAGGCTGAGTTGAGTCCTGCCGATTACGTCTTGGTCACTGAGTTTAATGTTAAAGCAAACACGCTTTCGGCCAAGGGTTTGATCTCGCCGTCCTCAGAATCCCTGACTCATGGCATCATTTATAAAACACTACCGGAAGTAAAGTGGGTTTTACACATTCACAATACAGCCATATGGCGCTCTTACATCAACATCCTACCCACTACAGCCACGCACGTCCCATATGGAACACCGGAAATGGCACTCGAGGTCAAACGCCTGATTCTTGCTAGCGCCCCGAACAGTTCTCAAGTTTTAATAATGGGGGGACATCAGGACGGCGTTATCGCTTATGGAGCCAACTTAGATTCTGTGGGCCAGCAACTTCTTGATTTAATTTTAGCGAAACCGTGATACAAGTTAAATACGATTGAATTGCTCATTCGACCAAAAAGTTAAACAATAGCTCTTGTCCAAAATCCGGGTCGAATGTCACAAGTGTATCTCCATTTATAGTTTCTATTTGCACCTGTCCATTTATGCCAACCTGATCTGGCGCCGCATTGCGATTCCACCAATGACGGGAGATGCCATCTTCCAGGTCATCCATGAATACAAATTGATAGCAGCCCCTTGATAATTTAATGGGAAAGCGATAGGTCGTGCTGTCAGCAAAAGCATCCCCATAATACCACACTAAGCCGGTGGCATCATGTATTGAATATCGATTTTCAGCGGCGCGTCCAAGATTATTCGTCTGTATATTTAAAACAAACTCTGAAGGTAGCGATTCTGGTTTATTAAAACTTGAACGTAAAGAATTGTTCAATGAGTTTTCATCAACAATTCCAAATGGTAAACTTATTTCAACTTCAAATATTCCAGAAGACTTCATTTTTTTCCAAGTTAGTGAAGGCAGAACAACTTCCGCAGACTCCAGAAACTCAAGATCACCATACCATGTATAGGACGCTTTTCGGCTTCCTTGAATACCGTATTTTATGTTCAGCTTTCTCATGGGATTCTGTCCGGAATTTCCAATTCGAATAATTGGGTTCCCACAACTGGGGTTCATCCGGCCAAATTGATCTTCCTGAGTGGGGCTGATAATTGCCTCGATGGATGCATCGTGTTTGAAATTGGGTGGACCATAACTAAAAAGTTGATGGCTCATTCGGAAGGTTCCATCCTTCTCACCATCATCCTTGAAGTTTTCTATTCCATAATCCAACAAAATGGTATCGCCTGCAGATACCTTCGCTGTTATCTCAAACTCATATTCATCGACCTTAGTACCAGGGCACCATCCTGCTCGATCAAATGGCCAGGTTCCCCCCTGGGGGTAGATTGGGTTATTACCACAATCCTTCCAGACATTCCAGCGATAGGTTTCCCCTTGATTGAGCGTATAAGTATGGGTTTTACTATCCCACTCACAACAGTTACGAGGACCAGAATGGCCATGTCCTGATATCACTGCTTTGAGTCGGAAAGCTGAAGCTTCATCAGACAATACGATCTCTCGTTCCTTTAACAAACTGTCTGTGGCAAGGAATTCGTAGCGATAATCCCCATAAGGATAAATGTTTTCAACAGCCAATACGTTCCTGGGAGGCTTGCCTTTGATAAATAAAAACTGAAGATTCAGTAACTCTTGATTATTGCCACTTATAAGTTCTCGATTACCTACAAGCAATGGTGCATATTCACTAATATCGTAGACCCAGTCCCAACCCTTTTCACCGCCCAGTTCGAGTCGCTTTCCATAAGGCGTTACAAAACTTCCAAGAGTAAATACTTCAACAGTATCCCCTGTCGGAACCATGAGGAAAGTGTTCCAGATATAATCCCACTCGCCACAGGGGAACTTATCACCAGCAGTGGAAGAGTCGCACTTGAGGGTTTGTTCCATGAGAATTTGTGACCACTCAATATTAGGGTCATCAGGAAAATTAACCTTCACTTTATACGGGGCATTCCAGCCAATCGGGCTTGGATCAGCAAAAGTTATGGGATTTATTTTTAAAGTATCACCAGACCAGACTTGGCTGAAACCTGCTGAGAAAAATACACAACTCAAAGTCAATAACTGAATTGATACTGATGCTTTCTTAATCGCATGCCTCCAATCTGAATGTATTCTTTGTTGTAAATTTACAGCGCCTGTCATCCAATGACTTTTTTGTAGATCAGAGGTGAGGATAAAGCGGATATCCTATTGCGAAACAATGGTATTGCTTAGTTTAGCGCTGCCACGACCTCGTCATAATTTGGCTCATCAGAAATCATTTGCACTTGTTGAGTGTATTGAATGATCCCATCAACGTCCACGATGATCACGACTCTTGAGAGAAACCCTTTCATTTTACCATCAGAAATTTGAAGGCCGTAATCCTTACCAAACTTGCCGGTCTCTATGTCTGAGAGCGTAATAACATTTTCTAATCCCTCTGCTCCGCAAAACCGGTTTTGTGCGAAAGGTGTATCTCGAGAGATGCAAAGCACTTTTGTATCTGGTAAATTATTGGCCATCTGATTAAAGTAGCGTACAGAGGCTGCACAGGTGCCAGTATCCAGACTGGGGAAGATGTTTAAGACCAATCGTGATCCTTGATAGTCTGCCAGTGAAACACGAGACATGTTTTTCGCGATAAGCTCGAAATCTTTTGCCTTTGATCCCAGGGCGGGGAGTTCTCCGCTGGTTTGAATTGGACCTGTACTACTTTGAATTGTTGCCATTTTTTCTCCCTTATTTAATGAAATGATTATAGCCGCCGTGGGATGCTTTGCGTATTGATAATGTAATCTGCCTGAACCGCAAAGCGCATGCAGAGTTGATTGCCTCCAAACTTGAGAAATAATGCTTTCCTGTTAAAGCTGCTTACTCATGTGCCTGAGTAAGTATATTCTTTAAAGCTCCTTCAATTTCCGGGAAAAGGAAGGTATATCCCGAATGGATAAGCTTCTGGCCAGAAACTCGACTGCCCTTAAGAATCATATCAGACATTTCTCCAATCAAGCTTCGGATCACAAAGCTCGGTACAGCGGGCATGATAAAAGGTTTTCTTAAAACAGCAGCCAAAGTTTTCATAAAGACCCTGTTTGATATCCCTTGAGGACTAACTGCATTATAAATACCGGACATTGCCCTTTCTTGTAAGGCCTTTATAATAATTGCGATTATGTCCTGCATATGAATCCAGGACATATACTGATCGCCCGAACCAAGTGCTGATCCGAAACCATATTTTACGGGAAATATCATTTTAGGTAAAGCGCCCCCATTGGCTGCGAGAACAACTCCCATGCGCAATGTGACTGTACGAATACCCTCAGACGAGATGGCTCTCGACACTTCTTCCCAGGCATGGCAAGTTTTGCCCAAAAAATCATCGCCTGCGGAATCTTGTTCGGAAAATATATTTTCTGAAGTGACGGCACCGTAGTATCCAATTGCAGAGGCCGATATAAACGCCTTTAGCTGGCCCTTGCTTGCCTGAATTTTTTGAAAAAGCAATTCCCCAGATTGTACTCGACTATCCAGCACTTGTTGTTTTCGGGTGGCAGTCCATCTTTTTGCTCCAATATTTTCCCCGGCCAGATGAATAATATAATCGGCTTCATCAATTACTTCCTGATCCAGCTGCTTTGATTCCGGATCCCAGAAATAAGTCGCATACTTCGGATTATTGACTGGCTTTCTGCTCAGCAGATGAACGCTATAGCCCAATGACGTCAGAGCAGAGCAAAGAGGTTTACCGACAAGACCTGTTCCACCTGTAATTAAAACTGTTTCCATTTACACTTCCATATTAGATAACACATAAAACTATAGCATTCTGTCCGGAATAACTTCCCAGACTTCTACTTCACCTTCAACGCTACAAAAGAGGGGATGAGATTCTATATTGGCTTCAAGAAGGAGCAATTTGTATTTTTCTAAATTTCGAGTATGTAGCTTGCTTAATAAATGTTTCCATTCATATTCAAGTTGACCGATAGAGACATTCAACTGTTGTGGCTTAAACTCCCAATTAATTTTGTAACGGTCAAAATGATAACCCCGACGAAGAGACTCATTAAATACTTCGCTTAAGTAATGGTTAATACAATCTAGAGGTACTGCGGAGTTTTTGAAGCGCAGGAGTTGAGGGTGATTTTTATATCCCTTCGTTTTTCCTTCTAGCACATGCTTTGCCAGGAGTGCTTCACGCCAGAGGGCGATTAATCCTTTGCTATCTAGAAACCTGGGATGAAGTGACCAAATTCTCATGGGTTACTCTAATACTTAAGTATAGAAACTTCACTATAATTTTGCCAGGGAATATACTCTTATGACGGCTTGCTACTATTCTGTGCAGAGCGCCGCCGTCTTGGCCGACCACCACCGCCACCGCTGTTGTTAGCTTGATGCCGTTTCCTGAGGCCATAGGGGACCGCAGCTTCTTTGGCTACAAGCTCAGGTTTAAAGTTTATAAAGGGGTGTTGAGACACTACTGTGATTTTCTGCTTGATCAATGCTTCAATATCTCTAAGAAATGACTTTTCTTCCATGTCGCAAAAAGACCAGGCAATTCCACTGGCACCAGCACGGCCGGTTCGGCCGATTCTATGGATGTAGGTTTCTGAAATATTGGGGAGGTCGTAATTGATCACATGTGACAATTCGTCAACATCAATCCCACGAGCAGCTATATCTGTCGCAACCAGCACTTTGGTTCTACCAGCTTTAAAATTTGACAAAGCTCGCTGGCGTGCGCCCTGAGATTTGTTGCTATGAATTGCTTCAGCTCCAATTCCAGCTTTGTCCAGCAATTTGACGATTTTGTTTGCGCCATGTTTTGTTCGTGAAAAGACCAGCACGGACTCCATCGCTTCAGTTTCAAGGAGATGAATCAACAGTTTTGTTTTTCCAGGTTTATTCACAAAATAAACTGCCTGATCCACTTTTTCTGCTGTTGTCTGATCAGGAGTAACGGAAACTTTCTCTGGATTTCCCAGAATTTTGCGCGAAAGCGCTATAATGTCTGGAGGCATGGTGGCGGAGAAAAACAGTGATTGTCTCTTCGTAGGCAACAGGGCAATCAGTTTCTTTATATCGTTGATAAAACCCATGTCCAACATCCTGTCAGCTTCGTCGAGAACAGAATATTCAACATCGCTCAAGCTGATAAAGCCTTGCTGTATGAGATCCAGGAGACGCCCAGGTGTTGCCACCAGTACATCAACTCCTTTTTTGAGTATTTGGGTTTGAGGCCCCTGTTTTACACCACCAAAGACCACTGTATTTCGAATGCCAGTATGCTTCCCATACACACTAAAACTTTCACCAATCTGAATGGCCAATTCCCTGGTCGGAGTAACTACCAGAGCCTTAATTTTTCTGGATCCCTTTTGCCCCTGATACTTAAGATAGAGGTGTTGAAGGATGGGAATGGCGAAAGCTGCTGTCTTCCCGGTCCCGGTTTGGGCACAACCGAGGAGGTCCTTGCCTTTAAGCAAAATGGGAATGGATTGCTGTTGGATTGGAGTTGGATGTGTATATCCCTCAGAACTTAATGCCCTCAGGATGGGCTCGATTACCCCTAGCTGTTCAAAAGTCATACTAAGCTATCATTTCTTACGACTGCGACGAGGACTCGGAGCGCTCTTACTGCCACGGTTGCTTCTTCTGCCACCCTGACTGATACTGTATTCTTTTTGCTTAGAATACTTCTTCTTTTTTGTAGGGAGAGGCGTTGGTTTATCTGTGGAAACCTCGAGTTGGACTTCAACACCCTCATGCTCAATCCCGTGCAGTTTTTCGACGAGCTCATTGACCACACCTTGCTCAATATCAAAAAATGAAAATTTCTTCATGATTTCAATGGCACCTACGTCAGCCTCATTTGATTTTAGTGTCTGATTGATTAAGCCGATCAGTCGAGTAGGGGTCAAATCATTTTTCATACCCAGGTTGATAAACAGTCTGGTATGGACCGGTCTTTCACGAAAATTGCCACCATTGCTTTCTTTTCTCTCACCCCGTCCCTGCTTTGAATTCCGGTCAGGTCTAACACTCCGGTCAGGTTTAACCCCGCGTTCGCTTCTATCGACCCGTTCAGGTCCGTCGATGTTCCTTGTGGATCGATCTCTACGACCAGGACGTTCTATTCTTACCGGTTTGTCGTTTGCAGAAACATTAATGTCGACTGCGTGCTTATAGTAGGTCAGAAAACGATTAAACTCAGCAGACACAAAATGTTTTATGAGTTCTTCACGACTCAACCATTCCAACTTTTCATAAATGGCCGGCATGAAGGGTCCAATTTGTTTTTCGTCAACCTGGACTTTTTCAATTTTATCGATGAGAGAGAGCAATTGCATCGAGCAGATGTCTTTTCCGCTGGGGACCAATTCTTTGGTGAATTTTACCTTGAATTTATTTTCGATCGCTCGGATTTTTCCAATTTCGCGGGTATGAATGATGGCTATGGAAACACCACTTTTTCCTGCACGACCCGTCCTTCCACTGCGGTGGATGTATACTTCAGAGTCATCAGGCAAATTATAATTCACCACATGAGTCAGATCATTAATATCCAATCCGCGGGCAGCAACATCTGTGGCAACTAGAATCTGCAATTTCCTAGCTCTGAAACGACCCATGACCTCATCCCGTTGCGCCTGGGATAATTCACCATGCAGTGCATCAGCATTGTAACCATCATGCATAAATTTGTGGGCTGTGTCTTTGGTCTCCTGTCTGGTTCGGCAAAATATGAGACCATAAATATTGGGATTAGAATCAGCGATACGCTTGAGAACTTCATAACGATGCTTTGCTTGAACCATATAATAGATATGTTGGACATTCTCAGCGCCTGTATTCATTCTGGATGCAGCTATCTCCAGGGGATCCTTCATATACGTTTTGGTTAATCGAAGAATTTCGGGAGACATGGTCGCTGAGAAAAGCATGGTTTGTTTGTGAGACATGGTTTCAGCCAGGATAGCATCCAGGTCTTCTTTGAAACCCATGTTAAGCATTTCGTCTGCTTCATCGAGAACGACGCGCTCAACATTAGCCAGCAGGAGTTTTTTGCGCTTGATTAGATCTTTGGCGCGACCTGGTGTTGCCACAACAACTTGAGCTGCTGTTCTTAGTTCTTTTATCTGTGTTTCACTACTCGCTCCTCCGTAAACAGCGACGATTCCAAGACCTTTTATATTTTTGGAATAACTTTTCAGGTCTTTGGTGATCTGGATACAAAGTTCACGGGTCGGACAGAGAATCAAAGTCTGGGTTCTTTTGTCTTCAACTTTGGTTAGATGGATAGTCGGCAACCCAAAGGCACCGGTCTTGCCAGTACCGGTTTGGGCAAAGGCAACAAGGTCTTGGGAAGAGGAAATCAAATGTGGGATTGACTTAGCTTGAATGGGAGTTGGCGTTTCAAATCCAAGGGTCTTGATAGCTTGAAGAATTTCATCATTCAAGCCGAGTTCTGCAAAGGTGATCATTTAAATGTTTGGTCCAATTTTTTCTTAATATGTTATTATTTTCATTCCATTTAGTATAAACGAGATCACATCGGCCACTTATAAATATCTTCTATGCAAAAAGTAGCATCTCATTTGGGCTAAATGGCTACAGTGAAGGCTTTCGGCAGGCTATCTACACATTATATAAAAAGATATTTTTTACCAAAGCCTCAAAACAAGAACCCGAATGAACGAGAATGGTTAATTTTTGTGAAGCGATAAGATATTGATACTTCATCAGTTTGGCCTGAGTATGATGGTTCAGGGTGAGGCGAGTACAACCGCTAATGCCTTCTCAACCAGGCGCTCCATAAGATCATAACCGGCCCGATTCGGATGAACCCCATCGTAAGTCAGAGCAGCATTTAATCCGGACTGCTTATCAACCATGGCTGTGTAGTAATCCAGATAAACAATTCCTTCTTGAAGTGCGTATTCCTGCAAAAGCTCATTTAAAGTCGGAATTTTATTCGCTGGATCCATACCCTTTTTCCAGGGATACTCAAGCGCTGGCAGAACAGAAGCGAGGACGACCTTGATTCCATTTACCCGGGCTAATTCAACCATTGAAATGATATTATCTCGGATCATCTCCAGAGTCATGGGTCCAGTATTACCAGCAATATCATTGGTTCCAGCCAATATTATGACAGCGGCTGGCTTTAGGTCAATCACATCAGCTCTAAAACGCAACAACATTTGAGGCGTCGTCTGCCCGCTTATACCACGATCTATGTAGGGATGATCTTCAAAATATTCAGGATGAAACTTGATCCAGCTATCCGTAATGGAATTACCCATAAAGACAACTCGATGTTCACCTTTAGCAGGGAGTTTTAGGGCCGTATTATCTGCACTATATCTATTCAAGTTAGCCCAATCCTGAGCATTCGCCAAAATGAGCATTGAGTGGAAAAGTAAAACGATTCCTAAATTGGATTTATTCATCAACATTGATCAACCTTCATTTCAAATACATTTGAGTTTTAATTTGAGTTTTTAAAACTGATAATCTTTTCAGGACTCTTTAACCCTTTTCAAAAAACCTTCTATTGCTTCCCAATATTTCTCATTACCTTTATTGTTTGCCCACAATGCTTTTGACCCATGCTCACCCGGCTCTTCTGGAATAAAGAAAGTTTTATTATCCCCTTTAATCGCATCAAATAGCTCCTGAACAGAGGGCGCCTCTTCTCGGGAAGATGTCATGAAAACAGGACAAGTCAGCTGTTGAGCATAATCAACCATAGATTTTTTCTCGTAGCTAAAATATGCCCCTGGAGAAAACGCCACCAGGCCCGCAATATCAGCAGCATATTCATTTGCCAGAACGAGGACAAGAGCGGCTGAATAGGAACTTCCCCAAACGATCAACTTCTTCGGTTGATAAATATCTTTCACATGTTTTAACGCGATTTGCAAATCTGGATAAGCGTCGATGTAGTGAGTTCCCAAGCCGAGTTCAATGGCCTGAGCATAGGTATCATTCTTGACACCCTTCACTGCATCACCGGAACGCTGATCAATGGCAATACATGTAAATCCCAGTTGATTCAATCGTGGAGCAATGGTAAGGTATTCACCTCGACTATAGCGTGCCTGGTGAAAGAGCAAAATGACTGGTGCATCTGTAGCATCTGCTTCATAAACATCTGCTTTGATGTTAAGCCCATCAAAACCCCTCAAGATAACGGTCTTCATTTTCTGACCTTCTGTCTCTGATTGTTTTTCGGCACATTGGGTCAAGCCAAGACAAATGATCAAGCCAAATGCACAAATGTTCAGAGCCCTTATTGGATATCTCATTTTCACTCAGACAAACTTATCATTTTGCCAGGAATTTTGGTGCCTGCCGGTGTTTGGTGCCCTGCTCGTAAGCATAGGCGATTTCCAACAAAACTGGTTCAGTCCAGGCTCGACCAAAAATGGAAATACCAACAGGAAGCTCATCTACAAAACCCATGGGAACGGTAATGCTCGGGTAACCAGATTGCGCTGCAGGGGATGAGCTGCCTAAAGTGAAACTGTCACCATTTATATGATCGGTCTCCCATGCAGGGCTGCCTGTTGGAGATACGATCGCATCCAGATTGTGCTCATCCATAACTCTATCGATACCATTCTCTCTACTGCCCTTCAACATGGTAGCCAGAGACTCCTGATATTCTTTTGAACTCAGATCGCCTTTTTCCTGAGCCATCTCCAGATATTTCTGATTGTAAAAGGCCATTTCAAGCGAGTCCGTTTTGTTAAATGCAATCAATTCTTCCAGGCTTTTGATAGGGGCGTCAGGTCCCAGTGATTTAAAGTACTTGTTCAAACCATCCTTATATTCAAAAAGCATGATGTTGAAAGATGCATTATCAACCTCTGAATTATAAATTTTATCGATCTCTACAATTTCAACTCCCTGACTTGTTAAAAACTCAAGAGCTTGATCCATTAAAGCATCTACTTTATAGTTTTGTCCCCGCGGCTCAGTGAAGTGTCCGATCCTTTTACCTTTTAAACCATCTATCTTTAAGAATTGAGTGTAATCTGAATAAAACTTACCCTTGCTTGCAGCAGTTTTATCATCGTTGGTATCTATTCCAACGAGTGCTCCCAGACAGATGGCTGCATCTCTAACCGTTCGCGTCATGGGTCCGGCAGTATCCTGAGTATAGGAGATGGGAATGATGCCAGAACGACTTACCAGACCAACTGTTGGTTTCACTCCGACAATACCATTCGTAGTAGAGGGACACACAATGGATCCATTGGTTTCTGTCCCAATAGCCAGCACCGTAAGATTTGCTGATACTGCTACACCCGAACCAGCACTTGATCCACAGGGGTTTCTACTAATGATATAGGGATTATTGGTTTGACCCCCAACCCCACTCCAGCCACTTGATGAAAGTTCGCCGCGGAAATTAGCCCACTCACTCAAATTAGCTTTTCCCAAAATAACTGCTCCAGCTTCTCTAAGTTGTCTGGCAACAAAACTATCCTGTAAGGGATGGGAGTTGATCAGTGCCCGAGATCCAGCTGTCGTGGCCATTTTATCATGTGTGTCAATATTATCTTTCAATACAATCGGGACACCGTGAAGCGGTCCACGCGTTTTTCCCGCTTTAAACTCGTCATCTAATTCTTTTGCAATCAGCATGGCATCAGGGTTCACCTGTATAATGGAGTTCAACTGAGGTCCTGAAGCATCGATAGCTTCAATTCTATCCAGGTAGGCTCGAACAACGTCTTGAATGCTATAACTTCCTTTTGCATACCCATTCTGGAGTTGAGCTATATCGATCTCTTCGAATTGAAATGGCTGCATGGTGAGGTCCTTCTGATTTTGAGACTGACAAGATAAGAGTAGACTGCCAAGCATAAGAATGGCCAGGGTTCGAATCATTAATCTTGGATACATTTTCAAGACTCCTTTAACAAATTTATGGCGCAGGTCTCTTCTCTTTAAAAACACAGACAACAGACTTTCTCCATATTTATGGTAATTTTACCCGCTATTAAAATTTCCTATTCTAATCAACAGGTACCGCTTCTTCGTGCATATTTTTTGGCTTGATAAAAATGAATGCCATCAAACCACCCAGAAAAGTTAGCATTGATGCAATATAAACAGCTCGATTAAAAGCACCAATAAACGAATCCTTCAGCAGCTGCTCAACATGCCCCACATTTTCCCCCATTATTCCACTAGGTACTTTGGCAGCTGCAAAGTTCGCAGCCTCATCCATGATTCCCGACTTTAATCCTGCTGATAGGTCCAGTGGAGCTATGCCCTCTTGAACGGCTTCCTTGAAAGAAAATAAAACAAATGCTCCGATCAAGGCTATTGCCAGAACTCCAGCAGCTCTGGCCACAGTATTATTAATCCCAGAGGCTATACCTGAATTGTTTTCGGAGACTGCCCCCATGACAGCTGTAGTCAGCGGTGCCGCAGTGATACCCATCCCGACTCCCAGAAGCACGAAGGATATAAAAAAGGTCTGCCAATATTCTCCAGGTCCCCCGGTTATGCCATAAGTTGAGAACAGATAGAATCCAATACTGGTAATGATTGGACCAAGGATCAGCGGTGTCCGAACACCCTTTCGGTCCACATATTTACCCATGATAGGTGAAATACTGGCAATGAGTAAAATAAAGGGTAACATCGCTAAACCCACCTTAACCTCACTGTATCCCTGCACAGTAATCAGATTGATGGGAACAAAGAACATGGCAGCGCCCAAAGCACCATAAACGAATAAGGTAAGCAGATTGCCACCTGTAAAGGTCGATGATGTAAACAAATCCAAGGGCATCATGGGGTGTGATGAATATTTTTCAACAAGAACAAAGCCGATCAACCCTGTGCCTCCTATCAAAATCGAAGACATGATGAGTGGGTCTGAGAAGCCGAGTTTTGGAGATTCGATGAAGCCATAAGTTATGCCAGCCAGTCCCAGAGTAACCAGCAGAGCTCCCCAAACATCCAGCTTTTTTGCAGCTGGGTTGTTTGATTCAGGCACCTTGAGAAGCATGGAGACGAACACCGCCAATGCGAGGGGCACGTTCATAAAAAATATCACTCTCCACAATCCCATCCCGGCCAACCAGCCCCCTAGAACCGGTCCAAACACAGCGGTGAGTGCACTGAAGGTTGACCAGAGCCCAATCGCTTTACCACGACTTTCTGAGGAAAACTGGGCACTCAAAATCGAGAGGCTACCCGGTGTTAACAGAGCTCCTCCAATGCCTTGAAACGCCCTCGCCAGTATTAGCTGGAGCGGACTTTGAGATATTCCGCAAATGAGCGATGATAGTGAAAAGAGACCCAGCCCGACCAGAAAGACTTTATTTCGACCATACAAATCCCCCAGAGATCCCCCAACGAGCAATAATGCAGATAAAAAGAGGGCGTAACCGTTGATTACCCAGAGCAGTTGGGTTCCAGAAACCCCTAAATCTTTTTGCAGGGCGGGGAGGGCAATATTTAAGGCAGTGCTATCTATAAACACCAGACTGGATGCCAGAATGGTTGAAAAAAGAGTCCATTTTTGGATGGAAGTAAAGGCAGTTTTTATATGCGTGTCATTTGAGATGTTTTCCACAGTATTTCAGGGTCGGAATGTTGAAGCAAAAAGCCAATCAATCACCCCTGCCCATTGCTGCGACGCCTAACCGTTTTTCCTCCGTTCGTACATTTTACGCTAGCCCCCAGACAATCATACGTTTTTTCAAGTGGATTTGTAAGCGCAATTATTCACACCTTTATTTTTGTCACCCTCTAGAGTTGCAAAGACTAATGACCAAAGATGGTCCTTTTAATCTCTTGCCACTCAGTTGCCAGGATGCTGTAATAGACCGTGTTTCGCCTGAACCCGTCTGCTAATAATGTATGGCTTCTGAGTTCGCCTTCATATGTGCCACCAATCTTTTCAATGGCTCTACGTGACTGAAGATTCCTGCTGTCGGTCTTAAACTCGACGCGTTCAAACCTCAGTAATTCAAAAGCATATTCCAAAAGTAAATATTTGCATTCCTTGTTTAACCCGGTTCCCTGAACGGAAGTATCCAGCCAGGTCCATCCGATCTCAAGCCGTTTATCATGATTGGACACAGATCCATAACTGGTGCTGCCAACATATCTATCACCCTTCTTGTCGTAAATGGCGAAGGCATATCTTGATTTAGCCAAACGAGCATCTAGAGCGATTTGAATGTATTGAATCAGTTTAGCCTCGTCTCCAAAGGGTGATGGTGAAAATTGGAGCAATTGTGGATGGGCTAGTGCTATTGGCAATAATACAGCCAAATGCTCCATGCTTATGGGCTCTAATCGGACCAACTTATTTTCAAGGAGTATATTCTCAGTAAAACTTAATGACATACTACGTTGCTGACTGCTGCAGGTCTTATCTTTTGGGGAGTATCATATTTTCAATTTTTGATGCACAAACCTGATCAAATCTCAGGTTGTGCATCAAATTCTTTTCGCTTGTCATCAAACCACGTTTTGAGGGCATCAGGGTTATTCATAAGTTCCCGCATTTCCTTCATCGCCATAAGATGATCTTTATCGCCTGCCTGGAACATTTCCATTCCGTGTGACTTGCTCAACACTGCTATTTTATCAAAGTCATCCGCCTGAAATTCCTTCTCACACGCACCACCCAATTGGTTACACGTCATGGCCTTCATATATCTTTACTCCACTATTCTAGCTAAAATTATTGTATTATTATCGACTTTTGACGATCCAGTTATCTCGGTTTAGGGTATTATTGAAGAAGACTAGCCTGCACATATACCTCTTCCTCTTCATATTCCAGTTCAGCGTCTTTTTCCCATATTTCCATTTCGCACGGGCTACAATTAAACTTTAGTTTGTACTCATTCTCACCATTTTTTAAGACAAGCGGTTCAATCAATTTCTCTCCCCGGGTTTCACTATGATATCTGGGACATTTTCCCAGCTCATATTTCACGCAATACTTGGTGGTCATAACGCGAGATTTTCCTGGATCCCATTGTAATTCGAAGGCCTTCTCAATTTCCGTTACCCCATGTCTTTTGTAGAATTTTCTGGCCAGTTTATTGGACACATTATAGCTGAAATCCAGTTGAGAAACCGGGTAGGGATGCTCCGTTTTCGTGAGCTGATGTTCTTCCCTCTGGTATTCTACAACTCTGGTGTGAATCAATTGCTCCAATACGACTCTTCTGATTTCATTTATTTTAGCAATAGGTAAAAACCAGTTTTCCGAAAAATCGACGGATATTTCATCAATGATAAAGGGTGTATTTCCAGCTTTTGACAGATTTTTTTTGATGTTGGGTGTCGTGGAATCATTGCTTTTGGCTACTTCTTTGTCCCACTGAAAGGCTGAGCTGCTTGCATGTCCATCTTCATCGATGGCAGAGAGTTGAAATCCACTGTCTGTTTCACCAAATTGAAGTTTGACGCCAATTTTGCGAATGGCACTATCTTCTCGCTCAACCGCCTTATTAAAAACGGCATCCAGATTTCTATAGACCAGCACTCCCTTTTTTAGCGGCTTTAAAAAATTGGGGATGACCACACCATGCTCAATGCTGTTTATTTGAACCCCATCCGGCTCACCTAGATCATTAATAAAATATAGGCCATCCCCGTTGTTCAGCTTGTCAGAATTTTCGATGATGTATCCGCGATCCCTCATTTCGATCAATGCTCCGATAAACTGTCCCTGGGATTTTGGACTATCCCATGAACCGATCGAGCCTTTTCGATTGTTTACGAAATAGTCCGTATAGCCCCTATTAAAACTTCTCTCCAGCTCGGCTTCGAAGTTGTAAAAGGTACGGCCGGATGAAGCTTTTTGATAATTCACATTATTTTCCAAATATGTATCGAGCTTCTTCCTTAAAAAGGAAACATTGTTTTTTACATAAACCAGGTCCTTTAGTCGACCTTCAATTTTGAAGGAAGTCACTCCAGCTTCTATTAGAGCTGGAAGTTGATCACTTAAGTCTAAATCCTTGATGGATAGCAAGTGACTATTGGAGATCAGGGTTGCTCCTGTCCCATCAATGAGGCTATAGGGCAGTCGGCAGTTTTGAGCACATGATCCTCTGTTGGCACTGCGTTCGCCACCGGCAATACTCATGTAGCAATTCCCGCTGAAACAAACACAGAGAGCACCAGAGACAAAAAACTCAAGATCAACATCTGTTGATTCCCGAATTGCTCTAATCTGATCCAGGTTTAATTCACGGGCTAGAATCACCCTTTTCATTCCCGCGTCAGCCAGGAATTTTACATGCTGGGGGTCTCTGTTATTCGTTTGTGTGCTGGCATGGATGACAATTGGTGGCAAATCCATTTCCATAATTGCCATATCCTGGACAATGATCGCATCCACTCCGATTGCGTATAAATCGTAAATTAATTTTTTGCAGGCTTCTAATTCCAGATCGTACAAAATTGTATTAACCGTCACAAAAACCTGAGCTTTAAAGAGATGGGCAAATCTGACCAATTCCTGTATATCTGCAACCGAGTTGGTCGCATTGGTACGGGCGCCGTATTGGGGTGCACCAATATAGACAGCATCTGCGCCAGCATTTATGGCGGCCATACCCTGGAAGAGATTCTTGGCCGGAGCGAGAATTTCAATTTTCGTTTTCACATAGCACCCGTGATCAATTTTGTTTCATCTGACTGCCACTGTCCAAAGTGGCGAAGTGATTTATCTCCATGCAAAGTTTTATGTCAAAGCACCTTTTAATAAATAGCTCCTGTATTATAACTTTCGTAAGACTCAATTTTTTACCTCTGGGCTTTGTATCCATTCCATGGACCTTCCGAATTTTTGGCTTTTAAGGATGGGAACATTAAATCGATTTCCGTGAAGCTCGATCACTATCCTTCAATAATCCACTTAAGCACAGGCTCCATGTTTTTTTTCTATCTTAGATAAGTTTCCGGCAAACCAGCTGCCACATTACATGCATTATAGCCACCCTAATCCAATACCGAAAATGAGGATAGCCAAGACATCAAAACCCCAGATAACGCCCACGGTGACAAGCCTCTTATTCATGGTAGGCATATCGTAGACCCAGAAGGCTGCAACAAAAAAGGTCAGATAGCCAAACAGAAAAATGAGCCAGGGTGTATTCATATCCCAGAAAGCCCAATCCCAGGTCAGCGCATCGACGGCATTAAGAAGAAACTCAACGATGACACAGAATATGGAACCCGCCACAGCTACAAACCATCTGTTTGGAATACCCAGAATTTTATCTTCTTTATCAGGCAGCAGCAATTTTGTCCAAACGATACCAGAAACGGCAAACATGAACATGATCTCAATATTCAGTCCAATTAGAATTAAAAATGCGGTGTCCCCAGGGGTACACCATAAGGGCGCAAAGCCATTCAGGTGGAAAAAAATTGAATTCATGATCTCATTAAACCAATCCATCCCCCAAAAAGCCAGCCCTGCCAGGACCAGAGTGTAGTTCTTTTTCTCCATCTCCACCGCATAGACATAAAAAACAAATGCCAGCAGTGGAATAACATACCATTGAAATTGTGAACCGTCGCGCAGAATTGTCAACGCTTGTTGTGAAAAATCACTTGGCATACCGCCTCCCCTTCGTTAGAAATTTGAAGGCAAATTAATCATGACCTAAAAAAGAAAAAGCATTATGACCTTTCAAAAAACTGAGCAACGCAAAAAACCGCAATCTGAGGACGTGTGCTTTGAGTAAAAATGGATCAGCTAGACTCTTCTGAAGCAGGCTTCGCCTTTTTGGATTTTACGAAAAAAGCCACTACGGCACTGGTAACAATGCCCATCACAAGTGCAAATAGGGTACTCTGGATGATGTAATTTTTAAGGTTAAAATATGCCTCAGCTTCCGTTTGCGTGGTCAGTCCATGTTCGACTCCATATTTGATGGCATTAGAAAAATATTCCGGGCTTATAACATATGTGATAACAAGCTGTCCAAATGGAGTTAGGACTGCAATCACGACAGAGATAATAACACCACTGATAAACCCTTCTTTCCAAGTCATCTGACCATTGAAATCACCGGCCTTTTTATCCTTCAAAGCAAAGACATAAACAGCAACTGCGACGATAGAAAAAAGGTTTGAATAGGTCGCATGTTTATCTATGAGGGTGCTGTGAAGCCCCACTAATCGCTCCATGAGACTCCAGGTCAGGATAGCGACCAAAAAGATCAATCCCCATTTCAGTTCTGTTTTAAACTTCTGCATATCCCCTCCTATTTTCTTGAATGGATCCCAAAAACATTTCCTTCGGTATCTTGAACCTGGCACACAAAACCGTGCTCACCGACTGGATGTTTACGGCTTAATACAATTCCACCATTATCAACAACTCGAGCCTCTTCAACTCCACAATCGGGAGAATTGAAATAAACCATGGTACCGCCCTTTCCTGGCAAGTAACCTTCGCTTCTTACCAGTGCACCTGAAGCATAGGCACCGCCTTCCACTGAGGGGAATTCAAAGAGTTCTTCTCCACCGAAACTTAAATCGGTGAAAGCGCCGTGTTGAAAAACAGCTTCATAAAAGTTCAGAGCTCGCTGCATGTCATTGACATAAATTTCAAACCAACCAACAGCATTTGCTGTGCTCAAAGATACCTCCAAATAATTAATCTCATACGTGACTTACGTGGTCACCTATCAATATCTCATAGGCAGGAGAATGAAACAAGGAGGTTTTTGGGGGGCTACGGAAATCCAGCTTGTTAAGTTTTAAGTGGGTCCTTGTGTGAAAAACCAAGGTCCCGCATCAGCTTCCTCAATTTTTTGAGAGTGTCTGATCACCTGGTGTGTGACTGGCAATGTATTCAGCTACTCTTTTGAGTTTATTGAGGGGTCTGATCACAGTGCATTCAGACTGTTTGCGACCTTAACGACCAGCACTGCGGACGAGGCGATTTAAGAACGTGGATTTCAGGGGTTCAATTGCCAGAAGTGCCTTCACTGGTGAGGTTTTTTCTAATACACTGAGCAAACGACCGAGGGTTCTATGACTTAGACTATCATAGTCAGAAAAAATGAGGTCAGCGAGCTTGCCTCGTTCAATGGCCATGGCTGCATATTTGTCAAAGCTGCTTTCCGGTGTATAGACGCGTTGTTCTCTGGCTTTCATATTGGCGCTACCTGTACCACAGACAGTAGGACAAACCCCACATCCGAGACAGACCTCAGCAGATCTGCTTGCTCTTTGTCTTTTGCGTCCGTCTTGTTCATACTTCACCATTTCAATTGCATCCACCGGGCAGGCAGCTTCGCATTTTCCACAACCAGTACAGGTTGATTCTTCAAACTCGACGATCCAGCTTGAGGACACAATGGCATTATTGATATCAAAAGTTTTGATGGCTTCCATCATCCCACAACAACACCCACAACAATTGCAGATATAGCTTAGATCATGTTGGACATTGTCGCCCGTCTGAGCCAGACCAGCTGCTTTACTCTGGTCCAAAAGCTGCATGGATTCGGAAACCGAAATTGATTTTGCCAGACCATTATGCACCAGAACATCTGCAGCGGTGCCAAAGGAAAGGCAATTGGATTGATCATGTTTACAGGCCTTCCCTAAATGTTCAGCTTTATGGCGACACGCACACAACGAGACAGCATGTGAGCTGGCATTTTTAACCACATATGAAGCACGATCATAATCTAGAATTTCAATATGATCACCCTGAGGCAAAGATTCTTCTCTTGGAAGAGAACGACCTACCTGGGTCTGTCCTTGAAATACTGCACGGCTAAAACGATCATCCTCTACCATATATTTTTCGAACAGGCGGGCAATTTCTGCCATTGGAGCATCAGGCCGGCTACGCATAAATGTGTATTCAAAGAAGCCAATCACGACTGGAGGCAGGGCTACATAACGTTTGCCTTTGCGCTCGATATCTATAACTAAACCACGCTGAGCCAAATCTTGAACGATGTCGCTGAGTTGGTCTTCGTGTATACCTATTTTATCCGCCAACTTGGACAAGGGTGTTGGTAAGGTTGGAAACCTGCGAACCAGACGAGCTTCTTCCGGGCTGAACAACAACTCTAATATTTTCGTAAAGGTCGGTGAAGCAGGCGCTCCAGTAATGTGACGATCAAAACGCTCTTGTAAGAGACGGTAATCTCGATGATGATTGACAATATGACCCATTTATACCTCAGCTTTTGATGGCGAGTAATATAGGGTATAAATAAGAATTTTCTGCTTGAAGAATCTGTTGGAATTAGCCTGTCTCTTCAGTCTCAATATTTTCAAGCGATTCATTTTTATAAATTTTCCAATTAACTTTCTGAAAGGTTTTGGCCTTCCTTGTACTTGACCTATATTGCTAGGCATGAGGACGCCTTTCCATGCACAAGCAAAACACCCCCACGCGATAGAATCCACAACACCAACGGCTCCTTGCATTAGCTCCCTTAAAACCGGTTTCTGGGACAGGTATAAACGCTGAGACATGTCGTACAAGGTGAAAAGCAGGACACTCTTCCTCCGCTCACCTGACTTCGACTCCACCACCAAAAATATTAATTTAATGACCATTAGGTCATAGACATCGAGGGTTTCATGCAGGGTCGCCACGCAAAACATATCATTGTAACTGGAGGTGTCATTTCCGGTCTGGGGAAGGGCATTGCAGCAGCATCTCTGGGAATGCTACTCGAGCTCAAAAACAAAAAGGTCACCATTCAAAAACTGGATCCTTATCTCAATGTCGATCCTGGCACCATGAATCCTTTCCAACATGGTGAAGTGTTTGTGTTGGATGACGGTACAGAAACCGATTTAGATCTCGGACACTATGAGCGTTTTATCAATGTGAATATGACCAAAGCCAACAATAGCACCGCTGGCAGTATCTATTATGAAGTTTTGGAGAAAGAACGCCGGGGAGACTACCTTGGTGGTACAGTTCAAATTATTCCTCATGTTACTGATGAAATCATAAAACGAATAGAACGTCCCGAGAGTGTCGACCCAGATCTGGACATTGTCATTACTGAAATTGGTGGCACCGTTGGCGACATCGAGAGCTTATCCTTTTTAGAAGCCGTGCGTCAGTTTCAAATGGCCAGGGGTCGCGACAACGTCATCATCATACATGTAACCCTGATCCCCTATATTGAGGCCAGTGAGGAATTAAAGACCAAACCCTCCCAGCATTCGGTAATGAGATTGAGAGAGATTGGTCTGCAACCAGACATTTTATTCTGCCGCACCCAATACCCTCTCTCAGATGAAGTCAGGCAAAAATTAGCCTTGTTCACTAGCGTTAGTCCAAACGCCGTCATTCAGGGTTTAGATGCAAAATCCATTTATGAAGTCCCCCTCTTGCTACAAAAAGAACATCTGGCCGGCATCGTCATGGAAAAGCTAAAGTTGGAAAATGTGGCTTCTGACACGACAGAATGGGAGCAATTTGTCCATCGCATTTTAAATCCTGAAGACGAAATTACCATTGTGGTCGCCGGAAAATACACAGCTATGGTAGATGCATACAAAAGTATAAGCGAATCCTTCGTCCATGCCGGTGTGGACAATCGCTGCAAAGTCAATGTTGAATTTGTTGAAGCTGAAGATTTGGACTCAGATTCGGTTTTAGAGAGTATTCTCAGCCATGCTCATGGGATTCTGATACCCGGAGGTTTTGGACATCGCGGCATCGAAGGCAAGATTCGAGCAGCTCAATATGCTCGCGAAAACAAGGTCCCCTTTTTTGGTTTGTGCCTCGGTTTACAAGTTGCCGTAATTGAATTTGCCCGCAATGTTTTAGGCCTGGGAAATGCAAACTCTGCTGAATTTGATGATGACTCCCCTCATCCAGTCATCCATCTCATGCTTTCTCAGCACCATGTCACCCATAAGGGTGCCAGCATGCGTCTTGGTGCCTATGATTGTGTTCTAAAGCCGGGGACTAAATCTTATGCAGCATATGGTGAGTCCAATATTTCAGAGCGTCATCGCCATCGTTTTGAAGTCAATAACAATTATAGGGATCAGCTGGAAGCTGCAGGTATGACTATTTCAGGAACTTCGCCTGACAATGAGCTGGTAGAAATGATTGAAATCGCTGATCACCCCTGGTTCATAGGTACACAAGCTCATCCTGAGCTCAAATCCCGGGTCGCCAAAACACATCCACTCTTCAGGGATTTTGTAAAGGCGAGCCTCGCCTATAAACATAAGTAGACGTTTACCTGCCAATTGGGTTTGGCTTGACAATCCAGAGATGAGGGCTTTGCCAGTTTTTTGGTAATAGACCAAATAATTTTCTTTTCTTTTTCGACTGAATTCTTCAATTTGGTGCCCTGACCAGCTAACCCCCCTCTCAGATATTCTATTCCCGACACACACTGTGTCAACCTAATCAATTATACAAAATGGGAGATTATTATGTCACGAAATCTGGCACCCAGTGATGGGCATCGTCAACGATTGCGGGATCGTTTTTTTCAGAATGGTATTGAATCATTTCATGATTATGAAGTCTTAGAGCTCCTGCTCACTTTAGCAACGCCTCGAAAAGACATGAAGCCCCAGGCCAAGGAATTAATCAGGCGCTTTGGTTCATTGTCTTCGGTTTTAGAAGCACCTGTGTCTGTTCTCAAGGACGTCAAGGGCCTGGGGCCAGCAAACATCTTTGCTTTAAAATTACCACATGCAGTTGGCCGACGATATTTGTTTGAGCAAACCAAAGGGAAGGACTATTTGCGTTCCAGCAAAACGGTTAAAGACTATCTCACACATAATTTACGGGAACGAAATCGTGAGATCTTCATGGTCATATTCCTGGATGGTCAGAATCAAATAATAAAAATGGAAGAACTGTTTTCCGGCTCTTTAACAACTTCGGCTATCTATCCACGAGAAGTTGTTCAAAAGGTTCTGGACTATGATGCTGCAACGGTAATCCTGGTACACAATCATCCGTCTGGATCCCTAACTCCCTCAGGAAGTGATCGAGCTGTAACAAAGAAACTGCAAACAGCACTGGCCTCAATTGATGTTGAGGTGCTGGATCATTTAATTGTAGGTGGAAATGAATTCTTCTCCTTTGCGGATCATCGACTCTTGTAAGCCCGGACAGGATGATACGAATAACCCGAGATGTAAACGTGGAGATATAAAAAAACACGTCCCGAACTCCTGATAATACTGACCTTAAGGGTTCCTTTATTTCATAAAGTGTTGACAATTCTTAACTGTGATTTATATTGTCACAATTGTTCAAAAACTGTCGGAGGGGTTTATGAGAGTCATGATTCTATTAGCAATTGTAATGTATCTGATCTCTTGTGGTACGTTGATTCCTTCAAATACAGACGCTCAAAAAGCCAAAAAAATATCCTCAGCACGAAGAGCTGATCAAGGAAAATACCTTATAGACCAGAATAATGTAGTTGGTAGTCGATCCCTTTTTGTGCCCCCCATTGATAAAAAATGTCTTAATTCGAGCAGAGCAGTCTCGGAATATCTTGCAGCACATATTCCGGAAAGAAACCAGGACGTATTTTTAGTCATCCTGCTGGACGAAAAAAACCAGGTTTTAAGCGTGGAGGATATCGGTGATATCACCCTCAGCTCACCAGAATATTTTAGCCCAGAGGTGCTCCAAAAAGTATCAGAAGGTAAAGCAACTTCTGTGATATTAATCCAGAATCAGCCATCAAGATCCTCAAGTCTCTATCGTCGTGATCGCGAAATATCCAAGAGCTTTCAATTAGCCCTGAATGCCCTCAACGTGAAATTCCTTGATCCTCTAATTATCAGTAAGAAACAATGTTTTTCATTTGCAGATCACCGATTGTTATAAGGATTTAATGCCGGCAATTAAACAAACAGTCGGAATAAAAATTTTCACAATTTCTTAGGCACTGGAGCGTTTATGAAAATCATCATTTTAACAGGCTTAATTATCAATCTGTTATCTTGTAGTTTATTGTTACCTATAAAAGTTGACGACGCTGAAAATATAAGTATTGAATCTACTCCAGAGCGGCTCGTTCGAGGAGAATATCTGGTAGAACACGTAACCGGCTGCACGGATTGTCACAGCCAGCGAGAATGGTCACTTTTCATGGCACCGGTGAAAGAGGAAACGCGGGGAGCTGGCGGAGAGGCATTCACCGAAGAAATGGGCGTACCTGGGACCATTTATACCCCTAACATTACACCAGTAGGTCTGGGGTCCTGGACAGATGGTGAAATCATACGCGCCATAACCAGTGGTGTTAACAGAGATGGCACGCCCCTCTTCCCAATCATGCCCTACCCCAATTATGCTCATTTGAGTCAAGAAGATATCTTTAGCATCGTCGCTTATCTACGGACTATTAAACCGATCGAAAATACGATTCCAAAACGCAAGCTTAATTTTCCGTTAAATCTAATCGTTCGTACAATTCCCCGGCAGGCGGCATTTGGTACATTGCCCTATCCATCAGATCGAATTGCTTACGGGAAATATATTATTACTGCCGCTGGTTGTGCGGATTGTCATACTCAAATTGATGGGAAGGGCAAGCCCTTAAAAGGGATGGATTATGCAGGTGGCTTCACAATGGGGATGCCCTCTGGAGGATTGGTCAGCTCTGCCAATTTAACGCCTCATGAAACAGGGATAAAGAGCTGGACTCGTGAAGGATTTATTCAAAGATTTAAATCTCTTGACAATGAAGCCGTCAAACAGGTTCCCCTGGCAAAGAATCAGGTAAACACCATAATGCCCTGGCTTTATTATGCCAGCATGGATTCAAGTGATATTGGAGCCATCTACGATTATTTAAGAAGCATTCCAGCAGTTGAAAACCAGGTAGTTAAGTATCCTGAAATGTAGACCCGAACAAAGACTCAACGGATTATCAGTCTGAGGGAGATAATCGTTGGTTGTTCGAAACCACATCCTTCGAAGTGCTCAGTATGATAATTATCGGGGCGCTTGAGGGGAAGAGCTGTCTTTCAATTCCTCTCTTAAGATCATGGTTGATTCATCCTCAGGATTGGCTCCACGGAAATCCTTGTAGAAATCACGTATGATGTCCATGTCCTGATTGATGTTTCCGGTCAGGGAATAGACAGAACCAATGCCGACGACCTTATTGGCGAAGTCCAGATAACCCAATAATAATGGAACTTTTGCCGTATTGGCAATATGATAAAAACCTGATTTCCAATGATCTGTTTTGTGGCGAGTGCCCTCTGGTGCAATGGCAATAATCAAGTTTTCACTCTTCTTGAAGTATTCTGCTATCTGATCCACCACACCGTGGGTTTTCCGTCTATCAACAGGGATGCCACCCAACCACTTCATGAAACCTCCAAATGGTTTTTTGAACAGGGTATGCTTACCCATCCATGAAACCTTGATTCGCCTGATAAACATGAAAGCCAAGAGATACCCAAAATCCCAGTTACTTGTATGGGGGGCACAGATCAAAATATAATTACCTGGCTCTGGCTGATCGGCTTTTAATTCCCACCCTGTTATTTTCAACCAGAGCCAACCCAGGAAGTGCTTAACCACACCTGACTGTTTTATTTTTCTCACAATCAGACCCTCAAATCATTGCTTCGCATTGATCGACCTGCCAGAAATCCAGTAGACCAGCTGGATGTGAGATTATAGCCACCGGTTTCACCATTGACATCAATGACCTCTCCTGCCAGAAAGAGGTTTGGGCAAAGTGTTGACTCCATTGTCGTTGGATTAATCTCTTTTAACGAAATACCGCCAGAAGTAACAATGGCACGGTCATAAGAATCATGCCCAACAACTTCCATGGGAAATTCTTTTAGCAACAGTCGCAGGCGCTTTCGCTCTTCTCCCGTTATCTGATGCAGTAGTTTCTCTGGATCTATTTGGAGGAGGTCCACAAACAAATCAATCATTTTGAGCGGCAGCAGCGATTTGAGTATGGACCTAAATGTCTGTTTCTTATGCTCAGATATTTCTCGCAGGAGTCGCAGATCCAGTTTTTTATGATCCAGTGCGGGTTTGAGATCAATCTTAATATTAACCCCCTGCCTGGAACCCAACATGCTCACTAGCTTTTCACTCAATGTGAGGACGATTGGACCACTAATACCCTTGCGGGTGAACATCATTTCTCCAAACAATTCAGTGACTTTTTTGTTCTCATCCCACACAGAAACCGTCACATTTCTCAAGCTCAAACCTTGAACACGTTTGGCAATCGCTCCCGCTGTAAGCACGGGGACCAAAGATGGGGCTGTATCCACAATTGTATGACCAAAGGATTTAGCCATGGAATAGCCTTCACCTGTAGAACCAGTAGCCGGATAACCGAGTCCACCCGCGGTAATACAGACCTGATCTGCCTGTATGAGAACTTGACGGCCACCCTGCTGTACCTCAATCACAAACTGTCCCTCATTGTTTTTATGAATCCCTTTCACATGGGCTTTCATTGCAATGGGTATGTTTAATTCGCTTAGTTTCTTTTCGAATGCCACTACGATATCCGTAGCACGATCACTCTCACAAAAATATCGTCCTCCACGCTCCAGTTTTGTGGGAACCCCCATATCGTTTAAATATTTGAGCAAATCATGATTGAAGAACTGAGAAAAAGAATATTTGAGAAAGCGCCCTTTTTTACCAAAGCGATTCAGAAAACTCTGCATGCCCTCTTCATTGGTAATGTTGCAGCGACCCTTTCCAGAGATCCGCAACTTAATCCCGGTTTTGTGCATTTTTTCAAGCAATACAATACTATGTTCAGGATTATAAGCTTCCACAGCAGCCATGAGACCGGCCGGGCCAGCCCCGATAATGACTGTGTTATAGTGGCTTTCTAGCATTTCAGTCTATGGCTTTTGCTGGTCTCGCCATTTTTCTGCAAGAATTCCGTAGACTGCCAGATCGACAAATTGATCCCATTTGAGAGCGTGCTGTTTTAACAAGCCCTCTTTTTCCATCCCAATCTTTAGCATGACCTTCCCAGAGGCCGGATTCCGCATCATATGGCTAGCTGAAATTTTATTTAATTTCATGATTTCAAATCCATAGCGTAAAATTTCTTCAGAGGCTTCGGTTGCATAACCTTTTCCCCAAAATGGTTTTCCAACCCAATATCCAAGTTCGGCCCGATTAAATCTTTTGGTGACGGTTAGACCCACTGCACCAACAAGCTGGCCGGTCTCTTGTTCAGACATAGCAAAGACAATACCCATCCCTGATTCGAACTCGACTTGATGGCTCTCCATCCAGATTTGGGCCAAACCATCTATATAAGGATGAGGAATATTTAGAGTCATTTCAGCTATAGCATGCTCCCCAGCCAGCGTCTGAATTGCTCCCGCATCCGTTTCCTCAAATCTTCTGAGGAACAGATGGTCTGTTTTTAATTCTGGGTAGTTTTTCATCATGAATTGAATCTTGAGAAGCTTCAAAGCCTCCGCAAAGTTATTATTTACATCAGGTTTTGAATCTCAGTTTTAAATTCTTTTACCAGGGAAGCTGCCACCGTCTGGCTGGAGCCTTCAGCAAATATTCTCACAATCGGCTCAGTGTTAGATGCTCTGAAATGAACCCAACGATCCTTCCAACTAATCTTCACCCCATCTTCCAGATTGGGTGAAAGGCTGGCATACTTTTCCGCCAAAGCCTTAAGAATATCCCCAGGCTCATATCCCTGAACGTTTATTTTATCCTTAACCATTTCATAGCGTGGCAGATCATTGGCAATTTCGCGAATTGACTGTCCACTCTCTGCTAGAAGCGAGAGAATTAAACCTGAGGCAACCAGAGAATCGCGACCCAAATGAGACTCGGCCAAAATCACACCACCATTTCCCTCGCCACCGATGAGACTATCTATCTGCTGCATTTTGCGAGCGACATGAATTTCTCCAACTGGCGTTCTTAGCACCTTCCGGTTATATCGTTGAGCCAGATCATCCAGTGCCATGGTCGAGCTCAGATTGGTAACAATTGGGCGACGATCACCCTCTGCAGCATGGCGAAGTGCATGATAGGCGGCCAGGACCAGAGTGTACTCTTCCACCAGTGGTTTGCCATATTCATCAATTACTGCCAATCTGTCTGCATCAGGATCGGTAGCAATCCCAATATCTGCCCCTCTGCGACTCACCTCATTTCGTAAACCCATGAGGTTTTCAGGTAAGGGTTCTGGTGTATGAACAAAATTTCCATCATTATCACAATTTATTGGAAAAACTTCACACCCAATTCGCTCCAGAAATGCCGGCAGGGCTTCTGAACCCGCTCCATTGATCGCATCAATAACAACCTTTGGTCGTCTTTTTCGAATGGCTTCAACATTGACTAAATCCAGAGCAATAACGTTCTCAATATGTCTTTCGATACGATCGTCTAGATGAGTCACCTGGCCGCTGCGCTCTGAATTAAGGGGTGCAGCCTGCCTGACTTTGGCCAATTCAATTTGAAGCAGTTTATGTTCTTCTGAATCCAGAAAGAGTCCTTCAGCACCGACAAATTTTAAGGCATTCCATTCGATAGGGTTGTGGCTGGCCGTTACAATGATGCCACCTTTTGCATTGAGCTGTTTAACCATGAGTTGAGCGGTTGGTGTGGGACATATTCCACAATCAATTATTTCGCATCCAAGCCTGCTGAGTGTGTCTTCTACGACACCTTTAAACATTGCACCTGAGGGGCGACTATCCTGGGCTATTACGATTTTACCCTTATTCATGAGCTGAGCAAAAGCTCTTGTATAAACTTTGACAACATCAGCATCAAACCCATCACCGATAAGTCCCCTGACCCCTGAAATCCCTGATATTAAAATGGACAATTTTCCTCCGAAAATGGATAGAACTGATTTAAAACAGTTTGTACCCGTATAAATGTTGAATTGTTGTTTTTCCTATGGTGAATGGTTTGCTTTCATTAAACACAAACCCCTGACGTTCATACCATTCAATGGCTGGTTTATTGTCAACCATCACGCCCAGCCAAACACGATCCGTTTCATATTTTTTTTTACACGTATCAAGACCGAATTCCAGCATTCCTTTTCCAAGTCTTAATTTCTGATATTTTGGTAACACATAGAGAGAGGTTATAAAGAATTGTCCATCCTGAACGTTCCAGTATGTTTTGCTATAACCAACAACTTGATCATCCCAAATAGCGACACAACCGTTCACGAGCTTAGAGTCAAACAAACGGTTCAACTTCTCAAGAGCGTAATAAGAGTCATGGAAATCCTGGCGATCTTCTTCAGGGAGAAAGGGCCCATAGGCATCCGCCCATGTATCCCATGCAACCCTCTGAATGTCCTTCAAGTCAGATTTACGCCAGGCTCGTATTTGATTCTCGCTCAAAAAGAGGCCTCAAATAATGATGCTGCCAACCATACCCAACCGGCTAAAAAAGTGATGCCACCAATGGGAGTGATTGTGGCAAAATATTTCTTCCCTGTGATTGCAAAGAGATATAGACTGCCAGAAAATAAGAGGGTTCCAAGAATGATGGTAAACCCGAAAATATTTATATCCTGCTGTGACATCATTTTTGCATATCCGGGCAAAACCAGTAGTACCAGAGAATGAAAGGCCTGGTAGAAAACCGCTTTCTCCCAAATTTTGATATCGTTGCTATCCAACACCGCCTTGAGGGCATGCGCACCAAAAGCTCCCAAAACGACGGTCAACCCACCCAGAACAGCACCACAAAAAGCCAAAAAATAAGCGGACAATCTAGCCTCTGATATCTCGGGCTCGTTTTTGCCCGCGTATAAAATATTGAAAAAATATGGATCCACTATACATCCGGCGCAATGTCTGTGAGACAGCCTGTGGTTTTCGTTTTTTACCTGCATCATTGTGTTTCTTTAGCAACAGAAGGGGGTGAAACAGATTCCAGCCCAGGGCCATCACGATGGCGATCATCCGCTTCCAATCTCTGATTAAAGCTGAGAAGATAAAGGCAACACCCTCCAGGGCGATGCGGGCTGGAAGGATTGCAGCCAAATATGCAAACGGATAATTCTTGATGATCATCATCAGATTGTTACGATGGTTTAGATATTTTTTTTGATACCGGTCTGGAGGGAGGGTCCATCCAGAGTGGTGGAAAATTCGAGAACTCGGGGCATTCACAACCCGCCAGCCGGCGTTATGCAAACGCCAACAAAGATCGATTTCTTCCATATGGGCAAAAAAATCTTCATCAAAGAGACCGACTTCTTTTAATGCGCTGGAACGGAGCAGTAACGCAGTTCCACTGGCCCAAAAAATATCACAAGGCCTATCGTAATAACCATCGTCTTCCTCAGTGGTGGTAAATATTCGACCAAGAGCATATGGAAAGGCCAGAATATCCAGTAGACCACCAACACCACCGGCATAATCAAAAATATTGGGGTTTTGGGCTGACATAATTTTGGGTTGAACTGCTGCTATTTCAGGATCGAATTCCAGTGCTGCAACCAGGGGCTCTATCCAGTCCGGGTCGTGGGTGGTATCATTGTTCAGCACCAGAAAATAATCAGAGTCGCCCTGCTGAATGCCCACATTCACACCACCGGCAAAGCCCCGGTTCTCTGAATTTTCAATCAGAGTGACTTTCGGGAATTCACGGCGAACAAAACTGACACTCTCGTCAATGGAAGCATTATCCACAACAACAACTTTTAAATTTACGTAAGTTGAAGCTTCAAGCGATCGCAGACAGGGCTCAAGGATTTCAATGCCATTCCAGTGGGGAATAATCACGGTTACCAACGGGCTCTGCATTAGCTTCGAATTCATAGCTTTTAAGATACACTGAAGGGAGTGCGATTCAAATCACTGAGCCAATAAAGGGATCCGGTGAGTATAAATATTTTTCAACAATATCAGGGTCAGTTACTGTTATTAACCCGATTCAATTATCAAGACAAGTATTTGATACTCACTAATTATTTTGTAAATATTGCTCTCGGTAACAGATTGAAATTTTTAGCCTAGAATGAAGCTGGAGGCTTGGATGGATAAGATTAAAGTTCGTGATTTTATGGCAAAGGAGTTGATTGTTTTTACTCCCGATATGGACATCTATGCCGCTATTGATGTACTGGTTAAATCAGGAATTTCCGGTGCTCCTATTGTTGACGACGAGCGCAAGCTTCTTGGTATTATTTCCCAGAAAGATTGTTTACGAACACTGGCCAACGGGGTGTTCCACAACGCACCAGCCGGTCCAGTGAGTGAATATATGACAGAGGCCGTAATGAGTATTGGTCCTGACATGGATATTTTCACTGTTGCTGATTTATTTCTGAATAATGTCTATCGCCGGATTCCTGTTGTGGAAAACGAGGTCGTTATCGGCCAAATTAGCCGAAGAGATGTTCTTCGGGCAATTCAGCACATGGTGGGGAAAGCCAAAACTTGATGTCCCCAGCCCATTCTGGGAACCGATTATTTACTGAAGCACAAAATCTAAAATTCCTCGTTTGCAAGGGGAAGAACGTCAAATATCTTGGCACCATGAAAACAAATCAAGTACTCGTAATATTAACCAACACAGGAGAGACCCAGTGAAGATCGGTATTCCCATTGAGACGGTTACTGGAGAAACTCGCGTTGCGATGGTCCCCGGCATGGTCGCAGCATTTACTCGCTTAGAGCATGAAGTTATTATTCAGAAAAATGCCGGAACAGGCTCGTTCATTTCAGATGAAGCCTTTGAAAAGGCTGGCGCGCGCATGGTTGCTGATGCCAAATCACTTTTTGGTGAGGCAGATGTTGTCTTTAAGGTTCAGCCCCCTAGCACTAATGAAGTAAAGATGATGAAAGACGGAGCCATTTATATGGGCTACCTGGCTCCATTATCTAATCATGATGTACTCAAGGTCATGAACGAAAAGAAGGTGACCAGTTTTGCCACTGAATTTATTCCAAGGATTTCCCGTGCCCAGAGCATGGACACCTTAAGCTCAATGGCTACACTGGCTGGTTACAAGGCGGTATTGATCGCTGCCAATCATCTTGGTAAGATTTTCCCCCTACTCATGACCGCAGCCGGATCAATTCCACCGGCCACAACTTTTGTACTTGGCGCTGGTGTTGCTGGTCTACAAGCGATTGCAACGGCAAAACGTCTTGGATCAAGAGTGGAAGCCTTTGACCCGCGTCCAGCAGTTGAAGAACAGGTAAAAAGTCTCGGTGCAACCTTTGTTCATATGGAAGTACCTGAAGAGAATGTGGAGACGACGGGTGGATATGCCAAACAACAGTCGGATGCATTCCTGATTGCCGAGCAAACAGCCATCAGTGCACGTTTACCTAAAGTTGATGTTATCATCACCACTGCCGCAATCTTTGGAAAAGCAGCTCCAATTCTGATCACCGAGGAGATGGTGAAGATGATGAAGCCTGGAGCGGTTATTGTTGACCTCGCCATAGAAGGCGGTGGAAACTGCGAGCTCTCAGAGCTAGGCAAAACTGTCGTAAAACACGGTGTGACGATTGTCGGCACAATCAATCTGCCAGCAGCACTGCCCATCGATGGTAGTTCCATGCTTTCGAAAAACCTGCTCAACCTTTTTAAGAACATCTTCCAAAAAGAGGATAACACCCTCGATTTTGAGGAAGAGGTTACGGCTGGGGCCTGTATTACCCACGCTGGCGAAGTCCAAAATGAATTAGTTAAAAAATCTATGACTGGAGGGAGCGCATAATGGAAAGCCTGATTGTATCCATCTACGTTTTCACCCTGGCCGTTTTTATCGGCTTCGAGTTGATCACAAAAGTTCCACCATTGCTGCATACACCCCTCATGTCAGGCTCCAACGCCATTTCTGGTATCACGGTTGTCGGTGCACTTCTGGCGACAAATGCTAACAATTGGCATATGAGCACCATTCTAGGTATGCTGGCAATTGTCTTCGCCATGATTAATGTCATTGGTGGTTTTATGGTAACGGATCGCATGCTTGGAATGTTTAAAAAAGACAAAAAGACTGAGAAAGGAGCCTAATCATGATCTATTTAGAACAGTTCACCTATCTCCTTGCCTCAGCCTTATTTATCATCGGGTTGAAATATCTCGGTTCGGCCAAAACCGCCCGTAGGGGGAATCAGTATGCGATGATTGCCATGGCCTTAGCTATCGTTATTACCCTGGTAATTTCTGGCGTTGCTGGTCCATTACAAATCATCGTTGGTATGGCGGTTGGTGGTCTCATCGGTGGCATGGTCGCCAAACGAATTGAAATGACCGAGATGCCGCAAATGGTAGCTCTGTTTAACGGATTTGGTGGTGTGGCTTCAACACTTGTTGCCTATTCAGAATATCTTGAACCAACAACAACTCCAGTAACTCTGGATGTAAATATTACCCTCATTCTGAGTTTATTTATAGGTACAGTTACCTTAACTGGATCACTGATTGCGTTTGCCAAACTTCAGGGAATTCTGCCTGGGCGACCCATTGTCCTTCCCATGCATCAGATTCTGAATTTTTTGCTGATGATTGCTGTGGTGGTTTTTGGCGTCATGTATATTCTTGAACCTGGTTTACCCCTGTGGCCGCTGCTGATCATTGCTGTCGCCGCCGTTTTTGGCGTGACTTTCGTAATACCCATCGGCGGTGCAGACATGCCGGTTGTTATCGCCCTCTTGAATTCCTATTCAGGTCTCGCTGCCTCTGCTACCGGGTTTGTACTATCAAATAACGTCTTAATCATTGCAGGAGCTCTGGTAGGAGCTTCTGGTTTGATCCTTACCCAACTTATGTGTGATGCCATGAACCGTAGTTTGTTTAATGTGCTTTTCGGAGCCGTTGGAACCGATGACAGCACTGGCGAAAGTGGCACTGGCGGCGGTGAGCAAAAATCAGTCACCCGTTATACTGCAGAAGATGCTGCCATCATTATGGATGGGGTTCAATCAGTGATTATTGTTCCAGGATATGGCCTTGCAGTAGCTCAAGCTCAACATGTATTGCATGAAATGTCCCAGCTGCTCCAGGCACGCGGGATCGATGTAAAATATGCGATTCACCCCGTAGCTGGACGTATGCCCGGTCATATGAATGTGCTTCTGGCTGAAGCCAATGTCCCTTATGATGCGCTCTATGAAATGGACGACATCAATGATGAATTCCAAAACACTGATTTAGCCCTGATCATAGGTGCCAACGATGTAGTCAATCCATCGGCACGCACCAAAAAGGATAGCCCTTTATATGGGATGCCTATCCTGAATGTGGATTATGCGCGCACGGTGATGTTTGTTAAACGTTCTATGGGTGCTGGATTCGCTGGTGAAGCCAACCCATTGTTCTTTGATGATAAGACCATGATGATCTTTGGGGACGCCAAAGCGGTCGTTACTGGATTGGTCAAAGCACTCAAGGAAGAGTAATACTTAGTGGGCAAAGATGACTTGAAGAGCCTTGGTTTTCCGAGGCTCTTTTATTTTTTGGGGCTGATACCTCCCATGAGTTCATCAAAATGTTTTACGCTCAGTTCAAATCCTTGAAAACGGGTTCCGTGCAACGGGTGAAAATCACTTATACCAACATAGCTAGAGTATACGTATGACAGATCCACGAAATGCTGCAATCTGGCAATACTATTTTCTTCGTAGGTCGCTCCAGGGTCCCTTGGAATAATTCCAATTAAGGCTACTTCAATACCAATTGTGGTGTAATTAACCTTTCCAGCTAGGTCGGCGTATTTGCCTGAACGAAGCCAGAAAGTTTCTGCAATTCCAAGTTCCCACCCACTTTTGACTATGACATCATCAGAAGCACTCTGCCTGATAACATGATTGATAAAATTGATGTCACCCAATCCTTTGGTGTACTTCCAGGATGAAGCTGATTGGTTAATAAGAAGATCCTCGGCAGAACGCGAAACACTGAAACTCATCGGATAGAGTAGATGACTATCCATCAGGTTTAATTCTAGCGATACTCCAAAACGGGCAGTGCGAGGCAAAGGATCGGCCTGCTCAGAACTTCTGAAGATCACCTCCGCTCCAATATTGGATACGCTATATCCAAGAGATGGAGAAATTTTCAAGACGCCTCCAGTGCCATGCTGCGCCATCTTTAGAGGGAGTGTCGTGCGAGATAAGAATCCCCAATCAAAGGCAGTGTTTTGGGCTTTACCATCCTGGTTGCTTGTGAGGTGTTGAAATATTTGTTTGTAAGTAAGTCCAATGCCGGTCTCAACCGGAATCCTGAATACTCTCGTTGAAAGCCCGACGCTCAGACTGGCATTTTCTGAAAGAAAGTAGGTTCGAAAGGTTCCCAGATCATCTCCATTTGCCCCTGTATACTGCTGTAAACCTGCGTCCAGGTAGGTTCTGGAAGTACAAAAACTAAGCGTGTTCGCCTGAATCAGCTGCTGCTCTGAAGTCAGTGGAAGCCGGATCTGAATCATTGACGCTCTGTAGTCGATCCACATATCATCAACCAAACCGGGTAGCCATGGAGTATGGCTGGATTGGTAAGAGAAATTTATCCCAGGCTCTGAAAGGAAGGCGATTGCCCCAGGATTATAATATGTAGAAGCAGCGCTTGATGATGGAAGTGATACTCCACTGCCCCCCATTCCATTGTGTGTCAGCGATGGTGATATTAACAAAAAGAGGGCGGATTGACTGTGCACAGATCCGCCACCGCAGAGTAATAATATTGATACTAGTAATTGTTTGTACGGTTTCATGTTAGTTATGCCCGTATTCAATTTATGCAATTTCGATTTAAAATATTTTACCGCCAATCAGAAATAAAAATGAAATCCAAAGCCTCCGAAATACAACTCATTTGTAACTTCACGATCATCACTTATCGTCTGGCCGTTACCATTATCATAGATCAAATTATAATGATATACAGCACTGGAAACTTGATGCCTAAAGGTCCCCCTGACAAAAAATGCGAGGGCAGAATTTAGCTGATATTCAGCGCCAAAAGAAAAGTTCAAAATGATCGGACTATTCAGGTCGGACTCATATTCATCTCGATTCGTTATAACAATCGGATCGTTGATATCGTTAATCTGATGGTTGACATATTTGTTAATGACTTTCCCAAAACTTTTCCCTCCGCTCAGAGCAACATATGCATGAGCTTTTTTCTCTGCTGGAATTCCGAGAAGAAGTTTAACACCAAATTGTGGGCTAAAAACGCTGAGCTGGGTATCCCGAGTGTAATCAGACGTATCGGAAGAACTACTCCACACCTGGGAGGAAAAATACTTACTGCTTGATTCAGTTGCATAATATGAGGCATTGAAAAAGACACTCGTTCTATTTGAAAGATATACCGTCAATTCAGGAGTCAGCTCCACAACATTTTCGACAAGAGTGAATATTTCAGATCCATAATAGTAATCACGCTGGTAATACCATTTGGTCAATATTGGACTATAGCTAAATCCAATTGAGAAATGATTGTTTGGTTTGCCTGTAAACAGGTTGAGCTGTATGGGTTTGGACTTGGTTAGCGAAATTAATTCAGGCTCATCGACACGTCCACTGACAATAGAGTCCAACTGCTCTATAACTCTAGCTTGACAAAAGCGGTTTAAGGTGTCAAGAGCGAACGCATATCCTTGAGCCTTTGAGAATATCCCACCCATATCCCCGAGGGTAATTCGATCAACAACTTTCAACGCCACAGACTCCAATTTCTCCCCACCAAAATCCCCTAAAACGGTAGATTGGGAAAAGTGTTCAAATCGGCAGGGGTAGTTCCTGCCCGTTGTTGCGAATAAAGTATCTGGATAGTGGAAGTCCTGGGCGAACAGGAACAAAGGCAAAACTGCAAATATCAGATTTTTCATGAAATATCCCCCTGACAACTCGTCTGTGCTTTTAAGCCATAAGATAGGAGAATTACAATCTACACCAACCCTTTATGGTGCTCATGGCTAACGAATCAAATACACTTTTTGCAGATCCTTCCAAACACGACCAGCCTGATCATCCACCAACAACTGCATGACATAAAGTCCTGTTACAGCAATACCACCATAATCTGCAGCTCCATCCCAGACAACGTGGCCTTTATGACTGACTGGCATTACCTGTATTGGCTCAGCTATCCTGCGACCGGCCATATCAAAAATCGTGATTGACATGACTCCATGTTCAATCGGTAAATCGTACTGAATCATGAGCTCATCCCTCTCCCCATCACCATCTGGTGTAAAAGGATTGGGCTCGAGATGTATTTCCAGGTCCGCAGCAAGGGTCGTTAGATATAAGCTGTTTTTGAGACCGGGCGTGGACGCTGCCAGGTCAACGCAAACACCCCAGTTACCCAGTTCACTTCCAGGAGCATCAGGTCGAATTCTCTCCAGTGAACGCCCTTCAACAAGACCTGTGAATTCATCGTAGTACAGTCCATCCATTTGAATCCCGTTCGGATCAAAAAGAACCACAGCATCTCTACTATTATTCAGCATGGGAAAACCGGGGATCATTTGCAATGGAATATTTCCAAACCAGGACAACGACTCCGCGGGACTACTCAATACGAGATAACTGCCTGGAGCCAACACCAGGCTGGTGTCAGAAATAATAACCGCTGTCCCGGTATTGTCAGCGATGGACCAGCCTTGAATATCCCTGTCAATTGCGCCTCGGTTATATATTTCGACCCACTCTGACTGCTCATGTTGCGGGAGTGGATAAATTTCGTTGATTATGAGAGGGGTTGTTTGAATCGAGACAAAGAGCCGTCGGTTTATCCAATTGTCTGCGAATAAATCATCTGAGGTCACTATTTCTGCCCGAATGTCAACCCAACCGGCAGTTTGAATCACCAGTTCTACTCCTAAGACAAGCGTATCTTGAGCATAGATCGGCATTAATTCAAGTTGTTGTTCACTCAGCTGAACACTTCCCTGGTAGGTTTGAATGGATAACCTTGTCCCCTCTACCATGTCAACACCAGTGTTGATAATTATAATATCAAGGCTAAATGGCTCATCTATCCAGACGATTGAATTGGAGATCTCCACATTATCCAACGCCAGATTCCTCGGAGGGAGCGTGACTGAATTCTGCCGGCCTGGTGTAGACCCCAAAGGATCTTGGCACAGATCCCAGCTCTCAGCCAGATTTTCCGGTTTCCAGAGTGCCAGACGCTCCAAACTTTTTCCAGGTTCGCTACCGTGAGTGGCATCATATCCATGGATGATGTGGAGATTTCCGAAGGGATCCTGAATAAAGATTGAATCAGAAGAATTATTCAGCGTAGGCCAGGGATGGGGTTCTAGAATAACTGTATTTTCAGTAACCCAATCTGCCAGTATGGCTGCGTTTTGACACATTAAGAAGAATGCCCCTGGTTCAATTTCTGCATTGTCTTCAATTGATCCAAAAACGCCACTTCGATCCATGAACATCCATCCGCGAGGATTTAGGGTTTCAGCTCCAGTATTTATAAATTCCAGAAATTCTACTTGATCTTCACCAGGTAAATAGTGGATTTCGTTGAGAGCGATGCTGTTGGGCGGGAATCCCAAAACAACTTGAACTAGAGTATCTGCGAGAAGTTGACCATCATGAAGCAGTCTTATTGGGAGGACCGAATAGCCAGGCCACATCATTGGGCTGCTAAACACCAAAGAGTCCGTTTGAAAGCTTGCCAAAGCACCCCGCCACTCAATATCAGCATCCGACTCCAGTTCGAGCAAAAATAAAGAATCCAGCCCCTGATTCACAAAACGGACAACGAAGTTTAGCTGTGCCGGTCCCACAGCAGGTTGTTGAATACTTTCAATGGAAACGAGCTCCAGATCGACTGCCCTTAACTGCTGAGAGTTGCTACGGGATGGGGTGCCACCTTCAGGCTTGAGACAGATCGCCCAATTTGTTTCATCCATGGGCTTCAGCAGGGGATGTCTCCGCTCCAGTGATACACCTGCTGCCCCCCAGCTTCCCCGATAAAAACCTGAGGAAACAGCATGGCCGGTTGCATCAAAAAGTCGGATTGAATCAGATGTAGCATTCAAAGTCGGCCATGAATCGAGCAATAAGACCTCCTCGTAAGCAAGCTCAAAATACTCAATAGCATCTTGATCAGCACATAAGGTCAGGAGGCAATCTGGTTTAAGCAGAAAGAGCTGATCTGATATTGTGTGTCGCGTTTGATTAGCATCTGAGAAAGTCCAGCCCTGTAATGATATTGATTCCGATGAGACATTCTTAAGCTCAATCCACTCACCGCCCTGTTCCATCGTAGGGCTAAACATAATCTCTGTCAAACTCAGAGCATCTTTTGGGTAGGCACCTTTAGCTTCAAACCAAAGGCTGTCATCTTCATTGATTTGATCACCGTTGAGGATCAACCGGGCTAATCCATAATGTACACCAGGCTCCAGGGAAAACAGGGTTATGGGGTAGTCAATACTCTGCTCGGAGAGGAGTGTAAGATTCGGCTCAACACTCAGCTCCCATTCACCCGGTTCTTGAATACCATCTTGATTTTGGTCATGATAGATGGAGATGGAAAAATTCGATATCTCATCGCTTCCAGTATTGTCCAGGGATAACAATAATTCAATAGGTTCGCCTAACTCGGAATACGTAACAATAGCACTGCTGAGGCTCAAATTTATCTCTGCCTGTTGCACTGAATTTCTAAAGCCCGGTGACCCATTTTCAACCAGTGATTGACGCCAGATCGCCAGAGAGTCTGCCACATCCAATGATACGCGCTCCCATGAATAGCCATTTTCAGATGCACTGCTCCAGGACATTTGACTGAAGTGAAGCGAATCAGGACTCCATATCATTACAGACTCACTTGAGTTAGCCAATCCGCCGCTTCCAAAACTGGCATCTGTAGAAATGGAGTATATGGGGATACTATCAGGAAGAATTCCAGCATAGGGACCGGATACATAGTTGTAACCCGGATCCAGGATCACAGCGTAAGCTCCAGCCTGTATCTCAGTTGGACCATAGAAATGGAAAATGCTATCCACTCCAGTTCCATCGCTTAGCAGCCAGCCATTGATATGGGTCACATGGTCTGAGCTGTTATAGACTTCAATAAATTCGTTTTCATATTCTGATCCCTGAGGATTGGACATGACTTCAGAAATACGTATGTCATTGGCTTGTAGGCATATAGCCAACAACACAAGGCTGATCTTGTGCATATTGATCCCATCTGTTTATGTTGAGGTTTACTCGATGGCCATAAAATAGAATATTGAACCTAATAATAGCAAGTTTTTCATGAATTCAGGTTTAAAAAACTTATATTCTGTTCACTTCGCCAAGTGATTATGAAATTTTAGGAGGAAAAGATGAAGTTACTCAAACTAAGCTTGATGATTTTTTTGACCGCGTTGGTAATGATCAGCTGTTCTGGCGCGCCAGAAGTTAATGATATGCCAGACCGGAAAGCCGCAGCCAATCCAAAGGGTCCCGAGGATTTACCAGACTGGTATATTAACATTACCGAAGAAGATGATACTTATATCTATTCTGTTGGCATGGGAACTTCCCGAGATATGAGCATTGCTACGGACAAAGCCAAACAGGCCGGCAAGGTTGAATTGTCAGAGCGCATTTCTGCCAATGTTCAGAGTCAGGTAAAAAGCTTTACTCAAGAAGCTGGTATGAGTGAGAATACTCAAATTGTTGAGTTCTATCAATCAACTTCCAAGACTGTAACTGACAATACCTTAAATGGTATAACTGTCCTCAAACGTTATCCATATCAGAAATCAGGCGGTGGCTGGGTGGTTTATGTGCAGCTTGGAATGAGAAAAGATGCGGTTTCAGCACAGGTTGTGAATGTGATCCAGAACGAAGAAGCTCTTTACGCTCAGTTTAAAGCATCCCAGGCCTTTCAGGAACTTGAAGCAGCTACAACCAATATGAAATAAGCTTTCACATTTATCGTTTTATTGAAAAGGCTCCCAAGTGGGAGCCTTTTTTTGGTTACTAAACATAAGATATATCGGTTACACTAATTCCCAATAAAATCAACTCGCTTGAAAAAGTCCTTCTTGAAAGCGTCTCCGACCGGAATCTCTTTGCCTTCAATTTCGATAAATTGTTTCTGAATCACTTCGATCTTGTCCAAAGCGACAACATAGGAGCGATGCACCTGAATAAATTGATTTGCAGGCAGTAGTTCCAGTAGCTGACTGAAGGTCATCCTCGAGAGCAGTTCCTTCGATCCCATTTTGAAAATGATGTAGTGGCCATCCTTTTTGATATAGCTTATCCGACCTGTTTCTATCTGGTGAATTTGGGAACCACTTTTGATAAATATTTTTTCTAAATATTGTAAGTTGGCTCCATCTGGATTATCAATTTTGGGTTCACCTTTCCTTTGTACTTTATTCACCGCATTAAGAAAGCGATCAAAGGGTATGGGTTTTAATAAATAATCCAGAGCAGGCAGTTCGTAACTCTCCACTGCATGCTCGGAGTAAGCTGTGCAAAAAATAATTGAAGTCGTTTCGGATTGTATCATTCGAGACAATTGTATACCATTCAGATCGGGCATATTGATATCCATAAAAACCAGATCTATGGCATTATGTGAGAGGTGATTCAGTGCTTCAAGTGGGTCGCTGAATGAAGCTTCTAATTGAAGCCAAGTCACCTTGTTGATATAAGCTTGCAGGATTTCTATTGCTCCATTTTCATCATCTACAATAATACATTTGATTTGATTGTTCACAGAGTAACCCATAGCTCAATTTTGTATTCATCAGCAGACACGTCTATGACAAGATCATGCTGGTTGGGATAGTGGAGTTCCAGTCTTTTTTTGACATTTTCAAGCCCGATCCCCTGGTGTTCTTTTGAGGCGCTGCGATCAGGGAATGCCGAATTTATAACAGAAAAATTGATCCTGTCGCTGGAGGCATTCAAAATAATGCGAATGCTTCCAAACCCCTTGCTGTCAATTCCATGTTTAAACGCATTCTCAACAAAAGGGAGCAAGATCAATGGAGCGACTCTTAAATTATCAGGTTCTCCTTCAATTCGGAAATCGACATCTGGTGGATCAGTTTTCTTGTATTTAAGCAGCATAAGATCCATATAGTTCTGCAAATGTTCTATTTCCTGGCGAAGACCAATACTTTCTCCAGCACTATCATATAGCATATAGCGCATGAGTCCTGACAGCCGCAACAATGCGTCACTGCCTTCTTGATCTTGATTACGCTGCGTGATGGCGAAAATATTATTCAGTGTATTGAATAGGAAATGGGGATTTATCTGAGAGCGCAGATATTTCACTTCCGCCTCAAGATTTTGGAGCTCCAATCTCTCCTGGTGACGAAAATGTCTATTCCGTTCACGTAGAAGTCCATAGAAAACGCCTCCTCCCAGGACCAGAATGTTTCCAGAAAGAATGGTCAAGTCCAATATCTCCCGACGAGGTGAGGCAATCATCTTATCTGAAATCTCCCCGGGAGCGACAGGGAGGTTAAAAACCCTGAGAATTAATTCATCCCAGCCCCATTCCAGACCTGAAACCACCAGCAGAGCACCAAGGAAAAGCCCTATCACACGCAGCAGGGAATACTTATCCAGGCGGGAGGGGATCAGAAACCTTGAAGCGAAGATCACCAGACAGACAGAAAAGATGAGGTCAAAACCCCGCACTACATAGAGACTGCCATCCAGATTATTAAACTCCCCGGCAAAGACTGGCAATTTGGATGCTTGAATCGGACTGTAATAGATCAGACCAAAGATGGCTAATAAGATAACGGATTCAGTTAAACTTTTTCTCATATGCTTTGAATATATCCATTTCAAGCGATTCTTCGACCCTAAAGGCTTTCAATTAGCATCAGCGTGGCATGAATCCCCAGCTTTCCGTCATAAACAGGATATTTATCGAATATTCCTCATTGGCAACCATTATTGTTCAGTTGGTGCCATTTTCAATTTTATTCATTTTTATTAGATAGGTTAGGGCCAGCAAAAAAAAGGGAGCTAAACATGCACAATCAAAAACATTTCATATTCCTGGCTGTGTTGATCCTCGGGGTTTCAGGTAGTCTAGCCCAGGAAAGGCAGTTTATTGTTCAAACGGAGGTCACGCATCAAGATTCAGGTCAAAAAAATATCATTTTCTCAAGTGACCAGGATACTGAGACAATTTGGGAGGATGGTAGACGGAAGTTTGTCATTAAGGGTCCTGGAAATTTTATCATGTTTGATGATTCGTCTAAACAACAAACAGTGGTTCACCAGAGGATGATAACCTCTGATTCAACTGGAGCTGAATTCATGATGGATCATAATTTCAATATAGAACTTTTGGGTGATTCACTATCACAGAATGTATTTATTGTTAAGAATCATCACTCACAACAAAAGACGGCGCGTATTATCATTAAGAAATCTGGATTTTTCAGAAAGAACAAAATCATCATTGATTACGATCCGAGGAGTCTGGAGATTTTCAAAGTTGCAGATAATGATGAGTTAATACCTGCAAACAAATTTCACAAGTATCAGGAATATCTGGAAGATGCCACAGAACTTTCGGAACTTGAAGCCCTCCATCCTGCAATGGCCGAGTTTGACCTCCAAATTGAGTTAGGTGAACTACCCAATTTTGAAGCCTTAGAGGGTCTTGATTCATTGATTATCCAGCTTAAGGGACTCGAATCAAAACAGGCACTCTTAAAAAAGGAGCACTATATGTCTATCAAGCATATAGTGGAACTGGAAAATCTGACCGAAGAAATTCAAAATGTGCTTTCCGCAGAGGGTATTACCCCGCCACAGAAAATTAGAGATATTGCCATAAAAAAAGGGAAGTTTTTCCTTAATGGTGATGAAGTTAAAGGTGCGATCGGTGAAAAATGTCTCCAGGTATATATCGATCAATCCGATCTGACCCGTGAGGATATTGAGAAAAAGAGTGAAGAGATCACGATTCACATCAATTTCGATTAGACCGGCAAAAAAGTCTTCCACTAACGTCAGACCAAATCGGGGTCCGCGCTAGTTAAAACCGCTCTTCGGAGCGGTTTTTTATTTACCCCTGGCCAACTTCTTTCCAGCTTTTTCATTCCCGAATTTGAATTGACCCGTTGCTTTGGCCATGATGAGTTGGAGAGATTGGTCATCCAGGGTCTCTGTCTTTGAGAGAAACTTTACAGCCTCTTTGCCACGAATACTGTTGGCTAAGCGTCCCTTGTGGAATATTCTGATCTGCCCATCCTTGGATTTCAGATATGAAAAGAGTTGATCATTTAAAGGAGTTTCTTTCACTTTTCTTTCAAAGGATTCCCATACTTATCATGAGAAATCCTGTAAAGGCAGCATTGTTTGGGCTCAAACTCGGGTCCACCTGGGCTTTCATCTCTGTTATGATGGAGCGGTACTCTTTATAAAACTCCCAACTGGGTTGGGGTTTATATTGGAGTGTCTCCAACTCAAAATGTTGAATCACCCCTTTCGCCGTAGTCGGTTTCACAAAAACCTCTTCATACGGTTTATGATAGACCGGGCAAATTGAAATGAGAGACCATTTCGCCATTTTCCCTGTGAGCAAAACATCCAGAACCATATTAAAACCCTGCTCCTGGTTACCGTAAAATTGCTCCCGCATCCCCTGAGCTAGAATAGTCCGATGCTGATAATTTAAATTATTGGCAAAATCTCTAAATTTGGGCTTCTCAAATAGACTGACCATGGAAGATCGTGTAATCATTTTAATCATTGTCTGTACAATGGCATCCTGATCTTGAAATTTATCTTCCGAAAATTCCGACCCTGCCAGCTCGATCAATTTATCCATCTTATGTTTTTTCCCGATAGCTAGCATTTCCGGATGTTGAAATCCGCCGGGATATTGGTTGAGAAAAAGTGCTTCAGCTGCTTTTAATCTTTTGACATTCATATCACTCCAGAGTGTTGTATGTGATCGCTTTTAGAAACTACCAACTTGAAAAAAGTTCTCTACCTGTTCCAGACCACAGGACTTCGCTTCAGGAACGGTTCCGTGGAACACAATTTTACCCTCACTCAGAAAAACGATTCGGTCAGCAATACGATGAATGCTGGCGAGCTCGTGGGTGACGATAACGATGCTCATTTGAAGTTGTTTTTTAAGGGTCAAAATTAACTCGTCCAGAGCTGCACTGGTGATTGGATCCAGGCCGGCAGAAGGTTCATCACAAAAAAGGAGTGCGGGATCCAGGGCAATAGCTCGTGCTAGTGCAGCACGTTTACGCATTCCCCCTGACAATTCTGAAGGAAGCTGATGAGCAGCGTGTGCCAGGCCGACCATCCCTAATTTTACGGCAGCCATTCGTCGAATCATCGGCCTGTCGAGATTGGTGTGTTGCTCCAGGGGAATAGCCATATTGTCCAGAATGCTCAATGAATTGAGCAACGCTCCGTTCTGAAATAGAACGCCTATTTTCTGAAGGGTTTTGTCGACACCTTCTTCATCAACAGCATTGAATTCTTTACCGAAAAGTTTGATTTCACCCTCGGCAGGTGTGACCAGACCAAGAATACTCTTTAGCAAAGTCGTTTTCCCACTCCCACTGCCCCCAAGAATTACCGTCACCTCGTGCTGGTAAAAATCAAGATCAATGTGGTCAAGAATGGTTCGATCCCCAAAACGGGTAACCAGGTTCTTGATTTGAATGATGGGTTCAGTATTCATATCAGAGCATATAGATCAGGCTGAAAAGGGCATCAAGGATAATGACAGCAAAAATAGAGCTTACTACTGCAGATGTGGTCACACGACCGACGCCTTCTGCCCCACCCTGGACTCGGAAACCAAAATAGGCACCGATGACCACGATGACACCAGCGAAAAACAGGCTTTTACTGAGCCCGACGAAAACATCTTCAAGTGTCAATATACTCAGGGTTTCGGTAAAGTAAGAAAGAGGAGTCAAATCCAGATATGTGATTCCGATGATAAAACCACCAAAGATTCCGAGAATCATGGAAAGGGTCACCAATAAAGGCATGCTAATGGAAAGCGCAATAAACTTTGGGACCACAACATAGCGAATGGGATTGATAGCCATCATACGCAATGCATCTATCTCCTCACTTACTTTCATCGATGAAATCTCTGCTGCGAAAGATGAGCCGCTCCGCCCGGCAATAATGATGGCTGTCATCATGGGTCCCATTTCGCGAACCATGGAGACAGCGATCAGATCAGCAACATAAATACTGGCGCCAAATTGTCTGAGCTGTGCAGCTGATTGAAGCGCCAGGATAAGTCCTAACACAAAAGACAGCAGCGCAATAATTCCCACAGCGTTGCTACCCACGAGGAGAATTTGGTGGAGAATTGCTCCTTTTCTCCTTCCTGCACTACTAAACATTCCCACGACTGACCAATAGCTTACTTCTGATACCAGGAGTACAAGCTCACCCAATGTATGACGGAGATTGTAAACTACAGCTCCTAGCCTTTCGAATAAACCAGCCTCTGAAGGCTCGGCCGGAAGCGTGTGATTGTGAGATGAAAATATCTCAATAGCTTGACTATGGGCATCGGAGACATTTATTAGTTTTGCGTCAGTAAATCTTAGTTCGATGATTTGATCGAGAAAACTCACACCAGCACTATCCATATCTGTGAGCCCAGAAAGATCTATTGTTTGAATACTTACGTTTTTTATCCGCTTGAGTTGTTTCTGAATCTTCGGAACCGTATCGTGGGTCAAAGCCCCATTCAGGGACAGGCAATCCGCTTCGACCAAAATATTTGAATTAACCTGATTCACTTCTTCACAGCCTCTGAGATAATTGACTATCTCAGGAAGTAGGTAAGCCTTAGAAACAGGGCATGGCGATACTCTATATAGGCCTTCCCGTTTAAGTCTTCCTTGTTGCGCAATCGAATACGATCATCAATGGATATATGTTTAAATAATTTGATGTTGAAAACATTTTCCCAGTCCAGGGTGGTAGACTCATCACTGTCGAAGGGAATTAGAAAATCAGCACTGGTATAATAAGTCAGATTCAAGGGCAGCTGAAAATTACCTACAATGGATATTTCAGTTCCTCGCTTGTTAATTGATTCTTGAGAATTCCAAATTTTGTAGATTACTCCATTGCTGTCGACCTCGGTGACATCGGAAGGCAGATAGACATTATTGTAGTAATCCTGACGAAGACCCAGGCCGACACGAATATTGAGGTTTGACCGCCCATTGTTCAAAGCGCGCAGATTAAGACCCATGCCTTCTTTGAGAGTAAGAGGCAAAAATCCAGGGTTTATCTGAACCGTTTTCACATTTACCCCGGTTCCCAAAATGGATCCATCAATATCCTTCTTGTGATAATTAATCGCGTCAGTATAATACTGATACTCATTCAAGAGATGGGATTCAATATCACCGCGACCATAAAGACCCAGGTTTTTCAGGAAATATACGACCAGCGTATTCCTGATATAGAATTTGTCATTGGAAATGCGGAAGCCGGAGCCCGTCTCAGAGTCCTGAGTCGTTCCTAACTCAATGAGGCTCCGCAAAGTGTAATTCGTTGGAAAGTTGTCATAGGTGATTTTATTCTCAAACTGACTGTTAAGGGTAATGGAGGTCTCGTCTTGATTCAGACCCTTCTCATTATCCCCAACATAGGTTGCATTGCCAAACACAGCATTAAGAAAGCGCCAATGACCGGTTCGTCCCTCCAGCTCATTCTCCTCGAGCAGACCTGCCCCGACGAGATTATTCGGCGTGCCATCTTCATTGGTACCCACGACAATAGTAATCTTCTGGTGCTGTCCCTCTCTCAGATAGACTGTTGAAAAATCCAGATAGGTATTGAATGGTTCACTGTTGAGCGTGATTTTGTATAAGCCCGGTTTTAAAACCCAAATTTTTTGGGCTTCGCCATATTCGCGATCCACAGGAATATGGGTACCATAACTTTCACCACTTTCAGAGGAGAACACCTCATACCTCACCTTGGCAACTTCACGACGCTCATCAATAATATCTACGACTAAGGTACTCCAATCCGGTTTAAGGATTGTTTTGTAGCGGGGAATAATTTCGATATTCTCTTTTGTGATTAATTGATTGGCACTGCCTGAGCCGTATTCGATTATATAATTCCCGGCCCGGAGCGGCATACCTTTATCTGGAATTCCAATACTCTCTTCGCCATACTCATTTACGATTTTATAAGGAAGCTCATTGTCTGTTTCCGAGATCGCAGGGAAGAAAAGAATTCCCAGCCCCTGGGTTCCTTCTTCCAGAGAATCCGTGAAGACAGAATCGATTTCTGTAATCACCAAATCTTTGGGCTTTTCTTCAGTTCCATTAAAATGCCGCATGACTTTGCTGAGAAAATTGTCAGTCTCTTCGAGAATAATTTCATTGATCACCTGGACAAATGTTTCCATCTGATCATCGGCCAGCACCACCTCCCGGTTGATGGAATGCTCAACTTCATACTCTTTAGCGCCCAAGCGCTGCAAGGCAAAATCCATATTCAATCTTGAGGCTGTTATATCATCTGATTCGTAGACCTCAATATTATTAATCTTTGCCTGAATTTCGAAGTCTGGACGAGAACTCAGAAACTCACGGGCCACCTGTCTGAAAATGCCATAGCGGCTGATCCGTTTTACCATGAGGCTGGGAATGATTTCCGTGAGATCTACAGCCCAGATATCATTATCAGAGTATGTGATCCTCGGTCCAAAGTGCCTGATTACGATTTCGCGCCGGTTATAGGTATTGGGAATGGCAACATCATTAACCTGAACAGTGAAATTAAGTGGATGGTCTTGAAAGAGCTCCATTTTCTCAGTATGCTGGAAATATTCAAGCACATAATAATTTTTGGATACAGGTGCCTGACTGACGCAGGAAATGAACAGGAATGTCAGGAAGGCTGGCTGGAAACGTTTCATGGCATCACCTTGTTTTTAACGTTTGGAACGCAGCAGCAGTGAAGGGTCATCATTGACCTTTCGGGAAAATTCACTCAGGTACTCTGCGGACAATTTCAATGACTCTATAGATTTTATTAAATCCTGTCGGGTTTTCAGGATGGTGAGATCAACATGGGTAAAGGTATCGTTTACTGTTTTCAGGGTCTTGTTAATGTCAGCTGAAAGTGCGGCGATATCAGCATCAGCTAATTTATCACTAAATATTGCTGCATTGTTGAGAACCGTATCCAGTTTACTCAAACTCTGGCGTGTAGCCACCATAAAGCTGGCCATGGCCAGGGAGGCAGAATCCATTTGGCTGAAGGTCCTGTTCAGCGGTGCCCGACTTTCCTCAATGAGGGAATTCGTGTTTGCCAGAACCAAGGAGAGGGTACTTCGATTTTCCTCAATGAGTTTATTAAACGAACTGATGGTTTGCTTCAATCCCTTGCGATTTTCTTCCAGCAGAGTATTCATGTTTCCAAGGCTGGCGTGGAGCACCTCTCGGTTCTCTGAAACCAATTCCTGAGTACTCGTCAAAATATTGCCCACCTTAATACGGTTATCCTCTGAAGTGACAGCGATAATGTTGTTCAGGAGTAATTCAAATTTTTCAGCAATCAACTCCGCCTTTCCTGTAATATCCTCCATGTAGGAGGTACCTGGTTGAATGTTGGCCCCGGGTGTCAAAAGTTTGGCTTCATTGGTCCCGCCGGTTAACTCCACTTGTTTGATACCCGTGATGCCAACACTAACAAGGGTTGCCAGAACATCCTCTTTGATCGGGGTTCCCTCTTTCAGACTGAGCTCCACTGTCACGTTATTGATATCCTCGTTATCAATACTGATATCTTCCACCTGGCCGATGTTAATCCCGTAATATTTCACTGAACTTCCTGATTGAAGACCAATAACCGAGATATTGCTGTATTGAATAAAGTAGTGGTCCCGTTTCTCCAAAAGGCTTTTTCCGGCAACGATGACCAGAGTAACCAAGAGTAAAATGGTGGAGATAAAAAGAAATATTCCTAAGCGAATTTTTTGTGCACTGGTAACCATTGCCGACCTTTCAGAGATAACCCACAATCTTTCGAGTTGAGGGACCGCATCGCAGTGATTGGTTCACTGACAGATGTTTTACTCAATTTTCTTCCTCACGATACCGTGGTGTGATCCAAAGAATATAAACTGAAAAAGGGGTGGTTCTGAGAGAGTTCTGAATCTTGTCTAAGTAATTCGTTAGAATTGGTTTTCTACAAAAACAAAAGCCTATTGCTGTATAAGACCAAATGTTTAAGGCGAAACGGAACTATTTTTATCATCTATCGTTAAGAAGCATACGTATATTGTTGCTGGATTTATCAGAAGGAGGAAGCCATGTACAACGAAAAAAATAATCCATATTTTTCAAGATCGATGGCCATCTTACTTTTTAGCCTATTATTCTTTAACTGCAATCAGGCGCAGGAACCTATGAAATACAATAAATTGACACCCGAAGAAGAACGCGTAATCCTTAACAAGGGTACTGAGAGACCCTTTAGCGGGAAATATGAACATCACGAAGAGGACGGAACCTACACTTGTAAACAGTGCGATGCCCCTCTCTATCGTTCAGGCGATAAATTTGACGCACAGTGCGGCTGGCCTAGTTTTGATGATGAAATCCCCGGAGCTATAAAACATGTTCAGGATGCCGATGGGCGAAGAACTGAAATTCTGTGTGCAAACTGTGGGGGTCACCTGGGTCACGTCTTTGTCGGAGAAAGATTCACTGCAAAGAACACCCGTCATTGTGTTAATTCAATCTCGTTAAATTTTACACCCGTGGAGGTGAATGTGGAAAAAGTTGTTTTTGCATCAGGTTGTTTTTGGGGCGTTGAATATCAACTCCAAAAAGTGGAGGGCGTTATTTCTACCACCGTTGGGTATACTGGGGGCTCTGTAAAAAATCCCACATATAAACAGGTCTGCACTGGTACGACGGGACATGCTGAGGCTGTGGAAGTGCTTTTCAATCCGGGTGAAGTCAGTTATGAAGCCCTGGCGCGCATCTTCTTCGAGACTCACGACCCAACCCAAATTGACGGTCAGGGACCGGATATTGGGACCCAATATCGTTCTGAAATCTTCTATACCTCAGAAGAGCAAAAAGCAACTTCAGAGAAGTTGATCGCCCTGCTAAAGCAAAAAGGGCTGGATGTGGTGACAGCTTTAACACCCGCAACCACCTTTTATGGCGGTGAAGAATATCACCAGGACTACTATTTAAAATCTGGCGGAACTCCCTATTGTCATGCTTATACCAAACGTTTTTAATTGAGCCAAAATCAGGATTTGTCTATTTCAACATCCCCATAGCGTTTTTGTAGTCTGATAAGCTCTAACCTGGTTTCCTGGACTACTTTTTTGTAAGCCGGATCCGAATAGACATTATTCATCTCTGAAGGATCTTTTTCAAGATCGAAAAGCTCCCAAACATCATCCTGATAAAAATGGATCAACTTGTAGCGTTCTGTGCGGACACCATAATGCCTTTTTACATTATGCCAACCGTGTGGATGTTCGTAATAATGATAGTAAATGGATTCCCGCCAATCTTCAGGAGTGTGCCCCTCAACAATGTTCCTCAGCGAGACTCCCTGCATTTCTGAAGGTGCCTTTATGCCAGCATAGTCCAGAAAAGTTGAAGCGAAGTCAAGATTCATGACCATTTCGCTGGCCACCTGTCCAGCCTGAATCCCAGCTGGATAGCGCATAAGCAATGGCATACTCAGTGATTCTTCATACATGAAGCGCTTGTCATACCAGCCGTGCTCACCAAGATAAAAGCCCTGGTCGGAAGTGTATACAACGATTGTATTTTCAGCCAGACCCTGCTCATCAAGATAATCCAGGACGCGCCCCACATTCTCATCCACAGATAGAATACAGCGGAGATAGTCTTTGAGATAATGCTGATACTTCCATTCCAGAAGTTCATCACCTGTCAATTTGAGCCGCTTGAATTCTTCATTTACCGCATCATAATGAGCATCCCATAGTAGCTTCTGCTCATCTGTCATGCGATCATAGGTGTTTTTCCAGGTTTCCGTGACATTCTTTGCGAAGGAAGCCTTCCCCCCCGACCCGGTCTCTTCCTCAATCGACTCAGCATGCAGTTTCAGATCAAAGGTCAGATACATATCATCAATGCGCATGTCGGCCTCACCAGCAGCCAGACGTCCTGCATATTCATCACGAAAATTGGCTGGAAGGGGAATTTCCTGATTCGAATACGCATCCAGGTGTTTCAAGTTTGGCATCCAATTACGATGAGGTGCCTTGTGATGGATGAGCATACAAAAGGGCTTCGATTTATCTAATATATTCAGCGCATCTATCGCCTTGTCAGTGATAATATCAGTGGCATAACCTATATAATTTTTCTGCTCACCATTCTCGGTAAAATCCGGATTATAGTATTGACCCTGACCTTTCAGAATATTCCAATAATCAAACCCTGTTGGTTCGGTCTTCAGGTGCCATTTACCAATAATCGATGTATGATAGCCTGCCTTTTGAAGCAATTTCGGGAATGTGAGCTGACTTCCATCAAACGTATCACTGTGATCCTTCATCCCATTCAGGTGAGAATATTTACCGGTCAGCAGCGTGGCTCGGCTGGGTCCACAAATAGAATTTGTGACAAAACTGTTTTGGAAGCGTACACCCTCCCTAGCGATTCGATCAATACTTGGTGTGTTGATCAGACTCTGATCATAACAGCTGATGGCACGCTCTGCATGATCGTCACTCATAATGAAAACGATGTTTGGCTGAGTTCTTTTGGCACAACCCGTCGTCAGGAGTCCTGGAAACGCCAGTGCGGCAGTGCCCAGACCAGCTGTTTTAAGAAAGTCTCTACGCGTTGTTTTCATGAGTACCTCTTTTGATATAATCATTCCGGCTCAGGAAGCCTGCAATTTCCCTGCAATAAAGGCGGTGGTCCAGGCGGCTTGAAAATTAAAACCCCCTGTAATACCATCTATGTCCATGATTTCGCCCGCAAAATAAAGATTCTTACAAACCTTGC
>FLOH01000181.1_pt1 | contig 174785 bp, 148 predicted proteins | sample 756751 | NCBI WGS metagenome assembly FLOH01 (sample SAMEA4026879, study PRJEB14308) | marine metagenome | biome: coastal water; material: water | depth 74 m | reverse complement strand
TACGCTTGCATAGTGGATAATCCAAACACGCTAAATGGATTTTCTTCGAGGAACAAAAAGAAAACTTTTAGCGGGTTGAAAAAATTGAGCAGTAGATTTATATATGATTCCGAAAAGGGCTTGAAAAATCTGTTAATAATTACTTTGTTTCGATTTATTAGATCCAAGGCCCCTTAGCCGATCAACACAGAATATTATTCAAGATTATACTTATGGTCTTCATATTCTTTTTTAGTATTGTAGTGAAATTCCATAAAATCTTCCAATGAATCAAAATATGACATTACTTCTTGTCTGTTAATGTTACTTTCCTTTTTTGACAAGTAACCATTATAAGATGAATACTTCCACTGCGAAAAATCAGACACAAGGCCATGATGAATAGGGTTTCTATGTATATATGCAACTAATTCTGTGAAATAATCCATATCTTCTACTTTGATGCGCTTAAATGCTTGCAAGAATAAACGACCCTGCCTTTTATATATATTATTGTATGATCTTGAATAGCTTATGAAAAAATTACTAAATGTTTTTGTAAGCCACTTTGTTTCATTCTCATTTTTATTATTGTAAGATTGCTTATCAAATTCTTTTATTTTCAATAGAAAATGAAAATGGTTGGGGATTAAACAGTATGCATAAATGTCTGCAATAGGTAGAATATACCTTTCTAGTTTTTTCAAGAAATAAAAATAATCATTTGATGATTTAAATAAAAGGACACCTCCAACTGATTTATTATAAACATGATATGTTTCTCCGTATTCAAAAGGAATCAGCTTGTTCATTATTTTAAGAGCTTATATTTAAGTTAGTTGTAAATTTACTGAAATTTGTTGTATCTCACCTAACCCGCTAAACGGATTTTCTTTGAGGAACAAAAAGAAAACTTTTAGCGGGTTGAATAAATTGAGCAGTATCTTGATATCTGATCCCGATAAAGGGTTGGAAAAATCTGGTGATATTCCTTTTTTCGATCCACTAAGTCCTAGGCGACTTAGTGGATCATCCAAACCCACTAAACGGATTTTCTTTGAGGAACGAAAAAGAAAACTTTTAGTGGGTTGAATAAATTGAGTAGTATCTTGATATCTGATCCCGATAAAGGGTTGGAAAAATCTGGTGATATTCCTTTTTTCGATCCACTAAGTCCTAGGCGACTTAGTGGATCATCCAAACAGGCTAAACGGATTTTCTTTGAGGAAGGAAAAGAAAACTTTTAGCGGGTTGAATAAATTGAGTAGTATCTTGATATCTTACCCCGCTAAAGGGTTTGGGAAATCTGGTAATGTCCTTTTTTCGATCCACTAAGTCCTAGGCGACTTAGTGGATCATCCAAACACGCTAAATGGATTTTCTTTGAGGAACAAAAAGAAAACTTTTAGCGGGTTGAATAAAGTGAGCAGTATCTTGATATTTGGTCCCGATAAAGGGTTTGGGAAATCTGGTAATATCCTTTTTTCGATCCACTAAGTCCTAGGCGACTTAGTGGATCTAAGGTAATCAATAAAAATAGATATTTATCCTGGGGTGTTCATTAATCAATATTTTCTCTATTTTTATTGTTCGCAATATAAACGATAAATAACATGAAGATATTAGTTACCGGAGGTACCGGGTTTATTGGTTCTCACACTGTTGTAGAATTACAAGCTAAAGGACACGAAGTAGTAATTGTTGATAACCTAAGCAACTCAAGTGCTGATATTGCAGATAAGATAGCAACAATATCAGGTATTAAACCCGAATTTGAAATTTTTGACCTAACAAATAAGGACCTTACTGCTGATTTTTTTAAACGCCATAATGATATTGCAGGTATAATTCATTTTGCTGCCTTTAAAGCAGTTGGTGAATCGGTTCAGAAGCCACTACTATATTATCGCAATAATCTGGAATCTCTTGTTAATATATTGCAAGGCATGAAAGACAATGATATCCAAAACATAGTATTTTCCTCATCATGCACCGTTTATGGTCAACCAGATGAATTACCTGTTTCGGAAAACGCACCAATAAAGTTGGCCGAATCTCCCTATGGTAACACCAAACAAATTTCGGAGGAAATAATTAAAGATACTGTAAAAGCTACTGATATACACGCAATTGCTTTAAGATATTTCAACCCCATTGGCGCCCATCATACTGCAATCATTGGTGAATTACCAATTGGTAAACCTAACAACCTCGTGCCTTTTATTACTCAAACAGCGATTGGCATAAGAGAATATTTAAGTGTTTTTGGCGACACTTATGATACTCCGGATGGTACTGCAATCAGAGACTATATCCATGTTGTTGATTTAGCAAAAGCACATGTTATTGCTGTTGACAGAATGATTAATAGCAAAATGAAAAATGATTTTGAAGTATTTAATTTGGGAACCGGAAATGGTTATTCAGTTCTGGATGTGATAAAGTCATTTGAAAAGGTAACAGGATTAAAACTTAATTATAAGATTGTTGATCGCCGTGAAGGTGATATTACACAGGTTTGGGCAAATCCCGATTATTCAAATAATGAACTTGGCTGGAAAGCTGAAAAGGGTATAGATGAAATGACACTAAGTGCCTGGGATTGGGAAAAGGCCTTAAATAGTAACAAATAAATTTGGTCCTAATTAAATTCAAAAGAAAAAATATTACAGATGAAGAAAATACTTATTACCGGAGCCGCAGGTTTTATTGGATCGCATGTTGCAAGATTGTTTGTTAACAAGTACCCTGATTATGAAATCTACAATTTAGACAAGCTAACTTACGCAGGAAATCTAGAAAATCTGAAAGACTTCGATAAAGCACCAAATTACAGGTTTATTCTTGGGGATATTGTTGATGGCGATTTTATATTGAAGCTATTCAAAGAGCACCAATTTGATGGAGTAATACACCTTGCTGCCGAGTCACATGTCGACAGGTCGATTGAAAACCCTATGGAATTTATAATGGCCAATATCGTTGGGACAGTAAATCTGTTAAACGCTGCAAAGCATATTTGGGAAGGTAACTTTGAAGGCAAACGATTCTATCATGTTTCAACTGATGAGGTTTATGGCTCATTGGGTGAAACCGGTTTCTTTTACGAAGATACTCCATACGATCCACATAGTCCTTATTCAGCTTCAAAGGCAAGCTCCGACCACCTTGTTAGAGCATATAATGATACTTATGGTTTACCAATAATTATTTCGAACTGCTCAAATAACTACGGGCCAAATCAATTTCCTGAGAAATTAGTTCCATTATTCATTAATAATATTCGAAATAACAAGCCACTTCCCGTTTACGGAAAAGGGGAAAATGTGCGTGATTGGCTTTATGTTATCGACCATGCAGCCGCCATTGATGTAATATATCACAACGGACCAACCGGAGAAACTTTCAATATTGGTGGTCATAACGAATGGACAAATATCGACCTGATAAAGGTTATTTGTAAGGTTATGGATGAGAAACTTGGTCGTGAAAAAGGCACATCTGAAAAACTAATTACTTATGTTACCGATAGAGCCGGCCACGACTTAAGATATGCCATCGACTCCACAAAACTTCAAAATGAGTTGGGGTGGAAACCATCATTGCAATTCGAAGAAGGTATAGATTTAACCATTCAATGGTATCTCAATAATCAGGAATGGCTGGAAAATGTTACTACCGGCAATTACCAGAAATATTATGATGAAATGTATGGGGATAGATAGTTTTGAGTCTTAACCCATTCACTCATTGCATCATTCACTCATTGCATCAGTCTCCTCCTTATAAATCTCCATTCCTTCAACCGCAAGTTTATTTATTGTAGGGTTAAGTATGAATGAGCTCACATGCCACTGAAACCCAAACTGTTTACTGATTTCCGTTTCGAGAGTTACAGCGGCAAGTGAATCAATTCCATAGGTCATAATGTTTTTATCCGGATCTATTTCTTCTTTTTGGAAATTCTGATTGCGCATAATCCATTGGATAACCCATTTTTTTATTGCTTCTTCTGTTGGAACAGTTAATTCTTCAAAATTAACATCTTTGCTATTGGCCTTCTCTTTTGTCCAACTAGCCACAACACTTAAATCACCATGCAAATATTCATATTTAGTTTGCCTGTGTTGAATTTTACCACTTGATGTCATTGGAATACTTCCAGCTCTTATCAACACAATTGAGTGAACTTCCAGTTCATGCTCTTCAGCTATCACTTCTCGAATTTTTTCGATAATCAGATTATGATCTGTATCACGCATGGCTGTTCTCTCAAGCTCCTGTACAACAACCAGTTTTTCACTTTCATCATCTGTTATTGGAAAAGCAGCACCGCCATTTTGCCTTAATTCGGGAATAGCATTCTGAATACTAAACTCAATATCATTTGGATAATAATTAACTCCTCGAATAATTATCAAATCTTTTATTCGACCTGTGATAAATAATTCCTTTTCATGGAAAAATCCCAAATCGCCGGTTCTTAAAAATGGGCCCTCATTTAAATCGGCTATCATTGCACCAAAGGTCCTTTTTGTTTCTTCGGGATTATTCCAATAACCGGCAGCTACAGTTGGCCCACTAATCCATATTTCACCAACTTCGTCATGACTGCATTTTTGCATTGTCTTTGGATTGACAATTTCTATTTTGGTATCCAACCATGTGTGCCCACAACCAACCAAACTTGTTAAATTTTTATTCGCTTCGCTGACGATTACAACCTTATTTTCAGATAATGAAGTAGTGTCAACTGACAAATATTTTGGTTTTTCATTACGGTAACCACCAGTTACAATTAGCGTTGTTTCAGCCATTCCATAACAAGAGTAAAATTGTTTTTCAGCAAACCCTGCTGCTTTAAATTTCGAAGAAAAATTTAAATACGTTGATTTCCTTATTGGTTCAGCACCACAAAAAGCAATCTTAATTGAAGATAAATCTAGCTCATTAACCTCCTCATTAGAGATCTTTGAAATGCAATATTCATAAGTAAAATTTGGTCCACCAATAGTGGTAGCCCTATACTTTTGAATTCCTTTTAGCCAATTTGTTGGATTTTTTAAAAATGCCATTGGAGGCATCAATACACTTGTACCACCAACATATGGTGGTTGCAATACTGTACCAATAAGTCCCATGTCATGAAATATTGGCAACCAATTTACTCCAACAAGCTCACTATCATGATCAAATGATTGTCTAATATATTCTGAGTTATACAACAAGTTTTGCTGTGTTATAACAACCCCTTTTGGGTTCCCAGTCGAACCTGATGTATATTGAATTATAGACGGATCACGTGGATGTAATTGCTCTTCATAAAATGTCTCATGATCAACTATGTTGATATCGTCAACTATTATCCATTTTAAATATGAGAATTCTTTATTATCCTTGAAGTTGCGCTGTATATCTGAATAAATCTGCCTTGTTGTTAAACAAATATTTGCTCCGGAATCCTTTAAGATTGTTAATATACGATCAATACCCTTGTTGCGTCTTGGAGGGTATGCCGGAACACCAATAAATCCTGTATAAAGGCAAGCAAATAAAGACTTTACATAAGACAAACCAGGTTGAAATATTAATAATACACTATCGCCCTTACTTCCTGATTTTTGCAAATTATTACCAATTGCCTTTGCAGATAAACCAAGTTGACCATAAGTTAACGATTCGCTTTCATTTACACCATCTTCAAGAAACCGGAATGCTATTTTATCAGCGATCGATTTCTCCCTGTTTTTAATTACTTGAGTATATGTTGTACAGTTTTCCACATCAGGATCGTTATACTCGCTAAGAAATGAAAATGCCATATTATTTTATTTGAACAACAAAAATAGTTTTTTGGTGCAATTTTCACTTCTAACAATTCAGTTTATCTTTGCGAAAAACAAAATAGTGAATAAACAATTAGACTATAATAGTACAGCGATCAACTACAATATTGTAGGTTCGGGAAGTACAGTTGTTCTTCTACATGGTTTTTTAGAAGAGTTATCAATTTGGAATGATCTTTCACAAAAACTCAGCTCAGCAAATCAAGTAATTGCAATTGATTTACCCGGATTTGGTAATAGTGGCTTAATCTCTGAAACACACAGCATGAATTTAATGGCTGATGCAGTTAACGAAATACTTAGGACTGAGTGCATTTTGAAATGTATAATTGTTGGGCACTCAATGGGAGGTTATGTTGCACTTGCTTTCGCAGAATTATTCCCAAAAAAGATCTCGGGCCTTGTGTTATTTCACTCACAAGCTGCAGGTGATGATTGTAAGGCAAAAAAGAATAGAGACAGAACAATTGAGATTGTGAAAAATAATCACTCAAAATTCATTATCAGTTTTATTCCTGAGCTTTTTTGTGAGATGAATGTGGGAAAATATAAATCAGAAATTGAACATCTTACGAAGGTTTCATTGCGAACAAAAGATGAAGGAATAATTGCTTCATTGAGAGGAATGCGTGATAGAAAAGACCAAATTGAGTTGTTGAAAGAGTTAAAAATTCCTGTTTTATTTATAGCAGGAAAGCAGGATTCAAAAATTCCATTGGAAAAAATTAACCTACAATTTACCTTCCCCAAAATTTCAGAAGCATTGATACTTGATAATGTAGGACATATGGGATTTATTGAAGCTAAAGACATTACTTTTGCAGCAATAGTAAGTTTTGTAAATAGGTATCAGAATTACGAATAATCAGCATCGAAATATTATGAAGAAAAAAAATAAGGATATTGCAAAAAAGAGCATAAGCGAAACCAAGATGGTTAATATCTTTAAGATAATATTGATAGTAATAACATTTACATTTTATTACAACGCTATTTTCAACCATTTTTCAATGGATGATTATCATGTGAATATTGATAATCCACAAATTGCAAAGGGCGTTGCTGGCATACCCGAAATTTTTTCAACCTTATATGCTGATGATAATGGTATGACTTACGGCTATCGACCAATGGTACGAACCAGTTTTGCCCTTGAATATCAATTTACATCTAACCTTGACATAAATCCATATATCAGCCATTTTATTAATATACTACTCTATTTGCTGGCAGTTATATTATTGTATAAAGTACTAAGACGACTTTTACGTGGTTACAACCCATGGTTTCCATTTCTCATCACGTTGTTATTTATGGCTCATCCAACACATACTGAGGTTGTTGCCAGTTTAAAAAACCGAGATGTACTCTTTAACTTTTTATTTTCATTTTTAGCAATATGGCAATTTGTTAGATGGGCTGACACCGATAAGGTTAAGCATTTGATTTTTGGTATGATCAGTTTTATTTTTGCATTGCTCTCAAAAGAATCTGCAATAGCACAGTTGGCAGTATTTCCACTAGTGTTATATTTTTTCACCAATATCAAATTAAAAAAACTTGGATCTTTTGCTCTTATTTCGATAGTAATAGTAGTTGGAGTATTTTTTGCCAGATGGTTAATTTTACCCGAAACAACAAGATTTATGAGTATGTGGGAGAACCCTCTTGTAACAACAGATAGCTTCCTACTTCACATAAGTACAGGCTCATACATTCTTGGATTCTACTTAAAACTATTATTCGTTCCCTACCCCCTTTTGTATTACTATGGATTTAACATGATACCTGTTGTTGGGTGGGATAATCCATGGGTACTAGTATCAATGCTATTACTTGTGGCAATGTTAGTGTTTGCCATTTTTAAGTTGAAAAACAAGGATATCCTATCATTTGCAATACTTTATTTCTTCATTAACATGTCGATGTATGCAAATATTGTAGCTCCTGTTCCAGGCATTGTAGGGGATAGATTTGTGTTTTTTGCTACAATATCGTTTGCGATATTTATCGTTTGGTTGTTATTTAAAATATTTGGAATCCCATTAATTAAATCAGACATAAAACAACGCAGAATAATTTGGGTGAGCATCTTAATAATATTAATTATTGCTCCCTATGGATATTACGTACGTGTACGAAATAAACAATGGAAAACCCAATATAGTCTGTATAGTGCCGATATGCCTAAGCTATGGAATTCGGTTAAAGCCAATAATCTTTATGCTCACGAATTAATGAAACGAGCTAATCATGAATTATCAAAACCAGTAAACCCATATAAGTTTATTGTCGGCATTATTGACAAAGCTGAAAAACATTATAAGCGGGCTCTGGAACTCGATTCTACACATTATTCGGCACGGAATAATTTAGGAATTATTTATTCTAAAATACATGGTAATCAGGCAAATCTGAGAGTACAAAGTCATATTAAATTCAACAAGCCCGAAGAAGCTGAATTAGAGAAGATCAACGCTCAAAAATATTTTGCTGCTGCCATTGGTTATTTCAATCAGGCACTGTTATATAACCCCGAATATGGGAGTGCTTATTTTAATCTTGCAAACACGTACGATCTTCAACAAAAATATGATTCATCAATAATATATTTCCAAAAAGCTGTGGATGTTGATGGAGGCGAATTAGTTAGCATGTCGCGGTTGGCAAACGCATACTATTTAAACCAACAACCTGTTGAAGCAATTCAACAAAATAAAAAAATAATTGAAACCTACCCACTTAGTGACATGCCATTTATTAATCTTGGCAATTACGCCATAAATGCAAATGATACAATTGCTGCTGTGGAATATTTTAGCAAGGCTTTTGAGCTTGGCAGTAAATCTGCAATAGGTAAACTTCTAAGTAGCTATTACGCATCCAAAGGTGACAAAAACAAATACGATTATTACATGAAGAAAACAGAAGATACGGAGAAAAAAGCTCAGAATAAAAAGCAATAATTCAATGGAAAACCATATCAAAGACATTAGCTGCTATTATCCTGACAAAGTGATTACTAACCATTCACTTCTGGATGAGTTTCCCAAGTTAAAGCTTAAGGAATTAACACGTCTGACCGGTGTATATCAACGTCATATTTGTGCCGAAAATGAAACTTCGGTTGATATGGCAATACGAGCTGCTGAAAAATTATTTAGTACTAGCAGTACAAAAAAAGAGGACATAGATTATATTATTTTTTGCTCAGCAGGTGGCGACTATATTACTCCGGCATCTGCTTGCATAATACATAACCAACTTGGGCTTCCTTCAGATTGTGGTGCCTTTGATTTCAATCAGGGATGTACTGGATATATTTATGGATTAAGCATGGCAGATAGCTTGATATCAGCTGGCAATGCTAAAAATATACTACTAATAACTTCCGAAGCTATTTCAAAAACCATTCATGCCAAAGATAGTAGCAATAGAGCAATTTTTGGAGATGCTGCAACAGCTTCCATAATAACAAAACGCAATTCAGATAGTATCTCCGGTGGTTTTACTTTCGGTACCGATGGTAGCAAATACGATAGAATAATTATTAAAAATGGTCGTGAGCGTTTTCCACTTCCTAAATATGAGGAGACTGATAGAATTGATAATTATGGTAATACCAGAAATGACGCAAATTTTTATATGGATGGCTCCGAAGTTTTTAATTTCTCAGTAACAAAAGCTCCTGAATTAGTTTCTAGGCTTCTTAGAAAAAGTAATTTAAGATTTGAGGATATCGATTATTTCATATTCCATCAGGCCAACCAAATTATACTTGAAACACTTGGTAAAAAGCTAAAAATACCCAATGAAAAACTTATAATTGAGATTGCCAATACCGGGAACACAGTTTCGTCAACAATACCAATTGCCTTACACAATTCTTTGGAAAAAGGCATTATAAAAAATGGCGACACCATACTACTAGCCGGATTTGGGGTTGGCTTTTCATGGGGAGGTACAATATTTACCCTCTAAATAATTACAAATTGATTTTGGCCTATTCATAAACTTCTCTAAATAACAGAGAAAAGTAATAAAATATATAGATTGCCTAGATGTTTTCGTCTGAGTTTTATTAATTTTATCATAAATTACTGAATTCTTTTTACAAGCATCAGTAACTTCATTTAAAAAGCTCATTTAATGTTAGAAAAAATTATTGACTATAGCCTTAAAAACAAACTAATTTCAATCCTATTTACTTTTACCATTGCTGCGTTTGGAATATATGCAATACTAAAAATTCCAATTGGAGCTGTACCCGACATAACTAATAATCAGGTTCAGGTTATTACTACTTCCGGAAACCTTTCAACTCAGGAGATTGAGCGGTTTATTACAACACCAATTGAACTTGAAATGGCTAACTTACCAAGTGTTGTTGAAATTAGGTCAATATCTAAATTTGGCTTATCGGTTGTTACAATTGTATTTGAAGAAAACATCGGCACATATTTGCCGCGTCAGCTTATTGCTGAAAAGATTAAAACAGCCTCAGCGAATATACCTGAGGGATTTGGCACTCCGGAGATGGGTCCAATTACAACTGGTTTAGGAGAAATATATCAATATATAATTGATGTTAAGCCTGGTTATGAAGATAAATATACACCCATGGAACTACGAACAATTCAGGACTGGATTGTAAAACGAAATCTCTCAGGAATAAAAGGTGTTGTTGAAGTAAACAGTTGGGGTGGCTACTTAAAACAATATGAAATAGCTATCGACCCTCAATTGATGCGAAGCTTAAATGTTACCATGATGGAAGTATTTGATGCCTTAGAGTCGAATAACAGTATATCTGGTGGTGCATATATTGAAAAATCCAATCAGAGTTATTTCATCCGTGGTGATGGACTTGTTAAATCGCTATCGGATATTGAGAACATTGTTGTTAAGAATGAAAGTGGAATACCTATATTAGTAAAAAATCTTGCAAAAGTACATTTTGGATATGCCAATAGATTTGGAGCAATAACTGCCAATGGAGAAGGTGAGAAAGTTCTTGGTCAAATAATGATGCTTAAAAATGCAAATTCCAAACAGGTAATTAAAGAAGTAAAGGAGCGCGTTGCAGAGGTTCAAAAAACACTTCCTGAGGGGATATTTATCAATCCCATTCTCGAACGTAGTGAACTTATTTCAAAGACTTCTTTTACAATTGTTGAAAACCTATTACTAGGATGCATAATTGTAATCATCGTGGTTTTTTTATTATTAGGTAACGTACGTTCAGCCTTGGTAATTGCCTCAATGATACCACTTTCGTTACTTTTTACTCTTTCGATGATGTACATTTTCGGAATTGATGCAAACCTTATGAGTTTAGGAGCACTCGATTTTGGTATTATAATAGATGGTGCGGTTATTATTGTAGAATTTATTGCCATCAGAATTACCTCTAAAAAATTAGAAATTAATAGTTTACCAGGAGCTAAGAAACAAACACTAATAGATAATATCACCTTTAACGGTGCATCAAAGATGATGAATTCAGCCGTTTTCGGACAAATTATCATTCTCATTGTTTTCATCCCAATACTATCATTGCAAGGTGTGGAAGGAAAAATGTTTCATCCAATGGCTCTTACGTTCAGCTTTGCAATAATTGGAGCAATGATTCTTGGACTAACTTGGCTTCCCGTTGCGGCATCATTATTCTTAAAGCCTGAAAAGGAAAATAAAAAAGGTATTTCGCATTGGATAATGCAACTCGCATATCGTTCATATACTCCGGTAATTAGATGGTCGTGTAATAACAAAAGTTGGGTGCTGGGAGCTGCTTTGTTTTCACTAATATTAACAGGTTATGTTTTCTCCAATATGGGAGGTGAGTTTGTCCCTACTCTGGATGAGGGTGATTTTGTTATTCAACCTGTACTAAAAACCGGGACATCACTTACTAAAACAATTGAAATGTCGACTAGAATGGAACAGATTCTAATTGATAATTTTCCAGAAGTTGATCAAATTGTAAGTCGAATTGGAGCTGCCGAAGTACCTACTGATCCTATGTCGATGGAAGAAATTGATGTTATTATCAAACTTAAACCACGAAGCGAATGGGTGAGTGCGGATAGTAAAGAGGAATTGGCCGATAAATTTAAGGAAGCACTCTCAATACTTCCAGGTGTTGAATACGAATTCACACAACCCATCGAAATGAGGTTTAATGAACTAATAACAGGTGTTAGGTCGGATATTGCAATTAAAATTTTTGGCGAAGATCTGGAATATTTATCTGCAAAGGCAATCGAAATTAAAAACCTAATATCAAATGTTCCGGGTGCTGCCGACATAGTTATTGAAAAAACAGAAGGCCTACCACAAATGAGTGTGGTATATAACCGAAATAAAATTGCCTACTATGGACTAGATATACAAACATTAAACAGGTACTTATCAATGGCTTTTGGTGGTGAAATTACAGGAAGTGTTTTTGAAAATGAGAAACGCTTTGATATGGTTGTCAGGTTACACGAACAAAACCGCCTGGATATTAACAATATACGGCAATTACAAATACCACTGTCAAATGGTGAACAAATACCTCTTAAAGAGGTTGCCGAAATAACACTAAATACAGGGCCGGCAAAAATTTCACGCGAAAACACACACCGCCGGGTTGTAGTTAGCGTTAATGTACGTAACCGAGATTTACAATCGGTTGTGGAAGATATAATAACTAAAGTTGATAAGGATGTACTACTCCAGCCCGGCAATTATATTGAATACGGCGGACAGTTTGAGAATCTTCAGAATGCTACCAATAGACTCATATTCGCAGTACCATTAGCCCTGCTTCTTATTTTCCTATTTCTGCATTTTGCCTTTAAATCCCTTAAAGATGCAATTATGATTTTTACCGCGGTTCCTCTTTCAACTGTTGGAGGCGTATTCTTTTTATGGTTTAGGGGGATGCCATTTAGTGTGTCGGCTGGAATTGGATTCATAGCTTTGTTCGGAATTGCAGTACTAAATGGAATTGTGTTAATTGAACATTTAAAAGAACTAAAAGAAAAAGGGATGACTAATATGAGGGAGTTAATTTTACAAGGGACAACCGATCGCCTACGTCCGGTGATTCTTACAGCTGCTGCTGCCGCCATGGGATTCCTTCCAATGGCAATATCAACAGGAGCAGGTGCTGAAGTACAACGCCCATTGGCTACTGTAGTTATTGGTGGCTTAGTTACATCTACGATGCTTACAATGATAGCTTTACCATTGTTATTTGAGCTATTCCATAATGTTGTTAGTATTCGTTTATGGCCTCCAAAACTAGTTAGGGCTAAAGGTGTTATGATTATGATATTTTTAATGTTGGCAACTACAATCTCCTATGGACAATCAAGGCAACTAACACTTGATGATGCTATTTCAATTGCCAACCAAAATAATAGCGAACTTGCTGCATATAATCTTAAAGTTGAAGAGGCAAAGGCACTTAAGCATACTTCCTTTTCAGTAGATAAAACATTAATATATTATGATTTCGATCAGAATAATATTGCAGATAATGGTTATCCACTTAATGTATTTGGGGTTGAGCAAGGGTTCCGTTTTCCAACGGTATACACATCGCAAAATAAGTTAAATAAACAGAGTATTACCATTTCAGAAAATGAACTATATCAAAAAAAGTTGAGCATTGAAAAAGAGGTCTCAAAATCGTACTATTTAATACAATATTTACTAAGCAAACAAACTGTTTATTTAAAAATTGACAGCTTAGTAATGAGGTTTTTAAGCAACTCCGAATTCCGATATAATCAGGGAGATATAAGCTACCTCGATTTGCTAAACGCCAAAGCAAAACATCAACAGGTTAAAATTAAAGTGAGTAATATAAGGTATAACATACAAATCGAGTATCAAAAGCTGAGTGCTACGATGCAATACGATAGTACATTTTCCATATCAAATGAAGAGCTTAAGCTAATACCCATCACCAAACGTAATATAGAATATAACTCGGGTTATAAATTAATGAAAATGCAAACCAACTACCAAACTAAGATGCTAAAACTTGAACAAAACAAGTTACTTCCCGACATATCTCTTGGTTACTATATAGGTTCAAATCAGCATACAAATTCCCAAAACTACCAAGGCATTATGGTTGGGCTGGGATTGCCAATATTTTTTGGTGAATAAAAGGCAAAAATTAAAGCCAACAAAATAGCTATTAATGTTAGGGAAAATCTTGAAACGTATTACCTGTCGAAAGCACAAGGTAAATTTGCTGAACTTAGTAGTGAGCTTACGAAATATAACGAATCCATAGCTTACTATAATATTTCAGGAACTGAACTCAGTAAAGAGATAATCAGATCGTCACAAAGAAGTTTTGAACTAGGCGAGATAGACTTTTTTGAGTACGTACTAAGTGTTGAAAATGCATTAAGCCTAACTTTAGATTACCTTGAAAATGTTTCGAACTACAATCAAATTGCTCTGGAAATAAATTACTTAACGAAATAAAAGTATTGCAATGAAAAATAATAATTATATAAACATTCTAATAATTTTCGTGATTTTTATCTCATTTAGTTGCACAAATAATCAACCAAATAAAGCAGAAAACGCTGTTGAAGATGATAGTCGCATTCAAATTTCAGTAGGGCAATTTGAATCTGACCAAATGAAACTTGGCGAATTATCAATACAACCATTTGAGGAGTTAGTTACTTGTAACGGAATTATTAATGCACCTATCGATGGAATTGCTCAAATCAGCGCCAGGATTCCGGGTATAGTTGAGTCAATAAATTACAATATCGGGCGGCACGTACAAGCTGGAGAAGCATTATGTACCATATCGAGTAGCACCCTAATAGCAATCCAACAGGATTTTCTGGAAACTTCGGCTAACCTTGAAAGACTAAAAGTTGATTTTGAACGTAGTAAAGCACTCTATAATGAAAACATTGGTGCTAAAAAGGATTATGTATCGAAGGAAAGCATGTACAAGGCTATGTTTGCTAAATATCAATCATTGAAGATGCAATTGAAACAACTTAATCTTAGCATAGAAAAAATCGAAGAAGGTGATCTCTATACAACATTTTCTATTTTGTCTCCAATTTCTGGATATATAACTAATAATAATATGGTGATTGGCAAATACATTGAACCTCAGTCACAATTAATAGAAATCATTGATACTGACAAGCTTCAATTGCAACTTTCCGTTTTTGAAGATGATATTAGTAATATATTACCCGGACAAAAAGTAAATTTCAAACTCCTTGGCGAGTCAGTTTATAATCATCATGCAATACTCCAATCCATTGGAAAGACCATCAATACTAATTCAAAAACAATAAATTGTACTGCTAAAATAATTAGAGAAGAGAACTATGACTTTACAAATGGATCATATGTTGAAGCGAATATCATTATTAAATCCAATGAATCCCCTGCCCTGCCAAATGGAGCAATTATTAAATCGGAAAACGATAATTATATACTTGTAGTAGATCAGATTAATGACAACACCTATTTCCTTCGAAAAAAGAAGGTGGAAATTGGAAATATTTCAGATAGATTTACTGAGATAAAAGGAGATACAAACTCATTATCTAATATTGTTATTCAAGGAATTTACAATTTACAAATAGACTAAACCATTATAAAATTAGAGTTTTGCAACACGCTCAATAATCTCACTAACTAAACAATTCATACTCTTCTTATAGTCAGGATTAAAATCCTGAGTAATCCTATTGGCAATAATGTCGCACACTGTTAATGCGTTGTGCCCCAGCATTGCTGATAGAACATAAAGAGCCGATGTTTCCATTTCAAAATTGGTAACTATTGCATTATTGAAAGTGAACGCACTTGCTCTGTCAACTATCGTTCGATCGTTAACCTTAAGTCGTAACTCACGCCCCTGAGGTGCATAAAATCCCGGAGCTGTCAGTGTAATACCTTGTCGCCAACCGTATCCAATTTTTTCAAGAAGGTAATCAGAAGCTTTTATTCCGTATGGTCTGGGAAGATTGCTATCCCAATTTAGATTCTTAATAAAACTGTCTGTCAACTCTTTGTCAATAACTTCTATTCCTCTTTTATAAAAATAGGCAAGCCCATCCAAGCCTAATCCATATTCAGAAACAAGTGGTGAATTAACAACGGGTATATCAGATTGAAGAGCGCCGGATGTGCCAATCCTTATCAGATTTAACACAGTCTTTTCTGACTTCTCCATCTTAAGTTTTAAATCAATATTGAATAATGCGTCCAACTCATTCACAACAATTTCAATATTATCAGGTCCCATACCTGTCGACATTACCGACAATCTTTTACCCTTATAAGTTCCGGTAACCGTGTGTATTTCACGATTATGCTTTTTTAACTCAATTGAATCAAAAAAACCTGCAATAAGTTCTACCCGACCCGGATCTCCAACAAGCATAATTGTTTCAGCCACATCGCCTGGGAATAAGTTTAAATGATATATGGAGCCATCATTGTTTAATACCAGCTCTGATTTATTGTTTGTAGTCATATATTATCGTAATAAAAGAATTCAGTAATTTTGCAAAGATAGCATTTAGCTATATAAGGTAAAACTATTTATACTTACCTTGCTATTCAAGAATTAATTTTAGATTAATACAACAATAATTTAAATTAAAATTATGTCACTACATTTACATTCTTTAAAATAAGATACTATCTATTATGAAAAACGAATCACATACACTTCTCGTCCCAATTGATTTTAATGAACAATCAATGTTCGCAATGGAGCGCTCATACGTAGTTGCACCTTTCTTAAAACTGAATATAATATTACTATATGTTTATGAAGAAACCGGAATAAGCGCTTCGCTGATTTCGCCTGAAGAAATAAGCAAAAAGATTCAGGAAAAACTTGATGTTCTGGCTACTGAAGCTCAGAAAAAATCTGGAATGAAAGTAACAACTGTTGTTAAAAAAGGAAAAGTATATTCACAGATTTTAGAAACCTCCAAAGAAGTTAATGCCAGTTTTATCCTCATGGGAACAAACAATTCATCCGAAAATATTCGTATGGATAAAAACAGCATTGGATCAAACACATTAAAGGTTATTTGACAATCGAAAATCCCTGTAATTACTATAAATGGTAAAAAAATATCCCGGTTTGTACATAATATCCTACTGCCTCTCGATCTCACAAAAGAAACAAGACAAAAAGTAACATATGCTATTGATATTGCAAAATCATTCGGAGCAAGAATTACAGTTGTTTCTGTACTATGGTCGAAGAAAGATAAGGACACCAAACATGAGCTAACACAACAATTGAAACAGGTTCAGTGGTTTATTGAAGATGCAAAAATTAAATGCACAAGCGAACTTATTGAAACCTCAGGGGGAGAACGAATGTTAGCCCCTCGAATTTTGAAATATGTTGAAGAAAAAGGTAACATTGACCTTATTATGGTAATGACCCAACAGGAGAATAAGTTAGTTGAATTCTTTTTAGGATCGGCAGCACAGTCGATAATTCGTATGTCGCAAGTTGCCGTAATGTCTATTATTCCTGATGAAGTTGGTAATGAACAGCTTATTTTTTAAGAAGAATGTCGGAGATAAAAGCTGAAATCATCAGCATTGGTGATGAACTATTAATTGGCCAGGTTGTGAACACCAATGCCTCATGGATGGCAGTAGAGCTTAACAAATCAGGTATCAAGGTTGGTAGAATTACCGCAATTAGCGATGATGGGCAGGAGATTGTAGATGCTATAGCACACGCTGAAAAAACCTATGACATTATACTATTAACAGGTGGTTTGGGACCAACCAAAGATGATATCACAAAGAATGTGCTTGCCGATTATTTCGGGTCAAAAATTATTTTTCACGAGCCCACATTCAAGCATATAAAATTCCTGTTTAGTAAACGAAACTATAAAGTTACAGAAGTAAATAAACATCAGGCTTTAATTCCTGACAAATGTATCCCACTTCACAACCAAAATGGAACTGCCCCAGGAATGTGGTTTGAAAAGGATGACAAAGTAATAGTTTCGATGCCGGGTGTTCCTTTTGAGATGAAAGGACTTCTGTTAGACGAAATTATTCCTAGACTTAAAGAGAGATTCAACCTCAGTCATATTTACCATCGAACAGCTATGACCACAGGAATTGGCGAGTCGTTGTTGGCTGAAAAAATTGCTGATTGGGAAAATTGCCTACCGGATTATATTAAACTGGCATATTTGCCTCAGCCGGGAATTGTAAGATTACGTCTATCTGCTTCAGGAAACAATATGGAAACTATTGAAGAAGAGGTTGATAACTATTGCAATAAGTTAATTGACATAATACCAGATATTATTTTTGGATGGGATGATATTTCCCTTGAAGAAGTTGTAGGAAATCTACTAAAGGAAAGAGGGCAAACTCTTTCAACGGCAGAAAGTTGTACTGGCGGCTATATTGCTCATTTGATAACTAGTATTGCTGGAAGTTCAGAATACTATGCCGGGTCGGTAGTTTCATATTCAAATGATGTAAAGGATAATGTACTTGGTGTTGATAAAAATGTAATCGATTTAAAGGGAGCAGTTAGCAAAGAAGTAGTTGAGCAAATGGCCTCGGGTGGAAAAAAACTTCTGAAGACTGATTATTGTTTGGCAACATCTGGCATTGCCGGACCCGATGGTGGAACCGATGAAAAACCTGTTGGCACAGTTTGGATAGCATTGGCAACTCCTGATGATGTGGTATCTAAACTATTTCATTTTGGGGAACACCGTGGTAGAAATATTAGAAGATCGGCACTTAGTGCTTTGGAGATGTTAAGAAGGTACTTAATAAACGAAAAGCCAAACTAAATCTATTTTCTTAACTTAACGTAAGCCAATAAAACAATTGTCATTATACAATAGCTCTTAGATCAATAAAAAATCCGTGCCACTTTTTATAATGGCACGGCTTTTTTATTGGTACAAGGTTTATTTTAAATTTCTGCGCTCTGCGTTTGAATCTGTCTTTCTACTTTTTTAAATAATCCCTGTAATACTTTACCAGGGCCAACTTCTGTAATATTATTGGCTCCATCGGCAATCATATTTTGCATAATCTTTGTCCACCTTACCGGTGATGTTAGCTGGGCAATCAGGTTTTTCTTAATGATCTCACCATCATTAACCGACTGTCCGGTAACATTTTGATAAATAGGGCAAATACCTTTGTTGAATTTTACTGAATTAATCGCTTCTGCTAATTCAATCCTTGCAGGCTCCATTAGTGGGGAGTGAAATGCACCCCCAACTTTTAGTGGAAGAGCTCTCTTCGCACCAGCTTCTTTACACTTTTCAATGGCTTTATTTATTCCTTCTACAGATCCTGAAATCACCAATTGGCCAGGGCTATTATAGTTAGCTGGTACAACAACATCGCTGATACTATTACAAATTTTTTCAACAACAGCATCATCTAATCCAAGAATGGCAGCCATTGTAGACTCTTCCATTTCACATGCTTTTTGCATTGCATCAGCACGTTTTGCTACCAAATTCAAACCATCTTCAAATGATAAAGTTCCATTTGCAACAAGTGCAGAAAATTCACCCAAGGAATGACCGGCCACCATATCGGGTTTAAAATCATCACCCAAAACTCTGGCAAGGATTACTGAATGAAGAAAAATAGCAGGTTGTGTTACATTTGTTTGTCTTAGGTCTTCTTCAGTACCATCAAACATCAAATCAGTTATATTAAACTTTAAGATGCTGTTTGCTTTGTTGAATAGTTCCTGGGCTTTAGTAGAATTATCGAATAGTTCCTTGCCCATTCCGACATATTGTGCTCCCTGTCCGGGAAAAACATATGCGTTCATATATTATATATTTGATTAATAACGTATTATTACTTTCTGTTGCCAAAAAATCGGAGCAAAAATAGGAATAAATTAATAAAGTCGAGATAAAGAGTTAATGCCCCCATAATTGTTACTTTCCTGGCAGCCTCTGTTCCAAGAGATATCTCTGATCCAATGCGTTTTAACTTTTGCACATCATATGCTGTTAATCCTGTAAATACAAGCACTCCAATAAAACTAATAACATATTGCATAGTTTCACTCTGCATAAACATATTTACCACAGAAGCAATTATTATTCCTACCAAACCCATCATCATGATACTGCCAAACTTAGTTAAATCTGTTTTGGTTGTATAACCAAGTATTCCCATAAATCCAAACATTGCAGCTGTGATAACGAAAGTACTAGCGATTGAAGGTAGAGTATAAACCATAAAGATGAAACTAAGGCTCATTCCCATCAAAGCTGAGTAAATAATAAAAATAAGCACGAGTGATGAAGCACTTAGTTTTTGAAATCCCATCGACATTAATAGTACCAAGCCTAAAGGAGCAAGCATCACGATCCATCCCATCATATTCATACTTCCGGTTTGTGAATCAAAAAGGATGTTCATTAATGAAGGATTTGATGCAAACATCCACGAAACCAAGGCCGTTATTGAGAGGGCTAAACCCATCCACATAAAAACTCCAGAAAGGAAAGTTTTAGCTACCGGTATGGTCTCAGTTCTACCGGCATAGTCTATTTGGTTATTTGTATAATTCATATTTTTTGTATTATTGTTAAACGCATATGTTGATTCAATATTTTACCCATAATAAAATTTAGTATTGGAATTTTTGTATTGATAATTCAAGAATTAATTTACCAGAAGAAATGATTATTAAGATAGGTTAGAAGAAATCAGACTTATAAATTCCGCTCTTGTTTCTGCTCTTTCAAAGGCCCCGGTAAAATCTGATGTTGTTGTTACCGAATGTTGCTTTTGAACTCCACGCATAGACATACATAAGTGCTTAGCCTCAATAACAACAGCAACTCCCAAAGGGTTAAGTGTATTTTGAATTGCATTTTTTATTTGTGTAGTAAGTCGTTCCTGTACCTGAAGTCGCCTTGAATATGCTTCCACAACACGAGCAATTTTGCTTAATCCTGTTATGTAACCATTTGGTATATAAGCAACATGTGCTTTCCCGATAAATGGTATCATATGATGTTCGCACATTGAGAAAATTTCAATATCTTTAACTATAACCATTTGCTTGTAATCTTCCTTGAATTTTGCTGATAATAGTATTTCTTCAGGATTATGATCGTAACCCTGTGTTAAAAATTGTACGGATTTAGCAACACGATACGGAGTCTCCAATAGTCCTTCTCTATTAACATTTTCTCCCAATAATCCTAATATTTCTTTATAGTGATATTGTAGTTTTTTTAGATTTTCAGGATCGTATTTTTCAATCTTTTCGTAACCCAGCAACTCGAGCGGTTTTTTTATTGTTTCCATATTTAATTACTATGTCAAAAAAAATGCCAACATTTATAATTTGTCATTATTAATAGGATATTATTATTCCCCCTTATACTCAACGTAATTATTTTCCGATTCAACAACCTTAACACAATGAAGTACAGCACCTAAATCCCTAACACTCCTATCCAACTCGTTCCATATACCAACTGCCAAATTTTCCGTTGATGCGAGTTTATCCTTCATAAAATCAACTTCAAGATTTATATTTTTATGATCAAGCTTCACAATAACACGTGATTTAATTAACGTGCCAAGTGTTTTTAAGTTTACCAAAAATCCAGTTTCCTTGTTAATGTCACCTCTAACGGTAACAAATAACTCATAGTTATGACCATGCCAATTTGGGTTAGAACATTTCCCAAATACTTCTAAATTTTTTTCATCTGTATAATCAGGCCTAAATAATCTATGAGCTGCATTAAATCTCTCTCTACGGGTAATGTATATCATCGAATTGGATTAAGGTTCAAAAATAATATTTTTTTGGAATTCCTACTTCAAGGCATCATCTACACAAGATACGAGTCAAATTTCAGGATTTATTTTTCCTGTGTCCTTTATCTGGATAAAATTAGGATACTAATCTTACAAAACATCTTTATATCGCTTTTAATAATGAACTATGATACCCAATATGATTTTTTATTTTTGCCTTATAATTTGCATATATGACATTTATTGTCTATAATTGCAAATATAAATTTCATTGACATGATAAATTGGAATGATAAAGTCAAACGTCTTTTAAAGTCCGAGCTTATTAAACGAGGAGTCTCAAACACTGATCTAGCTATACTTTTAAAGGAAATTGATGTACATGAGACTAAAGCTAGTATTGATAGTAAAATTAGTCGTGGCAGTTTTAGTGCTTGTTTTTTTCTACAAACCCTATCGGTTATAGGTTGTTCAAAAGTAGAAATTGAAGAATATGAAAAATCACTACTTGTTGCTGCTGAACCTATTGTTGAATATAATAAACCCTTAAATCATGAAAAATAAAGAGATAAAATTTATTGATTTATTTGCTGGTCTGGGAGGAATTCGACTTGGTTTTGAAAATATATTCAATAATCTTGGATATAAGACTAAATGTGTGATGACATCTGAAATCAAACTATATGCGGTAAAAACACTCCAGCAAAATTTCAATCACGATTTTTTAGCAGGTAATATATTTGATATAAGAAATGAATTTATTCCAGATTTTGATTTTCTCCTGGGTGGTTTTCCTTGCCAACCTTTTAGTTCTGGAGGAAAAAGACAAGGGTTTTTAGACACACGAGGAACTTTATTTTTTGAAATCGAACGAATTTTAAGAGATAAAAAACCATATGGTTTTATTCTTGAAAATGTTGAAGGCTTAGTCAAACATGATTTGGAAGATTCAAAAGATAAAATAGGAAGAACTCTTACAACAATATTGCATACTCTCAAAAATGATTTAGGATATAATGTTTCATGGAAAGTATTTGATTCTTTAGAATTTGGTTTACCCCAATCAAGAAAACGTATTTTTATTGTAGGCACTAAAAATGGAAAAGTTGATTTAACTGGTAATAAACCGAAATTTAATAAGCTGGAGAGCATTTTAGAAAGAGGACTTGATCCTATAAAATCAAAATTTGTTGACAAATTACTATCACATTTTGAGATTGAAGATTTATATGGGAAATCAATTAAAGATAAAAGAGGTGGCAAGAATAATATCCATAGTTGGGATATCGGAATAAAAGGCAAAGTTTCAGATGAACAAAGTATTTTGTTAAATAAATTATTTAAAGAACGAAGGAAGAAACAATGGGCAGAAGAAATTGGTATAGATTGGATGGATGGCATGGCCTTAACTTTAGAACAGATAAATACATTCACAGTAAAACCAAAACCTGAACTCAGAAAAATGCTAGATGATTTGGTTAAAAAAGGATATTTGAAATTTGAGCATCCTAAAAAGCTTATCAAAGAAAATACCAAGAATGGCGTTAGGTCTTATCGTGAATATGACGAAACAAAACCAAAAGGTTATAACATTGTCACCGGTAAACTTAGTTTTGAAATCAATAAAATTTTAGATCCTAACAACATTGCTCCTACTTTAGTTGCAACAGATGTTTCAAGACTTGCTGTTCCTGATGGCAAGGGACTTAGAAGATTAACCATTAGAGAAGGATTAAGGCTTTTCGGGTATCCTGAATGGTATAAAGTACCGACAAAAGAATATGACGCATTTGATTTATTGGGGAATACTGTTGCGATTCCTGTAGTTGAATTTGTAGCGTCAAGGATAGCAGAAGTTATAGAAACCCAAGAATATCACTTGACCAATAAAGAAACACCTGTATGTGTTTCATAGTTTTTTAAAACATTTCTTAACCAATGTCCGTTATCATGCCTCGTTTGTGGATATTGATATCTAGTTTCATTTAAAGCTGATAGAAATTCTTCCTTCGTTGCAAAAGGAGTAAATTTTGCTCTACTTGAATACCAAATACTAGGTCTAATATTGTATATCACCCCCTTTTTTTCTTGTACTTTTAAAGGGTAAGTACCACTTGGACATGCAAGCTCCCAAATCTTTTTTAGCCATACGTTTTTAATGCTAATTACGCCTTCCTTCATTTGATATGCTATGATTAAATAATCAGAATCAATTCTGTAAGCACTATCTAAAAGGGAATTGCAATAAGAATCAAAATTTGCTAAATCGAATCCTGGACCTCTATCAAAATCGAATGATTTAACTTCTAAAAGTCCCTTTTTATGATCGTATTTATTCAAAAGAAAATCGGGAAAGGTTTGAGAGTTAGTGTTTTCTTCAAAATCAATATCTGATTGTTGAAACCATGCCTTTAGCCACTCTTGTAAAAGATTGCCGACAGAATCTTTTGTTTTAATGTATATGCTCAAATCTTTTACTGTAAACTTTATACTCCCTGTTTCACCAATAATTTTGTATTCTTCTACAAGCTTTTTATATAATTGTTCCGCTGATAATTCCATATAACTAAATTGAAGTTCTAATTAGCTCAAAGATATAAAAAAATATCTCGGCAAATTCTTTTCTATATACTGATTAGCAAAGAAATATATTCGGTATTCATTGCTTCATAAATAAATTAAGATGCGTTTGCCGTATGATTCAACTGCAAGGCTGACATAGTCATTTATACTATATTTGCTTTTCAAACATTGTAAACAGATTGAAAAAATGAGATATTTCCCAATTGATAATAAAATGTTTATTGAAAATCGAAAACGTTTTGTTGAATTATTACCTAAAAAATCGGTTGCAGTTTTTTATTCCAATGATCAACAACCCAGAAATGGTGATCAATATTTTAATTTCCGACAACAATCCGACTTTTTCTACTTAACTGGCATTGATCAGGAAAAAAGCATTCTTATTATTGCTCCCAATATGAAAACCAATAAGTTAAGAGAAACACTTTTCATTATAAAGACAAATGAAAAAATTGCAATTTGGGAAGGACATAAATACACAATTGCGGAAGCCAGAGAAACGTCAGGTATCGAAAATATTTATTGGATAGATGATTTCACCCTAATACTTCGTGAAATAATGTCGATAACCAATGATGTATTTTTAAACCGAAACGAATATTCAAAATTCTTTCCTGAGGTTGAAGATAGAAATCAGCGTTTGGGAAATGAGCTAAAAAAAGAATTTCCATTACATCGTTATCATCGATCGGCACCGCTATTAACTAAATTGAGGTTAATTAAATCAAATTATGAGATTGACCTTATTCGGCAATCCTGTAATATCACAAATAAGGCTTTCAAAAGAGTACTGGCAACTACAAAACCCGGATGTTATGAGTTTGATATTGAAGCAGAAATAAGTCATGAGTTTATAATAAATCGAGCCAATGGACATGGTTATTCCCCAATAATTGCCTCCGGGAAAAACTCCTGCGTATTGCATTATGTTGAAAATGACATGGAATGTAAAGATGGTGATTTGCTCCTTTTCGATTTTGGTGCTGAATATGCCAATTACTCGACTGATATGAGTCGTACAATACCTGTAAACGGCAAATTTACCACACGACAAAAAGATTGTTACAATGCAGTATTAAAGGTTTTAAGGAAAGCCATATTACTTTATATCCCAGGCAATACCATTAATATCATTAATAAAAAGGTAAATTTGATGATGGAAAAGGAGATGATTAAGCTCGGTCTATTTTCATTGGAAGATGTTAAAAAACAAGACCCTGATTCTCCTATTTACAAGAAATACTTCATGCATGGTACCGCCCACTTTTTAGGATTGGATGTTCATGATGTTGGTGACAAGGAAGAATCTTTTAAACCCGGAATGATATTAACCTGTGAGCCCGGCATATATATCCCGGAAGAAAATATTGGTATCAGGCTTGAAAATGATATTCTTATAACCGATGGTGAACCAATCAACCTTATGTCAGATATACCCATCGAAATTGAAGAAATTGAATTATTAATGTCCGTAAAATAAACAAGGCAACACAATTATAAAATCGAACCCATAAACCAAATACAGTGAAAAAAATCAAAATCATTACTTTAATAATCAGTATTCTATTGTCAATAAATACAATTGCACAATCCGACTCTGTGGTACAGAAAATTATTGAAATTGGCACAACCGATAACCAAACAATGGATCATTTGGATATCCTCTGCAACCGCTTCGGGGGCAGACCAATTGGATCGGATGCATATGAAAATGCAGCAATCTGGGCAGCGAGTAAATTCCAGGAATGGGGAATGGAAGTTGAAATGGATGAGGTGGGTGAATTACCAGTAGGCTTTAATCGTGGACCTTGGTTTGGAAGAATGTTATCCGATGAGGGAATGCATCTACATTTTGCAACACCATCATACACATCAGGAACGAAGGGAGTTCAGCGCGGACATGTGCTTATCGAACCAAAAACACAGGCTCAATTCGACCGAATGAAAGGAAGGCTCCTTGGTTCGTGGGTACTCATTTCTGGAGTTAATGAAGGCTGGCCCATTGATTATTCTGAAAAGGCTGACAGTATACGTAACTCTATTAAAGTAAAAAATGCGGAAACTGAAAAGGAAAACAATGAAATAAAAAGAGAAAATTGGAAAAATCGAGGCACAGATAATCCTCAAAAAGAGTTATTGAAATTAATTGAAGAACCTGCCCTATTCTACAAAGAAATGAAAGATGCAGGAATTCTTGGTATTATCCAATCCAGCAAAACTCCAATTAGAGTTATGTACGACCGGAAGAATTTAATGAACATGACCTTCGAAACCTTGCCAACTGTCCCAGATATTAAGCTGGATGAACATCAATATGAAATCATAAAACAGATGGCCGAAGAACGCCGCTATTTTGAACTTGAGTTCGATATTCGTAATCATTTCAAAATGGGGCCGGTTAAGTATCACAATGTTATTGGTATCATTCCCGGCACCGAATTCCCCGATGAATATGTTATTATGAGTGGACACCTTGATGCTTACGATGTTGCCACAGGAGGTGTTGATGACGGTTCGGGAGTTACACCTACCATGGAAGCTGCTCGGTTAATTATGGAAGCAGGTGGAAAACCAAAGCGAACTATTTTGGCAATTCTTTGGGCTGGCGAAGAATTTGGGCTTCTGGGCTCACAAAGCTGGGTCGACAGACATATGGACGAACTTCATAAGGTTTCAAATATGGTAAACCGCGACGGTGGACCAACAGTTCCAACAGGAGTTAGTGTAAGTGATGCTATGCGTGATGATTTTGAGTTGATATGCAAACCAATTAATGATATAAATCCTGATTTTCCGTTTGAAATCACCTCTCGAGAACCAAGTGAAAAACCAATAAAAGCATGGGGTACCGACAGCGGACCCTTTGCGGTTGAAGGAGTTCCCACAATTGGGCCTAAAAATGGTGATCCAAAAGGCTATGATTTCAATTATCGGGAAATATGGCACACCGAGCGGGATCTCTATAATAAAAGTATTAAAGTATACCAAGAGCATGCAGCTCTTGTTACAGCTATAATTGTTTACGGAATAGCAAATTTAGATCATCTACTTGTTCGTACTGGTTATTATATTGATCCTGTGGCAGAAACAGGAAAAAAGAAAAACAGGACGAAGAAATAATCCAACGGCTTATTTTGATAGCTAATTGGTATTACTTACTAGAACTACTATATTCTGCAGTCCATAAAAAGAAAGAACCGGCTCCACTTACTTCACTATTTTTAAAATAAATAACATTGCTTGACTTATCTAACACCGTCATCGAATATGAGCATGAACCACCAAGCTCACCTATCTCTCCTCTTACGCGAATTTTGCCATGATAATTATTTGATGGTTGCACAAACGAATGTGATAACTGAGCTACTTCTGTTAATATAACTTCATTGCCATCAACCCCTAAATACGCAATTGTATCCATATTAACTACACCTGTTGGGATAACGCTGTAAGTTACTGTGTAGTTTTCCAGCGGAACCGGATCGGGATCATCCGATTTATTGCATGACAGTACTATTAAACTTATAACTGCCATGAAAACAATTGTGGTTTTTTTCATAATAATATTAATTGATGAAATGCAAAACTAAAAGAAATTAACTATTGCTATCTTTTTCTCTATAAATTAACAATGTCTTAACAACCCCTATTCACTGTCAGCCCATATCTTAATTGCTAAAAGATTGTAATTATGTGGAACCGTGGCAGAAAAAGAAGATAAAACAATAATCAAGTTTGTATGGTTAATTATTTCCAATGGTATTTGATATTCTAAGCAAAACGAAGAATCATTTTAACCTCCATAAAACCTTTGCTTCTCCGCACCTCTGCGGTAAAAAACTAAACCTACTTCTTCACCGTACGTTCTATTTCCCGTAAATTTTCCATCTTCTTCTTCGATAAAAAACTGTGAATATCACCCATATGTTCCTTCACTTGCTTATTACCAAACTCATAAACTTTGCTAACCAAACCATCTAAAAAATCACGATCATGCGACACGAGAATAAGTGTTCCATCATAATCCTTCAAGGCACTTTTTAATATGTCCTTAGTCCTCAAATCCAAATGATTAGTAGGCTCATCAAGTATTAATAAATTAACCGGTTCCAAAAGTAATTTAATCATAGCAAGGCGAGTACGTTCGCCACCCGACAAGACTTTTACCTTTTTATTCCAGCTATCGCCACCAAACATAAAAGCCCCGAGGATATCTTTAATTTTTGTGCGAATATCCCCTTTAGCAACATCATCAATAGTATCAAAAACGGTAATCCCTTCATCAAGCAACGAAGCTTCATTTTGGGCAAAATATCCAATCAGCGTATTATGACCAATTTCCAATTTACCATCACAATCCGTTTCATTCATTAAACATTTCACCATGGTGGATTTACCTTCCCCATTTTTGCCAACAAAAGCAACCCGTTCACCCCTTTGTAAATTAAAGCTAACATCCGAAAACACGGTGTTATCACCATAGGACTTAGCTACACCTTCCAACACAACAGGGTGGGCTCCGGATCGTGGCGAAGGAGGAAATTTTAATCGCAACGCTGACTTATCCTCCTCATCAATCTCTACAATGCTCAACTTCTCCAACATTTTAACCCGCGATTGTACCTGATTTGTTTTCGAATAAGTCCCTCTAAATCTGTCAATAAAATCCTGGTTATCCGCAATAAATTTTTTCTGTTCCTCAAACTGTTTTTGCTGCTGCTCACGGCGCTCTTTTCTAAGTTGCAGATAGCTCGAATACGTAACCTTGTAATCGTATATGCGCCCCATTGTTATCTCAATGGTTCGGGTGGTAATATTATCCACAAAAGCCCTGTCGTGCGAAATTACGATTACCGCCCTAGCACTTGTTACAAGAAAATCCTCAAACCACTGAATCGACTCAATATCCATATGATTTGTAGGCTCATCAAGTAACAACAAATCAGGCTTTTGAAGCAATATCTTAGCCAACTCTATGCGCATGCGCCATCCACCACTAAACTCGCTGGTGGGTCTATCAAAATCTTTCCGCAAAAATCCAAGCCCCAACAGTATCTTTTCTATTTCGGCATCGTAATTAATCTCCCCCACCGAATAGAACGACTCACTAAGAGTCGACACACGCTCGATAAGCTCAAAATATTCAGGCGATTCATAATCGGTACGCGACGAAAGCTGTACATTCAATTCTTCAATTTCGTGTTCCGTATTTAAAGCTTGCTCAAAAGCCTGAGCTGCCTCTTCAAATAGGGTGCGACTATCAACAGCAAGCAGATGTTGTGGCAAATAGGCAATCACAGCATCATTTGGCGATGTAACCTTCCCTCGTGTGGCAGTTTTTATACCCGCAATAATTTTAAGCAAAGTCGATTTTCCCGCCCCATTTTTTCCCATCAAGGCAATCCTATCCTTCTCATTTATGGCAAAACCAATATCCTTAAAAAGCGTAGTTCCACCAAATTCAACCGCAAGTCCGTCAACTGAAATCATTTATATCTTTTAAAATTGGGCGCAAAGATAATTACTTTGAGAGATATAATAGATTTGGTTCTAGTTTAGAATAAATAGCTTTTTTTTGCGGCTTAACGGGCTTTCCGTTTGTAGTTGCTTCATGGCCACTGTATTTTTGTAGGCAGTACGTGGGCTTCCTCCGTCAGCCTTCGCCTGCCAACAAAAAATATCAGCACCCATTTCACCAAGCTACCACTTCAATCCCTGCCGATCAGCAGCCCTGTTCTTATATTTGCAATACCTATACTATCACTGATTTGATACAGTTTGTCCCAATCTCAAAACAAATTATTTTGTAAATTAGCAGTGCTAAACATAAAATGAAATGGCCAATATTAATAGATTCAAAAAGTTATTAAAAGATAATTCTGAATCATTACGTGAAACTGCATCAAAAGCAAATCTTAAGGCCATGCATAAATACAAACAAGTGTCTAGTTTATTGTCGGGGACAACAATGCCTTTTCTTTCGAACCCTGATTTATTAAATTGGTCAGAAAGTATTACCAAAGGAACAGCCTCTGCTTATGATAAAGCTCTTGATATGGAATACCTAAGATCACATATTGGGGGTGGAAATCATAGAATGTTTGATGGAGGTCATGACTTATTTAGTGCTTGGGATAGAATAAAGAATACAAAACAAGATGATTCCAATACTGACGAGATAGTGAATTATGTGTCATCTATTTGGAAAGATCTAACTACCAAACAAGGTCTTCCATTCTTCACTTGGGAAAAAGGCAATTATGATAAGTATGCAGATTGGTGTTCTGAAAAAATACCTTTTGTTGATAAAACATACTTCTATGATTTACTTAGTTTTGATGCATTTGAAATTATTGGAACCTCTATAGGTGCTGCTTCAGTTTTTTTTGGCCTAAAAAATAACGACCAAAAGAAAATAGCAGAAGTTATTGGTAGTATGGGCGTTACATCTATTGCATCAGCTAATCCAATAATGGCAGTCGCTTTGATATTTATTACTGCTTATGTAGTATTTATTAAGAAAAACGAAATCAAATCAGGTCATGTTGCCAAAGGTGCCATTATTTCTTCTGTAAGTGTTGCAATATTTTCAATTCTTGGATTACCTCTACTTGTCGAATTAGGTATTGCAATAATAGTAACAACATTGGTTAGAAAAAAAGTTCTGGAAAATGAAGAGTTAATGAATATGGTGGCTACTCAAATCCAGGAAATCAAACAATCTTCTTTAAATCAATACAATACAGTAACAAGTAGCTTAACTAACTCATTCACGGAAATAACCCATTCAAAATATATGGATCAACTTAGTAAAATTAATTATCAATCATTTAAAAAAATAACTACTGGAAGATATCTCTCACCTGCCACCGATTCCATCACACAAATTGATGGGATTTGTATAGAAGAATAACAAAAATGATTTAACGACTATCAATAAACAATATTGATGCGGTCATTTTAGTACAAATACAAAAGGACCAAGAATACCAATTGCAAGTATTAAGTAAATCCTACCTTTGCACCATGTCAAGCATCATAAAAAACCAACAGGAAATTCTCGATAAATTGAATATTAAAAACCTAAATCCCATGCAGGAAGAGGCTCTTTTAACTATTCAATCTAACCCATCGACCGTATTACTATCTCCAACAGGAACAGGAAAAACACTTGCTTTCCTATTACCAATTATTAGCGAACTGGATCCTGAAAAATCTGAAATACAAGTTCTGATTATTGTTCCATCACGGGAACTGGCTATTCAAATCGAACAAGTTATCCGACAAATGGGAACAGGTTATAAGGCTATAGCCGTATATGGTGGCCGATCAGGCTCTCAGGATATGATCGACATAAAACATCCGCCAGCTATACTTATTGGAACTCCCGGACGTATTGCCGACCATTTACGAAGAGAGAGGTTTGTAACTGATTCAATCACCACACTTGTTCTGGATGAGTTCGATAAATCACTTGAAATTGGATTCGAATCGGAAATGATCGAAATAGCCGATGCCTTACCAAAGGTTCAAAAGAAGATACTTACCTCAGCAACCCAGAGAGTTGAAATTCCTGCATTCGTTGGAATGAGAAATCCAGCCTACCTTGATTACTCACACGAACAAATCTCCAATCTAAAAATCAAGACAGTCCTTTCACCATCAAAAGACAAACTTGACGCTCTCTTAACTTTACTAAATCACATTGGAAACCAGCCTGGAATTATCTTCTGTAACTTTAAAGACACAATTCAATATGTGAGTGATTATCTCACAGAAAAAAAAGTTAATCATGGCTGCTTCTACGGGGGAATGGAGCAGAAAGATAGAGAACGAGCTCTAATTAAATTCAGAAATGGTACTCACCAAATTATCATTGCCACCGACCTGGCAGCCAGAGGTATTGATGTGCCGGAAATAAAATTTATAATCCATTATCAATTTCCACTTAAAAAATATGAGTTCACACATAGAAACGGAAGAACAGCACGTATGCATAAGGAGGGGACAGCATATGTTATTCAGTGGGTAAAGGAAGATCTTCCTGACTTTATTAACGTTCCCGCAAAGGATAGCTTTCGAGATATTGAATTACAGAAGTCGAACGATCAGGAAAGAACGCGATGGAGCACTTTATTTATTTCAGGTGGTAGAAAAGATAAAATTTCAAAAGGCGATATTGCAGGGTTATGCATAAAACAAGGCGGGCTTACCAACGATCAGATCGGAATTATCGAATTAAAACAAGATTGCGCATTTGTAGGAGTTCACGAATCGGTAGTTGAAAACCTAATCTCATCGATAAATAATACTAAACTTAAAAAGAAAAAAATAAGGGTAACTGTTATTTAGTTATAAGTTATGTGTTAAATAGTTATACGTTGATTCGGCTTAGAACAATACTCACCTAAAATAACAGATCGCTCTACAAACCATTATTCCGATGGATTATTTAACCATATAAGGACATATAAAGTGTTGGTCTTCCAAAGCAACACACAAAGCGTATAACATATAACTAATAACAAGTAACGGATAACCTCACACCTCTCCAAATTAATAAAAAACAGGATATCCAAACAAATGATGTATCTTTGCCGCACATTATAGTTATTACATGACATTCAAATCTTTAGGGGTTATCGACCCCATCCTGAAAGCCATAGAGGCTGAAGGCTATTCACACCCAACTCCCATCCAGGAACAATCAATTCCAATACTACTACAAGGAAAGGACTTATTAGGTTGTGCCCAAACAGGTACAGGAAAAACGGCAGCATTTGCCATTCCCATACTTCAACATATCTACAATAATCCGCAACAAATCAAAGGACGGCGAAAGATAAGAGCCTTAATTGTTACACCAACACGTGAACTTGCGATCCAAATTGCTGATAGTTTTACAACCTATGGTAAGTATACCGGAATCCGAAATACTGTAATTTTTGGTGGAGTTAAGCAATTGGCTCAAACACAAAGCCTGCGTCAGGGCGTAGAAATACTAATTGCAACTCCTGGTCGTTTGCTCGATCTAATAGAACAAGGATTTATTACTTTAAGTGATATTGAATTCTCAGTGCTTGATGAAGCAGATCGTATGCTAGATATGGGCTTCATCCACGATATTCGAAAAATCATTGCAAAATTACCTGTAAAAAGACAATCATTGTTTTTTTCGGCAACCATGCCACCTGATATAGTAAGGCTATCACAAAAAATACTTGGAAACCCTGAGAAAGTAACAGTAAAGCCAGAGCAAACAACGGCTGAAAAGGTTGAGCAGTTTCTATACTATGTTAGTAAAAAAGATAAACCAAAACTACTTCTGCATATTCTAAAAACAGATGAAGTTGGGTCGGTGCTAATTTTTTCAAGAACCAAACATGGAGCCAATAAAATCGTAAAAATTCTTGACAAAGCATCAATAGTTTCCGAAGCTATTCACAGCAATAAATCGCAAGGAGCAAGGCAACGAGCTCTCAGCAATTTCAAAAGCGGCCACACAAAGGTTCTTATTGCAACTGATATTGCAGCTCGTGGAATTGATATAGATGATCTTTCGCATGTAATAAATTTTGATCTTCCAAATATTCCTGAAACCTATGTTCATCGAATTGGCCGAACCGGTAGAGCAGGAGCAAGTGGTATCGCACTTTCATTTTGCGATGCTGAGGAAAGAGCATATTTGAAAGATATTCAAAAGCTTATTGATCAAACCATAACCATAGCTGAGGAAAACCCTTTTGAGGATGATGGTACTCAGGTTGAAGTTAAAAAGTCTGTAAAACCAAATGCCTCAAAGAAGCAATTTCAAAGAAGGCGTTCTCCCAATTCTTCAAATGCCGGAGGAAGTGAAAACCAACAAAAAAGCCGGAGAACCTTTTCTCGAAGACCTCGTTAATACCAAATATCATAAACAATACTATAACTTTTTGGTGAATGTATTCACCAATAGTTATGCTAGTACTTCTCAGGATTAAGCAGCATCAACAAACGGAACGGCTGCAATTGCTCCTTTAAATAATTCGGGGCTATAATTAATAACTGCCCCAACCAATAGTCCGCCTGCACTACCACCCATTGCAAACATACTATTAGGTGAAGTGTATTTTTCGGCAACCAAATATTTACCACAATCAATAAAGTCAAAATAAGTGTTCTTCTTGTTTAGCATTTTACCATCTTCGTACCAATGGCGTCCCAATTCCTCGCCTCCGCGAACATGAGCTATCGCAAAAGCAAATCCTCTATCTAGTAAACTTAAACGCAACGACCTGAATGTTGACTCAATGTTGATTCCATACGAGCCGTAGGCATATAGCAATAAGGGGGCTTTCCCGTCAATCTTATATCCTTTTTTGTACACTATCGAAATGGGTATTTTACACCATCGCGGGCTACTGCGTACTTTCTTTCGGTTATATAATCATCTGGGTTATATCCTCCAACTACCTCTTGTCTTTTTAACATTTTTTGCTCACGATCAATCATATCATAATCATAAACAGTGCGAGGCGTTTTTAATGATGTGTAATTATACCTAAATTTTTGAGAACTAAAATCAGGATTTGCCGACGAAGTTACATAGTAATCGTCTTCCTCGAAATCCAGGAAATAATCACTAACTAAACTAGTATTAAATATCCTGAATTTCGAAAGTCCGTTTTTACGTTCTGTAACAACAAAAAAAACGGAAAATACTTTTAAGTCTTCAAGCATTACGTCATCTCTTCCCTCAATAACTTCAGTCCAGTTATTTATATCCGTCTCATTCTCTCCAACTTCCATCAAACGAAAGTTTGAAGCCTCAAAATTTGTAAGTATTAAAAACCTGCCGTTTTGATGCCTAATACTATATTCAACCTTTGGCAATCTCTGTTGAAAAATATTAAACTTACCATCGGGATTATTTGCATCCAGAATTCGGTACTCACTCTAAAGAATACTTTCGGAACTTATTACCAGATACTTGTCAGATTTTGTTTTATATACATAAACTGAAAATGTTGGATCAGCTTCTTCATAAATAAGCACATCAGTTTCAACAGCAGTTCCCACTTCATGTTTATAAATTCTATATGATCTCAAGGTCTTATCCTTAACCTGATAGTAAACCGTACGATTATCATTGGCCCAAACAATATTACCGGTGGTATTTGATATTACCTCATCAAATAACTTATTTGTTACAGTATTCCTAAAATAGATATCAAATTTTCGTCTGCTAACAGTATCAATACTATAAGCCAATAATAATTATCGATGCGGGCATCACCATGCATTACCAGTTCTTTAGCTATTTGTTTAGCCTTAGGTTGTTTCAAATTAGTGTTGTTGGTTGGTTTGCACGATATTAAAATAGAAAAAGCAAGTAGGACTAACGTGGAAAGATACAACTTGGTCATTTCTTTAAAACTAGAAGGTTGTTAAAAGTAAAGGCTTAAACCAAAGCTAGGCATAAAAGGTAATTGATAAACTGTTTTATTGGTCACAATATCGATATAAAAAATATTTTTACGATCATAAACATTTGTAACACTTAAGTCGAGTACCATTTTAGTATTTTCACTAAAAAAGATATTTCGTTTAATATCAAGATCCAAACGATGATAGATAGGTAATCTTCCCTCAAATAGATCTCCATAGATTATTCCTAACTGCCCATTTTCATTAACATAATCAGTATTAACACCTCCTGGGAATGATAAGTATTCATAAAATCCCTGAATCTGAGTAAATGGGAAACCAGTTCCCAAATTCCAACGGGCACCAAACTCCCATTCTCCTTTTTTCCCTGTTACGTACGAAAAAACCACATTTACATTATGTCGGCGATCAAAATGAGGAGTATATTTAATCATATCACCGTTAACAGCTTCATATTCACGATTAACAAATCCCAATGAATAAACTAACCATAAATACACTTTTTTGTAATCATACTTCAGCACAACATCAACACCATATGCATCCCCTTTTTCAAGAATAAAATCTTTTGTTTCTACATCAGTTGCTCCCGGAGGTGCACTTTCTTCAGAATATATTTTGAAACGATTGATATTTGTTAGTTGTGGAAAATGTTTATAATATCCCTCAACATTCATAGTTATCGAATTGGATACATCAAATTCGGAACCAAGTACCACGTGATTAGATTTTTGGATTTTACTATTAACTTCCTTTGCGTTAAATGTAGCGGGCAGGTTTTCAGGTCCTGATAAAAATCCATAAAACAAGTTAACAACATCTCTATCTGATGAAGCTGCAATAAGGTTTTGAGTATACATACCACCAGCAAATTTCAAACGAAATCTATCGGAAGCATTGTATTTAATTGCAAATCTAGGCTCAGGTGAAACTTCAGACAATGAAGCATAAACTTGAATTCTCAATCCGGGTTCAACGATAAACTTTCCAAATACAGCCTTATATTTTGCATATAATCCAAGCTGAGTAGTATTTTCAATTTGTTCGATTTCAGTATTTAAAAAGTTGGTGAATTTATATTCGGTTCGATAACCTTCAAGTTCGAATCCAAATTTCAATTCATCTTTCCCAAGAAAATAAGTAAAATTAAATCCGGCATTAAAGCCGCCGATAAAGCTACTTCTCTTATTCAAAGTGCTTGAGCTGATATTTGAATTATACTGAGAATATGCAATTAACCCATCAATTAATACCGGAGATTTTCCCGGAATTATTACGAAATTTGCTCCTCCTCCAGCTGATTTCCAACCAAAATCAGAAATGGCTTTATAATCCTTAACATTATCGTTATAATTAAATCCAAAAAAGCTCACTTTACTTCCATTTGCAGCGTTTAACGAAACCTTTCCATAAAAATCAGAGAAATTAAACGGTAGTCCATTTTCATCAATATAATTGTAAAATATTTTTGAGCTTTCGGCTAAATATGAATTTTTAAACGACAACACAAATGAAGCACTTCCTTTATCGGGTGCCTTTTGTTTAACAATTGGGCCTTCTAATACTGCTCTTGCTCCAAAGGTTGAAGCTCCAACAACTCCTGAAAATCTTTTTTTATTTCCATCTTTTGTTGTTATATCCATAACCGATGAAAGCCGGCCCCCATATTCCGCATTAAAAGCACCGGTATAAACATCGGCACTCCGAATAATATCTGTTTCAAAAACCGAAAAAAGGCCAATTGAGTGAAAAGGATTATAAATTGTCATTCCATCGAGCATAACCTTATTTTGAATAGGCGATCCTCCCCGTATATAAAACTGACCACCCTGATCACCTGTAAACACAACACCTGGAACAACCTGCAAATACTGAGCAAAGTCGGCCTGGCCTCCAACAGATGGTATTTGCTTAATTTGTTTTGGTGTTATCCTCACAACTGAGGTTTTTGTTTCAGTTCTGGCGGCAGCTCTTTCGGCACTTATGGTGATTGTTTCAAGTTTAAATGACGACTTTTTAAGGAAGAAATTTTGACTGATAATATCACCGGGTTTAATTTTAACATTTTCAACAACCGTATCAAAACCGAGGTATGTAATATTTAATGTATAGTTGCCGGGATCAATTTTCGATATAATAAAGTACCCATTTACATCCGAAGAGCCTCCAAAATTAGTCCCCTCCAGTATTGCGTTACAATACATTGCAGGTTCTCCTGTTTCTTCTTCATAAATAAAACCCCTGATAACCCCCTGTTGAGCAACTACATAACCCTGTCCAAACAACATTATAATCAAGGTAACAATAACGAATAAGTATCTGTTTTTCATAAAAGTGATTTCTATTGTTTTGAAACGTGCAAAGTAATTAAAAAGTGTATTAGGATGGAGGTATTTTTGATATAATTTGAGATTTACTATTTTGCCAATTATTCAGCATATGAGTTATAAAGGTTGTGGCACAAAAAAACCCTGCATCCCTTTTAATTGGATGCAGGGCTTGATATTATATATGATTGGTCGGGCGAACTATGCCCTACAACGTTAGTAACGCACTATTGAGTAACTCGAAACGGCTGCTTCTACAACAAGATAAATTTTACATTCGGCCTGATCAAAGTTTTCGGTGATATAATGACCGTGATCAACTTTTTTAAATCCGGAAATATTTTTTCCTGATAATACTGACGAAATATCTAACTCGCAATAGGCATTCTCGGGTACTTTAATTTTGATTGATGAAGCACCAGATTCGATGCTAACCTTTGTTTCATGATACTTATCACCGAGCTTAACCCTTATTGCTGCTGCGCCACCTTCAATATCGAGGTTGCTGATTTTAAGTCCGGATAGATCCAGATCAACATCAGCGGCACCTACTTCGTAATGCATATCCCAAACAGGGAAAGCATTCAATGCCATCTCAATTTTGTTTTTCGAATGGGTTTTCAGTACAACATCATCTTCAATATAGATGTCAATATCAACCGATTTGTCCATTTTCGTTACAGCATATTTGTAATCCAATACCGAGCCCTTTTTCTCGAAGTCGAGCAAATTATATGATTCATCCATTAGGATAAATTTACTTGCAGCTACTTCCATGTCCAACGTTGCTGTTTCAATACTGTCATCCATTGGTATTGTAAATTCCTGATCTATTACCTGGTAGTCATTACTATTATCATAAGTAATACTATAATCTCTATCATGCCAGTAAACTGTTCTATTCATCATGTATGTGACAGAACCTGCCAGTATTACAAGAACAAGTATTACTTTTATTATGTCTTTTACCGGCAATACAGATACTCCCCAGAGGATAAGAATTACCGGCCATAGACGCCATAGGTTGTACCAGTCGAAATCGATTACGTTTAGGTTTTCAAGTGTAAATAGGATTCCGATAAGGATCAAAATCATTCCCCAAAATATGTTTCTAAATTTCATTGGTCTGTTTTTTAGTTGGTTTAAAAATATCTGGTTTTATCAAAAGCACGCCAACAACTACCAGTAGCAGTGGCCAAAGATCGGTAATATTATACCAGGGCAATAATCTATCACCCAAAAAAAGTAGTCCGGCAAATATTAGAATAATTCCGGCAATTAGTCCGGTGTTGGAAGTTTTCGCATTTCTAGCCCTGATAATTTCATCGGCTATTGGCGTTTCGCTTTTTATGGTTCCATCATCATCAGTCTTTTCTTTAGTGCTGTATTTACTATTAAAGCTATCAATGAGTTTATTTTGTTCAGGGACAACTATCCACATAACGATGTATATTAATACTCCACCTCCACCAAAAAGTGCAAGCAGCACAAATATAACTCTCGCTAGTACCACATCGATGTTGAAATAATCTGCTAATCCGCCGGCTACCCCACCAATTACCGTGTCGGATGCTGATCGGTATAGTCTTTTTTGAGTTTCCATATCTATTAATTTTTGTTTATTGGTTTTAATTTTCAGCAAATATATTGTGTATGCTGAGGCAGTGAAATAACAATTCGGTGAGTGGGGGTGTTTATTCGGTAATTGGGGATGGAGTGGAATTGGAAAGTAGATAGGATGCAAAAAAACATTAATGAATCCACCGTCAAAGAAGGTAGATTTCAAATGTATATTAAATTATGTGTAGTAGAATACTTATGGTTGAGAATTGAATTATTGCATTTTGAGAAATAATACTACTCAAAGCTTTATAACCTCCGGAAGGCCGGGCTGATAAATTACTTCATCAAAATAAAATTATATGTTATTGTACCACGTTGTAATTCGGCAGCATTATTATCCTTGGCAAAGGTTGAATTATAGGCGGCATCAACTGCTATCTTACGGAGATTTTGATCAAGTACATTTGTTCCTTTAGCGCTCACCTGAGCTTTTTTCACAATTCCATCCTGATCAACCCAAATACTTACAATAACAGTTCCTTGTTCTTTAAATTTTGCAGTTGGTTGTTCTAAATGTAACGATCCTCTGCCTCCAAGATAGAATGAGATTCCATCCCCGGAGCCGCCTTTACCATCATATTTATCACTGTCTTTATAACCATGGGGTTTTCCCTGGTCGCCGGCACCCTCGGTAATTCCCTGGTTTGTACCTTGTGAATCGGATGTGCTTCCTGTATAAAGGGCTCTGGTATTTACAACCGGTTTTGGTTCTTCCACAACAACTTCTTCAACCGCTTCAGCCTGAACAAAAACAGAATCAACTATTTCTTCAATGGGTTTTTCTTCAACAACTTCCTCCTTTATGGGTTCTTGTTCTTCCTTGGGTTTCTCTTCTATTTCTTTCTCGGGCTCCTTTTCAATAACCTCTTCTTCTATTACCGGAGCTTCTTCAATATCCTGAGTTATAATTTCTTCTTCAACAACCTCAGGTTCAGGCTCGGGCTCAGGTTCGGGAGTTGGCTGAACAATCCTCTCCTGAACAGGAACTGGCTCAGCCTTTGGAGGTGGAACATCGCTTTGTATATTACCAAAACCCTGATCATCATAACCAAGATTAACCTCAACGCCCTCTTCACCAGGTAATGGTAATGGGGTTCGTAAAGCAACAAGCAATAAAAACACAAGCAGTATCAAATGCACTAATACTGTCCCTATTAAACCTCTTCGTCTGTCTTTATCCAATTTCATTTTCCCTGATACCTATATACTTTCTTATCTATCGAAAACTATCGTTTTGGCTTGGTTGCCAAAATTACTTTATGTTCGGTGTTGTGTTTATTGTTTATTTCATTTACTGCATCAATAACAACAACAATATCTTGTACCGGTGCAGTTTTGTCGGAGCGTAATACTACTGAGGCTGATTGCTCGTTTCGAATAAGTCCGTAAAGAATATTTTCCAGATTTGCAGGCTCAACTTTACGATCCTCCACATAGATACTCCTTGCTTTATTTATATAAACAGTTACGGTTTGCTTCGACATCGTTTTGCTGTTGCTATTGGGCAATAGTAATTTAATAGCGTTGGGAGCAACTAATGTTGAAGTCAACATAAAAAATATCAACAACAGAAATACCATATCCGACATGGATGACATGCTGAAATTAGTATCACGTTTATTTCGCATTTGTATTGCCATACTGTTTTCTTCTTTAATTTAAAATGAATTTACAATACTAATTGGGTTTATGATAGCACCAAGCCACTATTTAGCTGGTTCATGAAGCATATCCATAAACTCAGTAGCATTAATTTCAAGTTTATAAACTACCGACTGAATTCGGGAAACAATTATATTATAAAAAATATAAGCTGTAATACCAACAACAAGTCCACCAACGGTAGTTATCATTGCCTGATATATACCCCTTGATAATAATTCAATATTAATATTATTGCCCGCCATCGACATATCATAGAATGCTCTAATCATTCCAATAACTGTTCCTAAAAACCCAAGCATTGGAGCAGCACCAGCAATAGTTGCGAGTCCGGCTACATTTTTCTCAAGCCTCGACACTTCAAGTTTACCTGTATTCTCAATTGCGGCATTAATATCACCAAGTGGTCTGCCAATCCTTGACAACCCCTTGCTTATCATCCTCCCGATTGGTGAGTTATTTGTAAGACATAGCGCTTGTGCTGACTCTAGTTTTCCATCCTGAATATAGGTTCTGATATTATTCATAAATCCTTTATCCTCTTTCTTAGCTCTGCCGATTATAAAAAATCTTTCAATAAAAATATAAACCGCAATAACGGAAAGCACTCCAATGATACCCATTATCCAGCCACCTTTCATTACAAGGTCGATAATTGGTAGTGTTATTTCATCATCCGGATTTGTACCGGTTAACAAATTTGCAGCTTCCTGAATCTGTAATATTATTCCTGTTGTCATTGGCAAATGATTTCTATAGTTTATAACTTTGGTAAATTTACTTTGATATTGATGAGTAGCTAATTTGTGTATTATTTCTTTTAAACATATTTGTGTTAATACTAACTAAATTTCGCCCCATTTATTATAGATTAACATAGAAGAAAATTAAAACCAAGATTTATAAATATCCTTTTAATGGGGATATTGGGTATAATGGATATAAAGGTATAGGGGGTATAAAATGGACTACTTCATACCCCATACCATTATACCCTATACCCATATAACCCCGTCCTAACAACCCAAAACACTCAACTCAATACCCAAAACCAAATAATTTCCATATAAAGTGTAATTTCACAACAGCTAATTCGTCTTAGTAGATACAATGACAATAAAAGAGTTTAAAATAAACTTATTACCGCTGAAGAACAGAATGTTCAGACTATCGTTGAGCTTGTTGAACAACCGTGATGATGCTGAAGATGCTGTTCAGGAGGTTTTTGTCAAGATTTGGAATACACAGGAAAAAATGGCTAATCTCAAAAATATTAAAGCATTTATGATGACAGTGACTCGAAATCATTGTTTGGATAAACTCAAGAGCAAACGAAACCGTTTTCTAACTCTAAATGAAGATATAACAAAACAATCTAATTCATCACCATACAAATCACTTGAGCAAGCCGATTTGGTAAAAAAAGTTAAAGAAGTTATGCAACTACTTCCTGAGCAACAAAGAACAATTGTTCATCTAAGGGATGTTGAAGGATATAATTTTGAAGAAATTTTGCAGATAACAGGATGGGATATGAATTATCTTAGGGTGAACCTATCGAGAGGAAGAAAAAGAATTAAAGAAACTATTTTAAAACTACAGCATTATGAACAATCAAGATATTAATGCATTGATAGATAGGTATTATGAAGGGAATCTATCGCTTGAAGAAGAAGAATCACTTTTTGTTTTTTTGAAAAACAATAATGATCCAAAGTATGCTGAAGTCAAAATTCAAATTAATGCTTTGAACATCCTTTTTAATGATGAGAAAATGTTGGATGAGTCGTTCGATGAAAAATTATTGGAGAAACTCTCCGCATCGGAACCAACAAAAATCGCTCGTTTCAATATCAATAGAATACTTTCGGGAATTGCTGCAGCTTCACTTATCCTGATTACCATTTGGGTAGGCTCAAATATATTAGGCTCTACAGAAGTTTACGGAACAGTTAATGATCCTCAAATTGCCTTTGCAGAAACAAAGAAGGCACTACAAAAAGTATCTGGTAATGTACAAAAAGGCGTAATACCTGCAGCTACATCAATGAAAAAAATTGAGACTGGCTTAGAGAATACAAAAAAAGTTACTAAAGCAACGGATGCAATTAAACAAGTACAAAAAATCAACAAATTAAATGAAACTGGTGAGTTACTTAAATCGATGACAAAAGTTACAGTAAAATCAGGAAAATCATAATAACGAAACATAAATCGCAACTAAAATAATAATATCATGAAAACACAATTAATCAAAGTATTAGCAATTATCTTTACAATGCTTCCTGCTACAATGATGGCACAAGATGATTTTAACAAACTCTATGAAAAATATGCAGGCAAAGAAGGAGTTACCAGCATAAATATTTCGCCTGAAATGTTTAGACTCCTAAGCTCAATTGATATGAGTGATAGTGCCGAAGAAGTCAAAGATGCCCAAAATGTAATGGAGCAATTGGCAGGATTGAAAATGCTGGTCTACGAAAACCCGGAAGGCAAAAGCGTAGCAAACTTCTATAACGATATTAAGAAATTTTTGCCTCTGGGTGATTACACCGAATTAATGACAATTAATGACAGCGATAGTGATATTAAATTCCTTATAAAAAAAGAAGGCAAAAATCGGATTTCTGAATTACTGATGATTGTAAAAAGCGAGGGTGAAGTTCTGGTGATGAGCATGATTGGTGATTTAGACATGAATTCGATTTCCAAAATTGGCAGCTCACTCGACATGAAAGGAATGGAAAATCTTGAAAAAATACATGATTAATAAACAAGGCAATAACTGAAAAGAAGCCACAGATTCACAGATTAATTTGTGTATCTGTGCTTATTTGAAAACTCACGCCAATTAAAATCGCACAAATTAAAATATAATAAAATGAGAAAATTAATTTTTATAATAATCCTGATAACTATTGTTCCTACTTATCTTTTTTCGCAAAATAAGGAAATGAAAAAACTATTTATGGAATACGAAAACGTAAGTGGTTTTGACCTAAGTATTGGCACATCCGATGCTGATTTCGATTTTGATTTTGACAGTGGTTTTTTCGAGCTACTTAATAACATCAAAGATATTTATATACTTAATTATAAGGGAAATATCAACAACGCAAAGTATATGAAATTCAAAAATAAATTCGACAAAATCATGAGCAAAAGCAATTATAGTCCCATAATTGACATAAGTAGTGATGGTGTTTTTAAAATCCTAATTCAAAAAGATTCGAACGATAAAGCCTCCAGCATTGTTATGATAAATGAGAATGATGAAAGTGCTATGTATTTGGTAGCTGTTAATTAGATAATTAGTCATTGGACATTGGATAATTGGTCAAACAACATCCATCCTTCCAATCTTCCTTTCCTCCATTAATAGTTGATAATTCCGAACTACTAATTATCTCAACCTATAATTATATAGCGTGCTACCAGCAGCCGACACGAGATTTATTTTATTATTGCCTTCGAGATTGCCAACGGTAAAAGGAGTTTCTCCAACAAGCCCCTTGCTGATAATTATATTACCCTTGCTATCAAATAGGTAAATCGTTTTTTCCATATCGGCCACAACACCTAGTACATGATGCTTATTCCCCAAAGTAAAAAATGATGGCTTGATCGATATTATCGAACCAAAATCATAACTAAACAATACTTTTTTAAACCTATCGAACACTGTCAATTTACTATCATCTATATAAATAAAATCAATCGATCCATCACCATTGAAGTCCTCGTAAAGGAAAAAATGCTCGGGACTGAATTTGCCAAAGTCGGTATAGTTTAGTTTGCCGGAAGAAGAAACATATACAAGCTTTCCTTGCTGATCGGTTGTAATTAATATGCCTTTGCTGTTTGTGCGATTTACATAATAATCGGAGTTTTTTGCTTTTTTAAGATTGCCTGATATTTTAATTCTCCTATTCCCTTTTCTATTAACTATCTTTATCTCATTTTCAATATCTGTAATAATTATATAATCCTTTTTATTGGCCAATAGTCGTGTTACCGGATCAATTACAATATTTGAAGTTCTTGGTTTCGACCAACCTCTTATCTCATCTCCCTCAATAGAATAATTGTAGACTCTTTTATCTGCCTGAGCAATCAATAATCGATAATCCTTATTCCCCAGATAATCAAAAACAACTATCCCATTGGTTGCTTTTGAATGAAGTTTTTTGGGATAACCCTTTACACTATTCCCATTTTTATCGATTAAATAAATATAATTACCTGTATTAAAAAGGTATTGAATTTTTTCATTTTTGTAATAATCTACTTCAAATATTTCGCCAACTGGTGTAGCATCAAGCTTCTTCTTCCACAATATTCTTCCATCTGGATCAATCAAATACATATTGTCCTGTTTATCGAAAACAATAATATTTTGCTTGTGTGATTGATGATCAGATACTATAGTTGGTTCCCAGACTATTTCATCATCAAGCTTAACTTTCCACAGTGCTAAATTTTCCTCATGATGAACTCCTGAATGATTTGTGTAAATATTTGTAAAGTACAGTGGATTGCCCGAAGTTAGCTGAAAAGATAACCCCTGAAATGAGGACACGACTTTTTTATTTAGTTCTAATTCTCTGGAAACAGTTTGGTTAAAAAATTGACCAAATCTCTGACTAAGATCCCCGGGTTTCAAATAAACAAGTAAATTTGATTTGGTTGATATATTATCGGAGAAATTCTTGAAATTATCGTTTAGATCAAGAGTTTTACCTGTTTCAATATATCCTATCAAATTTATTAATGAATTTTCTGAATTAGCAAAAACAACATAATCTCCAACGAATGTGTAATAGTTTTGTTTAATAGTTGAAAAGGCATCTCCAAAAATAAGTGGAATGAAGTCGGTTTTATTAATTTTTCCAATAGTATAACCTTCATATCTTGAAGTTCTAGAATTTACATGAATTCGTGCGATAGAACCAAAATCATACTTTGCCTCCTTAATATCAGAGATCTTTACAGCAAACCATGATCCATTTGCAACTCCTCCAACCGACTCAGCATTTGAGGCAAATACAAGCTCATTGCCAAATAAAGTCAAAAGTTTGTCAATATCAAATTTAATTTCTGCAGAAATGCTTTTGGCATCTGACCCTGTTATACTATTATAAAAATAGGAACTAAAGTCTGATACCCCAATCCATAGTAGTGTATTAGTATTATAAGGCAGTATATTAATAGCTTCGATTTTAACAGCCTGCTGATCATGAAATAACGTTAAGTGTTTTTCGTGTGAATCAGCGATTGTAAATCCGGAAAATATCAATTCATTGTTTTTTAACAACATATCAATCTCTGTCCAGCTTGCGAAATTTCCCAACCAGTTCAATGCAACTAATTCGTCAGCAACAATATATGGACTAAGTAGTTTTGAGAGTTCTTTATACTTAATAAAAACCCTTGCCTGAGCTTTTGAGCTACTAGTTTGCTGTAACTTAACAAATGAAGCATCATCTTTTAAATTCCCAATCGATCCCTTATATGTATCAATTAATCGTGATAATAACTTCAATGACGAAGAATAAACAAAAACACCATCAACAATCGCAAAATAACTGGTTTGGTTTCGTTCGGCATCAACAATTTTAAAACCATCACGTATTCCTGCTATATCCAGCACTCCATAATCTCTTCCAAGTTTTGCACTAAGCATTCTTTTTAATCCCATAATATTAGGATTATTTTCAATTTTAGAGAGAATTAAAGTTTCCGCACCAACAATAGAATCGTGATATATTGCAATTGTTAAAGCGCTATTCCATAGTAAGTTATAATACTCTAAATTATCAACTAAAAGCGTGTCCAATGAGATAAGATTATCTCTTAAAACGCTAATATCATGTACTTGCACTATTTTGTTCCAAATGGAATTGTTCTTAATAAGTTTAGAATAGGTAGTTATAGGATCGTCGATTTCGATAACTATGGCTGCATTTGCCGGGATAATATCAAGTGGTTCTCCATCAACCTTACCAATATGTTCAATCAAATACCAGGTAGCTACAACAATAATTATTGTAGCAATAATTCCAATTTGAATGATGCCTTTTTTAGTCATTACATTATAGTTTCATCAAACAAAGTTAGTACAATTAGAGAAGTAATATTTTTTGAAAAAAAACTATAGTTAACATACCACTGTTAATTAGTAATTGACCTCAAAATGAAAGACTTTATTATAACTCTTTGGGGTATGATAAAAAGTATTTTGTTGTGGGTTTATCGAGCATCGATATGTTTAGCTGATCAGAAGCTATGGCAATATCAACTACCAAACCATCATTTTGAAGTATACCAATTTTGTTTGATCCGGGTTTATATGTATAATTGGATGTTAGATCATTTATAACAAAATAGTCAGCCTCTTTATCAGATAAACCATATTTGCTCATTGTTTGTTTTTTTATATTATCGACAATTGTACTTTCAAAGGGTTCTTTCTGGATTTCGATTTTAAACAGCTTACGATTTATGATACTACTGCAAAGAGTAGACAAAATAAGATCATCATGATTTGTCCATACTTTCATTGATGTTGAAATATCGTAATCGTCAAGTTTTGAAAAATTTTGGATTACTTCATTATTATTTTTAAAATCATCTGCTGATATTCTATTTCTTAAAAAGAAATCAAATGCTGGAGTGGCAAATAGATTTACTCCTTTCATTCTTAGTTCTTTTGCTCTTTTTAACACTTTCATGATTGTATATTCAGCAACCAGTACTGTTTTGTGAAGATAAACCTGCCAATACATTAATCTACGTGCTGTAATAAATTTTTCAACGGAATAAATCCCTTTCGCTTCAATTACCAGATCATCATCAACTACATTAATCATGCTTAACAACCTTTCATAATTAACAGTTCCTTCAGATACTCCACTAAAAAAGCTATCTCGTTTTAGATAGTCAAGCCTGTCCATATCAAATTGTCCAGAAACTAATTTATGAAGAAATCCCTTACTATACGTATTATTGAAAATATCAATGGCAATATCTAATTTCCCATCAAACTCCTCATTTAGCATATTCATAAATATTCTGGAAATCGTTTCATGATCAACATTATCAACTATCGAATGTTCAAGAGCATGAGAATATGGTCCGTGACCAATATCATGAAGTAATATGGCAGTTGTGACTCCCAAAAATTCATCATCAGTAATATCATGACCTTTAAACCTTAATTCACTAACAGCTTTCGACATTAGATGCATAGCTCCAAGTGAATGTTGGAATCGAGTATGAAGTGCTCCAGGATAAACAAGATGTGTTAAGCCCAACTGTTTAATTCTTCTCAATCGCTGAAAACTCTGATGCTCAACTAAATCAAAAATCAACTCATTAGGTATTGTTACAAAACCATATACGGGATCGTTGAAGATTTTGCGTTTATTTACTTTCCTGCCCCTCATAAAATTTGTTAATTTTGTAATAACATGATGTTCTCTGGCACAATATTTATATTAATTTATCATTGTAGTAATAGTAACAACTTCAATAAACAAAACACAAAATTAACTGAATAAAAATAAAAACCGGAATATGAGCAAAATAAGAATATTATGGGCTGATGACGAAATTGAAATGCTTAGGCCACATATCATGTATCTTGAAGAAAAAGGATATGAGGTTGATGCTGTTGTAAGTGGTGATGAAGCGGTAGATTTAGTCATGGAAAACCATTATGACATTGTTTTCTTGGATGAACAAATGCCGGGCATGAGTGGAATAGAAGCTCTTGAAAAAATTAAAAAGCATACGGCAGGCCTTCCTGTTGTTATGATTACAAAAAGTGAAGAAGAATCGATTATGGAGGATGCCATTGGGTCCAACATTGCCGACTACCTTATAAAACCTGTAAAGCCAAGCCAAATATTATTATCGCTTAAGCGCAATCTGGAAAACAGAAAGCTAGCTGGTGAGAAAGCTACAGTTACTTACCAACAGCAATTTCGTGAGCTGGGAATGAAAATTACCGACAGACTTGATTGGAAAGAATGGGGTAATGTATATAAAGACCTTATAAGGTATGAAACTGATCTTGAGAAATCAGATGATAAAGGGATTGTTGAAATATTGAACATTCAAAAACACGAGGCAAATAATGCATTTGCTAAATACTACGAAAACAATTATAAAGATTGGCTGTATGGCGATACTGATGACAAACCGGTACTTTCACATACACTTATTAGAGATGTGGCTTTTCCTTTACTCGACCAAGGAAAGAAAGTGTTTATGTTATTGGTTGACAACCTGAGGTATGATCAATGGAAAGTAATACAACCAATAATTGAACAATATTTTAGAGTTGAAAAAGATAATCTCTATTATGGTATAATTCCTTCAACTACACAATATGCCCGGAATGCTCTGTTTGCAGGAATGATGCCAAACGACATTAGAAATCGCTATCCACAATATTGGGCTGATGAACATGAAGATGGTACAAAAAATAAATTCGAAAAAGAATTATTGCAGGAACTATTCGACCGTTATCGCAGGAAACACACTATATCTTATAATAAAATTCTAAACCTTAATGCTGGTCGGAAATTATTCGAGAATATCTCTAATTTAATGACAACCGACTTTAATGTTGTGGTGTACAACTTTGTGGATATGCTATCGCATGCCAGAACTGAAATGGAAATAATTCGCGAATTAGCTGATGACGAGGCTGCCTACAGATCATTAATGTTATCATGGTTTGAACATTCGTCACTTTTCGACATAATAAAACATCTTGCATCAAAGGATGTTACTGTTCTTATAACTACCGATCACGGATCAGTAAAAGTAACCAATCCGGTTAAAATAGTTGGCGACAAGAATGTTAATACAAATCTAAGGTATAAGTACGGCAAAAGTTTAAACTATAAAGCAAAAGATGTTTTTGAGATAAAGGATCCTGAACAGTATCACTTACCAAAAATTAATATTAGTACGAGGTGGGTATTTTCAAGGGGATCTGATTTTTTCGCCTACCCAAATAATTACAATTATTATGCTAATTATTACAAAAACACATTCCAACATGGAGGTTTGTCGATGGAAGAAGTCTTAATTCCAATTATAACTCTTACATCAAAATAATGTACACAATCACTGCCTCAAGTTTGAGCGACCTTAAACATGTAGCACATACCATTTTATGTGATATGAAGGGTCACAACATTTTTGCAATTAATGGAGCAATGGGAGCTGGCAAAACAACTATTATTAAAGAGTTTTGCAGTGAATTAGGCGTAACCGAAGTAGTTAGTAGTCCAACTTTTGCCCTGATAAATGAGTATTCTAACGGAGATAATGATCCTGTATACCATTTTGATTTCTATAGAATTAAAAAAATTGAAGAGGTATTTGACATTGGCTATGAAGAGTACTTTTATAGTGATTATTATTGCTTTGTAGAATGGCCTGAACTTGTTTTGGAACTTTTACCCCAATCTTACGTATACGTACTGATTGAAGAAAAAGAAAATGGTATAAGAGTTATTAATTATTCTTTGGTATCTCATTAGTTTTTTAATAGTATTTTAATTTCCTAATCTATTAAAACAGAAACCTGAATTATTAAAACATACTATATCAATTGATGGTTTGACTAATAATCACTATTTTTTGCATGAACGATAAAAATAAAGGTTTCCTAAAACTATCAGATGTTGAACAGCTGATGCCACAGGAAGAGATGTTAGAATCTATCCCTAAAAAAAGTCGCTTTTCAATTGGTATTCCAAAAGAAACATCCAGAAATGAAAACCGCATCTCACTTGTACCCGAAGCAGTTAAAATTTTAATCGACAACGATCACAAAGTCCTGATTGAAGATGGAGCTGGTAAGGGATCCAATTTCAGCAATGAAGATTATGCAGCAGTTGGAGCAAACATAGTGGGTTCTACTGCTGAAACCTACAATTGTGATATTATTATTAAAGTTTCGCCACCTTTAGAAGAAGACCTGGAGGTAATGGGCAAACATAAAGTTATACTGTCGTCGTTATTCCTGCCAAATTCCAAGAAGAGTTTCTTTACTAAATTAATGTCCCAAAAATCAATTGCAATAGCATATGAATATATACAGGATAAGTCGGGTGCTTTACCGGTAATGAAATCTATTAGTGAGATTGTTGGCAATACATCCGTATTATTAGCAGCACAATATCTAAGGAGTATTGAGTTTGGCAAAGGCAAATTACTTGGTGGCATTCCTGGCATAAGTCCATCTCAAGTTGTAATTATTGGTTCAGGAACAGTTGCCCAGTTTGCTGCAAGAACAGCTCTAGGAATGGGAGCTTCTGTTAAGGTTTTTGACAGTTCAGTAACAAAATTACGGAGGATTCAAAAAAACCTAAGGTATAGTATTGCAACTTCAACTCTACATTCGGAGTCCATTAAGGCTGCAATAAAAAATGCAGATGTTGTAATAAGTGCAAAATTTACTGACCTTGGAATATCACCATGTTTAGTTACTGAAGACATGGTAAAACAAATGGAGCATGGTTCCGTAATAATTGATGTTAGTATCGATCAGGGAGGTTGTTTTGAGACATCGAGGTTAACCACGCATGACAATCCAATATTCGAAAAACATGGCGTTACTCATTATTGTGTTCCAAATATTGCCTCCTGTGTTCCAAATACCGCTTCATTTTCGTTAAGCAATATTATCGCTCCTATGCTTATTCAAATTTCCGAATTTGGTGGGATTGAACAGATGTTAAAACATGACGAAGGATTTAGAAAAGGAGTATATATTTATAATGGAGCTCTTACTAATAACCACATTGGCGACATGTTTGGTTTACCTTCACGTGATTTGGAACTTTTGTTAGCTGCTTTTAGATAATTAGTTTTACATTTCGCATCGACTTACGCCTACAATATTAGTCAATTTAGCATCACCCATCTATCGTTATATATGTTTGAACCAAACACTTACATACCTTTGGGAATGCTTTCCGTAGCTTGGAATCATTTTATTATCTGAAACAAGTAATATCCAGCTTTAACAATTATTAACATGAGCCAAAAAGTCAATTTTGTATTTTTGTGCTGTACAAAATTTCATTCAAAATGCTTGAAACAAATATAAGGGAACTAAACGAAAAAATTCAACGTGAAAGTCAATTCGCTGACCTTATTCACCTTGAAATGGGGAAGGTAATAATTGGTCAAAAACATATGACCGAAAGACTACTTATCGGACTACTCGCTAACGGCCATATACTTCTTGAAGGAGTACCTGGCTTGGCAAAAACTCTAGCCATTAATTCACTAGCGAATGTTATTGATGCAAAATTCAGTCGCATTCAGTTTACTCCTGATTTGCTACCTGCCGACTTACTTGGCACATTAATATATAGTCAGAAGAAAGAAGAGTTTATGGTGAAAAAAGGCCCAATATTCGCTAACTTTATACTAGCTGATGAGATAAACAGGTCGCCGGCAAAAGTACAAAGTGCCTTGCTTGAAGCTATGCAGGAACGGCAGGTTACAATTGGGGATACAACTTTTAAACTTGAAGAACCATTTCTGGTAATGGCAACTCAAAATCCCATTGAACAAGAAGGAACCTATCCTTTACCTGAGGCACAAGTTGACCGTTTCATGTTAAAAGTTGTTATTAACTATCCTAAAAAAGAGGAGGAAAAATTGATCCTTCGTCAAAATATTACGAACACACAATCTTCAACAAATAAAATACTAACGGCAAAAGATATACTTAAAGCACGCGAAATTGTACGTGAAGTTTATTTGGACGAGAAAATTGAAAATTACATTACTGACATTGTATTTGCATCAAGATATCCAAACGATTACAAACTAAGTAGCTTCTCGGGTATGATTCAATATGGAGCTTCTCCAAGGGCGAGTATAAACCTTGCTTTGGCAGCAAAAGCACTTGCTTTTCTTCGCAAACGTGGTTATGTAATTCCAGAAGATATTCGTGCAGTTGCTCACGATGTTATGCGCCATAGAATTGGATTAACATATGAGGCTGAAGCAGAAAACATTACCAGTGAGGATATAATAAATGAAATTCTAAACTCAGTTGAAGTACCTTGAGAAACTATCTCATAGTAAAACACTCAATTAGCTAACAACACTTAACTTTTAACAAATAACGTATAACTTTTAAAAGTGGACGCACAGGAAATCTTCAAAAAAGTAAGGAAAATTGAAATTAAGACAAGAGGATTGTCTAATCAGATATTTTCCGGTGAGTACCATAGTGTATTCAAAGGAAGAGGTATGGCTTTTAGTGAAGTACGCGAATACCAGTTTGGTGACGATATCCGCAATATAGATTGGAATGTTACTGCCAGATTTAACCATCCTTTTGTAAAGATTTTTGAAGAAGAGCGAGAGTTGACTGTTATGTTGTTAATCGATGTTTCAGGATCAAATAATTTCGGAACAAGTAGTCAGCTAAAGCAAGATATAGTAACAGAGATAGCTGCTGTGCTTTCCTTTTCAGCCATTCAAAATAATGACAAGGTAGGTGTGATATTTTTTAGTGATAAAGTTGAAAAATTTATACCTCCAAAAAAAGGGACAAGCCATATATTAAGAATAATCCGAGAGTTAATTGATTTTAAGGCTGAGAATAAAGGCACAAATATTTCAGAAGCGTTGCGATATTTATCAAATGCAATAAAAAAGAAATCCACAGCCTTTCTAATAAGTGACTTTATGGATAGTGGATTTGAAAAAGCTATCCAAATTGCAAACTACAAACACGACCTTATTGCCATCAGGGTAACCGACGAACGTGAAACTGATATTCCAAACATAGGACTGGTTAATATGCTTGACGCAGAAACAGGTACTACAAGATGGATAGATACTTCAAGCCCGAAAGTAAGGAAACATTATTCTAACCAGGTAAGATCGAAAAGGGCTTATTTGGATACAATTTTTGGTAGATATGGAGTAGATATGGCAAAAGTTTATACAGGAAGAGATTATGTAGTACCTCTTATGAGTCTATTTAAGAAAAGGGAATCAAGGAAGTAAAATAATCACATTTATAATGAAATGGATAAGTAACATAATAATATTTTTCATGATGCTTTTTTTTGGATCAGCGAATGCACAGCAAACCGGTGCATGGTCATCTCTGGATTCAAATGCTATTATGATTGGTGATCAGATTATTTATGAAATTGGAATACAAGTTCCACAAAACACACTTATTGCATGGCCTTTTTTTGGTGATACACTCACCTCAAATATTGAAATAATAAACAGAAGTAATATCGATACTACTTTGTCTGATTCTGACATTATTCTTCATCAGAAGTTTCTAATTACTTCTTTCGATTCAGGTTATTTTGAAATACCTGCGGTAGATTTTAAGTTCGGATTTGAAGACGACAGCACCATCTATAGTACGTCAACTGGAATTCTTTTCCTACAGGTATTTGTGCCGGTTGTTGATACCTCGCAAGTTTTTAAACCATTGGTTGGTCCAATTAAAGAGCCATATACTTTGGCAGAAGTATTGCCTTGGATAATAGTTACATCAGCCGGAATAATTGTGATCGTACTATTGATATTCTACCTAATAAAACGGAAGAAAAAACAACCAATTTTTATACGTAAACCAAAACCAGTATTACCAGCTCACATATTGGCAATTAAACAATTAGAAGAACTTCGGTTGGCCAAAGTTTGGCAATCAGGAATGTTGAAAAAATACTATACTGAGCTTATTGATATAACCAGAGAATATTTGGAAAATCGTTATCATATCGATGCTCCTGAGATGACAAGTTATGAGATCATAACGGAATTACATGAACTCAAAATTAATAAAGAAGTAATGTCAAAACTGGAAGCTGTGCTTAATCTTTCTGATATGGTAAAATTTGCAAAAGCAATTCCAACAGCTCTTGAAAATGACCTTGGTCTAACGCATTGTGTTGATTTCGTTAATGAAACAAAAAATGTTGAAGAACCAATATTGACAGAAACTGATAAAGAAACTAACTTAAAACAAAGCAAATAGATGTTAAATATTGATAATTGGGCAAATCCCGAATATTTATACATACTGCTGGTAATACCTCTACTAATAGTTTGGTATTGGTTTAGGAATAAGAAAAGCACAGCCGAATTGAGGTTTTCAGGAATTCAGGCTTTTGACGGTATTGCCCCAAGCCCAAAAACATGGTTAATACATGGTTTATTTGTTCTGAGGATATTTGCAATCTCACTAATCGCTGTAGCATTAGCACGACCGCAATCAATTTCCACAAAACAAAATGTACACATCGAAGGTATAGATATTGTTATGTCGATTGATGTTTCGGGGAGTATGCTTGCCAGAGATTTTAAACCCGACAGATTAGAAGCCGCAAAAGAAGTTGCCGCTGAATTTATAGCAAAAAGGCCAAACGATCGGGTGAGTCTTGTAATTTTTAGTGGAGAAGCTTTTACACAAGTACCTCTAACCACCGACCACCAAATGATAACAAATATTTTTAGTGAAGTTAAAAGTGGGATGATTGAAGATGGAACAGCAATAGGGGATGGATTAGCAACTTCTGTTAGCAGATTACAGAATTCGGATGCTATCTCAAAGGTTATAATTCTAATCACCGACGGCGTTAATAATTCGGGATCTGTTGATCCAATTTCAGCTGCTGAAATGGCTCATATGTTTGGTATTAGGGTCTATACTATAGGTATTGGCTCGATGGGAACAGCACCCTATCCTGTTCAAACTGCTTTTGGTATTCAAATGCAACAAATGCAAGTCCAGATAGATGAAGAACTTTTGGAAAAAATTGCCGGAATGACTGGAGGAAGATACTTTAGAGCCGATAATAATAAGAAACTAAAAGAAATATATAAGGAAATCGACACGCTTGAAAAATCAAAAATCGATATTCAGGAGTTTCGAAAGAAACATGAAGCTTTCGTGCCATTTGCGTTATTAGCTCTAGTGCTTTTTACCCTGGAAATTATTTTAAGATACGTTGTATTCAGAAGATTTCCATAAATAAAAACAATACTAATGACAAATAAACTAATTATCGAAATCAAAAAATGATAAAATTCGCACATACTGAATACTTTATCCTACTTGGAGTTTTGCTTGTTTTTGCAATTCTATTCTGGCTGTACAGATTATGGTTAAAAAAAGCAAGAAACCGATTTGGCGACAGCAAAACAATTGCCAAACTGATGCCTGAAGTTTCGTCATCAACACCAGTGCTAAAGTTCATTATTTTGCTAATAGCCGCAACATTTTTAATCGTAGGGATAGTGGATCCCCAGATAGGCTCAAAACTTGAAAATATAAAACGAGAAGGAATCGATTTATATCTTGTATTAGATGTTTCAAATTCAATGTTGGCAGAGGATATAAAGCCAAATCGGCTTGAAAGGTCAAAACTTGCTATATCCACATTGGTTGATAAACTTCAGGGCGATAGAGTCGGTATTATAATTTTCGCCGGAAATGCCTATAAACAGCTTCCATTAACAACTGATTATTCAGCAGCGAAGCTCTTCCTTTCTGCCGTCGACACAAAAATAGTACCCACACAGGGAACGGCCATTGGTGAAGCCATTGAAATGGCAACTTTAAGTTTTGGTGAAACCGAACACAATAAAGCAATTATTGTAATTACCGACGGTGAAAACCACGAGGATGATCCACTGGAAGCAGCAAAGATGGCCAATGAACTTGGAATAAATGTGTTTACCATTGGCATGGGATTACCCGAAGGTGCTCCTATTCCAATATATAATCAATATGAAACACAAACTGGTTTTAAAAAGGATAAACAAAACAATACAGTTATTACAAAACTTAATGAAGATATGTTACGACAGATTGCTGCTGCCGGTGGTGGAGCCTATGCCCGAGCAAATAATGCGAGCAGTGGTTTACAAAGAATCTTCGATGATATAAATGAAATTGACAAAAAAGAAATCGAAACACGACAATTTACAGATTACGAAGATAGATTCCAAATCTTTTTAGGTCTGACAATAATTATGTTAATAATTGAATTATTGATAGCTGATAGAAAAACACGATGGGCTAAGAAATTTGATTTTTTTGGAAAGAAAGAATAGTACTATGCGAACTATAATAATATTTCTAATTATTGCCCTTACGGCAACAGCCGGTTACTCGCAAAAGGAGAAAAAAAGAGTACGCAAGGGCAATAGCGAATATAGCGAAGGCAATTATCAGGATGCCGAAAAAGAATATCGCAAAGCGTTAATGGAAAAACCAGATTACTCAAAAGGTACTTTTAACCTTGGTGATGCAATGTATGAACAGGAGAACTATGAAGAATCGACAAAACTTTTTTCTGAAATAATTGAGCGAAACACAACAAATGAGGAAAAAGCTGCTGCATATTATAATCTGGGAAATACTTTTATGAAGGAGAATAAATATAAGGAAAGTATTGATTCATTTAAAAACTCATTGCGACTAAATCCTAACGATAAAAATGCGAAATATAATCTTGAATACGCAAGAAAGAAACTAAAAGAACAGCAACAACAGCAGGATCAAAATCAAGATCAGGACAAGAAAGACGAAGAGAACAAAGATCAAAATAAGGATCAGGAAAACAAGGATAAAGAAAACCAAGACAAGAAGGACCAGGATAAAAAAGACGATCAGAAAGACGAGAACAAAGATCAGGATAAAAAGGACCAAAATAAGGAAGATCAACAAAAAGATCAGCAACAGCAACCTCAACAAATATCCAAACAGGATGCTCAACGCATGCTTGATGCTTTACAAAATGACGAGAAAAAAACTCTGCAAAAGCTTCAAAAGCAAAAAGCTCAGGCAGTAAAAGGAAGTAAAAGTGATATTGATTGGTAGTGTGTATTGACTAAGTGGCAGATGATAATAAATAATAACTAAAGAACCTGACATATACTAAGATGGAATATTTTTTGTTAGGGTTATGTGGTTGAACTACTTTGGTAAACGTATAAGGAAACATGATAAATAGAATTTTAATCATATCATTATTCATAACATCAGGCTTTCTTGGTCTGGCGAATGATCAAATACGTTTTAGTGGTTCTGCAAAACAAGTTGCCAAAGTTGGAGAACGCTTTAGAATTGTGTATGAAATAAACCAGGATGCTGACAATTTTCAGTCACCAAATTTTGGAAGCCTTCAGGTACTATCCGGACCAAGTACATCAACCAATTCAAGTGTTCAATATGTGAATGGGAAGATGACACAATCCTATTCGATGACTTATACATATATAGTTCAGGCTACTCAGGAGGGCGAAGTTGTGATTAGCCCTGCTACAGCTACTGTTGATCGAAAGCGAGTACAATCGAATAGTATTAAAATTCAAATCGTTGTTACTACCGGAAATCAGCAAGGCAACAGTTCCGGAAATACAAATAATAAAACTAAAGATCCCGGAGTATTGCAGAATGATGATGTATATATAAAAGCTTCCATAAGTAATGCAAACCCATTTATAGGAGAACAGGTTATTTTAACCTATAAGTTATACACTAGAGTTTCGGTTTCTAATTTGGTGGTTAAAAAACTATCGTCGTTACAAGGATTTTGGTCGAAAAGTTTATTAGAAGAAAACAAACAATATCAACAAGCTACTGAGATAATTAACGGTGAGGAGTACGTTGTTGCTGTAATAAATAAGTTTGCTGTATTTCCTCAAAAAACGGGAAAGCTTACAATTGAACCTACAGAAATGGAATGTACGGTGCAGCTAAGAGTTCAAAATAAGAGAAAGCGTGGAAATGATCCATTTGAAGATTTTTTTAATGATCCATTTTTTAATAGGAATGTAAAAAACATAAGTACTATCCTTAAGTCAAATCCAATAGTAGTAAACGTTAAATCTTTACCTCAGGAAGGGAAACCAATGGGGTTTGATGGCGCCGTTGGCGATTTCATATTTAGTAGCCGAATCGACAAAACCAAACTTGTTGCAAATGATGCGCTTACTCTTTCTTATACTATATCTGGAAAGGGAAATTTAGAATTAATTAATATTCCTGATGTTAAATTCCCTGTTGACTTTGAAAGTTTTGATCCAAAAGTAACAAGCGATATTAAAACAAACTCCACAGGGATATCAGGAAAGAAGAAGTTTGAATTCTTAGCAATTCCACGAAATGGAGGCGATTTTGAAATAATGCCAATTTTCTTGAGTTATTTTAACCCAAACGACAATAAGTATCATACTTTATCATCCGAAAAATATAACATTCTGGTAGAAAAAGGAGAAGCTACTTCAAATGGAATATCATATAGTTCCTCAGCACAAGAGGATATAAGATTTATTGGTCAAGATATTCAACACATTAAGTTGCTTCCTTTTAGCTTTCGTGAACATGGTAAATTTTTATTTCTCTCTACCACCTTCTTTATCTTTCTGCTATTGCCCATTATAATAATGATAATTCTTATTATAATTATTAGGAGGATGGACAAACAAAAATCAAATGTCGGACTATTAAAAAACAGAAAGGCAAATAAAGTTGCGAAAACCAGACTTCGATCCGCTGAAAAATATATGAATGCAGGAGATGACAAAGCATATTATGATGAGATTGCTCAGGCACTTTGGGGCTATATTGCTGATAAATTCAGCCTAAAACAATCTGAGCTTTCGATTGAAACGGTGGCTGATATGTTAAAAGAAAAAGGAGTTGATGAATTGGTGACTGATAGTTTCATAAACACCCTTAATAATATTGAATTTGCAAGATTTGCTCCGGGCGATTCAAGCAATAAAATGGCAAGTATTTATAACGAATCGGCTAGTGCAATTATGCAAGCCGAAAAGGCATTGAAATAAAATATTTAATAATGACTAAGGCCATAAAATACACGATAATTATTATTTTAAATGCTATAACCTTAAGCGGCTTTACTAACAACGCTGATTCCTTAATTGTTGATGCAAACAATGCTTATAATAAGGGGCTTTATGATTCTGCTCTATCTACTTATCAACAAGTTATCGACCAAGGATTAGAATCAGGGGAATTATATTATAACATGGGTAATACATGTTACAAGAATAATGATATTGCCTCGGCAATACTTTATTTCGAAAAGGCCAAAAAGCTTCTTCCAAATGATGAAAGTATTAATTACAATTTGAATATTGCAAATAGCATGATCGTTGATAAGATTGAAAAAGTCCCTGAACTTTTTTATCAGCAATGGTGGAATTTTTTCTATAATTTTCTTGACGCTGACTCATGGGCAATATTTACTTTAATCTCTTTTGCACTTCTTGTGATTACAATTGGTATATTTATCCTATCACGAAAACGAGGTAACAGGAAATTGTCATTCTATATCGGATTGCTTTTTTTGATAATAACTGTTGTATCATCATCTCTTGCTGCACAGAAATATTATTTTAATATTGATCATAAGGAAGGAATTGTTTTCACCTCCTCCATAACAGTAAAAAGCTCCCCAACGCAGAATGCCGTTGATTTATTTGTAATCCATGAGGGAACAAAAGTTATGATTACAGATAAAATTGATAATTGGGTTGAGATAAAAATAAAAAATGGTAGTGTTGGTTGGTTACCAGAAAAATCCATTAAAGAAATATAACTCTGTTTTGTGAAACAAAATTGTGTTTTATGAGTAAACCTTAACCAACCTTATATACTCGGTTTTGCGGATTCACTCAAATAAATCAGTTTTACTTCTAGTTATTCTGGCTATAATTTGTAATAGCTGCTTAAAGAGTAAGAAACCTGGCATACCAAATGAAATTCAAGAAGTATTAAATCAATCCGGTATTCATAAACCGGGTCTAATGAGACTAATTCTTACCTTTCAGAAGCCGGAAGATTCCTTAAAACTCAAATCAGCATATTACTTAATAGAAAACCTTGACAATAATTATAGTATACAACAGTCACTTGTCGATTCATTGGATAATCCTATCGAGATAAACATTTATGACTTCCCTGATATTTCATCTATAAAACAAAAACGTGATTCGATCGAAAAAGTAGTGGGCAGATTAAGTTACAAGGCCGATTCAATTTGGTTAGATTTCAAAAACATAAGTCCCGATTTTTTAATTAATCACATCAAAACATCTTACGATATATGGAATAGTAGTCTGTTCGAAAATAGTTATGATTTCAACACTTTTTGCAACTACATACTCCCGTACAGAGTTTCAAATGAAGAGATTGAAAATTATACTGATAATTTTCAGGATAAATATGGTCATCTATTGGATGGAAACAAAAACCAAAAAGAGATTGCTATCTTACTAAATGATGAAATTAACAGCAGTATAACTTATGACGAAAGAATAGTTTATAATCCGAATGTGCAGAGTATTGAACTAACTGAAGAAAATAAATCCGGAGATCTTCGTGATATTAACATATATAAGATTAAGGCTCTAAGAAGTTTGGGTATTGCAGCAGCCATGGATTATACTCCGTTTTTTGCTGATTCTATATTAGGATATTATTCAACAACGGTAATACTACCAAATAAAGAAAAAATTTATCTCAAGAATTCAGATGATAATACAAACCCTTATCAACCAATTAAAACAGCGAAGGTGTATAGACGAATACATGGTAACAACCCAGTTGGTTTATTTACCACTAAGGAAAAGAGCACTCATACCCCACCATTTTTAGGGGACTATAATTATATTGATGTTTCAAACGAATATATAGCAACCAAAAGTATCAATATTCAATTAGTTGATACTTCACAATTTGTTTATTTGGCTGTTTTTAATGATAATGAGTGGAAACCCATCGAATGGGCTGTGCTAACTGATGATAGCACTGCCATATTTACAAATATGGGAATTGGCGTTAGATATAGACCGGTAAAAGTCTCAGAAGAAGCAGTAATACCAATGGGAAAAGAATTCATTCTAAGCTACTAAACAAAAAAAAGCCTGTCAAAATATTGACAGGCTATAATATCTTCATAAAAAAGAGTTCCTAAACTGTTTTTACGTTTACAGCATTTAAACCTTTTTTTCCTTCTTTCAATTCAAATTCTACATAGTCACCTTCGTTAATCTTGTCGATTAAACCGGTTATGTGTACAAAATATTCGTTGTTTGAGTCCTCATCTGTGATAAAACCAAAACCTTTTGATTCATTGAAGAATTTTACTGTGCCTTTATTCATTGTTAAAAATTTAATAATTAGATATTTTGCAAATGTATACTTATATTATTTAGTTTGATACTTTTTTATAGTTTTTTTTCTAAAAAAATAAAATTAAATAGCTTAAGTAGAGTATTTAATGAATTTTGAATGCAAATTTTTCCAATAATTATGGTTTTGGATAGTATTTTTTAAAAATAATATCAATAATAAAAAAAATCACTGATTACTTTCTTTTCATTTCAGGGGTAATGTGTATTCTTATATTATTCTGATATGCTACTACAAATGCATCGTGAACTCCTTTATTTTTTATAACTTGGCTATATTGAACAGCTTCCTGATATGTTAGGAACATACCGGTTGAGTAACGATGAATACCATCCTGATAATTTTCATAAATCTCACCATCTATATTGTACTTACTTTTTAAAGAACTCAACGATGGCAAATTATCACGTTTAGCAAGTATTTGTACACGATAAACAATACCAGAGTATGAAATTTCCGGTTTTTTTGTAGGAGGCTCAATTAGAAGTACACCGGAATCTGATGATCCTGATGATCCTGATGCTTTATTTGTAGATTGTAATCTATAATTATATATAGGAACAACCGGTTTAAGCGTTTCCTGCTTTACCGATTTCATTTGCGGTCGTTGTGATTTGTTTTTTGGCTTCGCAATTCCATTAAAGAAGTATGACACTCCAAAGCTGGTATATAAGGGTTGATCATATTTAAAACCATCTCGCCAAACATCAACATCATCATTAAGTACGGTACGTAAATTCATCTCAAAATTCACAGCCCAATTTTCGTTTAACATATAATTAAGGCCTGCACCAATGGGTATTACAAAGCCTCCTTTTTTGAAGGTAATGCTTCCAATTGCATCACCACTATTAATAACCAAACCTGATAGTGAGTCGGTTAACTGTGTATTCCACGATCCATATCCTAAACCAATAAGCCCATAAACAGAAAATTTACGAGAACTTGGACCCCAGAAAAGATTATTAAAGTCGATTAGAAGATTAACATTGCCATCAAAATAGTTTCCTGTTAAATAAGTATTAACGGGAATTCCAGTTGCACTTTTTGTTTTATGACTTTTAAGTCCTGAATACCATAAATTGAAACCCAAACCAAAAATTGGATTAAAATACTTTCGTACCGTAAGCCCTGTTGCAAATGCTATCTCACCCGAAAACTTTTGAAAATACCCGTTATTACTCGCATCACCATAAAATTCTGTAAAACCAAGGTTATAGTTTACTTGCCAATTATTAGATAGTTTAGTATTGGATTTTTTACGCATTTGACTAAACCCATTCATCGCGAAAGCGATAATAAGAATAGTAGCAAGTATTTTAATTGAATTTCTGTTAGGCATTTGAGTTAAACCTTGTTTTTATTCACAATAATCCATTATAAAATCATGCGCCTGACCAAAGCCTAATTCAAGAGCCTTATTCCAATCTTTACAGGCACCATCCAGGTCATCCAAATAATACTTAGCAACACCACGATTGAAATAATTTTTAACCCAATTTGAATAGTCCATAATGTCTTTAGGTTGCATATCCAATGCTTTATCAAAATCATCGATAGCATCGTTGTATTGCTGCATCTTACTTCTGGCATTTCCCCTAAACGAATAAATTAGGAAATCATCAGGGTCTGGATTAATCTTTAAGGCCTCATTAAAATAATCGATGGCGCTAGGCCAATCACCCATTTGATATCTTAGAATTCCCCAATTATAATTATTTTTATAAGCTCCTTCGAGGGTAAGGTGATCAACATTCTCAGTAACATCGAGTACATATTCCTGAGCATCACGTATAAATGATTTAAATCGGAAAAAATTAATTTCGTAAAAGGTCATTTCAAAATTTCTCTCCCAATTTGATGGAGCAGTATAAAAACTGGCTAAATAATTTCTGTTGAAAGATTTAATAAGTTTAAAGCGAATAACTTCATTATCTCCATTTTTAATAGGGAATACAGCAAAAACAATATTCCAGTCGTTGACAATCTCCCCTCTTTCAACACGTTGTATTGCTGCTACTATCTCATCATCTTCCTGTTTTTTTTCATAATCCCTTATAGTACCTCTAGCATATAACTGAAGATTAACAGCATATTGTTCATTAAAGGGTATTTCATTCGGTAATATTTCTTCCAATTTATAACTGGGAAAAACAAAAAAATCAAGTGATTTAAACCCACGCCAATTTTCATGAAGAACAGGAAATTCATATTGGCCATCGAAATATTTCTTAACAAGAACATTATATTGCTTGTTTTTAATCATAACCTTCCTTAATTGCAAAGTTATTATGTTATCCTGACCCAGTTTACGTTCACCTCCGGTACCTTTATTAGTTTTTTCATCAGTAAAAGGAATTCGATTTTTCGCCGAGAGCCAACTTCCATTGTCCTGCTTTGCCCAACCTCGCATCTCATCCATCTCTGACTGAACAGGACTTAATGATGAAAAATTCACCAAATCGGTATTATCCTGATCATTATTATTACTCTGGCTAAACAACTGATTATCCGTGCCAAGCAACAAAAATAAAGTAATCAAGAAGTAACTATTAATTATAAACCTCAACATAAGTTATGTTTAATTTAACAATGCGTTGCCGAATCCGTAAATTTAGAAAAAAAAGTATGTACATAAGTGCCTCGAAGACATTTTAATAAAATTTTTATTAACAGCAATTATATACAATTCTACAATACAATCCAGAATTAATATAAATTAAGATATAATGTTTATATTAATCCTATTTGGAATCCAGAACTCACTGAAAGCTAATTATCTTTTTCTTGCAAAAAATCATTGATATTTTTCTCAATTCTGCTGAGCACACTTTCAGAAGGTGTTTTTACAAACTTCTCACCAGTAACCTGTTCGAATAACTCAATGTATCTATTAGATATGCTTTCAACTATTTCGTTTGTCATTTCCGGAACCTTTTGACCTTCCTGACCTTGGAATCCATTTTCCATAAGCCATTCACGTACAAACTCTTTCGAAAGCTGCTTTTGCTGTTCACCCTTTGCAAACCTCTCTTCATATTTATCAGCATAAAAATATCTTGACGAGTCAGGAGTATGAATCTCATCAATCAAATAAATCTGATCGCCAATTTTACCAAATTCATACTTGGTATCCACAAGTATTAATCCTTTTTCGGCAGCAATTTCGGTTCCCCTCTTAAATAATTTCTTAGTGTAATTTTCTAATTTCTGATAATCCTCAGCACTCACCAATCCTTGTGCTATAATTTCTTCCTTTGAGATATCCTCATCGTGTCCCTCATCAGCTTTGGTTGTTGGAGTAACTATTGGCTCTGGAAAACGCTGATGTTCCTTAAGGCCATCAGGAACAGGAACACCACAAATTAGTCTTGCTCCGCTTTTATATGTACGCCAACTGCTGCCAGTTAAATAACCTCTAATGATCATTTCAACAGGAAATGGGTTACAATAATGCCCAACGGTTACCATCGGATCGGGAGTTGCCAATTTCCAGTTGGGTACAATATCAGCGGTAGCATCCAAATATTTAGCTGCTATTTGATTCAATACCTGACCTTTATATGGTATGCCTTCGGGTAGTACAACGTCGAATGCTGAAATGCGATCGCTGGCAACCATCACTAAAAGTTCTTCACCAATATTATATACATCACGCACTTTACCGTGATAAACGTTCTTCTGATTTGGAAAATTAAAATCTGTTCTGGTTATTGCTTCTTTCATGTTTATAGATTTATTTATTTTCAGATTTATTATATGCTTCAATTATTCGTGTAACAAGTTTATGCCTAACAACATCTCTCCCATCAAGATAGATAAATTCAATTCCCTTAATCCCAGTGAGTAGTTCAGGAGCCTGTAATAAGCCGGATAGTTTTTGTCGGGGAAGGTCGATTTGAGTAACATCACCTGTTACAATAAATTTTGATGATTTACCCATTCTGGTTAAAAACATTTTTAGCTGACTTTCGGTTGCATTTTGAGCTTCATCCAATATCGCGTAGGCATTACTTAAAGTTCTACCTCTCATAAATGCCAAGGGTGCAACTTCAATTGTATCATCTTCAAGATATGATAAAAACTTCTGCGTTGGAAGCATATCCCTAAGCGCATCATAAAGTGGTTGAAGATATGGATCAAGTTTATCCTTCATATCACCAGGTAAAAATCCAAGACTCTCTCCTGCTTCAATTGCGGGACGTGCAAGAATAATTTTTTTTACCTCTCTGTTTTTCAATGCCCTTACCGCCAAAGCAACAGCCGTATAAGTTTTACCTGTACCGGCAGGACCTATTGCAAAAATCAAATCATTTTTGTCAGCACATTCAACCATTCTTTTTTGATTGATGGTAAGAGCTTTAATTATTTTACCATGCCTGCCATAAACAAGTACATCTGAATCTTGAGAGTCATGTATGCCATTTTCCTCTGGCTCCTCTCCCATTATTCTTTTTACTACTTCTTGGTTTATTTTTCCAAATCTTTCGAATTGAATAGTTAGTAGTTCTAACCTTTTTTCAAAGTTATTTATATCATCCTCAGTCCCAATTAATTTAATAATATCTCCCCTAACAATTATCTTTAACTTAGGAAATAATGACTTAATTAAATTTAAATTAACATCGCCCGGGCCATAAAACTCCAAAGGACTACCCAAGTCCAACTGTACTACCCTCTCACTCATAGGCTTAACCTCATGCTTCCATCTATTAGAATAACTTTCAAAAATATTAAAAAAATACTCTAAACAGAGTAGCAATTTTTATAATTTTGATTTTTCGCATGAAATGGTGAATTACCTATTATTACTTACTTGTTTTGATGGCGTGATATTCATCATAATCAATGGATAACAAACTATAGGAATATAGAAAAGAGATGGGGATAATTACATTAATTAGTGATTGGGGAACAAGTGACTATTATGTTTCAGCGGTAAAAGGTATGATTTATAAATTTCATCCCGAGGCACTAATTGTAGATATCACTCATCAAATTCAACCTTTCGATTCAATTGAGGCTGCTTATATTCTAAAGAATGCATCTCAGAGTTTTCCCGATGGCACCGTGCACATTATTGGCATCAATACCGAGGAATCTCTTAAGGATATGCACATAGTGGCTTATTATAACAAGCAGTATTTTATAGGTACTGATGACGGCATATTTTCATTAATATTTGATCACCAGCCCGAAAATATTTATGAACTAGATATCCCGCTTGAATCATCAAACCATACTTTTTCAAGTCGTGATCGATTTGCTAAGGCTGCGGCTCATCTTGCAAAAGGAGGAGATGCAAAAGACCTCGGTCCTGATAAGCTTGAACTTGTAAATAAGATGCTTTTTAAGCCTGTTATTATTGAAGATACTTTAAAAGGTATGATAATTCATATCGACAATTACCAGAACCTGATAACAAACATTTCAAAAGCCGAATTCAAAAGCTTTATTTCCAACTCAAAATTTGAAATATCATTTAGATCGCAAAGATATAAAGTTACAGAAGTTCATGATTCATATGGTGATGTTCGCCCTGGTGAAATTGTAGCATTGTTTACCAGCAATGATTCCCTTGAAGTGTCTATAAATAAAGGAAAAGCTGCTTCGCTACTTGGAATCCAAAAAAGTGATCCAATAGTGATTTCAAGGATTTCCAAACAATAGCCACAGAATTGTTTTTCACTTCGGATTAATTTAGTTGTTATCCTCAATAATTTGACAGAAGGCGGAAGTCAGAAGAGCGAAGCCAGGCTTCCTACTTCAAGCTTCTATCAAATGATTTTATAAATATTTAAAGGCAAATGCTTTAGTACATGACAAAAATTATAAACAATTGAATATCAACCAAATATGTTAATAACTTTTTGATAACTAATTTGTAAAATATGATTTAAAATACTGGCATTCAGTATCTTGAAAGAAATATTTCGACGTATGACTTCAAGACACACGAATACCAGTATCGAGAGTAAAAATAGTGTTTTAGTTTCAACACTTATTGAAATTTTTGGGCAAAACATGAATTTAGCCCGAATAAAGTTCTTTGGCTTATTTATTAGTTCCTTATGCAAAGTGCAGACAGTTTGTTTCGAAAAGCTAGCAGTAAGCTTTGAAACCCAAACAAGTAGTGATTCCTCGTTAAGGAGGATACAGCGATTCATGGCAGATTACGTGCTTGATACAAATCTTATAGCCCGATTGGTTTTCAGCCTGCTGCCCCATAAGCCTCCCTATCGCTTGTCATTGGATAGAACCAACTGGAAGTTCGGCAGTAAGGATATAAACATTTTAGCCCTTGCTATAGTTTATCAAGGAGTAGCCTTTCCGGTACTTTTTACTATGATGCCAAAGGCTGGGAACTCTTCTACAACTGAACGAATCAAACTAATGCGACGATACATTGATTTGTTCGGACTTCAAACAATTGATTGTCTGCTTGCAGATAGAGAGTTCATCGGCAAACACTGGATTGACTATCTCAATATCAATGGTATAAAGTATCACATACGCATTCGTGAGAATTTTTGGGTTACTATTCCTAAGAATGGTCATCGTGTTAGAGCATCATGGCTTTTTGGACACCTAAAAAACAATCAAACGGATTTCTATAATGGTATTGTCGAGATCAAAGGTCAGCTTTGCTACCTGTCGGGCTCAAAAGTAAAGAACAAAAAAGGTGAGCCTGAGTTACAAATCATTGTATCGTTTAATAAGCCCCATCAAGCTCAGGAAATCTATAAAGAAAGATGGCAAATTGAAACAGCATTCAGGGCACTAAAAACGAGCGGATTTAATATTGAGGACACGCATTTGACAGATTTAGACCGCGTTGCAAAACTACTTGCGTTGGTTATGGTAGCTTTTGTTTGGGCATACAAAGCCGGCATCTATCTGGACAAGATAAGACCCATCAAGATTAAAAAGCACGGGCGAAGAGCCAAAAGCTTATTCAAGTATGGGTTGACTTATCTTGCTAAGGTGTTGTTTTCAAATGATTTAGATGAATTTAGAAATTGTTGTAAATTTTTGTCATGTACTTAGGGCAAATGCACTAAAATGCATAACTCTTACATAAAATATGACAGATGCACTATAACCCACGCATCCATTCCGGCCTGAGTTCTGATTGATCTTGACTTTTCAAGACTCTGGCTATATCCGATAGCAGTTTATCTTTATCCCTATTTAAAATTCCTTTTAGTACCAGATAGTTTGATGCATGATCGCTTCGGAAAATAGTATTGTTTAACTCCAGATTACTTATGAAGTCTCCCATTTCTGATATTAATTCCATTTTGCTCATTTCCGTAAAATCACCAGCAAACTTATTTTTGTAATGATCAACTCCAAATGGGAAACTGAGAACCAGTGTTGATAAATATTCAGGATCAATTGCATTTACTGCTTTTGCCGAATTTTGCGCATGTTGAGTTGTAAATCTCTTGCCGCCAAGTCCATTTAATATCATAACTGATAATTTCAACCCTGATTGTCGAGCTTTAACTAATGCATCAACCGTTGAATTATATGTCTCCCCTTTGCTGATTATTTTCAACAATTCATCATCGCCGGTTTCAATGCCGGTATATAGTAGCTTTAATCCCGCATTAGCCAATGATTCTAATTCATCATGAGTTTTAGAGCTAAGGTCTTTTGGAATTGCATAAGCGGATATCCGATTTATATTGGGAAATGAACTGTTTAATTTTTCAATGATTCTCATTAACTTATCATATGACAATACCATTGCATTTCCATCTGCCAAAAAAACTTTTCGTATTTGAGTCGAATAGGGACTTAACGAATTAATTTCTTTAAAAACATCCTCCTCTTTCCTAAGATGGAATTTTTTTGATGTATACATTTCGCAAAACGCACATCTATTCCATGAACACCCTATTGTAGTTTGAAGAATCAATGACCTCGCTTCACTCGGAGGACGGAAAAGTGGTTCGGAATACTGTATAAAATTTGATAGCATGAAACAAAAATAGGATAATATCAATTCGTTTATTGATTAGATAAATGAAAAACTGGATTTGTTATCCTCCGCCTAAGTAAATGATCTATTTTAGTTTATTATTTTTACAATTTCGATTCTTTACCTTGTTTAGAATGACAAACACCTCTGACGTCAGTAAGAATTTGAAGATTTATTTATGAAATTATGATACTTGTTACAGGAGGTACCGGATTAGTAGGAGCACATCTACTATATCAACTTATTATTTCTGGTGAAAAACCTATTGCTTTAAAACGTACATCATCTGATATATCCAAAACAAAAAAAATCTTTTCTTACTATTCAAAAGACCATGAAACTCTTTTTAATAAAATTAAATGGATTGATGGTGACATACTCGATTATTATTCTGTACTAGATGCAATGGATGGAATTAAAAATGTTTACCATGCTGCTGCTTCAGTTTCATTTCAATCTTCTGACAAGGAAGGTATTATAAGCACCAATGTAACGGGGACCACCAATATTGTTAATGCAGCTATTGAAAAGAAAGTGGAAAAACTGATTCATGTTAGCTCAATTGGTGCACTTGGAAGGGCCACTGCAAACGGAATAGTAACAGAAGAAACTTATTGGAGTTCAAAAAAATCTTCAGTATACTCCACGAGCAAGTATCATGCTGAAATGGAAGTATGGCGAGGAATTGCTGAAGGATTAAATGCTGTGATAATAAACCCATCGATTATACTAGGCCCCGGCGACTGGAGTACTGGTAGCTCAAAACTTTTTGCAACAATGTATAATGGCCTCAAATTTTATTCAACTGGCACAAATGGATTTGTTGATGTTGAAGATGTTGTCAGGGTGATGAGAATGTTGATGAAAAGCGATATTACAGGAAAGAGGTTCATTATTAATTCTGAAAACGTGAGCTACAAAGATTTCTTTTCCTGGATGGCTGACTCACTTTGTGTTCCAAGACCAAAATATAAAGCCACACGATTATTAAGTGAAATTGCATGGAGATTATTATGGATGAGAGGATTACTAACCGGAACAAAATCAACAATAACAAGAGAAACAGCTATTACAGCCAACCAAAATTATTACTACTCAAACAATAAGATAACGAAAGAGTTTAATATAAGTTTTTTATCCGTTAAAAATAGTGTTAAAAAGAATGCTGCTTTTTTTATTAATGATAACAATAACTCTGGTAATTAGTCGTTTCTGATAAAAAGCTTCGCCTATTTTCGAAGAATACTTTTCATTTAATATTTATTTAAACCCAATTATGAAACTTGTTTTTTTATTAGTTTTTATTGCCGTAATTGCATTTTCGGGGTGCAAAAAGAATGACAACCAAAACGACCCTATTACAAAAGAATCAGTTCTTGCCTATTATCCACTTAGTGTTGGTAATTATTGGATTTATCAAACCTCAAATTGTGATTCCACTTGGACCAATTGTAATTCGATAAGAATAGACTCCAATTTTGTTTCTAAAGATACTTTGATCAATGGAAAGTTATATTACAAACTTGAAGGTAGAAAGATAATTGGAAACGAACCTTTTTACTTAAGAGATTCTCTTGACTACATCGTGGACATCAATGGGAAAATCAGATTTTCAAATACTGATTTCAACAGTAAGTTTAATGAAGAATATGTTATACCAAATGGTGATACATTATATCATTGGTATTATAAAATGCAACAGGATCCAGTTATATTTAGTGTTCCCTTGGGTGAGTTTTTATGTTTAGATAATAAACTCTCCTTTTTTAGACGAAATGAAAATTTCACGCATGAATTTAACGGGCATACAGCTTTTTCGAAAGGTGTAGGAATAGTATATGAAAATGCTTTATTTGCTAGCACTACCGGTGGGATTAAAAGAGAACTTGTGGCTTTTGATTTCTTAATCTCAGACTAAAGTTAAGTAGTTGGTGTCTATTTTTCCAACACTACAAAAGCATTTGCCATTTCTTTCACATGCGAAATACTAAGGTGAATGCTACTAATTTTTTGTTCTTCAAGATATTCTTTTACTTTACCATGGGGGACTATATATGGTTTGCCAAGTTCATCGTTTAGAACTTCGATTTCATGAAAAGCCATACCAAATCGATAACCTGTTCCAAGGGCTTTGAAAAAAGCTTCTTTAGCTGCAAACCTTGCTGCAAAACACTGATATCGTGTTACCTTACCCTTACCACAATATTTTTGCTCTGTTTCTGTATATAGCTTTTTCATTAAAGCATCATTTTTTTCAAGATGCTTTTCCATACGACCTACCTCAATTATATCTGTTCCTATGCCGAATATCATTGTTTTGGGTTTTGTGTTGTGGGTTATCTATTCTTGTATTTTCTACCTTTATTATCGCTTTTTGACAAATAACTCAACAATCCTGAAATCATTTTCTCAATTGTATCAGCCTGATCATAAAGGCTGTTGAAATAATCCGAATCTATCCAATTCCTATCTAAACATCTATATAACCTCAAGATCTTTCCCAACCTTAATAAAAGCCGCAATTGCCTTATCAAGATGCTCACGCTTGTGCCCTGCAGATAACTGTACTCTTATCCTAGCCTGACCTTTTGGTACAACTGGGAAATAGAATCCGATTACATAAATTCCTTCTTCAAGAAGTTTAGCTGCCATGTCTTGCGAAAGTTTTGCATCATAAAGCATTACTGCACATATAGCCGATTGTGTTGGTTTAATATCGAACCCGGCTGCAAGCATTTTTTTCATGAAATAATCTGTATTTTCATGGAGTTTATCCTGAAGATCGTTTGATTCATTCATCATATCAAACATACGTATACCTGCACTTACAACCGTTGGTGGTAATGAGTTTGAGAACAAATATGGGCGTGAACGCTGACGAAGCATTTCGATAATTTCTTTTTTGCCTGTAGTAAAACCGCCAACAGCACCCCCAAATGCCTTGCCCAGAGTTCCTGTAATAATATCAAGTTTGCCCATGATATTGTAATGCTCGCTTACTCCACGTCCTGTTTTACCAACAACTCCAGCCGAATGACATTCGTCGACCATAACCATGGCATCATATTTTTCTGCAAGTTCAACAATTTTATCAACCGGAGCTGTATTACCATCCATTGAAAATACACCATCGGTTACAATAATTCTGAAACGTTGTGCTTGTGCTTTTATCAACTCTTCTTCCAATGCTGCCATATCAGCATTAGCATAACGGTAACGTTGAGCTTTACAAAGACGAACTCCATCAATAATAGATGCATGATTTAAACTATCGGAAATTATAGCATCTTCTTCACCAAACAATGGTTCAAATACACCACCATTTGCATCAAATGCTGCGGCATAGAGGATGGTATCTTCAGTTCCAAAAAACTCTGCAATTTTCTTTTCCAAAGTCTTATGTAAATCTGTTGTTCCACAAATAAATCTTACCGACGACATTCCATAACCATGTGTATCCAGACCATCTTTTGCTGCTTTAATTAGCTCAGGATGATTTGAAAGCCCCAAGTAGTTATTGGCACAGAAGTTAAGTACTTCCTGGCCTGTATTTAACTTAATTTCTGCCTGTTGCGGGCTAACAATTATTCTTTCTTCTTTATATAAACCTGCGTTGCGAATGTCGCTGATTTCTTTTGTAAGATGATCTTTGATTTTTCCGTACATGATTTTATTATCTAATGGATTTTAGTACTATTAATTAATCTTCAAAAATAATAAAACTCTGCTTGATGATAATGAATCATGACTATTTAGAATTATTCAACAAATTACCGACCTTTGCAAAAATTTTTACATGAAAATTGCAGCTCTGGTTTCCGGGGGAGTAGATAGCTCGGTAACAATACCATTACTTAAAAAACAAGGATTTGATCCCCATATCTTCTACATTAAAATTGGCATGGAAGACCAATCCGCTTTCATGGATTGCCCTTCGGAAGAAGATATTGAGATAACCACCTGGATTGCGAAAAAATATGGGTGTAAATTCGATATCGTTGATTTACAAAACGAATACTGGTCGTCGGTAGTTAGTTATACAATTGATACCGTGAAAAGGGGATTAACTCCTAACCCGGATATCATGTGCAATCTGTTAATAAAATTTGGTGCATTTAATGATAGATACGGTCATGAATTTGATAAAATAGTAACAGGTCATTATGCAACAAATTACGAAACCGATGAAGGTGTATTTTTAAGTACTGCTAAAGATAAAGTTAAGGATCAAACATACTTCTTGGCACAGATTACCCATGATCAATTGCAAAAAACCATGTTTCCAATTGGCGACCTTCCCAAATCTAAGGTTAGAGAAATAGCCACAGAAATGAAATTGCCCAGTGCAGGAAGACCTGACAGTCAGGGAATTTGTTTTTTAGGTAAGATAAACTACACCGATTTTATAAAAAATCAAATTGGTGAAATGCCAGGAGAAATAAGGGAACTTGAAACCAATATTATAATTGGTGAACATAAGGGTTTTTGGTTTCACACTATTGGGCAACGAAGGGGTTTGAAGCTTAGCGGTGGCCCTTGGTTTGTAGTACAAAAAGACATTGAAAAAAATATTATTTATGCTTCGAAGGGTTACGATCCAATTTCAAGGTATAGTGATCAGATTAATTTAGAAAATATACATTTCCTAAACACAAACCACGATTACAGCAATCTTGAAAGAATAAAATTCAAGATTAGGCATCAGCCTGAATGTAACTCTGGAATACTTGTGCAAAATGAAAATGAGCAAAAGATAATTTCAGACACAAGTATTTCGGGTATTGCTCCGGGACAATTTGCTGTTATTTATGATGATGATGAAAAAACCTGTATTGGGAGTGCCGTAATTTCTGAGAAATAATTAGTGTTTGTCCATAATGTCCAATTTCACCGTTATGCTCGTCTTTAAAACAGTCATTTACAAAAGTAAACTCCTTTATTTTAAAGACTTCACAGGCCTCGAACTCGAACATTCTGAATTAAACACTATTTTTTTTGAAAGACCTTATTGGTGATTATTTAAAAAAACACAAATTAGAATATTGGTCTAGCAAATAAATCTCCCCACGCAAGCAACGGGGTATCTTATAGGAAGTTCCTTGCAATTTGCCCCAAGGGGAGGGGAATAAAACCCCTGAGATCCTTCACTTCGTTCAGGATCCCTGCCTGCAATGCCATTTTCGGCAGGCAGGAATTCTGCTAACAAATTTCAATACACTTCGTTTTGGAAATTTGAGCCTCATTGATTTAATCTGTGAATCTGTGACCCCCAGTTCCAAATTCCAACAAATTATCTACCCATCTAGTTAATGCTTCATTACTAAGGTTTAAGTATAAGTCGGGTTCGATTAGCTCAATCTCCATTATAAGGAACTTACCGTTTCGCCAAAGGCCATCCAAACGTTGGTATAGCAATCTGTTGCCAAATCGCTTTGTTATCTGCTCACTAATGTTTTTAATTATTGGATCAACTTCCCCAATCGAATATACCCCGCCATAGTTAAATTGCACACGATAATCTCCCTTTTTTGGAACCTTAGTTACCGAATAAGAAAAATCATCTTTATTTTTATTTGAAGGAACTGTAAGAGTAATTGTTGATATTTCCCCGTCCGATATTTCAGGAATAAACTCCTGTAACATAAAAGGTCTGTCGATATAATATTCTTTAATAAGATTCTCATACCTTTCCTTTTCATACATATCAATGACAAAAGTATGATAAGATGCAGCTGAAATCATTGGTTTTAAAATCATCTTTTCCCAACCTTTGGATAAAGCGTTTTCGAAACTGCCAGTCTCGCCAAAGTTGAATATTGTGGGAATAATATCAAATCCCTCATTCTGAAGTTCAATAAGGTATTTCTTATCCATATTCCATCTTACAATATCTACTGGATTTATAACCGGAGTATTTGATTCTTCCAAAAAATCGAGCAATTGCTTAAACTCTTCAATATTTTTATAATAATTCCAAATTGTTCTAAAAAGTACCAAATCATAATGACTTAGTATAGAAGGATTTGATTTTAATAACTCATCCCAAATAATAACTTTTGTATTTACACCTTTATCAGATAATAGCTTAATTACCTCCAGATCATATGGAAGCATATTTGGCATTTCGGAACAGGTTAATATTGCAATATTCATCTCGGAAAATTTGAGGCAAATGTAAATAAAAGTCTTACAAACTATTAAGTAAATAACATGATGTAAATTTTGTTAATTTTGCATCTCAAAATATTACCGCTTGGTAATTAAAGCGAACAAAAAAATCAATGAATTTTAAAGAACTAGGACTTAACGATCAAATGCTTGAAGCTATATCATTTATGGGCTTCGAGAAAGCAACTCCGGTGCAGGAAAAAGCTGTGCCTGAAATACTTGCCGGCAACGACCTTATTGCATGCGCACAAACAGGTACCGGAAAAACCGCAGCCTTTGTACTCCCGGTATTAAACAATCTAACTATAGATCACAAACACGAAACAAGTGTATTAATAATAGTGCCAACCCGCGAATTAGCAATACAAATTGATCAGGCTATTCAAGGGTTTACATATTTTACACCAGTACAATCCATACCTGTATATGGTGGTGGTGGTGGTTCGGACTGGGACAGTGAAAAGAAAGCCCTTACGTCAGGAGCTGATATTATTGTTGCAACACCAGGTAGACTAATCTCACATCTCAACATGGGATATGTTAAGTTTGATTCGGTTAAACATCTGATACTTGACGAAGCCGACAGAATGCTTGATATTGGGTTTTATGACGACATTATCAAAATTATAAACTTCTTACCAAAGAAAAGGCAAACACTAATGTTTAGTGCAACAATGCCTCCAAAAATAAGAATACTTGCATCCAAAATACTTACTAACCCAAAGGAAGTTAGCATTGAAATATCAAAACCTGCCGAAGGAGTTTTGCAAGCTGCTTATTTAACATATGACACACAGAAAACCCCTATAATCAGCAGTTTAATAATTAACAAGCCTGAGCTAAAAAGTGTATTGATATTTAGCTCAACCAAGTTAAAAGTGAATGATATTGTTCGCGACCTCAGGAAAACCGAGAAGAATATTCAAGGAATTTCGTCTGCATTGGATCAAACTAAACGCGAGGAAGTACTATCAGATTTCAGATCAAAAAAAACAAGAGTACTTGTTGCAACAGATGTACTTAGTAGAGGTATCGACATAAAAGATATTGATCTTGTAATTAATTATGATGTACCTGGCGATGCTGAAGATTATGTACACCGTATTGGACGTACAGCAAGAGCCAGCTCAACTGGTGTTGCAATAACTTTGGTGAATGAAGATGATATGTTCAAGTTTAAGCGCATTGAAGATTTCATCGAAAATGAGGTAATGAAAATACCTTTACCACATGTGTTGGGCGAAGGACCACTTTGGAATCCCAAACAACCACCTTTTGGAAATAATCGGTTTAAGGGCAAAGGTAACAAGCAGAGTGGCAAGAAGAAACCATTCTTTAGGAAGAAACCAGATAATCGAAATAAGAAAAAAGATTAGAGACAAAGCTGCCTGAAAATGGATAGTGCTATCGTTGACCAATAATTTTCTTCACATCATACATGGATTCATTTGGTATAGCAAGGGAAAGGTGGTAATGTTCTATCTCCCAATTTTTTTTTGATTTTTTCAGTACACCTGAAGCTCTACAAATACCCATGTCGGTTTCTAACAATTCATCAAACCACGCATATTGCCTGTCATCCGAAAAATAAACGTTGCGCTCGATAGTTGTAAAACTCCAGGCATCTCCAAGATCAAAATATTTTTTCGACCAAAGATAAAATTCGTCTTTAGTCCATAGCTCAGTTGCATCAGTCCCAATATATATACCATCCTGTGATATCTTATCGAAATATTTCACATCTGCAGCAGCGGCATTACTATGCCATTCATCAATAAATTGATTAACAGAAATAGTTAAAAGAGAATCGGTAGTTTGCTGTTTTTGAGCAATTACAGAATTCATCAAAAAAATCAGCACAATCAATGTATATACATTAGTATTATTCCTCATCGATAACCTTATTTGATTCTAGCCTTGCTTCAGATATTTCTTTTGAGCGCCTAATACTGGTGTTTAATTCGAACCCAACCAATATAATAAGTGAATTGTAAAACAACCATACCAGCAAAATGATTAAAGACCCAATGGATCCGTAAAGTACATTATAGTTCGAGAAATTCTCAAAGTATGCTTTCAACAATAATCCACCAACGATAAACAAACCTGTTGATAGAATAGAACCGGAAGAGAAAAATTTATAATTCCTTTTGTTTTCCTTACGCTGACCAAAATAATAAAGTATTGAAACACTTAACAATAAATTCCCAACAATTACTATCCATTGAATTATCAACAATAAAAAGAAGGTTACGCCACCAGCTAATATTTCATACTTACCCAAAGTAGTAATTATTAGTTTTCCTGAGGTAAGGAGTAACATCGATATAAATCCCAAAAATGTAATAACAGTCATTAATAGAAAAGCATAAAACTTTTGTTTCCACCATGGCCAGGTTTTAATCCTGTGATAGCTTTGATTAAACCCCTCAAGTATTGCGTCAACCCCATTTGTTGAAAAATATATTGCCATTAGAAACCCCAGTGAAAGTAGTCCGCTTTTTGGACGGCTAATAATTTCAACTAAGGTTGATTTAACCATGGAAAAGATATTGGATGGAATTACTTCATTTAGTAATTCGAGCAATTCGCCTTTAAAATTAGTAGTTGTTACGTATGGAATAAGTGTAAATAAAAACAGTATTAATGGAATAAGCGCCAAAAAGAAATTATATGCTATGGCCGCTGCTCGGTAGGTAAGCACTCCCTTGAATAATCCCCTAAAGAAAAAAACCAACACTCCATATAAAGGCATGCCATCGAATCCGGGAAGAACAATTATTTTCAGTCGGTTACCGATATTGTTACCGAGCATGTTAAATTTAAGACTTATATTATTATAGAGCTTCTTCAAAGTAAAGTATTAAACGGTTACAAGGCTTAAATCCAGACTATTAATTTGATGTGTAAGGGCACCAACAGAAATAAAATCAACTCCTGTAAGTGCAAAATCACGGATGGTATTAATGCTGATTCCGCCGGAAGCTTCGGTTTCAAATTTATGATCGATCAAATCTATAGCTTTACGTAGTTGTTCGGGGGAAAAATTATCAAGCATAATACGGTCAACACCTCCATTGTTTAACACCTCATTAAGTTCATCAAAGTTCCTTACTTCAATTTCAATTTTAAGATTCTTGTTATTTTTTTTTAGATATTTTTGAGTTGAATTTATTGCATTTACTATCCCACCTGCAAAATCAACATGATTGTCTTTAATCATGATCATGTCATATAACCCAAATCGGTGATTTGTACCACCACCCAATCTAACAGCAAGCTTTTCAACTACACGATTACAGGGAGTTGTTTTTCGGGTATCGAGTAATTTTGTATTTAGACCAGCTATTTTACTTTGCACCTCATTTGTAAAAGTTGCAATACCACTCATACGTTGAATAAAATTAAGTGCTGTTCGTTCTGCTGACAATAAACTACGTGAATTACCTTCAACAATCATAACCAAATCACCAGGAACAATCGAACTTCCATCACTAATAAAAATCTTAACTACTAAATTTTTATCAACCTGTTTAAATACCATTGACGCAACTTCAACTCCGGCAATAATACCAATCTCTTTTGCAACAAGTTTTACTTTTCCATTTGCATGCTCAGGGATGATAGCCAAGGAAGTATGATCGCCATCTCCCAGATCTTCGATTAATGCCTGTGCAATTAGTTCCGATATTTTTGTTCTTTCCAGATCAGTCATTACCAAGTAATCTTTTTCAATCCATAAATTTACCTATTTGCAAAAATAGGTTAAAATCAATTCATCATGTTTTGTTGATCTTTTTTTACAAACAAGATACCATGTATTCACATCTGCAAATTTATTTTACCATTGGTAGTTTATCCAAATCACAATTCCTTAATAACATCACAATCATTACATTAACTAATGGCAACCTATAATTGAAATAATAAAAATAATTATGATCTAAAAAATAATAAGTTTAACATCTATTGTTTTTATACTTTTGGATAAAATTTACCTCTATGCGAACAATAACTACTTACGGCATCCTAATCTACTTATTGCCCTTACTAATTCTTCTTAATTCATGTGATGAACCACCCGAAGATAATGGAAAAAATTTCCAACAGAATTTATCAACCTTTACTTCAAAAATGGATGAGGTTGACAGCACCTTGGATTTAATTGACCAAATGCAGCAAGATATAAATCAGGTTGAAGAGGAAAGAGCAAGTGGGAGTATAACTGATGAAGAAGCTCTTGAAAAACTAAATTTAATCAACAATACCATAGGAAGGCAAATTGCAAAAAAGGCTAACAACCACCCACTAAACGGATTGCCAAGGTGGGCAAGGAAATTTGATTTAACCGAACCTATTGGTTTAATTTTTGACGAAGATTTCAGCCAATCGACATCTGAAGATAATGAAAATGAAGGATTTAATTCTGTTATTATGGTATATCATGGTAACTATGAATTGGCGATGAAACAAGCTGAAATCATTGCAAAAAAAGCGAATATCCCACTGAGTCAGGATTACAAGGATGCATTAAAGCTCTCAAGAGATTATGGTATCGAAACTATTAAAGGGGCTTCTTACATGAATTTTAAGATTGGAGCCGAAAATAATCCCCAATATACCATCTCAATAACCGTTGATGATGATGGTACTCTTACAATAAATGCTACTGATACTGAAGCACTTTTTAAGCAACTTGATGAGAATTAATTTTGAAAAATTGTTATGAATATTATTATAACAGGGGCGAGTAAAGGGATTGGTTGGGAACTATGCAAAAAATTCATTAAAAAGGGTAACCATAATGTTATTGGGATATCGAGAAGTTCCAAGTCTTTTGGTAATGATCCCATTTTTAAAGAGAAACGATTTTCACATCTTAAATTGGATTTATCGAATTCAAACGTAAATGAAGATATAATACCCTTTTTATCAAGCAAGTTTGACAAAATTGATATATTAATTAATAATGCCGGATTACTGATTAATAAACCATTTAAGGAATTAACCAATGAGGATTTTGATGCATTGTTTAATGTAAATGTAAAGAGTATTTTTAGACTTGTCCGCGACCTACTGCCTATTTTTAATAAGGGTGCACACATAGTAAATATTAGCAGCATGGGTGGATTTCAGGGAAGCTCCAAATTCCCGGGTCTCTCATTATATAGTGCCAGTAAAGGTGCATTGGCTATTCTGACTGAATGTATGGCGGAAGAGTTTAAGGAGAATAAAATCAGCGCAAATGCTTTGGCACTTGGAGCTGTTCAAACTGAAATGTTAGGTGCTGCTTTCCCTGGATATAAGGCTCCATTGTCTGCCAAGGAAATGGCCGAATTTATTTATGATTTTGCCATTAATGGACAAAAATATTTTAACGGTAAGATACTACCCGTATCATTATCTACGCCCTAGTATGATCTAATAGCTCTTTTTCGATCTTAAAGGTCATATAATTCTTTATTTTTGCCAATTCAATTTAGACTAGGAAATCTTGAAAAAAAATATTGTAACACATCCCGGAATAATTAAAAAAATCGAAGACAACAAGGTTGAGATTGCTATAATGGTAACATCGGGCTGTGCTTCATGCGAAATTAAAGGTGCCTGTTCGGTAAGTGATGTGGAGGAGAAATCAGTAATGGTAACTGTTGACGACGCTAATCGTTATAGCATTAATCAGCCGATCACAATCGAAATGCAACAGTCGCTTGGAACATGGGCAGTGCTGTTGGGATATGTATTCCCATTTTTAGTTTTATTTATCGGGCTTATTATTTTCATAAATATTGGAATAGATCAAGGTATTGCCGGTTTATTGTCATTATTACTTCTTTTGCCATATTACTTATCACTTTATTTCCTTAAAAATTATCTTGGAACCCGTTTTAATTACAGCATCAGACCATAATCTTTCTAAATTGATACAAATAGCTAATTTAGAGCGGTTCTAAGCTGTTATCAAAAAGCATTGATAATCAGTTACGTATTTAAGCCTATAACAATGACCATGCTTTTCACTCCTTATATACTATTGATTAATAGCACTTTATTACTATCATAACTTAATGTTGCATTTTTCACAGTATTTTTAATTATTATATTTTTGTGTTTTTTGAATTTACAACAATAAATTAAAACGGATTGCCGTGGATAATATAATAATAATTGCAATTAGCGCACTCGGCGGACTTGGCTTAATAATGGCCATCATCCTTTATTTCATAGCCAACAAATTTAAAGTTTTTGAAGATCCCAAAATTGATGAGGTTGAGGAAGCATTGCCTTCTGCCAATTGTGGTGGGTGCGGTTTTCCCGGATGTAGAGCTTATGCTGAAGCAACAGTTAAGTCCGCTAAAGAACATGGGCATCTCGAAGGATTAAACTGTCCGGTTGGAGGAAACGATGTTTCACAAGCCGTTGGCAAAATTCTTGGACTCGAGGTTGAAGCTACTGCGCCTATGATAGCGGTGATTAGATGTAATGGGTCGCATGCTAACTCCCCCGGAAAAGTTGTTTACGAAGGCGCTACATCATGTGCCTTTGCTCATGCATTGTATGCGGGTGAGGGTGGTTGTATGCATAGTTGTTTAGGTCTTGCTGATTGTGTTGACTCCTGCGATTTCGATGCAATACATATGAATCCTGAAACTGGTTTGCCGGAAGTTAATGATAAATGTACTGCTTGCGGAGCATGCGTTATAGCGTGCCCAAGAGATATTATTGAATTGAGAAAACGCGGACCAAAAGATAAGCGGATTTTTGTTTCATGTATAAATCAGGAAAAAGGTGCTCCGGCCAAAAAAAATTGTGCTACAGCATGTATTGGTTGTAGCCTTTGTTTTAAGGAATGTAAATTCGATGCAATTACAATCACAAGCTTCCTTGCATATATTGATTTTGAGAAATGTACACTTTGCAGGAAATGTGTGGATGTTTGTCCCACATCAGCAATTCACGAAATTAATTTCAAACCAAGAAAACCCAGACCTGAAAAACCTGTTGAATCACCAATTAAGGCTGAAATACAGAGTAACAATACTGAAAAAGTAGTTGCTGAGAATACTGTTGATAATAAAGATAACAAAGAATAAATCCGATATCATGGGAATATTACGAACATTTGCATTGGGAGGAATTCATCCGGCAGAAAATAAATTGTCTTCAAATGCACCTATAGAAACCTTGCCTGTTCCAAAACAGGCCATAATTCCTTTGGGTCAAAATTTAGGAGCTCCATCCAAGGCCATTGTTAAAAAAGGCGATGAAGTAAAAGTTGGGCAACTACTGGCTGAAGCAGGAGGATTTATTTCCACAAATATTCACTCCCCTGTTTCGGGCAAAGTGTTTAAGATCGACAACGCAATTGATGGGTCAGGATATAAACGTCCCTGCATTATTATAAATGTTGAAGGTGATATTTGGGATGAGAGTATTGATACTTCACCTGACATTATTTCAGAAATAGTACTTAGCCCTAAAGAGATTATTGAAAAAATAAAAAACTCTGGCATAGTTGGTTTGGGAGGCGCAACATTTCCTACATATGTAAAACTAATGCCACCTCCAGGAAAAACTGCTGAATTTTTAATTATTAATGGTGTTGAATGTGAGCCTTATCTTACTTCTGATCATCGTATGATGCTTGAAAAAGGCCAGGAAATAATTATAGGTACACGAATTTTAATGGAAGCACTTAATGTTAAAAAGGCCTTTATTGGTATCGAAAATAACAAACCAGATGCAATACGTCACATGACTGAACTTGCAAAAGCCTACGATGGAATTGAAATTCAGGCACTAAAAGTTCAATATCCTCAGGGTGGTGAGAAGCAGTTGATTAAAGCATCAGTTAACAGAGAAGTTCCATCAGGCAAACTACCAATTGAAGTTGGCTGTGTTGTTCAAAATGTGGGCACTGCTTTTGCAGTATATGAAGCTGTTCAAAAAAATAAACCATTATTTGAGCGAGTTGTTACTGTTACAGGAAAAGCTGTTAAAAAACCATCTAATTTTCTTGCCAGGATTGGAACTCCAATTAGTCAACTAATTGAAGCTGCTGAAGGTTTACCCGAAAATACAGGTAAAATTATTGGTGGTGGCCCGATGATGGGCAAAGCACTTACATCGCTTGAAATACCAGTAGTAAAAGGGTCTTCAGGCATACTCATAATGGAAAAGGAAGAATCTTCGAGAAGTATTGAAGGTCCTTGTATTAGATGTTCAAAGTGTACATACGTTTGTCCTATGGGTCTAGAACCATTCCTATTATCGAAGGCGGCAAAGCTTGCTAATTACGAAATGGCCGAAAGCGAATCTATCATGGACTGCATCGAATGTGGATCTTGTCAATATGGATGCCCTGCAGCAATACCTTTATTGGATTACCTTCGTTTAGGCAAGCTAAAAGTTGGCCAGATAATGAGAAAAAGAAGTCAGAATTAATAAATATATTGATGATTGAATATTTATAATTGATTATTGTTGAAACATTTAGTTATGAATAAGGAAGAATTGAAATTAAGAACAAAAGAGTTTGCGCATAAATGTGTTAAGCTTGCTATGTTATTACCTGACAATAATTTAGGTAGGGTTATTCAATATCAATTAATAAAATGTTCAACATCAACAGCTGCAAACTATAGAGCTACATGCATCGCACAATCAAAAAAGAGCTTCATCGCCAAATTAAGTATTGTAATTGAAGAAGTAGATGAGTCTAATTTTTGGATAGAGTTTATAATTGATGAAAAACTAATAGTTAATAATGAAACCACTCAACTATTAAATGAATCTAGTGAATTAACGGCTATTTTTATGGCTTCAAGAAAAACTGCGGAAAATAATTAGCAATAATAAATAATAAATTATAGATGTCAAAGTTTACGATTTCAGGATCTCCTCACATTCAAGGGGATGAATCCACAAAAAAAATAATGTATGGTGTTGTTATCGCGATGGTGCCAACAATGCTATTCTCGATCTATTTTTTTGGCCTCGATGCGATCAGAGTTTTTCTAATTGCAATTGCAGCAAGTTTATTTTTCGAATGGATAATTCAAAAGTATCTTATAAAAGGGCCACTGACTATCAATGATGGATCGGCATTGGTAACAGCAATATTACTTGCTCTCAACCTGCCATCTAATTTACCCATATGGATGATAATTATTGGCGCTTTGGTTGCTATTGGAATGGCAAAAATGTCGTTTGGGGGGCTTGGTAAAAATGTTTTTAACCCGGCACTTGTGGCCAGGGTATTCTTACTTGTTTCTTTTCCTGTTGAGATGACTTCATGGCCAAAACCATCACCAATTACCGATGGACTTGCTGATGTAATAACAGGACCAACTCCGTTGGGAATTGTTAAAGAAGGTTTAGGTGCCAATAAAACGATGTCGGAACTTGCTCCTGAACTCCCTTCATACACTCAAGGATTAATGGGTGAGATGGGAGGCTCAATGGGTGAAGTATCAGCTTTAGCACTACTACTTGGTGGTGTATATATGCTTTGGAAAAAGATTATTACCTGGCATATACCTGTATCAATGTTACTTACCGTAGCTATTTTCTCGGGAATATTTTGGGGTGTTGACCCTGAGCATTATGCCGACCCGATATTCCATATGTTAACTGGTGGTATGTTGCTGGGTGCAATATTTATGGCTACTGATATGGTAACCTCACCAATGACTAAAGGTGGACAACTCATTTTTGGATTTGGAGTTGGATTACTAACGATTTTAATTAGAATGTGGGGAGCATATCCTGAGGGTGTATCTTTTGCCATTCTTATAATGAATGCTACTGTACCATTAATAAACAGAGGATTTAAACCTCGTAGATTCGGTGCTAAACCGGGTGTTGTTTTAACCAAATAATAAATTCTAAAGATGGCTAGTAAAAGAGAATCGAATTTCATAAACATGGTAATAACACTCTTTCTTGTGTCAGCAGTTGCTGCCCTTGCTTTAGGAGGTGTTTATACAGTTACAAAGGAGCCAATAGCATTAGCAAAAAAGAAGAAACTTGAAGCCGCTATTAAGACTGTACTGCCCGAATTCGACAGCATAAAGACTGTAAAAATAGCATTAGGAGATGGTCAGGATTCATTGGTATATTATATTGCTTCAAAAAATGACCATGTAATTGGAACTGCTATTAAAACCTATACAATGAAAGGGTTTAGCGGTAAAATTGAATTGATGGTAGGTATGCTTCAGGATGGAACTATAAATAATACTGCTGTGGTTAGCCATAAAGAAACTCCTGGATTAGGCGACAAAATGGATGTGGCAAAATCCGATTTTCCCCTACAATTTATGGGTAAAAATACTGTTAACTACGAACTTAAAGTTAACAAAGATGGTGGAGATGTGGATGCTATAACTGCTGCAACCATTAGCTCAAGAGCTTTTTGTGATGCGGTTAAAAGAGCTACTGATTCTTTTGAAAAAGATAAAGGCGAATAATAAATACTAGAACTACAATTTTATTTGTAAAAGAAAAAACTATGAGTCAAATAAAAAACTTCACAAAGGGTTTCATTAAAGAAAATCCTGTTTTTGTTCTCCTATTAGGACTTTGTCCTACCCTGGGAGTTACAACTTCTGCAATAAACGGTTTGGGTATGGGATTAGCCACAACATTTGTGCTGGTAGGCTCCAACCTAGTTGTTTCAGTAGTACGCAATGTTATTCCTGATAAAGTAAGAATTCCATCATTCATCCTGATTATAGCATCATTTGTAACTATTGTAGAGCTTGTTATGCAGGCATATCTACCTGGCTTGTTTGATGCATTAGGATTATTTATTCCTCTAATCGTTGTAAACTGTATTGTACTAGGACGTGCAGAAGCCTTTGCTTCTAAAAACAATATTGGTTCATCATTAATTGATGGATTGGGCATGGGCTTAGGTTTTTCTTTTGCCCTTACTTTATTGGGAGCTGTAAGAGAATTACTTGGTGCCGGCGCAATTTTCGGATTCAATTTAATTGATGGTGATTTAATGCTGGTATTTATACTTGCTCCCGGAGCTTTTATCGCTCTTGGGTATCTAGTTGCAATTATTAACAAATTTAATAAAGCCTAAAGCTAATTTGATATGGAATATTTTGTAATAATTATAGGATCGATATTTGTTAGTAATATTGTTCTTGCTCAGTTTTTAGGAATTTGTCCTTTTGTAGGGGTAAGTGGAAAAGTATCAACCTCACTTGGTATGGGTGGTGCAGTTCTATTTGTGCTCACGCTGGCAACGATGGTAACATGGATACTTCAGTATTATGTACTTAACCCTTTTGGTTTAGGATTTATGCAAACTATTGTTTTTATCCTTGTGATAGCTTCCCTAGTTCAAATGGTTGAAATAATCCTAAAAAAAGTTAGCCCATCACTATACTCAGCATTGGGAGTATTCCTACCATTGATTACAACTAACTGCGCTGTACTTGGGGTTGCAATCCTTACAATACAAAAGGAATTCAACCTCATGGAAGGTGTTGTTTACGCAGTTGCGAATGCGATCGGGTTTACACTTGCCCTTGTGCTTTTTGCAGGAATTCGCGAACACCTTGACTTAATGGAGGTGCCAAAAGGTATGAAGGGTGTACCTATTGCACTAGTTGTTGCTGGTATACTTGCTTTATCATTCTTTGGGTTTACAGGGTTAGTTTAATATAACTCATAATTTAAAAAACTAGTTTTGCACTTAATTTGAAGGTGCAACCTTGCTTAATACTCTAACAAATGAATTTCAAAAACCTAATTAGATCTACCCTAAACTTTCTTTACCTTGATTTGACCAAAAACCTTGAGTATGACAGACTTACCTCAAAAATAATGGGGGGGGGGGCAATAAAAAATGATTCAAATTGTATTGATATAGGCTGCCACAAGGGAGAAATTTTAGATATAATGTTAAAGAACTCACCCGATGGTATCCATTATGGTTTCGAGCCTTTGCCATATTTATATAATGAATTGAAAAATAAGTACAAAGATAAAGCTACCATACTACCATACGCTCTTTCAGACAAAAGTGGCCAATCAACTTTTCAATATGTTAAAAATGCTCCGGCCTATAGTGGAATAAAGAAACGGAGATATGATATTGATAACCCAGAAATTGAGGAAATAGAAGTAGAGATTAAAAAACTTGATGAAACAATTCCTATAGATCTGAAGATTGATTTCATAAAGATTGATGTGGAAGGAGCAGAATATGGAGTACTTAAAGGAGGAGAAAAATTACTTAAAAAACATAAACCTGTTATTGTATTTGAATTTGGCCTTGGTGCAAGCGACTACTATGAGACCACACCAAATGATATTTTCAATTTCCTAACTTCTGATATTGGACTCCAAATATTTTTACTGAAGTCATATCTAAATAGTAGTAAACCATTAACTCTTCAAGAGTTTACAGCTTATTTCCAAACAAATAAGGAATATTATTTCATTGCAAGTGCATAATAGATAAATTTTATCAAAATAGTTATCTTTGGTCTCTTTATGCAACTTTTATGGAGAGTCAACCAATTATCAAATTATCCGATTTATCAGTCTTCCAAAAGAATAAACTGGTATTAACCAATGTGAACCTTGAGATAAACAAAGGCGAATTCATTTATATGATTGGTAAAACCGGAAGTGGTAAGTCCAGCCTAATGCAAATACTTTATGCTGATCTGCCTGTGGAAACAGGAGAAGCAGTGATTTGTGGTTATAATATTAAAACGATAAAACAAAAAAACTTACCTTTTCTTAGAAGAAAACTTGGCATCGTTTTTCAGGATTTTCAGCTGCTTGAAGATAGAAGTGTGAAAAAAAATCTCGAATTTGTGCTGAAATCAACCGGATGGAAGGATAAAAAACTAATCGAAAATCGAATCCTACAAGTACTTGATGAGGTTGATCTCATTGAAAAACTTAATGTAATGCCACATCAGCTTTCGGGTGGTGAACAACAACGAATTGCAATTGCCCGTGCATTATTAAATGAACCCGAAGTTGTGCTGGCCGATGAGCCCACTGGTAATTTAGACCCGGAAACTTCAAATGGTATAATGAAAATTCTATTTAAAATTAGTGAATTGGGTAAAACTGTAATTATGGCAACTCATAATTATAATCTAATTCATAAATTTCCGGGAAGAGTAATAAAATGTGAAGAAGGGACTCTTATTTGATTTATTATTGATTATTGATTATTTATTATTGAAGATTGATTATTTGTAACCAAGGCATTTTCATCAATTATGAATTCTATCTTGTGCTGTTGATTTTTTTATTTAATCAACTCGATGATTTTTTTAACATTACTCCCGTTACAATATATCTTACCCAGATTTTTTTTGCGCTCTTCGATAAGTTCTTGTGTAAATTCTTTTCGGAACAATATTTTTATCCTTCGTTTTAAAGACACATGATTATTCGCTACTTCACATAAGTCATCGAGGTTACTACCACTTAACATCTTATCATTAACTAAAGAAAATCTGCCGTTATACAGATTATTTAAAAGCTTGAGTTTTAATCCCGTTTTTTGAGCCGTAATAGAAATATTTATGTGAGCATTTTCAATTAATTCCTGCAGTTTAGCATCAGTAGGGTTAACAACCAAATTAATATTTGGCTCATTTTCAATCCTGTTTCTCAATTGTTTTGGAGGATTTAATCCTGCTATTATCAAAGGGAAATTGAGTTCATTAAAAACTTGATCTAAAAGAAAATTAACAGCATTTTCATTTTCAGCAACCGATAAATTACCATGATAAAGTACATATTTACCCTTTCCAACTCTACTCTTAATTTCTTTAAATGGATGAAATGCAGGGATATGATCTACCCTACTAAACTCCTTACTAAAGTAAGCTTTATCGTTTTCCGAAATTGCTAGTATTCTGTCGGCCTTTTCAAGTATTTTCTCATAACGCTTTAATTTTGCCGCTTCATTATAAAAATAATACTTTTTAAAGATATCTTTTTCGGCCTTACCTAGATTATAATAATACTCATGTTCGATATTATGAGCCCGAACCAATCTAATTCTTGTTTTCAGTCTGGGCTCTTCAAGTAATATTGAAGTATGTAAACCCTCCATCAAAATCGGATAATTGTCCTTCGTAAGATTTTCAATTAGCCTTTCCGAAGTACGAGTACTTACGATGTAGGGAATACTTTTAAAGAGATGCTTTTTACTGATGTCTCTTTTATAGTATTCAACCTTGTAAAAAGTTTCTTTCATTATTGGGTAATGCTCTCGCCCGTATTGAAAACAATGCATATGAACTTTAACACCGCTATCTGAAAGTGCTTTTGCTTTGAAAAATACATCAATAACACCTCCGTAATTTGCCGGAAATGGTATATCAAATGAAATGATATGTATGTGAATATCAGACATATTTGCTATATATCTTTAGGAGGACTTTTTCTTCGTTTTCCCATGTAAGCTCTTTTGCTGCAAAGCTACAGTTTTTTTTCCATTCCTGTATTAAGTCCTGATTATTAAGTATCTGGTTAATTTTTTTCGCAATTGTTTTTGGATTATGATCCATAATAAAATCGCCAACTTTATATTTAGTAATAATTTTTTCAATTTCTGGAAGAGGAGATGACAGTACCGGTATTCCTGCCTGGATATAATCGAATAATTTGTTGGGTAAACTAAACTTATAGTTTAGGTTTGTCGATTTATCTAAAGTTAAACCTAAATCTGCAACAGCAGTATATTCCATCAACTGTTGATATGGCATACGCGGTTTAAAAATGATTCTTTTACCCAGATTAAGTTTTTGTGCCATTGATTTAAGCTTGTCGATAACATCACCACCACCAATTATTAATAGTACAGCATCGTTAATCATTGGCATAGCCTCAATTAGCTCTTCAGATCCTCTATCCACGTTAATACCTGATCCCTGTAGAATTAACAAAGATTTATCAACCGGAAGTCCCAACGATTCTCTTGAAACCTTAGGAATTTTTTCTCTCCTTCTAGGTATATTTCTAACAACATTTGGGCGAATGCCATGATCCTGATAAAAAAAATCAGCAATTGAATCATTTACGGTAAGAACATCTGCCAGTTTGGGGAATAATTTGCGTTCGATAAATTTCCATACAGACTGTACTCTTTTCCTATTTACCAGTTCAGGAACTTCTGTAAAATATTCATGGCTATCGTACACAAGAGGTGTAGTTTTAAGTCTACTAATAAGGTAATTTGGCAACAGTGTATCCAAATCATTGGATATTAGCATATCTGCTCTATTAACTAATAAGAAAAAGAAAAGTCTTATATTGAATTCAGCATAAAAAAATGGCCCTTTCTCAAACAATAGCTTCATACGGTGCACTTGATATTCCCGCTTATCCATTTCAGGGCTATCGCGTAATTTTCTACCAACCAACATCACATCACAATTCATCGACGAAACAGTTTGGCAAACCTTGTTCACACGCTGATCCGTAACTAAATCATTTATTACAGAAACTATAACCCTACTGCTCAATTTTATTGATTGAAAAATGCAAAATTACTGTCTTTTGGTGAATAACTAAGTATTGTCATTTTTATTGCTTCATTTTACTATCTTTGGTCTACCATGATAATAAAAGAAGATTTTTGTTTAGCCCCATTTAATACATTTGGCATTGAAGCTTTAGCATACGAGTTATCAATTATTACTTCAATAAATGAACTAAAGGAACTTTATGTTGCAGGCGAATTAAGTAAAAAATTACTGATATTAAGCAAGGGGAGTAATATACTGTTAACCGGCCACTTTAAAGGGTTAGTGCTTCTAAATCAAATTTGGGGAAAAGAGATTGTAAATGAAGATAATAATTATGTTTATCTTAATGTTTCTTCAGGTGAGTTCTGGCCTAGCCTTGTTGAGTATACTGTAGATAATGGATGGGGAGGACTTGAGAACCTGACAGATATTCCCGGTAAAATGGGTGCCGCACCAATTCAAAATATTGGGGCTTATGGAGCAGAATTAAAAGACGTGTTTGTAAGTTTAGAAGCATTTGACTTAACTAACGGTAAACTTGTTACCTTTACTAAAGAAGAATGTGAATTTGATTATCGAACAAGTATATTTAAATCAACATTCAAAGATAGGTATTTCATTACAAGCGTTTTAATTAAACTAACTAAATCACCTATAATTAACTTAAGTTATAAACCATTGGCTGATGCCTTTAAAGATAGAAACATTGAAGAGATAACTATTTCTGATGTTAGTAAAAAAGTAGCTGAAATTAGAGAATCAAAACTACCCAATCCCGATAAACTTAAAAATGCAGGGAGCTTTTTTAAGAACCCAATTATTGAAATGGACAAATGCCATGATCTAAAACTAGAATTCGATGATATCCCTTCCTATGCGTTAAAGAACAGTACCTATAAAATACCTGCAGCATGGTTAATTGAACAATGTGGATGGAAAGGAAAAAGAGTTGGAAATGTTGGTGTTCATGAGCAACAAGCCCTCGTTATTGTGAAATATGATACTGCCACAGGATCTCAAATACTGAATCTTGCAAAATCAGTAAAAAAAAGTGTTTATAATAAATTCGGCATTGAATTAGAATTTGAAGTTAATGTAGTTTAGTATTATTTATAGAAAAGACAACATAAATAACAAGCAATTCCCCTCCAATTTATCTTATTAATGTTACCGATCCACTGGTGGCTGTGTTTCCATCGCCATTGTCAGTGCCCTTCCATATCGTTCCATCTTCAAATACCGCGCTTACCCTCCATATGTATGAGCCGGTGGGAAGATCCTTGTTTTCATAGGTGCCATCCCAGCCATCAGCCGGTACTCCGTCAACCAGCCTGGTGCTCTCAAATACCAGATTACCCCAAGCACTGTACACTTCCAGTCGGTAACTTTTTAAGTTTATGCCCAGGGGCTTGAACTCTCGTAATTCAGGATTGGAATTAGATGGTATGAAAGCATTGGGTAAAAATAGATTTGTGAATAGTAGATTGTAAATCTGATGTACTGTATCCGGACAGCCATAGTCGTTGTAACTAACAAGCATTATATCATAGTTGCCATCTACTTCATATTGGTGTGTTGGGTTCTTTTCTGCGCTGCTTTCTCCATTGTCGTAGTCGAAGTCCCAGTAATATTCTATGGCATTCTGTGATAGGTTTTGTAAGTAAATATTTCCCTGTTGAACAGTATCTACTATGGTAAAGGCTGTCAGTGGTATTGGCCAGATTTCTATCTCATGGGATATCTTATCACTACAGTTGTTCTCATCTATTATTATGAGCTGTGGACTATAGATTCCTATGGCATTATAGATGTGTACTACCTGAATGGGCTCAGTGGTGGTATCTACATTTATCCCTGATAGTGGATCTCCATAGTCCCATATCCAATAGGCTATATCAGAACTGTCACTCTCCGACTCATCATTGAAGTAGGTGTAGTAAGTCATACACTGATCTTCAAAGCTAAACTCCGCTACTGGTAGTTTGTAAATGGTGATAGTGTCTGTTATGGTGTCAATGCATCCAAAATCATTTGCTACTATAAGCATTGGTATGTAATTGTCATATTTAGTGTACAAGTAACTTGTGTCTTGTACATTGGCAGTGTCGTTTTGTGTTAGGGTATTGCCAAAGTCCCAATGCCACATGGTTATGGGTGAGCCGTTTGTTTGAGTGTTGTCGTAGAACATCGTTGTGTCGTTTAAACAACCGTTATCAACTAACATACCCGCAACTGGGGTTGGATTGACAGTGAGGGTTTTTATTACCGTATCCTGCAGAGTTGTGCCCGATATGGTTGCTACTACTATCAGCTGCACTTCATAGTTACCATGGGTGGTATAGGTATGACAGATCGGATTTTGATATGATGAGTAGTTGTATGTGGCTCCATCGCCAAAGTCCCAGCGCCATTGTTCTATTACTGTTGTGCTGCTGGTTAAGGCAGAAGAGTCTATGAAACATAACTCATACCTTGCGCAGTTGGTACTGTCGGGTAATATGAAGTTGGCAAGTATACACGCATCTACATATACATCCTGAGTTATTGAATCAATACATCCATTGTAGTTGGTTACTATCAGCTTTACCTGATAGGTACTGTCGTTTGGTCCGTAGAGATGTGTTGGATTTTGTAGTGTGCTGGTGTTGGCTGCTCCTGAGCTTATGTCGCCAAAGTCCCACAACCAGGTTTGTATAAATTCTCCGCCACCTAAGGATATGTCGGTAAACTGAGTTGGGGTGCTACATGAACCTATGGTATTTGTAAACTGCGCCGTTGGCAATGAGTCTACTCTTACTTCTTTAAAAATACTTATTAAGCAGTCATTGGTATCTATTGCCATTAGCTCCACTATATATAATCCCGGATTGGGGAAAGTGTGTAGTATAGTGTCATAGAAAGTAACCTGTAGTGGTGAGCCATCATTAAAGTTCCATGTGTAACTTGCTACAGAGTCGCTTTGTGGTGCGTAAGTTGCTGTAAACAATGTTGGCTGGCCTTCACAGGCTGTTTCTGCGGTGAAGTCAATGCTTAGTTCGCCATGTAAGCATACCTGTGTGTTGGTGTCTGTGGCTGTACATCCATTGTTATCGGTTACCTCCAGTATTACTGTATAACAGGTGTCGATTATATTATAGATATATGATGGGTCGATCTCTGTGGAGTAGTAACCATCGTCAAGATTCCAGTTCCACCCTATTATTGGTGCTCCGTCTGATCCCGGCTCTGATTCATCAAAGAAGTTTACCTGTCCCATTGGATCACATACCTGATCCCATGTGAATGATGGATTGGGTGAATCATACACTTGTACCCATTGTGATATCGTGTCTGTACATCCATAGTTGTCGGTTACTATCAGTGTTACCAGATAATCATCATTGGTTTGATAGTAATGACTCGGGTCTTCGAGTGTACTCGTTGCTCCATCGCCAAAGTCCCAGTCCCAGTTTGTTATAAATGCATACTGACTGTATGATAAGTCCGTAAAGTAGGTGCTGTCGCCCAGACATGTGTTTTCATATTCGAACATTGCCTCGGGGGCACCGTTTACTACTATCTCTCCTGTTACTGTACTCTGGCACTGCTCCGCTCCTATTTCTGTTACCGTCAAAGTTACTGTGTAGATGCCGGGGGCTGCGTACATATATGATGGGTTCTGCTCTATGGATGAGCCTCCATCACCAAAAGTCCAGAACCATGTGCTGATGTTTGTGCCTATGCCTTCAAACATTGCCATCTCTCCTAAACAGATGCTGTCATCTACTATATTCATTGATACATCTGGCAGGGTGTCTACTATTATCTCCTTCTCCGTAGTATCAGTACATCCCATTGTTGAGTTTATTATCAGTGTGGTGGTATAAGTACCAGGCAAGCTGAAGATATGTGATGGGTTCTGCAAGTTAGAAGTGTTTGATGTTCCTGATCCGGGATCGCCAAAGAACCACTCCCAACTTTGGATGTCGGTACCGCCATTGGTGGTACTTAAGTCAGTGAAGATAGTTGGATCGTTGTAACAGTTTTCTTCATAAGTAAAGTCTGCTATGGGTGAGGGTACTACTTCCACATTCCTGGTTACTGAGTTCTCGCAGCCTTCGGTGTCGGTTACCGTTAGTATTACTCCATAGGTTCCATCAAGGGTGTATAGATGGGTTACATCTGGATTGTCGGGGGCGTTTATTGTTACTATGGTTCCATCGCCAAAGTCCCATACCCATGTTTCTATTGTTCCATTGGGGGAACTTGATAGATTCGTAAACTCTACTTCATCGTTTAAACATGCAGGGGCAGTGCTCTGAAAGTTTGGATTGGGTAAGGGGTTTATCCGCAGCGTATGGGTTACACTTGCCGTACAGCCATCGGTGGTTACTATGGCCAGAGTTACGGTATAGTCGCCTGCGGCTGAGTAAATATGTGTTGGGTTCTGTAGGGATGATGTGCCTCCATCACCAAAGGTCCATGCCCAGGTCTGTACTTCGGGGATATTGGTAACAGTGCCATCTACCAAAAACTGGGTTTCATTGCCCAAACAGTTGTCTTCTGTGGTGAAGTCTACCGTTGGAGCGTCGGCTACTGTTATCGTTGTTGTGGTATCGTCAACACATCCATTTACATTGGTTATAGTTAATGTTACATCATAGTCGCCGGGATTGGAAAACATATGTACAGGGTTTTCTAGATTGGAGGTATTGTCGGGGCCTGACCCGGGGTCATCAAATGTCCATAGGTAGGTTACTATTGTTCCTCCTCCATTTTCGATTGATGTATTGGTAAAACTTACCGGGCCGCTGGCACAGCCATCGCTGGCTGTATATATTGCCATTGGGCTGGATATGGTTGTTACAGGGTTCTGGGTTGTCCCCTGACAGCTATCACTGTTGGTGATTGTTAGTGTTACTATAAATGTACCTGTGGTTCCATAAGTATGGGTTACATCGGGGCTGGTTGGGAAAGTGATGGTTTGGGTATTGCCATCGCCAAAGTCCCAGTGCCACTGAGTGATAAATCCTGTTGGGGTTGTACTATGATCGTGCAGCTGTACAGGGTTGCCTTCACAGGTGGGAGTTTCTATACTGAATAGTGCCACCGGTGGTGGTTTTACTGTTATCTGTTTTATCACAGTATTTGTAGATGCCATGGTGTCGATGATAGTTAGTGACACATTATAGGTGCCTGCTACCACATATACATGTAGTGGGTTCATCTCATCGCTGATGCCTCCATCGCCAAAGTTCCATGCCCAGCTTACTACTGCGGGGATATCGGTTGGGGGGTCGAGTACTGTAAACTGCACAGGCTCATTCTCACAGCTGATATTCCAGCTATAGTCTAATGCCGGTACATTTACTACTGTTACCTGGTGTACTATCAGGTTTTGGCAACCATCGATATCGGTTACATTTAGCTCCACATTGTAGGTGCCTACTGTGGCAAATGTATGTGTGGCATTCTGGGTGGTGGCAAAGTTACCATCGCCAAAGTCCCAGTACCAGTCGGTGATTACGTTTCCAGATGTTCCAAAGAAGTCTGTTGCATTTCCAAGCATGGTTGGTTCAGGGTTCCATGTGAAGAACACTGTGGGCAGCCCGGGAGTGTAGATGGTTTTTGTGATGGTATCAGTGCAGCTATAGCCTGCTGAGTCGGAGGTTACTATCAAGGTTACATAATATACTCCGATGCCGGTAGTATAGCTATGGGATGGGTTTTGTACTGTGGCAGTAAAGCCATCGCCAAAGTCCCAGTGCCACTGGGTTAAAAAATAACCCGGTGGGGCAATACTTAGATCCTGGAATACTACGGAGCTACAAGTTAGATTTTGATATGTGAAGTCTGCTGTGGCGCCGGGGAGGATTAATACCTGGTTGATTGCTGTGGATGAGCAGCCTGTGCTATCGAATACTGTCAGGCTTACATTGTAAGTGCCTCCCTGGGGGAAGTAATGGATTGGATTCTGGTCATAGGAGAATGATCCATCGTCGAAGTCCCAGTACCATACAGCTACATTGGTGCTGTTGGTGGAAGTGAATTGTATTTCTGTGCCATGGCAGGCAGTAGTGTCGCTCATTGAAAAGCTTACCGTGGGTACGGGCTTTACAGTGATGATATTGCTCAATGTGTTAACGCAGCCATTGGTGTCGGTGATGTTTAGCTCTACGTTGTAGATTCCTGTATTGGCATACTTATGGGCAGCGTATTGTTGGTTTGAAAAATTACCGTCGTCAAAGTCCCAGTGCCAGATGTCGATGAAAAAGCCTGATTCTCCGAAGAAGTAAGTTGAGTCGCCCAAACAGCTTGGATCGGGGGTGTAGGTGAAAAAGATATCTGGTAGGGATGGTACGGTAACGGGGAGAACTATGCTGTCGGAGCACAAAAAGCCATTACTGTCGGCTACCACTGTTAATGTTACGTTGTATACTTCGCCACCGGGGGTTGTGTTGCTGGGGTATTGGTGTGTTGGATTTTGTAAGGTTGAGGTAAGTCCATCTCCAAAGTCCCAATACCAGGTAACAAGGTTATAACCTGAAGGACTTGTGGATAAATCAGTAAATTGTAGTGAATCGCATAAAGCTATTTCATATGTAAAATCAGCAACAGGTGGTTGGGCAATGGTGATATTATCATAGGCCGTATGTGAACATCCGTTTACATCTGTTACAGTTAGTATAACTGTTAATAATCCCCAAGTAGTGTAGATGTGGGATATGTTTTGCCCTGTTCCGGTTTGTCCATCGCCAAAGTCCCAATCCCAGCTTTGTATGTTGGAGTTGCTTCCTCCGCTAAAGTTAATATTAGTATTAACACAAGCATCATTCATGGATGATGTAAAGAATACATCCGGCAAATCAAACACGATTGCTTGTTGTACTGTGGAATCACTACATCCGTTTTCATCTATGTAAGAAAATATTACATCATAGATTCCAGCAGTAGTATAGGTGTTTGTTGGGTTAGGATCGAAGGAAGTATTACCATCTCCAAAATCCCATGACCATGTAGTAAGATTTGCATTACCAGTTTGAGTGAAAATACTTGATTCACCAAGGCAAATGGAATCGCCAGTTGAAATTGTAAAATCCTTATCAATCTTATCTCTTACAACTAGGTTTGTGACAATTACACTATCACATCCATAGACTGATTGGAGAGTGTCAAAGAATATTCCGGAACTATAGCCCCATGCTCCCTGAGCATAAACTGAATCATAATAACAAACTGTAATATCTATTGGCACCTCATAAGTTGGTCTGATAGTTAATATCATATCATCAATTGAATCGCAATTGATAATATTTGCTGCCACCATGGTTAAAGTTACTGATCCCATTTCGTTCGGGCCGGGTATGTAAATTGGTTGCATTACGTTTGGATCAACAAAGATTCCTGTACCACTTGTTGACCAATAAAGAGTTGCATAATGCGTTGCAAAGGAAGAATCGGTGGAGTTGGCAAAATCATAGGGTACACCAAAACATGAGTTTTCATCTGAGCCAGCTTGGGCATAAGCACCGGGGATAACTATTAACTTAGCATATGAAGTGTCGTTTGCACATGGGGAAACTCCATAGCCTATCATGGTCATAATGATTGTGTCATTCTGGATTGCCCCTTCGATTGGATGGGGGAAGTATGTTGGCATAACCAATGTTGCATTATCAAATGTTCCTAATCCGGTAGTATACCATTGTACCGCTGAATAACCATCTGCAGTTGGAGGTGTAGGTGAGTTTGCATAATTAAAATACACATCCTGACATGTTCTTTGCAATCCCCCAGCATCTACCTGACATGTTGCATTAATAATTAATTGTTGAATAACTTGTTCAGAACATACATCAAGTTGTACATTAAGGGTATCGGGAAGCAAATATATATGGGAAACAATATGACCCACGTCTGATGCTGATCCATCACCGAAGCTCCATTCCCAGGGTGTAAATGTTACCAAATCGCCTACACCTACAAAATCAACATTAAAATTCTGACAACTCGGACTTTGATTTATATTGAACCATATATTCACATCCTGTACAACACGTTGGTGGATAGCTGTATCAATACATCCTAAATTATTTGTAAAGATGGATAATATGTTCATATTGCCTTGCTGGCTATATATATGCGATACATTTTGACCTGTAGCAGCATTACCATCACCAAATTGCCAATCCCAAGAAACTATATCACCAGAGATATCTATGGCATCAAGATTAATCAATTCACCCATACAACTTGTATCATTGGGGGAGATTGTGAATTTGGACTCTGGTAATGATTTTATATGAACTGATTTTGAATTGATTTCGGTACAACTATTATTATTTAAAACACTAAGTGTAATTGTATAATCACCAGGATTTGAGTATGAATGACTTAAACTCTGGCCAGTTCCTAGATTCCCATCTCCAAAGTCCCATTGCCAATCCGTAATTTGTGTTCCTGCAATATCATAACCAATCAACGAAATTTGAGAATTTGCACAAACTGTATCAAATGGTAGGATATTAAAATCGGGTTCGGGAAGCTGATTTACCTTAATAATTGACGTTATTGAATCTACGCAAGTATTATTATCCATTACAGTTAACTGTACATTATAATCTCCTGATAACAAATAACTATGATTGGGGTTTTGTATATTACTTGAGTTACCATCGTCAAAATCCCAAACCCATGATTGAATATTTGATGTGCTATTATCGGTAAATGATATTAGTTCATTTACACATATTGAATCGGATGGTAAAAATGAATAATTAACAATCGGCAAGGGATTTATTGTAACTGTGTGATCAACTGTATCAATACAACCGTTGGAATTATTTACTATCAAGGTAACAATATAATCGCCCGGTGAATTAAATAAATGAGTAGGATTTTGTACATTAGATAAATTGCCATCTCCAAAATCCCATATCCAGATAGTTATACTTGTTGTACTAATATCCTCAAATGAAATTGGAACACCAACACAAGAAGTGACATTAGGAAGAATATTGAAGTCAGCAATGGGCAGTTGTTCAATGGTTAAAATCATTGTTGATGTGTCGTTACTGCAAACAGCAATATTATGAGCAACAAGAGTCAGGTTAACGTCTCCTACTTCATTAGTTCCAGGGGTATAAATTGGATGTAGTATGGTTGGGTCACTAAATACGCCTGTTCCCCCAATCCATTCTAACGTAATATAGTTAGTTGCAAAAGGAACCTGAGTAGAATTATTAAAATCAAATTGTTCGAATCTGCAAACAGATTCATTTGATCCTGCGAAGGAAAATGGTGGAGACCCAACTACAACATTAATAGTATCATATGAGGTGCAACTTGCATTTGAAGCGGCAACATAATAAGTTCCACTAGCAGGAACATTAATAATTTGAGTGGTTGACCCAGTATTCCACAAGTAGCTGGTGAAGCCAATACCTGCATCCAGAACGAAATTATCTGTGGAGCAAACGGTAGTGTCATTTCCCAGATTAACAGTAGTATTAAAAAGTATTATACTTATTGTATCACCACCTGCACATCCATTAGCATCAGTTACTGACACGGTATAGGTACCTGAATTAGTCACTGTAAATATTGAATCAGTGCTCCCATCCTGCCAAAGGTAAGTTGCAAATTGAGGGCCTGCGTGTAGGGTTACTGAGTTTATGAAACAGTATGTGGTGTCGTTACCGAGAGTAACATTCAATGGAGGAGAGTTACCAACATATATGCTATCGATAGTTTCACAACCATTACTATTTGTAACTTTTACCCAATACAATCCAGCTTGTGTAACCGTATATAACTCATTTGTAGAATTATCTTGCCACAAGTATGAGGCATAACCTGTTCCCGGATCAAGTAAGAAGGTAGTATTAGAACAAATTAATGTATCATTTCCTAAGCTGATTTGCGGAACATCATAAATTGTAACATCAATCGAAAAATCCTGAGGAATATTATTTATAACAACTGAGGCTGTTACATTAAACAAACCTGATGAAGTAAATAAATGACCGGGTTGTAATTCTGTGGAAGTATTGTTAGATCCGGAGGTAGGATCACCAAAATTCCAAAGGATGGATTGAATGGGATCAGAAGTTGATATGTCGAAAAATGTAGTGTCACCGAAGCAATCATTTTGATAAGTAATGTTTGCAGAAAAGTAGCTTTGAATGAATGTTGGAAGTCCCCATTTTGATTCACCACCATCAAGAAAAAAACCATCATCAACGTAAGCACAACCTGTACCTAATATATTTGGGGATTCAATAACCCCTAAATAAGGATCACCTCCAGAAACAGGGTTGTTGAGTTTTGCAACATATATTTTATTATCTGGGGCTAACTGCAGTGTTCCAATATAAGTATTATTTGCTGTACCGATTAATAATCCAGGATCAAGATTACCTGTTGAAGAAGGAACAACAAATTGAAAAATCTCAGAAGCGGAGCCATATTTACTAATATATACTAAAGAATTATCGGGAGAGAATTCAATACCATAGGCAAGAGGGTATATTTGGGCTGAAGATTTAGGATTAGATATTGTTCCAGTAGCATTATCAAAATCAAACAACTCAAAGGAATCATTCTGACGTAGTATTATTGCTAATTTCGAGCCATCGGATGAAACCTTCATTGTCCCATGAACATCTGGTCCTGTATGGTATGTACCTATAGCGCTAATAACTGGAGTTGGGTTTATACCTGTTGATGTTACCAAATATGCAAAAAACTCATCCGAATCCCATAAGTGTGTTATTACCCAAATATCTGTATTATTATTATGACGAACTGCTGTTACTTTTTCTTCTGTAGGACCTATTAAATACATGTTTTTAACTGAATTAATATTACCAAGGCCGGCTTGTAATGTCATATCAACTTCAGAATACCTGAGTCCAGCAGATCCAATTTCAGCCGGAACTGTAAAAACATAATAAATATTGGGATTCCCAGGTTTTGGTACTATAATCCCGGATTGTGCAGCAGAAGTTCCACCCATTAAACCTGTTCCGTTGGGCATCACGTTATGATTCTGATTCCAAACAGTCATACCATCAGTGTAAAACAAAAGATTGCCCGCAGCATCTGAGATTGTTGCACAACCTTCTGCCTGATCCATTGAACTATTTGTTAGGGGAATAGGAGTCCCTCCGTTGAAATCTAATCCAGCGTACTGACCGAAGTACCATGTGTTTGCTTCATTTTGAGATAAGCAAACATAGCTGAGTATACTAAATAGAAATAGAAAATAAATTTTTGCTTTGTTCATTTGAAATTCATTATTTCTTGGTAAATATTCAGGATAAAAATAACCTTTTTATACTGGTTTCTTAACAATAATATTGAATTAATTGGTAATTAGGATAATTCCCAAAATCGTTAATAAAATATTTAAGATACTATCTTATAAAGTTCATTTGCCCTTAACTCAGATGGGAACAAATCAATAATTCGTTCCCTTCCTAATGCAGCCATTTGATTACTCGTGTTTAATGCTTTTTGAACTAAAACGACAGCTTTATCAATATCTTGATGTTCAAGTACAAATCCACAATCACCAATAATACTCTTTATCCCACCCACATTTGAACCAACAGGAACACATCCCATTAACATGGCCTCACATAATGAACTTGGCATACCCTCACTCATGGAGAACAATGCATATACTTTACTATGTGATAATTTATATAGCAATTCATCTTGATCCAAACTATTGAACAAAGTAACATTTTCGGAAGCGATACTTCTTGCATATGGCATTATCAAATCATCAATACCTATTATTGTAAATTGAGTATCGGGCATTCTTTCTGCAATACGAATTAGAAACTCATGCCCTTTGCCTACGAATTTTTGCATATTAGAGGCAAAGCCAAAAGCTACAACACTTTTACTTCTGTGACCAGGTATCGCTTTCCAAAATTTAAAATCATATCCTGTTGGAACTACTTTTATTATAGCTTTTAAATTTGAAACATAATTCCTAACTCCAACTTTAAGTCCGTGCTTGTCTATATAATAATTAGTGCTTTTTATTAAACTCTTATCAACTGGCAGTATATAATCACTTAATTTAAAACTAAGCGTTCCAAATAATTGACGAACATCTTTTTTATTAAACAAACCATAATTTAGCTCAGGTATTGCTACGGCATCGTAACCCCCAACAATAACAATTGTTTTCTTTCCTGACATTTTTGCAAAAACAAAGGGAAGTAAAGAATAGAAATCTGAAAACCAGGAAAAAACCACATCTGCTTTCCAGATATGCGTAACAACGAATAGAAATTGTTTAACTAATTCCCATAACATTTTAAAAATATTCTTCTGGAGATGGAATCTATATTTAATAACGTTATACTTCTTTTTTAGAATTTCTTCATCCTTAGCAACAAAAGAACTATAGTTAGAATAAAAAAGCAGTATGGTTTTTTCTTTCATTAGATACCTTTCCTGAGCCTACTTGTTTATAAATTGAGATTGCAACGATCTCCAGTTTTTTAAATGCTTCCTGTACAATACTTTGTTATAAATGTTGTTCTTTTTATAAATACTATGGATTCGTTTTTCAAGGTTTGATTTATAATAAATAAACAATAAATCCTTATCGATATGTGTTATTGAATCACAACCTTCAATAAAATATTTCACAAGTCTAATGCGGCTTGCAGTATTAAAAAAAGTCCCAGGAGAAGGTCGCAATAATGAGTTTATAAACCAACATACATCCCATAATGAGCTACCGTAATTAAAGTAAGGATTAAGAATTGGAGTAGATTCCCAGTCAATTATTATTACTTCATTATTATTATTTATTAATATGTTATTATCTGTAAGATCTCCATGTAAAAAGCACATAGTATTTTTAAATCGCAAAGAATCAAATTCAGAGAGATATGCCTTTGTCTCAATCGAATCACTGAACTCTAAATGATATTTAGCAATAAAGACACCAATATTATTAAAAACATCTCTAATAACTTCTTCTTTTGCACCAAACTTTCTTCCAATAATTATTGAATTAATCCACTTTCGCAGAGTTATATAGTCACTGTAATAAGTAAATTCTATTTTCTGATTTTCCTTATCGAAAATTAGATATTCTATTGAACTAACATTTCTAACGCCTGTAATTTTTTGTGCATTTTTATAATTAGAACAAATCAAATTAAAATTGTCATTATAGAATTTTACTATTGTGTCAGGTGTCATAACATTAATTAACTATTGACCTTCTGTTTTTTCCTACAAACGTAGATGATATTTCTGGATAAATGTTTCGAAAAATCAATGCCTGAAAACAAATTCTCAATTTTAGTATACTTTGATATTTTAAAAGTAGACTTCTCACTTTTTAGGGGTATCAATGCTTTGTGATAGGTTTTTACTATTTCGAAATTATGTTTGTCAAGAAGGCATCTTACTTCTGATATTGACATAGAATTTTGCGGTTGGAATTTTTTTCCATCCAATTTCTTCTTAAAAATCGCTAATTTATCTATGGATCTGGAAATAATCGTACTATTATTATGGATATTAAAAACTAAATAACCATCTCGATTTAATATACTATGAAGTGAATCCAATACTTCAGATCTTAATTTTTTTTCAGCATTCAAGAAAAACCTAAATGATGTAATTAAATCCATTTGATCTGATTCAAATGGGTTTGATATCGTAATATCTTGCTTGATAATTTTAGCCTTTTTTACTTTCTTGGTTGCTTGCTTTATCATTGATTCCGAAACATCAATCCCATAGGCGTTGTTAAATGATTGTTCAACTAACTTAGTTATTCTTCCCGTTCCGCATGCAAAATCAAGATAATTTTGTTTGTTAACTACAAACTCTGAAATAATATTCTTTAATACCAAATCTTCCCACCGTAGAATAAATTGTCTATAGTCAGAGTTTCTGAATGATTTATCATAATCTTCTCCTTTACTATTAGAAGTATGAGACTTTCTATAATCCATTTTATTCCTGATTTAAATTCTAAACAATGCATTTAGTAAGAATAATAAAATTAGCACTAGCTTAATAGTATTAGATTACATGGTTTGCAAAATTAATTTTGTTTGCCTTATATTTATGCGAATAAAGCTATTTTTGCAAAAAAAAAATTGGGCGTTATACAAAAACAAAGCATCTCAGGTTCAATATACTCATATATTGGGGTTGTTCTAGGTTTTATTACCACTGCTATACTTTTTACTCACTTCTTTACTACCGACGAAGTAGGCCTACTTAGGATTCTTGTTTCATATTCGATTCTACTTTCGCAATTCGCTGGATTAGGTATGAATACTGTTACTGTTAAACTATTCCCTTACTTCAGAAATCATGATAAAAAACATCATGGATATCTGGGGCTTGCTTTGCTTATTTCATTGGTTGGTTTAATCATTGTTCTATCTGCATATATTTTCCTTAAGCAGTATATTTTAGATGAAACTAAAGAAGGCAACAACCTGTTTTCAAGTTACTATTTTTTAGTTGTACCTCTGGTTATTTCTACAGTTTTGTTTAATGTTCTTGATACTTACTACCGTGTTTTGTACAATGCAGTTAAAGGAATTATTTACAAAGAGGTAATTCAAAGGGTACTACTGCTGGTGGTTATTATTCCATATTATTATAATTTGATAAATTTTCATCAAACAGTAGTTCTATATATAATCGCAATGATCTCCCCGGGCATCTTGCTTTTCGGGTCACTCGTTTATAACAAGAAATTATTTATAGTACCCAACTTTAAATTTGTGGATAACGGACTTGCAAAAGAGATGTTAAGCGCAGGTTTATTTGGAATAATCGCGAGCTATTCGGGGGTGCTTGTAATGAATATTGACACAATAATGATTGAAAGAATGCTTGGATTAAGCGCTGCAGGCATTTATTCAATTACTTTCTTTTTTGGCACACTAATACTGGTACCCATGCGAACTATGGGAAAAATAAGCTCTGTAGTTATTGCAGATGCATGGAAAAGGAACGACCTGAATCAAATAAACCAAATTTACAAGAAAAGTAGCATAAGTCTTAGTATAATTGGTTTACTGCTTATGATTGGTATTTGGGGAAACATCAATAATGTTTTTCATATAATTTCTTCTCAGTATCTTCCAGGTAAATATGTAATTCTGTTAATTGGACTCGCAAATCTGGTTGATATATTAAATGGTATGAGTCCTCAAATCATTGTAAATTCAAGGCATTACAAATACTTCTCATATTTACTCTTTATTTTTGCAGTATTAATAGTTGTAACAAATTTAATATTGATTCCAATATATGGAATTGTAGGGGCTGCGATCGCAACCTTATTATCAAAAATTATTTACAACACAATTAAATTCATATTCCTCTACATTAAATACAAATTGCAACCATTTACTGTAAAAACCGTATTACTTTATTTAATAGGTATTGGAGCTTATGGTGTATCGTTGTTATTACCTGAGCAATCAAACTATATTGTAGATATTTTGCTCAGAAGCAGTATAATAACAATATTATTTATGATGCCTGTTTATTACTTAAATATCTCGGATGATGTAAATGATAAAATTAATACCACCATTAAAAAATTAGTTGCGAACAGATTATAATATGATAATAGTTTAGTTTATAATTATTTGTTAGAATAAACAATATGGATAAGGATTTGAGAATATGCTTTATTGGAAGTGGTGCAATTTCAACTGCAATGGGAAATGTGCTTGCTCAGAAGGAAAAGTATGAAGTATTCTTGTTATCTGTTGAACAAGATGTTGTTGACTCAATTAGCAATGAACATGTCAACCGGAAATATTTTCCAAACATTGAACTCGAACACTCGTTAAAAGCTACATTTGATAAAACTATCCTTAAGGATTCAGATATCATTTTTTTAGGAATTCCATCAAGCATTATTGTATCATATATCAGGGATAATGCCAAATTTATAGGCGAAGAGGCCATAATTGTAAATCTTGCAAAAGGATTTGGAGATGGACAAAAAACAATTCCTCAAGCATTAGCCAGAATTATCCCAAATCAAATTGTTAGCCTTAAAGGACCCTCGTTTGCAAGGGAGATTATTAATAATATGCCTACAGCTTTTACTCTTGCATCGAAACGCGAAAAACATTTTAAGCTCTTCGAATCATTATTTAAAGGCACTTCCATTTACCTTGACTACACAACCGATGTGATGGGTGTTTAACTAGCCAGTATCCTTAAAAACATTTATGCAATTATTGTTGGTATTGTTGACGCACATTTCGATTCGCCTAATCTTAGATCGCTAATTCTAACTAAGGCCATTAACGAAATGAGAGTCTTAATTTCAAAGTTTGGAGGCGAAGAATATACTATGTTCAATTATTGTGGATTTGGTGATTTTACGCTAACCGCGCTTAACGATTTAAGCCGTAACCGTACTTTGGGATTACTTATAGGAAAAGGCTTTTTTACAGATTACATATCTGAAAAAGTTGTGCTTGAGGGAAAAGTAGCAGTGAATATTTTTGTTGAAGAAATTGCCAAGAAGCGAGGCATCAAAACCAAGAATTTGATGTTAAAAGAGCTATACAAAGTATTTAATGAGGAAAAGTATGATATTAATAACTTTGTATCTAATATAACCAACATATAAGGAACTCGTTATTTTAATAGAGAATTGAGCGTTTCCGCCATCTGAGATGTAAGATTCTTTCTCTCATATTTTTCAATGTTAATACAGTTCGAAATAACACTTCCCTTTTTATACTTTTTATAATACTTATAAATATCCGCTTTCAAGCTTTCTACTTCTTTAAAACCATATGAACCACCACAAGACGTTTCGTTTATAACAGCTGCGGCATCACCATCGGTTGGTGCAATACAAATAATTGGGGTTCCTGAAACCAGATATTCAAATATCTTTCCTGTAAGTATAAGTTTTGCGTTTGGTGTATCATTAACAAGGAGCAATAATAAGGTAGCCTTTTGTTGTTCGATAATGACCTGATCATGCGGCAAATAATCAGTTTGATTAAGAAAATGATCTAAGTTAAACTCCTTTAATGATTCAATAGCACTTATATCTATTTTTCCAATATTATGGATTTCAAGATCATTTGCAAACTCTTTATCTTCAGCAACAAGTTGACTCAAGGCCTGCCACAGATTTATGGGATTTCGTGTTTTGGTTAGTGAACCAATATGTGCTAAGCTAAATTTTTCATTAACTTGCTTTTTATTATCTACAACCAGTATATCCTCAGCATCATAACCATTGGGGATTACGTGATAATCTTTCGTTGCAATTTGTTCAAATTCCTTTTTCATCCCAGGACTTATAACAGTAACTCCATCGGCTTCTTCAAGAACTTCCTTTTCAAGCTTATGATGAATGCGATCGGATCTTTTGGTTAACTTAAGATCTTTATAATAATCGATGTTAGTCCATGGGTCTCTAAAATCGGCTAGCCATGTAATACCAAGACTTCGTTTTAATTCAAGACCGATCATATGAGCACTATGAGGAGGTCCGGTAGTAATTACTACATCAACTGGATTGTTCTTTAAAAATTCAGTTATTTTCTTTACGGATGGGGCAATCCAGAATTTACGAGCATCGGGAATAAATAAATTACCACGAATCCATATAGATAAGTTTTCGATATAGCCAAAGGATTGCTTTTTCTCATTTAAAAAAGCTGTCTGAATTTTATCAGACTTTTTCCTGCCCGTAAACCTTTTATAAAACTGATATGGCTCCCATATTCTGGTTTTAATTACCTGAACACTTGCCGGAATATCACTTAGCAAGGAAGTATCGTATGATGGTATCTCAGGATTTTCTGGAGTAAATACAATTGGTTCCCAGTTAAAATCTCGTAAGTACTTAACAAATTTTACCCAGCGTTGAACTCCACCACCACCACTTGGTGGCCAATAATATGTTATTATTAGAACCTTTTTCAACTGTTCAATTTTACTATTGTTTTTTCGAGTCCTTCTTTAAATGAAATTACTGGCTGCCACCCTAGTACATCCTTTATTTTGGAAATATCTGCAATTGTATCCAATACCTCATTATCCCGTTCGATATTGGAATAATGTATTTCCAATTTATTATTATAAAGAGAATTTACCTGATTAACAACATCATCAACAGAATAACTCCTCCCCGATCCAATATTAAAAATATCAAAATCTATTTTTTCAGATTCAACCGCTTTAATAAATGCTTCAGCTACATCATCCACATAAACAAAATCTCTTTTTGGATGTGGATCAAGTAAATTTACTACACCTGATTCTGCTTGCTTAAGGATTAAAGGTATTAAGAAGTTATCATTTTGTCCTGGTCCATAAATATTAAACGGACGCAAAATTATAGACCTTACATTAAAATACTTATTATAATTTTCACATATTTTTTCACCAATAATTTTTGTTTCTGCATACGGATTAAATCCTGCTAATACGTGACTTTCGTCAATTGGCAGATATTCCGGAATTCCATAAACATACGAGCTTACAAAAATAAATTTCGCCTCATGAATTCTACATAATTCAAGGCTATTAATTACACCACTAATATTCAAGCTATAAAAATCTCGTGGTCTTTTATACGACAAAGGGACAAAGGTAAACCCAGCAAGGTGAACAAGAACATCAAATTTTTCGACCTTCTTAACCATTTCCCAATCGAGTATATCAAACCCTTCGGTTATATCTAACTCAATTACTCTATGCCCATATGAAAGTAATTTAGCGACAAGCCTTCTTCCAATAAACCCTGAACTTCCTGTTACAGCAACTATCATAATGTTTTCTTAATTATTTCATAATAGTCGTGTTCGGCCTGCTCATAATCATCAGGACGACCTATATCAAGCCAATAACTACTATGCATTTTTACATTAACATCCCTCTTTGCCTCTAACAAATCAAACATTAAATGATCAAAACCATACATGATATTATCAGGTATAAAACTCAATATTTCTTTGTTTACCATATAAACACCCATGCTAACTTCAAATTTATGGGTTGGTTTCTCCATGAAGTTTTTTAGTGTATTATCTTCTCCAACCTCTAATACTCCATAATTACTAATGTGTTCACGCTCAAATGAAGAAATAGTAAATAAGCTTTTATTACTCAAATGATGATCATAAAAATCACTATAATTCAAATCGGTTAACACATCTCCGTTCATTACCAAAAAATTCTCTGGTAAATTCTGAATTAATTTTAATGGTCCCATTGTACTTAAGGGCATCTCCTCCTGAGAATAATCAATTCGGGTATTCCATTTTGATCCATCACCACAAAATGCTTTTATTATTTCAGACATGTGGTTTGTTGTTAATGTAATATGATCAAAACCATTTTTCACCAATTGCTGGATAATAATCTCAATTATTGGTTTATCAACAATAGGCACTAAAGGTTTAGGAAGTGAAATAGTATATGGCTTTAAGCGAGTTCCTTTGCCACCTGCTAAGATTATAGCTCGTTTAGACATTATAAATATCTGGTTTATATAGATTCATATTTTCTTTTATCCATGAAACAGTTCCTTTTATTCCACTTTCCAAATTATATTCAGGAGTCCAGTTTGTATTTTTAATGATTTTTGAATTATCACAGTATAATCTTTCTACCTCACTTTTATCAGGTCGCACTCTTTGTTGATCAGAAATAACATTGATTTTAGTTCCAATTACTTCACTTATTAATTTTATTAGGTTTCCCATGGAGATTTCTTCGTTCATTCCAATATTTGTAACTTCTCCAATAGTAAGATCAGATTTGGCAATTTCTATGAACCCTTTGGCTGTATCTTTTACATATGTTAAATCTCGTGTTGGAGATAAATTCCCAAGCTTCACTTCGTTAATTCCACTTATAACCTGAGAGATAACTGTTGGGATAAATGCTCTGGCCGACTGTCGGGGACCATATGTATTAAAGGGTCGAACTATTTTTACGGGCAAATTGAAAGATCGGAAATAACTTAGTGCAAACTGATCAGCAGCAATTTTGGATGCCGCATAAGGAGATTGTCCCACCAGAGGATGATTTTCATCAATAGGGATGTATTGGGCAGTTCCATAAGTTTCGCTGGTGGATGTTACCAATACATTGCCAACGCCTAATTCCTTAGCCGATTGTAAAATATTATATGTACCCTCCACATTAGTTTTTAAATATGCAAGTGGCGAGACATATGAATATGGAATACCTATCAAAGCTGCTAAATGGAAAACAGTATCCACACCATGCATTGCTGCAAAAACCGAATCCTTGTCACGTATATCACCAGTGATAATTTCAATATCGTTTTTACACTCGGAATGTTCTAGCCAACCCCAATCGTTCTTCGAATTATACCTAACAAAAGCTTTAACATTTAAGCCAGTTTTTACAAGTAGTTCGGCTAAATGTGAACCAATAAATCCACCTGCACCAGTTAGCAATATTTTTTTCATGAACTATAGTAGTTAATAATAATGAAAATCAGCTTTCCTTATTCATTGCTATTTTTCTTCAATGAAGTCTTAAGTCCAAATCCCACACCAACTAACAATAAAATAATCAATAGCAATGAACTTACAAATGATATGCGTTCTCCAATAACCCAAATACTAGGTTCAAACTTAAATTCAATAATATGTTTGCCGTAAGGAACAACCAATGCCCTTAGAACATAATTTGCTCTTAAGTATGGTACCTCTTGTCCATCAATGTATGCATTCCAACCTTTATTATAATAGATTTCTGAAAACACAACAAGCTGTTCAGTATCTGACTCATAATTATAAACAAGATTATTTGGAGCATATGAGGTTAGAGCAATATTTGAGTTTAATCCCCTCCTAAATGTTTTGCCATCAAGCTGGGATGCAAATTTATTATCCACAATGGCAGTCGACTTTAAGTTATTATTTCCCACCTCCGCAATTTCCTCATCAGCGCCAACTACCATTACTACACTATCAACAAACCATGCGTTTCCATACGCTGAATTATTGATCAACGGCATTCCATCCGGATTAAAGATTACATACTTCATATTAAGCATATTCAATACCTGCAGGTTAGCGAGCATATTGTTTATTTTATCCAATGTTGGGTTTGATGATAGCACATTATATATTGATTCTATCTCACCCTGAATATTAGCTTCTATTAAATCCTGATATCGTTGAAGCTTTGCACCATGATATCCACCAATACTCTTGTGAAAATAGGAACAACTTGCATCGTTAAAAGTACTTTTTGAAATATCCAGAACCCTAAAATCAGGGTTATTATCATTAAGGATATAGTTATTTGCGGCGCTTGCCTTAAATGGTATTTCGAAATCTCTGGCTCTGATAAAATTATCATTATTAAGGTATCTGCGATTAACACTTACCATATCAACAAGTATTAACAATCCTAATCCAACAATTAACCATACCCTATTTATTTTGTTTATCGAAAATAAAAAAACCAAAACAGCGGCTATCAGTACAATAAAAAAGCTTCGTAAGGCATCAGCCTTGAATATTGCTATTCTAACATTTTCAAGACTTGTTAGATAAATATTTACCTGAGCTGCATCATTGCCTTTCATTAGTTCGGCAAACTGCGATTTTTCGCCAGCACTTAGAAAATCAAAGAAAACAGCTGGCATGATATAAAACAGCAATACAATACCTCCGGTTAAACCAAATGAAATGTAGAGGTGGCTTTTTTTTGTTTTTAGAATTGATGGGTCACTTACAATTTTCCCAAGAGCCAAAAAGGCCAATATTGGAATCGCCAATTCCGCAATAACAAGTATCATCGATACAGCCCTAAACTTATTGTATCCGGGTATATAATCAATAAAGAAATCAGTGAGTGGCATCCAGTTTTTACCCCATGCCAGAAGTATTGAAAGAACAGTTACCGAAAAAAGCACCCATTTCAATTTGCCCTTAACAATAAACATCCCCAATACAAACAAAAACATCACAATAATCCCAACATACACAGGCCCTGAAGTACCTGGTTGGTCGCCCCAATATGCATTGCTTTGTTGAGAGATAGCTTTTCTGTAGGCAGGATCAGCTTCTTTAATAGCGTCTACATTTCCAAGTAAACCCGATGCTCCTCCTTTAACATTTGGTATTAATAACGACCAGGTTTCGCCAACTCCAACGCTCCACGCAGTTATATAGTCCTTATCAAGTCCCGATGAACTAATTTCTGTATTCTTTGAAAGTTCGGGTTTACCTCGCATGGTATCTTTACCATAATCGTATGTTGCCCAAAGATTAGTGGTGAAAGTTAATATCGCCAGTATAGCAGCCACAATTAAAATCCCGGTTGCTTTTAAGAAATGGGGTAATTGTTTATCAGCAATAGCCTCAATTAATTTAAAGATGCCATAAACAATTACTATTATAAGAAGGTAATAAGTAATTTGAAGGTGACCTGATACTATTTCAAGTGCAAGGGCAATAGCAGTAAGTAGGGCGCCCTGCCAATACTTCCCTCGGAATGTAAGTATGATCCCAGCTAATACCGGCGCCATGTAACCAATTGCATGTGCTTTAGAAGTATGTCCTGCGCCCAGAATTATAAAAAAGTACGACGACAACGCAAATGCTATTGCACCAATAAGACCAACCCAAGGGTCAACCTTAAGTACTAACATCAAAACAAAAAAACCAAGGAAATATAAGAAAACAAAATTTGCAGGATAGGGAAGCCAAAGTGTTACTAACTTATCAATGTATGTAACCATATTACCTTTATGTTTTACTGAAATCTGCCAGGCCGGCATGCCTCCAAACATTGAGTTGGTCCATAGAGGTTCTTCACCTGTTGCTTCACGATGATCAACAATTTCCTTCGACATACCCTTGAACATGGTTATATCGTGCTGCTTTAATTTTTTGCCTTCAAGTACTGGTGAGAAATAAATAAGCGTAATCAATAAAAATACTACAATTGCAACCAAATATGGAACAATGTCACTACCCCATTTGTTGCTCTGTTTTATTAACTGCCTTTTATCCATAGTTCAATTATTTACTAATTAGCTTAATAGCGAAAAGAGTTATTCCTTTATGTCTTCAAAATCTACATATTCTCCAAAATCTGTATCATCTTTAGTTTTTGATGATTGCTTTGTTTTAATATGTACTTCCCCATCTTTGGTTTGGTTATTGTTAGCATTTGGAAACCCGTTCATATTATTGAACTTATCCTGTTGTTTTTTCATAAATCTGGCAAGAAACCAGGGCATAGCGTATCTTATAAATAGCTTAAATCCATAATATATTAAAACAACTATAAATATAAATCTGAGTAAAGCTTCCATCAGATTGCTTTTTTAATGATTTGCGAATTTATTATTTTTTTATTTATTATAGCTAATCTTTTACATAGTTTGAATCTTTAGTAAAGTTAGTTGTAAATAAACTAAAAAGGGAGGCATGCCAGCATACCTCCCGAATTATATAATTTTAAGCTGCACTAATTTAATTAGCGCATTTCGTCACTTACAGTAAGTCTCTTACGTCCTTTTGACCTTCTTCTTTTAAGCACTTTACGACCATTAACGGTTGCCATTCTTTCACGGAATCCGTGCTTATTCTTTCTCTTTCTTACCGATGGTTGAAATGTTCTTTTTGTCATCGCCTTATATTTTTCTTTAGGGAGTGCAAAAGTAGAAATTTATTTAATACCTCAAACTTTTTTGCAAATTATTTTAACAAATTATTAGCCACAGGTTCACAGATAACTAAACGTCCATGAATCTGTGGTCGACACTTATCTATTTTTTAGGGGCATGCTTTAGTGTCTCAACTAAGAAATCCCAAAACAGTTGTACTGTATCAATTTTCACCATTTCGTCGGGTGAGTGAGGATTACGAATTGTTGGCCCGAATGAAATCATATCCCAATGAGGATATGTAGCACCAAGAATTCCACACTCAAGTCCTGCATGGATTACCTTAACTTCGGGAACTTTACCAAACTTATTGTTATAAACTTCCTTCATCTCTTTTAATATTGGAGAGTCCGGATTTGGTTTCCATCCCGGATATGATCCGGAGCTTTCTGCTTTGGCACCTGCTGCTTCAAATACTTTTCTAATTTCTGCACCCAGGTTGTCTTTATCATCATCAATTAAACTCCGTTGTAACGAAGCTAATTCAATTTTACCGTCAGCTGATTTAACAATTGCAAGATTTGTTGATGTTTCGGTAATTCCTTTAACACTTTCGCTCATCTTAATTACACCATTTGGGCATCCTGCAACAGCAGCATAAAGATTATTCTGAGTTTTTTCGTCAATAAGTTTCGCTGGCATTTCAGTTTCTTCAGCAATTACTACCACTCCACCATCTGAATCTTTAAATTCGTCCTGTACAATAGCTTCAAATTCTTCAACAAACAATTCAAAATCTTCTTTGCTCGATTCAGGAACAACTGCTACCGCAAACGATTCTCTAGGTATAGCATTTCGCAAACTTCCTCCGTCTATCTCCGCAAGGCGTAAACCATATTTTTCACCTGCTTTAAGAAGTAAGATATTCATAATCTTATTGGCATTACCTCTTCCAAGGTTGATATCAAGACCCGAATGACCACCTCTTAAACCTTTCACAGTAAGCTTATATGCTACCATTCCTTCTGGCACATCCTCAGGAGTATAAGTAAACTCACCTGTAGTATCAATACCCCCTGCACAACCAATATATAATTCACCTTCGTCCTCCGAATCGAGATTCATCAGTATATCACCATCAAGTATTCCGGCTTTAAGATTTTCAGCTCCGGTCATGCCGGTTTCTTCATCCATCGTCATAAGTGCCTCAATCGGCCCATGAACCAAATCTGTTGCTTCCAGCACAGCCATAGTAGCGGCAACACCCATTCCATTATCTGCACCTAGTGTTGTACCTTTTGCTGTTACCCAATCACCATCAATATATGCATCAATAGGATCTTTTTCAAAATCATGATTAGTATCAGAATTTTTTTGCGGAACCATATCAATATGACCCTGAAGGATAATTCCTTTACGATCTTCCATGCCTTCGGTGGCTGGTTTTTTTATTATCACATTTCCTACTTCATCAACTATAGTTTCAAGACCTAGATCTTCACCAAACTTTTTTAGGTATGCTATTACTCTTTCTTCCTTTTTTGAAGGGCGTGGAATTTGTGTTAGTTCGTAGAAGCTTTTCCAAACTGCTTCTGGCTTAAGTGTTAATATATCTTTACTCATTATATTTCTTTTTAAAAAATTTATTTCTGGATATTGGGAAGCTCAAGTCCATATCCTTTTTTCTTATCTTCTGCTTTTAGCATAAATGCAACAATAATTGCCAAAAATCCTGTAGATGCAAAAATCATCATGGGGATTGTGTAATCATAATGACTAAATTCACCTGTGGAATCTAATACCCTGCAATAATTATCAAGAACAATACCTATTAATAACGGCACGCCCATTAATCCCCAGTTTTGAACCCAGAAAATTAAGGCATAAGCCGTACCAAGTTGTTTTTCAGGAATAATCTTTGGAACTGATGGCCACATTGCAGATGGAACCAATGAAAAGGTAACACCTAAGAATAGAATTAATGCAATTGCAACAATATAATTATCAATAAATGGTATTGCAAAAATTATGTGTGCTGCCAACAGCATAATTGAGCCAATTATCATAATTGTAGCTCCTTTTCCTTTTCTATCATAAAAATTACCAAAGAATGGAGTTAGGATAATTGTACCAAAAGGAAGCAGTCCGGGAATAGTGCCGGCAAAATCCGGATTAACATCATACTTATTTATCATTAAATCAGTAGCATAATATAGGAAAGGGAATATTCCTGAATAGAAAAGAACGCATAATAATGCAATTAACCAGAATCCTTTATTTTTAATTATAAAAAGGATATCATTTAATTTAAATTCATCTTCCTCTGATATTTCATCGCCAATACCCTCTGAAATTTCAAGCTTTCTATCCATATATGTGTACCAGATGAATGCCACAAAACCGGCAACAAGCAACCCAAGACCTAACATCAACGGTGCTGAAATATGTGGAAACTGAGGAGTTCCAAACCATAAAGTTGCAATTGGATAAGGTAGCGCCAATGCCAATGCAGTACCCATTCTGGCAGTTGCCATTTCAAGTCCCATTGCAAGAGCTAGTTCTTTTCCTTTAAACCATTTAACTATAATTTTCGAAACCGTTATACCAGCAATCTCAACGCCAACACCAAATATTGCAAATCCGGTTGCCCCGATAGCAATTTGTGCTTTTAGTCCAAAAATATGCCCATCCATTGGGAAGATTTCGGCAATGGCAATATATTGTAATACTGTACCCACAATCATTGTTAAACTAGCTCCAATGCCTGTAAACCTAACACCCATTTTATCAAGGATAATACCTCCTAGAATCAGCATCAGAAAGAAAACATTAAACCAGCCATAAGCACTATTCCATGTGCCGAAGTCAGAACTATTCCAGTTCATAAACTCCTCAAGCAATGGCTTAAGTGGTGATATTACATAGTTTATATAATATCCCGTCATCATAGTAAAAGAAACAACTGCCAAAGCTCCCCACCTTGCGCCTTTCGAATCCCTTAATGATTTTCTTATTACTTCTGCTGTCATAATTAAAATTTTTAATGAAGGGGCGAATTTAATATAAATTATTCTTGAAGACAGCTAATATGCAAACTAAATTATTTAACATAACCTTCCTGCATTCTTCTCATTCTTTGATTTCTACGCATTTGCATTCTGATAACCCCATATAATACTACAAGAAGCATGGGAAGAAGAAAGTTAAGCCATTTAATAAATATTTTTTTAGAATCACTTAATTGATCAATTGGCCGTGATGTAATACCCTTTGTTCTAAGATCAATTAACCCGGTTTCATCCGAAAGCCATTCGATGGAATTAACCATCAAACTAACATTATCAGGTTGTAGTTGGCGAGGACGTTGACCAGTGCCATTTACTGCAAAATCACCAACGCTTACTAGTACTATCTTTGAATTATTTGTTTCCAGCAACGCGGCAATAATTTGTTCTCCTGACTGAAAATCAATAGCGGTCCAATTTTTTTGTACATCCAGTACAACAGGTAGTGAAAGCAATCCTGAGTTTTTTGAAGTAAGTGCAAGTGGTGTAAATATTGAAGTTGAATCACCTGAAAAACTAATGGGGCTTGGAAAACCAATCATTATTTGCTCCAGTCCTTTGGTTATGGGGAAATCGGCGAAGTTTGTAATGGCAGGCAAAAAGGGGAATCTAACCTGTGTTGTCATATTGAACCGGCCTGTTGGCTGAGTTACGTTTACCGATCCACAATTGGCATCAACAACAAACTTGGGATCAACCTGTAACCCTTTGTTCGCCAGCCACAATTCCAGTCCTGTTTGATTTTCTTCGCCTTGTAAGGTCTGAGTATTGCCAATCACTCTATTCATAGCAACAAACAGATTTCCACCTGTACTAACGAAAGATTCAAGAACTTGTAAAGCTTCGGCACTGAATTCAGTAGTTGGTCCGGCAATAACAAGAGTTTGGTAATCATTAATGTTTCTAACAGTATCTGACAAGTACACCTCTTTAACATTATAAAGCACTTCTAAATCAGCTTTCACTTGCTGATAGGCAGCCAATGTTGGTTCACCCTGTCCTTGTACAAAACCAATGGTTGGCTTCCTATTAACGCTAAGTTTTTTAATTGCAGTAGTTAAGTCATATTCGATGCTGCCTTGGGGATTAAGGAAAGGAATTATTTCCTTTTTGTCGTCCATCGAAATTTTTGCACCCATGAATATCTTTTGCTGTTTAACCTCATCTTTATCACGGGCCTTAAACAACACCGGCTGAATTCCTGATGATATAGCTTCAGATTCAATCTCGCTATCACCATTTGGGTTTACAAATTTAAAAACGATATTCCCATCGCTTAAATTCCCGTACTCAACCAGAAGCTCCCTAAAACTACGTTTTACTTTGTCAAGATCAGGAGGAAGATCTTCAGTAAAATATGCAGTTACAACAACGGGTTTATTAAGATTCTTCAATATATTTTTTGTAGCAGCGCTCATTGAATATTGTCCACCTTCAGTTAGGTCGATACGGAAGTAATATTTCTCAGATATCATGGCAATTACTATAAAGACACCTATTACCAATAGTGCGCTTTTTATATATGATTTCTTGTTCATCTTTTTGAAATTAATTGTTATTTAATCTATTATGCAAAGCGCTTTCTGATTAACATTATCTCCGAAAACACAAGTGATAAAAAAGTAATCCCGGCAAAAAATATTACATCACGCGAATCAATAACCCCTCTTGTCATCGATTCAAAATGTGAAACTGTACTCAGGTAGTCGAGTATGTGGCCACCTATTCCTACCATACTTTGTCCAAGCATTTGAAAAATAACCTGGAAAAATATTCCAATAAACAATGCAAGCAAATAGCTTACAATTTGATTACTCCCAATACTACTTGTAAACAAGCCAATTCCTATCATCATACTACTAAATAATATTAACGCCAGATAGCCCGAGAACACTTGCCCCAAATCGAGATTTCCCATTGATGAAACACTTATTATATATGGAATAGTTAGAACGAAAGCCACGAAAATTAATAGCAAGGATGCTAAATATTTTGCCACAATAACCTGCCAGTTTGAAACCGGCTTTGTAAGTAATAACTCAATTGTTCCCATCCTATTTTCTTCAGATAACAAACGCATTGTGAGTGCTGGTATGAAGAAAAAGAGTGTCCAATATGCTATGTTAAAAAACGGCATCAAAGTTGCCTGTTTAATAAAGAAAATATCACTCCCGTATAACCAGGTAAAGAATCCACTGAATCCCAGAAAAAGGATCAACAGAATATATGCCATTAGCGAATCAAAATATGATTGCAATTCTCTTTTTGTAATAATCCAAATTTTATTCATTATTTTTTATTTTATTCCGATGAATAATTATTCCGTTGTTAGTTCTTTAAAAATATCTTCAAGCTTTGTTTCAACCGGTATAAGCTCTGTTAATATCCAGTTATTTTTTACACAAAGATGAAAAACCGAGGCTGCAATAGCTGTTCCCTGATTGCTGTCAATCTGAAACCGTGAATTATCAGCATCAATAATATCAACAACTGCAGCTCCTTCTATTTTCTGTAGCTCGTTGTAAACATCATTAACATCCCCTCCTTCGATTTTTACCTTAATAATATCGTTTCCCTGTGCTTGTTTACGTAAATCAACAGTTGTGCCGTCAGCAACAATTTTTCCATTGTTAATAATAAGTATTCTGTCGCATGTAGCTTCAACCTCAGCTAGAATATGAGAACTTAGAATTACTGTTTTCTCCCGACCAATTTTTCTTATAAGATCTCTGATTTCAACAATTTGATTGGGATCAAGACCGGTGGTTGGCTCATCTAGGATTAGTACTTCAGGGTTGTGAATTAGGGCTTGAGCTAATCCTACACGTTGCTTATATCCTTTCGATAGTTCGTTTATTTTCTTGTGTTTTTCGGCTTCAAGCCCACAAGTATCTATTACCGTTAATAAACTATCATAGATTTTTTCTTTCGAAATCCCCTGCAACTCTCCCACAAATTTAAGATAGTCGATCACAGGCATATCTTCATAAAGCGGATTATTTTCGGGGAGGTATCCAATATTTTGTTTAACGTACTCTGCGTCCTTATTTACAGAATAGTTGCCCACTAAAATATTTCCGCTATCAGGTATCAGAAAAGTAGAGATTGCTTTCATGGTGGTTGTTTTTCCGGCTCCATTCGGACCAAGAAAACCAAGCACTTCTCCTGTTTTTACTTTGAATGAAATATTATCTACAGCTTTTTGTATGCCATAGGTCTTAACCAGTTTCTCAACAATAATATCCATAGTAATTTTTTAAATTATATGATTGTAAATACGAAATGCAAAATAATTGAATTAGGAGATAAAATAAAATTAATTGGAAAGTTTTTTAACAAATATTAACAGAATTGGAAGGGTGGAGGCATGTAAGGTTGGAAGACTGAAAGAATGACTACAAATGACTTTAAATGACAATCAATGACCAATTATCCCTGCCTTTGCCGGCAGGCAGTCAATGACCAATTATCCAATGACCAATTTCCAATGTCTAATTAGCTTCTATATATATGAACTACATTTTTTGTTTCAAAAAATTCATCCTTAAAGAAATCAGGAATATTGTAAACTTTCTTTTTAAATTTTTTTATTTCCTTTAACTCCTTTTGAACATCCCCACCTTTTATATATAGTATGCCGTTTGGAATATCATTGAAGGATTTATTATGAAACTTATAGGATGTCCATCTTAAAAAATCAGGCAGAGAAGTAACTGCTCGGCTAATAATAAAATCGAAGGTTCGGTTAACTTGCTCCATTCTCAATTGCTCAGCTTCAACATTTTTAAGGGCAAGACTTTGCACAACTTCATTAACAACTTTAATCTTTTTCCCAACTGAGTCAACAAGATAAAACTTAGTTTCTGGAAACATTATTGCCAATGGGATTCCCGGAAAACCTCCTCCTGTACCGGCATCCATTATTTCTGTAAAAGCCTTGAATTCAACAATTTTTGCGATGGAAAGTGAATGAAGAACATGGTGTAAATAGAAATTATCCATATCCTTACGGGAGATTACATTTATTTGCTGATTCCAGAAATTGTAAAGATCTCCCAACTGAGTGAATTGCTCAATTTGATTTTGGGAAATATTGGGAAAATGTTCTAAAATTAATTGATGATTCATGTGTAGCTATTTGAAACTTGACGCAAAAATAGTTAATAGTTTAATAACAATGTTTTGTGTAAAATTACGTTTGAGATCAAAAGATAAGCATGGTTATTCGGCTACATTTGTATGTCTTCAAAATCATTAGTTAACATCCTTAATAAGCTAAATATTAAATTAATATTACTAACAGTAATTATGCTGTTGGTTGTTGGTTTATTTGCTCAAAAAAAAATCACAACTCCCGAGTATATTGAAAAATACAAGGATATTGCTATTCAAAAGCAGAAGAAGTATAAAATTCCAGCTTCCATAACATTGGCGCAGGGAATACTAGAATCAGGTAGTGGAAATAGTAATCTTGCCAGAAAAGCCAACAATCACTTTGGGATTAAATGTCACAAAGGTTGGACAGGCAAAAGTTACCACATGGACGATGATGCTAAAAATGAATGTTTTCGTAAATATAAAAAAGCTGAAGATTCATATCGCGATCACTCTGAATTTTTGACCCAAAGGGGTAGATATTCGTTCTTGTTTGAATACAAAACAACCGATTATAAAAGCTGGGCCAAGGGATTAAAAAAAGCCGGATATGCTACAAATCCAAAGTATCCACAACTACTCATAAAAATTATTGAGAAGTATAACCTTGATCAATACGATAAAGATTATAAGGGCAAATCAAAAAAAGCCAGTGCCACAATCGAATCTCAATCAACTTTTATCTCTGCTTCTAACTTCAAGCATGTGGATACATGGTCATCAGGAAGGAAAATCTACAAAAACAATGGAGTAAAATTTATTATAATCGAGAAGGGCGATACTTTTAACGGACTTGCTGATGAGTTTGAAATATATGGATGGCAGTTTAGAAGCTATAATGACTTTGGAAAAGATCACATGCTCAAAATAGGTGAAGTTATTTATCTGGAAAAGAAAAAACGCAAAGCCGAAAAAAAATACAAATACCATAATGTTCAAAATGGCGAAACATTACAAAGAATTTCACAATTATATGGTGTAAGATTGAAACGACTATATAAAATGAATAACCTCCCCAAAGGCATTCAGGTGGAAAAAGGAACGAAAATCAAGTTACGGTGACTTTCCTCACAATCAGGTTAGGTGCAAAACTTACAATCTAGATAGATATCACTTTCTAAAATCTGCCAACTGGCTCTCAATAACCTTTTTACGAGCCTCAGCATCAGCTTGTTTTTGGCGTTCTTTATCAACAACAGCTTCCGGAGCACCATCTACGAATCTTTCGTTAGATAGTTTTTTAACTACTGAAATCAGAAACCCATTGGTATATTTTAGTTCTTCCTCAAGTTTTTTAATTTCAGCTTCAACATCAATACTTGAGTTGAGAGGGATATAGAACTCCTGAGCGCCAACCGTAAATGTTATTGCCCCATCAGGTTTTTCATTAACAAATCCAACCTGACTTGCATTACATAATTTAGAAACAACTGGAAAGTATTTGAAATTGTTCATATCACCTGATTTAACAAATACATCTATGCTTTCTTTCTGTGAGATATTTTTTTCTTTGCGGATATTTCTTATTCCAACAATAATATTCTCAGCTAGTTCGAAATCATCAATAATAAAATTATCAAATTTCTCGGCGATTGGAATTCTGGAAATTATTAAATCATCTCCTTCTTTTCTGTCGCCAAGTAAATGCCATATTTCCTCAGATATAAATGGCATAAAAGGATGTAGCACTTTCATCAAATCCTCAAAAAACCCAACAGTACTCTTAAGCGTTTCAGCATCAATGGGCTGCTGGTAAGCAGGTTTAACGATTTCCAGATACCAACTACAAAAATCATCCCGAATAAGTTTGTAAACCGACATTAAGGCATCCGAAATTCTAAATTTAGAAAAATGATCTTCTATTTCAGCAATAGCTTTATTGTATCTGGTATTAAACCATTGGATACCAAGCTTATTGTTTTCTGATTGTTCAAGACTATCATCAACCTCCCAGCCCTTAATCAACCTGAGGGCATTCCATATTTTATTACTAAAATTCCTACCCTGCTCACATAAACCCGGATCAAAAGGCAAATCGTTACCGGCAGGCGCAGTAAGCAGCATACCAATACGCACACCATCGGCTCCAAACTGTTTTATAAGATCGAGTGGATCAGGAGAGTTGCCGAGAGTTTTGGACATTTTTTGACCAATTTTATCCCTAACAATACCCGTGAAATATACATTTTTAAAAGGAATCTCTTTTCTATATTCAAGTCCGGCCATAATCATACGTGCCACCCAAAAAAAGATAATATCGGGTCCGGTAACCAAGTCGTTTGTTGGATAGTAGTATTCTATATCCTTATTGTTTGGATTTCTTATACCATCAAAGACAGAAATAGGCCATAACCATGATGAAAACCAAGTATCAAAAACATCTTCATCCTGTTTCAGGTCAGTTTCTACAAGATCGGTAAGATTATACTGAACTTTAGCTTTTTCAACGGCTTCTTCAATTGTTTTGGCAACAACAAATTGTCCATCCTGAAGATAAAAAACAGGTATACGCTGTCCCCACCAAAGTTGTCGACTTATATTCCAATCTCTAAGATTTTCCATCCAGTGACGATAAATATTCTTAAACATTGGTGGATGGAATTTAATATCTCCATTCTCAACAACATCCAAAGCGGCTTCGCCAAATTCGCTCATCTTTAAAAACCATTGTAATGATAGTTTAGGCTCAATTACAGCATTTGTACGCTCCGAGAACCCAACCTTATTCACATATTCTTCTGTTTTTACTAGATTTCCAGACTTTTCAAGATCAACTAGTATTTCTTTACGAACATCAAAACGATCTTTGCCAATATACAATTCTGCCTTAGGGCTCATTGTACCATCGTCATTAAAAATATCGATTGTTGCAAGATTGTGTTTGATACCAATTTCGTAATCATGAACATCGTGAGCTGGTGTTATCTTCAGTGCACCGGTTCCAAATTCACGATCCACATATTCATCAGCAATTATTGGAACAGCTCTGTTAACAAGCGGTACAATTACCTTCTTTCCATGATAATCAACAAACCTATCATCATCGGGATGAACACAAACTGCGGTATCACCAAGAATAGTTTCAGGTCGTGTGGTTGCAATTGTGATAAAATTATCTTCGCCTTCAACCTGATATTTAAGATAATATAACTTTGATTGAAGTTCCTTATGAATTACTTCTTCATCCGAAACTGCGGTTTTTGCATCCGGATCCCAGTTAACCATTCTAACTCCACGGTAAACCAACCCTTTCTCGAATAAATCAATAAATACATCAATTACAGACTCGTATAGTGAGTCGCTCATGGTAAATGCTGTACGTTCCCAATCGCACGATGCTCCCAGCTTTTTTAGTTGCTCCAATATAATTCCACCATGTTTATCAGTCCATTCCCATGCGTGTTCCAGGAACTTTTCACGTCCCAGGCCTTTCTTTGATAAACCTTCAGTTGTAATCTTATTTACAACTTTAGCTTCGGTTGCAATTGATGCATGATCGGTACCAGGAACCCAGCAGGCATTCTTACCTTGCATCCGTGCTCTACGAATTAGCACATCCTGTAAAGTGTTATTAAGCATATGCCCCATATGTAGTACCCCGGTAACATTTGGTGGTGGAATAACAATGGTGAATGGCTCTCGATCATCAGGTTCTGAGTGAAAATAATTATTTTTCATCCAGTGATCGTACCACTTATCTTCAATTAGTTCGGGATTATATTTGCTGGGCATTTCCATAGTAACACAAAATTATTTTGAGTGGCAAAAATAGGAAAGTTAAGTTTATGTTTGATGTTGAGCTTTCTTAAAAAAGATTGAGCCAATATGCAATTGATGCTGACATCAATCACTAATAATTGATAACTATCTATTCTTCTTTTTTTCCTCGCGTTCTCTTTTTCTAATATCTTTATTACTTGTACCTTTAGTAACATCAATTTGTCCCTGAACTTTGCTTTTCATGGTTGGTACAATAGTTGCAGTTATACCACTTTGAAGGGTTTTCCACAAGAAATTACCCAATCCTTTATACATAACTCTTTCAAAATACATAGGAACCGTACGAGGATCGTTGTCTTTTATCGGATTATTCTGTATTAAAACTGAGTTTGCGACCCAAGAAAGAAATTTATTAGTTTCAACCATGTCCTTTCGCTGAATATCACCTTCAAGGTCATGGTATAACATTGTCATACTTCCAATTGAGTATATAGTATTAGCAGTTGCTTTAAAATCTATCCTATCAATAATCCCACTCTCAAATTTAACACCAATTGCAGGTAGTACGATTGGATTAAATATTTTCATTTCACCCTTACCTAAATATCCGGAAAACATGAATGTATCTCGTATGCTTTTCATTGGGAAAGCAATGTCAACTTCCATGGGAATTGTTTTTTGAAGATTTGCTTTAAGATTAATGGTCATAACCGCTCCATTAATCATACTATCGACTACTGATGTAATATTTTTAACCTTAACATTAAAATTTCCTAATGTTACAATCATAGGTTCTTTCATCAATTCATGCAATTCTGAGTACTCTAGTTCACTATTACTTATGGTAATACTATCTATATTAAGATCCTTTTTAAGAGCTTTCAACATCTGCTGAGGAAGCGTCGGGCGTTTAGATTCATCGAAGGGAAAATGTTTATCTTTAAAAATATTTAGTTTCATATTGTCTACGTCAATACTTGAAAAGAAAAATTTAGATTCACGAATGATCTGCTTTAGATCTATTGAATTAATTTCAATTCTTTCAATATCAACATTGTAAATCTCGTACTGAAACTTACTCAAACTTACCATCTTACTACGACTATAACGAGGCTTAATACTTAGTTTATCAAAAACCAATAAAGATTTATTCATACTGAAACTCATATCCTTAAACGATAAAATATAATTACCTCCAGGAAGATAAAACGTTTCATTCGACATATTGAAATCAACACCTTTTAGGTTCAGCATAAAACTTGTAGAATCATTTTCATTCTTAAGTAGTTCTACATCATACAATGCGAGATCTAGACTATTAGCCGAAACTATTGTGTCGCCCTTATTTACATTAATTAGATTTATCCCAAATTCATTTATTTTTAATACCCCAATTCTACCTCCACCAATACCGGGTAATGGTATACTATCAAAATTGAAAAGGGCTGAAGAACTTTTTGGTTTTTTATCTTTAGATGTAATTGTCTTACCATCTGTGTAAACATCTATATGTGCATTTTTCAATACAAAACTTCCTACATCAATAAACTTGTCACGAATTAATTTAAGGATACTAATGTTTCTAATTCTTAGCACAGGAACTTTAACTCTTAGTATATCAGGCTGTTTTACACTTTTTGAAGCCAAACCTTTCAGATAAAGACTATCGGGTGTAACTTTAAGATCTTTTAGTATCAATGTCATAGTGAATAAATTAATCTTTACTGTGCCAACCGTGATTTTGTATTGGTTATCTTCTCTTTTGTCTATAGCATTCTCAATCTTGTTGGTGATAATGCTACCAATAATTAATTGAAGAACAAGTATTATTACTACAATTGAGGCCAATACTACTGATGAAATGACTATTGATTTTCTGTATTTCTTAAAAATATTCATGATACTTGATATTTTGAAATGTAAATATAACAACTTTAACTAAATGCATATGTGTAGACTAAAAGTATTATCAACTGCCGAATAATCATCAGAAATATTTCTACTTTTGAAAAAAATGAATAATGCAGAAACAGTTTGAAAAGGATATACAGTATTACAAATTCTGCCTTTACGGATTTTTCAAAAATCTTCGCTTTTTCGATGCATTCCTAATGCTTTTCTTCCTTGAAAAAGGAATTGACTTTCTTCAAATTGGACTTCTCTACTCTATTAGGGAAATCATAATACTTGTTACGGAAATACCCAGTGGCGTTATATCGGATGCTTTGGGAAGAAGAAAAACTCTAATTGTTTCATTTATAGCATACATATTTTCATTTATAGTTTTCTATTTTTCTAATAGCTATTTAATGCTGATAACGGCAATGGTGTTGTTTGCATTGGCAGATGCATTCCGAACCGGAGTTCACAAAGCAATGATTTTCCAATACTTGAAGGTAAATAATTGGGATAACCAAAAAATTGATTACTATGGTCATACGCGATCATGGTCACAATCAGGCTCGGCTATCTCATCACTCCTTGCGGCAGTTTTTGTTTTTTATTCAGAAAGTTACGATATTATATTTACAGCATCCATAATACCATATCTTGCTGATATGATGCTAATTTATTCATATCCTGCATATCTTGATGGTGAAATAACAGGTATTAAAGGAAATAAAATAAAACAACGATTTAAACTGGTTATTTTAGCATCTATTCAAACAATGAAGCGAATGGACTTTTTTAGAGTGCTTACAAATCTATCGTTATACACAGGATATTTTAAAGCGGTGAAAGATTATATACAACCAGTATTAAAATATGTAGCCTTGAGTATGCCTTTCTTTGCTTACTTGAATAATGAAAAGAAGATTGCAATAACCATTGGCATTATTTATTTCTTTATTTATATACTTACTGCACTGGCTTCCAGATATTCAGGAAGTTTCACCAGATTATTCATCAACTTACAGAAACCCATGAATTATACAATAGTACTCGGGTTACTAGTTGGTGTTTCTACTGGATTAACATTCTATGTGGGATTATACATGTGGCCAATAGTTGGTTTTATCATTATTATGGTAATCGAAAACTTACGGAAACCTGTTGGGATAGGTCTTGTTGCTAATTTATCGAATGATAAGTCAATGGCAACAACTTTGTCAATTACTTCACAAGCTAAATCCGTATTTGCAGCAATAATTGCACCTATTATTGGTTGGTTAGCTGATATCTATAACCCCGGAATTGGTATTGCAATTTGCAGTATATTTTTTCTATTGGCATTGCCGGTTTATTGGTTAAAAAGAGATGCTATATAAAAATATTTGTACATTTACCACCCATCATAATCAATATTTATGAATAAAATTTTAATCTTTTTTGCAGTTTCTCTTATACTATCTTTATCTAGTTTCAATACAAATGCACAAATAACCAAAAAATTGTTTTTTGTATTTTTAAATACAAATCCTGATAAAGAAAAGATAAGTGACTTGGAAGCTGAGAAACTACAAGCAGCACATCTTGAAAATATTGGAAAATTAAATGAAGAAGGAAAGCTACTAGCAGCCGGGCCATTTGATGGTGGAGGTGGAATGTTTGTCCTGCATGCTGATGATATGGTTCAAGCCTCCAGTTATTTAGAAACCGACCAGGCTATTGCTGCAAATAGATTTCTCATCGAAATATTCCCTTTCAATATTTATAATGGCAGAATTTGTGGTGCATCAGAACCATATGAAATGGTAAGTTATCAATTTGTTCGGCTTCATACAAACAATGAAAATCCTGATGCCTTAGGGCAAGCCCTACTTGATAATAGATTAACTATGGCCGACCTTCAATATAAGACTAAAAAGCTTATTGTTCATGGAAAGTTTGGCGATGATAATGATGGAGTACTTATACTAAATGTTTCAAATCCAAAAGAAGCGGATGATATTCTTAGTACTCATCCATCCATAATTAATGGCCAAATTACATATGAGACTAGTACCTTATGTATTGCCAAAGGTACTTTTTGTGAAGAGTAATATTGATATAAACAAATAAAGTAAACACATTTTTAACAACAAAAAAAAGAAAAAAATGGAAGATCAAAAAATAAAAATCCCAAAGTGGTATTGGATAGTGGCAATATTTGTTTTACTATGGAATTTGATGGGAGTTGGTTCATTTTATATACATACTTTTATCACCGATGAAGCTTTGCAAGCATTGCCCGTTGCAGAACAAGATCTTTACAATAGTTATCCACTATGGACAAAAATAGTATTTGCAATTGCTGTTTTTGGAGGAGCAATTGGGTCTATTGGGTTGGTACTAAAGAAAAAATGGGCAAAACCTGCTTTCATTGTTTCTATAATAGCAATAATCCCACAAATGATACATAATCTTTTTTTCACAAAATCAATGGAAGTTTATGGTCCAGGTACTGAAGTTATGCCAATAATGGTAATTGTTATTGGTGTTTTATTAGTATGGTTTTCTGCTTTCGGAATAAAGAAAGGCTGGCTGAAATAACAAACGGTTAACAATGGAATGTGTAGCAAATTAAAGAATCCACCATCAAAGAAGGTGAATTTTAAATGCATATTAAAATTCACCATATACTGAAGATTATTTACACATAGGTTGTAACCAATCCACAAGTTCCTGAACCAGCTCATTATAATTATACAGTTTCTCAGCTCTTGCCCTGCAAGAAACAGCCATTTGTCGTCTTAAACCTGAATTTTGAAGCAAGTAATTTATTTTTTTACCAAGCGATTCAGGGTTTCGTTCAGTTAAGACTCCTTCAGTGGAAGTAACAATCGATCCAACACCACCACCTTCATAGGCAACACATGGTGTTCCACCGGCTAATGCTTCTGCATATATAATTCCAAAATGCTCCTTTTTCTCAGGTGCAGCCACAAGCAGAGTTGCAGCATTTATCAGTTTTGCTTTGTCTTCTGATGATACGAATCCAAGAAATTTGCCTTTCTTGCCAAGCTTTTTCTCCAATTCTTCCTGGAGTTCACCTGCGCCAATAAAAACTGATAATGCCAAATCAGAATACTGGGATGAAGCCTCTACTACATTTTGTGGGCCTTTCGACTTAGTTAATGCTCCGGGACAAATAACATAGGTTTCCGGCAGATCAAACTTTTCTCTAATCCCTTCTATATTATCAGGTCTGAAATCTTCAAGATCAACTCCGCAAGGAAGAATTAGAAATTTATTGTTGGGAATATCGATGATAGGTTTAACGAGTATATCTCTAACGTATTTAGTTGTAACCAAAACTCCTTTTGCCTCAATAATAGCATTCTTAATCATCTGCCAGTTGGCATCATCCCAAAGCTTTTCATGTTGTGGTTCAATTCCAGTTCCATGTACAAAAACAACATATGGTTTATTAATTTCTCTGGCGATATTATGAACAGCTACACAACTTAAATTAGCATGATGAGCGATAAAAATATCCACATCAGTGGCGATTTCTCTAAGTGCATTTTCATAGTCAGCCAAATATTCCATCATTTCTTCATGATTCATTCTCGCAACTTGCTTTTGCTTATCTCCCGCAGATGGAAGGTACTCATGAACCGGCAATATGTGTGTATGCAATTGTATATTTATATTTTCTGCTCCTTTGATTTCATTATTATTACCAGGGTATAAAAAAAATACCTTGTGTCCCATTTTAATTAAGTGACGCACATGCTCCCGTGCCACTTCACCACTGCCTCGCCCCTGATTCAATAATAATATTGCAATATTCATTTGTTGTTTGTAAAATTAGAAAAGGTAAAAATAGAAATTATATGGTATTTAGAATGATTAAAAAAACCATTTTTCTTATACTTGCACTTATTTCTGAAAATCAAGTCATTTGATAAAAATATATCATGATAAAAAACCTAGTCTTAATTTTTTTATTAATATCCTCAGTTTCAGTATTTGCAACAGTACCCAATGTTGAAAAAGATGCTGATACTTTATTTATTTTAAGTGAAGGCATTGCTACTTCAGCTGATTTACCAGATGGTGATCTTACACTAAGTCAAAGAATCGACAAAGCATTTACACCTATTGTTGATGGATTAGGCATCGTTTTATTCTGGGATCCATTTGCTGCTTTAGGTGTTCACGACCCAATACTATATGACGAACAGGGTAAAGTAATATTAAACACTGATGGAACCAAGAAAGAATCAAAGATACCCTTGGTTGTAATTTGGCTAATTTTTGGAGCTCTCACTTTTACAATAGCCCTGAGGTTTATTAGTTTTAAAGGATTTAAACATGCAATCCTCCTTGTAAGAGGTGTTTACGACAACCCAAATCACAAAGGCGAAGTATCACATTTCCAGGCGCTAACAACTGCATTATCGGCCACAGTTGGATTAGGGAATATTGCTGGTGTGGCAGTTGCCATATCAATAGGAGGACCGGGTGCAACATTTTGGATGATTATAGCCGGATTACTTGGAATGTCATCAAAATTTGTTGAGTGTACACTCGGGGTTAAATACCGCCAGATAGATAAGTATGGTGTCGTATCGGGTGGACCAATGTACTATTTACGTGATGGTCTTAAAAAGAAAAACCTCAAATGGCTGGGAATTATACTTTCCTTTGTTTTTGCTATACTGGTTATTGGAGGCTCACTTGGAGGTGGCAATATGTTCCAGGCAAATCAGGCTTTTTCACAATTAACCTATCTAGTCCCTAGTATTGAAAATTACGGTATGTGGTTTGGTGTAATACTAGCAATACTGGTTGGTTTTGTTATTATTGGTGGAATTAAAAGTATTGCCAGAGTTACTGATAAAATTGTTCCAATTATGGCTGCAATTTATGTAATTGCTGCAACTATAATAATCGCAATGAATATACAACATACAGGTACTGCTTTTGGATTAATTTTTGATGGAGCTTTTGGTGCCGATGCGCTAAAAGGTGGAATAATAGGGGTGTTAATTGTTGGTTTCCAACGTGCTGCATTTTCCAATGAAGCAGGGGTAGGATCGGCAGCTATTGCGCACTCGGCAGTAAAAACCAACACACCAATTACCGAAGGATTTGTATCATTGCTCGAGCCTTTTGTTGATACAGTTGTAATATGCACAATGACAGCTTTGGTACTCATTTATACAGGAACTTATGAAAACCCGATGGGGTATGAAGGTGCTCAGCTAACATCTCTGGCATTCTCAAAAGTTTTTTCATGGTTCCCTTATGTATTGATGGTTGCTATTTTCCTTTTTGCATTCTCAACCATGATATCATGGTCATATTATGGACTTAAAGGATTCGACTATTTATTAGGTAATATATTCGAAAAGATATTTGGAAACAGACAAGTTGCGAAATATACTTATTTTGTAATTTTTCTTTGTTTCATTGTAATTGGAGCTGCCTCAAATTTAGGTGCAGTTATTGATTTCTCAGATATGATGATTCTTGCCATGGCATTTCCAAATATTATTGGACTGCTAATACTTACTCCGGAAATCAAACGCGATTTAGCAGATTACTGGGTCAAACTTAAATCAGGTGAAATAAAGAGATACAAATAATTCCTAATATGCTTAGAGCATTTTTTACCTTAAGTAAAAGTGAACAACGAGGTATTATTATTCTAATAATATTAATACTTATTATTGGGATTGCTAATCTGTTCTTACCTTATCTGATTGAATCACAATCTGAATCAAATTTAAAAAAGTACCATTCAGAGATTGAATTCTTTTTGGAAGAACAAAAATTAATTGCCGATTCTATAAATATTGAAATCCTTCAAAACTCAGGTGATATTGACCTTGAAATTGCCCTACAGAAAATTACTCCCTTTACTTTTGATCCAAACAAACTTCCGGTTGAAGCATGGAAAAAGATGGGATTTACTGAATCACAAATTCGCACCATAAAAAACTACGAAGCCAAAGGGGGTAAGTTCAGGCAAAAAGAAGATCTAAAAAAAATATATTCAATATCAGATACTGAATTCAATATTATCGAACCATATATTGTTATTCCATCACCATACAAATCTACACCTGGAAAGGTTGTGAATAAAAAGAAGGTTATCGATGAAGTTGACTATAATATTATTGAGATTAACAATGCTGATTCCACTGAATTAATTAATTCATTGGGATTTTCACCATGGCTGGCCAAAAGAACTCTAGCCTATGGCAAGTTACTTGGTGGTTTTATTGCGGCTGATCAGCTTAAAGAAGTATATGGTTTATCAGACAGTTTCTATGATAAAATTGAACAATATGTTACTGCCGACACAAACCTCGTTAAGAAAATTGACATAAATAAGATTGAGTTTAAAGAGTTACTAAAACATCCATATTTTGATTATAATACAACAAAGTCGTTTTTTAACTTACGTAATAAAATTGGATTATTTACTGATGTAAACCAGATTAAGATGGTTGATGGTATTAATGATTCAACATTCAACAAGGTATCGTATTATTTGTATATTCGACCCTGAAATATATTAACATTTTTATGGGTCGAATTACTACAACATTTGCAAAATACCCTCGTACTTTCTGGGTTGCCAACACCATTGAATTACTCGAACGCTGGGCATGGTATGGTTTTTTTATGCTTTTTGCAAATTATTTAACCGGCTCATCTGACATTGGAGGACTTGAATTTACTCAAACACAAAAGGGGCTTATAATGGGTGTTGGAACCGGCATACTTTATTTTCTTCCCGTTTTTACAGGTGCAATAGCTGATAAGTATGGTTATAAGCATGTATTATTTATTTCATTTATTATTTACACTACCGCGTTTTTAGCACTCCCATTGTTTAACACTTTTGCAGGAGTTTTTGCTATGTATTTATACCTTGCTCTTGGTGCTGCCTTATTTAAACCCGTTATCTCAGCCACTATTGCAAAAACAACCGATAGTAGTACCGCATCAATTGGTTTTGGCATATTTTATATGATGGTAAATATTGGTGCGTTTTTTGGACCAATGGTAACGATGTTATACAAAGACGATTATGGTTTTGTTTTTCAGATATCAGCTGGAATAATAGCGTTAAACTTCCTGCTTCTTATGTTATATAAGGAACCTGGTAGAGTAAAAAACGATGAATCATTGTCATCAGCTTTAATTAGAGTTCTCAATAATATTTGGCTGGTATTGCTAGACTTCAAATTCGTAGTATTTCTGTTGATTGTTGCAGGTTTTTGGAGCATGTATTATCAACTGTTTTTTACCTTGCCAGTTTTTATCAGTCAATGGGTCGACACCTCAGTTGTTTATGATTTTTTCAATAAATTTATTCCATTTATAGCTACCTTGTATGGCCATGAGGGGCAAATGGAATCTGAATTTATTACCAATCTGGATGCATTGTTTATTATAATTTTCCAAGTTTTCATTTCGGCTTTGGTTATGAAAAAAAGACCTTTAAATGCAATGTTATCAGGCTTTATTATTGCTTCAATTGGTATGGCACTTACATTATTAACACAAAATGTGATATTTACTCTTATTGCCATATTGATTTTTTCAGTTGGAGAAATGGCGGCCTCACCAAAGATTACAGAATATATTGGACGAATAGCTCCTTCCGATAAAAAGGCTCTTTATATGGGTTATTCGTTCCTCCCTGTATTCATTGGAAGCATTCTGGCAGGGTTTATCTCTGGAAATGTATACCAAGAAATGTCAGATAAACATACTCTACTTGTTAAAGACCTTGCAAATGAGGGCATAAGCATTTCTAACGAACTATCTCACAATGAGTATTTTGAGAAAGCTGCTTCGGCTCTTAACATGAGTAATAAAGAATTAACGGATTATCTTTGGAACACTTACCATCCATCAAATATTTGGGTGGTTATATTAGGTATAGGATTATTTTCTGCCTTGTGTTTATGGCTATACAACCGTTTTCTTATGAAAAATAATACTTCATATCAACAATAATTGTTAATAAATTTGAAAAAATAGACAACTAGGTTTGTTTGAATACCAGATTTAACTAAATTTGTCAATTAACTAAAATTGATTTTATTCACTAACTAATTTTATTATGAAAAATTTTTCACGCTTAGTATCATTATTTGTCGTGGTAGTTTTTGCAATTAGCAGTGTAACTGCGCAAAATACACTAATGACAAAAGCCCAGGCTTTAGGGCTTAAAACAGCCACTTCTGTTAACATCACACCCAATGTCGGTGATCAAACTTCCGCCCGTGATGTATATCTAGAAGAAGGATTTGATGTTGATTTTCTACCTACTGGTTGGACTCAAACTATTTTCAACGCAGGTTACACATGGATTCAAACAAACCCAACAAACAATAACTTTAACACTATTGATCCAAATAGTTTGTTTTCAGCAATGGTTCCTTGGGTTGGTGAAGATCAGGATGAATGGTTAATCTCACCATCTGTTGATGCTATGGGAAACACTCCATTATCACTTGATTTCTATGCTGGTGTAAGCGGTCCTTGGCTAAGCCCAGGTGCTACATTAATTTGCCATATTTCTGATGATGGTGGTGCAACTTGGACAGAACTTTGGAATGCAATTGATGAAATTGATCCTGCTGCTGATTGGGCATGGAATTTTGTATCCTTAGATATCAGCGATTATGCTGATGCTGAATTTCAAATTGCATGGCAATATGTTGGTAACGATGGTGACCTAATTGGGGTTGATGGTGTATCCATTGAAGCCGGTTATGAGTATATTTATATCGATGATTTTGAAGAATTCACAGTTGGAACATATCTTGCAGAATCAGATCAAACCGGATTTTGGACTACGTGGTCAAATGACCCTGGCTCAAGTGAAGATGCACTTATTACAGATGCTGAATCATCAAGCCCTACCAATTCAGTTATCGTTGAAGGAATTACTGACCTGGTTCTAAAACTAGGAAACAAAACATCAGGCTCCTACTTAGTTTCAGTAGAATATTATATCCCTTCAAATTTTGGTGGTTATATTAACCTTCAACATTTTGAAGCTCCAGGTAACGAATGGGCTGTTGAGGTATATTTTGGTGCTGCCTCTGGTAACGATAATGGTTATATGTATGCAGGTGACCCAACTGAAATTCCATTTACATACCCTCATGATCAATGGTTTACTCTTGATTTCTTGATTGACTTAGATGAAGATTTAGCTTTTTTTGAAATTGATGACGAACCAATTGCTGGATGGCAATTTAGCTTGCAAGCACAAGGTGAACCAGGAACTCTACAATTAGGTGGTGTTAATTTATATGCTGGAGCACCAACTGGTGAAACACCAAAATATTACTTCGACAATGTAGCTTACATAGTACTTGATCCGGGTATCACAAACCCAATCATTGACGTAGATCCTACTTCTATGTTTGCAACCCTTCCATCAGGATCATCTACAACAAACATGTTTACAATTTCAAATCTGGGTCAAGCTGATTTAAGCTATGAAATAGTTACAATTTATCCTCAGGATGGAAAAACTCAAGGCGTTGTTACTGAAGTTGTAAATACACCTAAAGTATTGAATCAGGACATAAGTGCTGATCCTAATTATACACCTGGAAGTGGAACTCCATCAACACGTGATGAATTATTACATTATGATGGTGACAACTCAAGTGCTATTGGATCAACCGGTGGTGATTACCAGTGGAGAGTAGCAGCTAAGTTCCCTGCAGCTATGCTTGTGCCATACATTGGCATGGAAATAAACGAAATTCAAGTTTATATTAACGATGCAGGTATTGGATACAAAGCTCAAGTTTATGGAATGGGTTCATATAACACTCCAGGACCTGGTGAGTTATTACTCGAGCAATCATTTAGCGCTAACCCAATGAGCTGGACAACAGTTACTCTCGATACTCCTGTTAAAATTGATGGTCAAGACTTATGGGTAGGATACTGGGTATCATCTACAATGGGTATGTTTACACCAGGTGTTGATGCTGGTCCTGCAGATCCAAACGGAGACTGGATGTCATCTGGTCCAGGTTGGGATCACCTATCAGGTAATCCTGATTTAAATTTTAACTGGAATATTCGTGCAAACGTTACCGGTACACCTATTACACAATGGTTATCAGCAGATGTTGAATCAGGCATGTTAGTTCAAGATGAAACTCAAGATGTTAATGTTACTATAGATGCTACAGGACTTGTTAGCGATACATACACAGGAAAATTCCTTATCAGAAACAACGATCCAACAAACGAAGAAGCTGTGGTAGGCGTTACTCTTGGAGTTACTGTTGGTGTTGGTGAAAATGGAGATAATGAATACATTGCTGCATACCCAAATCCAGCAAGTACAGTATTACATGTTCAATCAAATGGTAATATAACTAATGTTCGTCTTCTAAATACAATTGGTCAACTTGTATATGAAAATACAAACTCCAACGATATTGATATCAGCAATTTCGACAGAGGTGTATATTTCATTCAAATTGATACTGAAAACGGAACATCTACTCAAAAAATCTTAATTCAATAAGATACAACCAGTAATAATAAGCCTCGCCTAGTTTGATTTAGGCGAGGCTTTTTTATATTCAATATATGGCAAACTCCTCCATTGATCTGTTTAATGAATTAGGAACTTCAAGACTTCTTGATGGTGCTTATCCTCCAATAATTATTGCAGATAATCTTCGAACACCAGAAAATATGGGATTAGTGTTGCGTCTTGCCGGTAACATAGGTTCACCGCTTACTCTATTCCTATCTAATGAACTACAAGATTTTAGAAAATCAAAAATTAAGAAAACCTCATCTGGCGCCTCCGAAATCGTAGTTTGGAAAACAATTAAACCAGAAGAACTAGCCAAATATTTACCCTCCGATTATGAGATTGTGGCCCTCGAAACAAGCAAAGATGCCAAAAATATTTTCACATTTAAATTTCCACAAAAAACTGCAATTGTTGTAGGTAATGAGGTACGAGGAATAAGTAAAGAAATTATAGATCAAGCCAATCATAGCATATATATACCTATTCCCGGTTGCATATCATCATTAAATGTTACACATGCACTTTCTATTTCTATTTTTTCATGGATGAAACAATTTTCAATGTAGCGCTATCCCTTCGTTGCAAGTAAAAATTCTCTTTTACCAGGGGGGCCAGGTACTTTTTCAATGTCAAACCCAGCTTCTCGCATCGATCTTTTTACACTTCCTTTACATGAGTAGGTTGTTAATATTCCACCCGAAGCCAACGATTTGAAAATTTTAGTAAAAACCTTGGTGGTCCATAATTCAGGCTGAGCTACAGGCGAAAAAGCATCGAAAAATACTATGTTATAATAATTATCTCTTAGTTGAGCTTTTTGGATTTGGCTCTTGCATATTTTAAGTGCAAACCTATTTGAAAGCTCAATTTCATTATTCTTGTTACTATGGATTAAACTAAATATTTCATTTTTAATACTTAATAATTCCGAATAGTTTAAAGATGCAACCTCATATTGCTGCAAAGGAAATGGCTCAAACCCTTCATATTCAATACCAACATTATTTTCTTCAGCCCACAAGTATGACAGCAAAACATTCAATCCGGTACCTGTACCAACTTCAAGAATTTTAACTATTTTTAAGTTATCTTTAAAATGCGCCAATCCGTGTTTGATGAAAATATGTTTCGATTCTTGGATTGCCCCAAATGAAGAATGATAGGTTTCATCAACGAAGGTGTTAAATAAAGTATGTGATCCATCAAGGGTAATTTGCAGTCTGGATTTAGTCATTCGAATAGCATTTATGATGCAAAGATATCCCAAACATATTGGATTATATAATAATGAAATTATAATACAATAATCCAATAAGAATATTTTTGTTGGCACACAATCGCAATCTAATAACAATTATCAAACACATTTTGTATATTTGTAGAAATCAAAATATTAATAACCTTAAAATATATATTATGAAACAACTATTATCAGTAGCCATTTTGGTAGTTATTATACTATTAGGATCATGCTCAAGTATTACGGTAACTTCAGATTACGACAAATCTGTTGATTTTACAAAATTCACAACATATTCATTTCATGGATGGACAAAAAATAGTGATCAAATACTATCACCTTTTGATAAAGAAAGATTTGAGGCAGCCTTTAAAGATCAATTTGATAGTAGAGGATTAAAATTTGTTGCCGAAGGAGGAGAACTTGTGATGGCATTATTTGTTGTTACTCAGCAAAAAACCGAACAGGTAGCCAACACAACTAATATGGGTGGATATTATGGATGGGGATATGGCGGCTATTATGGTTACGGACCTGGTTGGGGTTGGGGATCACCAATGATGGGAACCTCAATGACAACAATTAGCAATGTAAATTATACTGTTGGCACCCTTGTTTGTGATGTGTTTGATGCTGCTGGGAAGAAGCTCATTTGGGAAGGTATTGGCACAAAAACTGTTGATGATAACCCAGCAACAAATGAAAAAAATATTCCAAAAGCGGTAGCAGCTATTATGGCACAATATCCTGTTAAACCTGTTGTTAAAAAATAGCACCAACTTTACAGACTTAATCAACTAAACCTTTTCAACCATGTCTCACTCAAATACAGGATCAGAAAGCGAAAATTTATCACGGATAAAAGATATTCTTTTTGGCGAAGACTTACAAAGTATTGAACATAAGTTAGAGTCTTTTAAAATTGAGAATTCTTCCATTCATGAAAACCTTAAAGAAGAAATTGAAGGTCGATTGAAGAAGATTGAGCAGGCATTGGAGGAAGAAGCAAAAAAGGTTGATGAAGTTCAGGAAAAAAGTACTCAAGTCCAAAAGGACATAAATAAAGAGATTAAACAGGAAATTGTTAATATAACTCTCGAGGTAAAAAGCGAAAAAGAAAAATTGGAAGTCAATTTAAAAGAAAAAATTGATGACATTTTTAATAGAATAGCTAGCCTCGAGAGTTCATTAAATCAAACCATTAACTCAGTTAAAGAAGATCAGGAAGAAAAAACAAATGAATTGATTGACAACAAAATAAGCAAATCTGATTTTGCAGATATGTTAATTGACCTTGGCGAAAAACTTAAAAAATAACTCATTTCAAATAAATGTCAGAATCAAATGAAAATATGGGGATTTTTGGAAGCATGCCCGAAATTAAATTAAATGAGTTACGGAAAATGATAATCGGTCTTGACACCGAGGATTTAAGCAGGTTGGCTCTTTTGGTTAATGACCCTGAAGCTTTTTCAGAAGAAATTAGTGAATTACTCCCAAATAGCATTAAAAAAATGCTTGACAAGGGAAATATTTCATATTCTGTGCTTATACCTATAGTTGAATCTGCATTAAAGGATAGTATAAAAAGAGATCCGCATACATTGTCCGATATCCTATTCCCGGTTATGCTTCCCGCAATAAGAAAAGCAGTGGCAGAAGATATCAAGAATATGATTGATTCGCTAAACACAACACTCGAAAACGGATTTTCACCTACTCGTATTGGATGGCGTTTTACGGCCATGTTCAGTGGAATGTCGTATGCTGAAATGGTTCTTTCCCATGCTTACGTTTTTAGGGTAAAACAAGTTTTTCTTATCCATAAACAAACCGGATTACTTCTTCAAAGTGCTTCTGATAGCGACAATGCTGTAACAAAGGATGATGACATGATTTCATCAATGTTATCAGCAATAAAGGATTTTGTTCAGGATTCATTTGCAGTTGATGACGATAATGAACTTAATACTATTCAGGTTGGTAAATTCAATATATGGATTGAACAGGGGCCCGGGGCTATTTTAGCTGCCATTGTAGATGGAGATGCACCTTCAGGATTTCGAACTATCCTAAAAGAAACCATCGAAAAAGTTCATCTAAAGCAAGCCTATGATCTTGAGAAGTTTAATGGCGATGTCGATATTTTCGAAAAAACAAAACCCTATCTGCAAAGCTGTATTATAAGTGAACAAAAGAAAAAGAAAAAGAAGAAACCAATTATTGTAATAATTATTTTCTTAGTTCTTTTATGCTTAGCAGGATATTGTGGTTATATTAATATTGAACGTGCAATACGTATAAATAAGCTGGAACATGCGCTGAAAGCAGAACCCGGAATAGTAATTACCACTGATAAATATATGGATGGCAAAACTGTATTTGAAGGATTACGTGATCCATATGCAGTAGCCCCAAATACAATATCAAAACACTATAATGTTGATACTTCAGAAGTAGACTTTGAGCTTAAACCATATATTTCACTGGAAGATGACCTTATACTTAAAAGAGCATGTGCTTTACTCAAACCCTCATCAACCACTATTCTAAAATTTAAAAATGGAATCCTCTTTGCATCTGGGGAAGCAAATGAAGATTGGGTAACAAAATCCAATATTATCTACACAAGTATTCCAGGCATAAGTAATCTTGACATTAGTGAATTAAACTTATTAACTAGTAAAGTAAAAGTAGAACGAGTTGCTCTGGCAATCGAACAATTCTATTTTGAGTTTAAGCATAATGTAGTTGAGCTTAACAGCATGCAGAAGATAAAATTCGAAAGCCTTATCAATGAGGTTAATACAGTATTAGATTTTAATTTTGTTCAAGATTCTATACCGGTAATTATCGTAATTTCTCATACCAGTTATGAAGGCAATGCTGAAGCAAACGAGAAATTTGCATTTGACAGGGCTCAGCAATTTATAAACCTGATGATTGTTGCAGGTATACCAATGGAAGTACTCGTTCCCAAAGCAGATTTCATTGAAGATTTAGAAGAAATTTTCCCTGTTAGATCAGTTTCGTTTAGAGTAATATATTCCAAACCTGAAGACCTATGATAAAAAAGAAAATAATAATGCTTGGGTCATTTGCTGTTGGGAAAACAAGTCTTGTACAACGGTATGTAAATAGTCTATTCTCCGAAAAATATCAAACTACAATTGGTGTAAAGATTGATCAGAAGACAGTTGAGTCTGATGGAGAGGAAGTTAACTTATTGCTTTGGGATATACATGGTGAAGATGATTATCAAAAAGTAAAACCTGTATATATAATGGGTTCTTCGGGATGCTTTATTGTAATTGATGGTACTCGAAGAGCAAGCCTTGAGATAGGAAATGAGCTCATTGAAATGGCAATTAAAACTGCACCAAACGCTGTTATTATTATTTTAATTAACAAATCAGATCTTAAGGAAGAATGGGATATCGATAAGGTTGATATTGCAACTTTTCGCAATGCGGGATATGAAGTAATAGAAACCAGCGCCAAAACAAATGATGCAATCGACACTGCGTTTAGTAGAATAACACAATTAATGCTTAAACAAAAATAAATGTTTAACAAGTTACCAAAAAAAGTAATTGAATATTTAATAAATGAATTACCTCCATTTACCGGAGTACTGATAATAAGATCTGATAACAACGGGATTATACTTGATCACCATGGTCCCCATTCGGAGTATTTACACATAGAACCCGTAAAGGGAAAAGCAATTCATGAATATGTTCCGGCACTATTCTCCATTATACCGCCATTGGTATCACCGATGGTACTAAATAATATTAAATCGAATACAAAAGCAACTGCTGATATACATATTGTTGAGGATAACGAAAATAAATTCTGGATATTTTTTGTTGACCAAAGTCATCAGGTTGAGGGCATAAGAGATATCCTTCAAAAAATAAATGAAACTAAATTACTTATTGAATCAAATAGTGAAATAGCAGCTTCAGTTGATCCATATGAAGTTTTTGAAGATTTGATATTGCTGATTAAAGATGATGAAACTGCAATTATCAACTCAAAAATTCCGGGTTGGTTTGAATCATACTCACCTAATTATTCTATTAGCTCAAAAATTAAATTTACAGAGGTTTTTCCATATTTAGAAGTATTTCTTTTCGAAGCAAAAGAGTTTTGGTTGTCGCAAAAAACAGGCAAGATAGAATCAGGTATTTGGTCGGAAACCATTAGTGAGGGTATGGAAATGGCCTTTACAGCTTATGCAATTTACAATAATGGGAGTAAGTTTTTGTTGGTTCGTCCGATGGAGCAAGAAGTTGACAAGGAACAAATGGCTCTGCAAATGGCCAGAGAACAAGTGTTGGCATATGAGAAACTAGAAAAAACAGAAAAGAAACTTAATATATTACTCGACTACAAAGATAAGTTTGTTTCCATTGTTTCGCATGACCTCAGATCTCCTGTGGCAGCGGTACTAGGTATAACCGAATTACTTGTTAACGATGATGCTGAGATTTCGAAACTTAGCGATTTCTATCAAGAGATGATTTTAAGTATTAGAGAAGAGATGATCCGTTTATTAGACTACAATGATAAATTATACCATTGGTCGAATCTTGAGTTAGGCAATTTTAAAATTGTAAAAGAAAAAGTCAATCTTAAAAAAATCATTGAAACAACTGAACGAACAGCAAAAAATAAAACTGAATCAAAGAACATCAGCTTTTCAACAAATCTTGTTGACGATATTATAATTGATGTCGATGTATCATTATTCCAACAAGCACTAAACAATTTGTTATCAAATGCCATTAAATTCACTCCTGTTGATGGAACTATTTTTATTAAAGTTCAAAGTGGTGACAATATCAATATTTCGATTGTTGATTCCGGAGTAGGCATTCCAAAAGAAATAAGTGAAAATATTTTCTCTGGTTTCACTCGAAAAAGCACTCTCGGAACTCATGGTGAAAAAGGTACAGGATTAGGTTTGGGGATCGTAAAAAAGATACTAGACGCTCACGGTTTTACCATTGATGTTGAATCAGATATAGGTAAAGGCTCAAAGTTTATTATAACTATTCCAAAGATACTGAATAGCGATTGATCTATTTCCCAAGTAAGTTTTTAATAATATCAGTACGACCAAGTTTTTCAAGAGTATTCTTAATCCGACCTTTAAATTCAGGTTTATACCAAAAAAAGAACATATGCTGCCGTTCCTTTTCATTTTTGGTACGTGCCACATAAACAGGTTTTAAATCATAAGGATTTATACCTGTATAATACATTACTGTTGCATTTGTCATTGGTGTTGGAGTAAATCCCTGAACCTGCTCTAATTGCAGTCCCGCAGCCTTGGTATCAGCTGCGAGCTGTGCCATATCTTCCTCTTTACTTCCAGGATGACTTGAAATAAAATAGGGAATAATTTGTTGCTTCAATCCTGCTTTCTCCGAAATAGAATTAAACTTTTTCCTGAAAGAATCGTATAGTTCAAATGATGGTTTCCGCATTACTTTTAGTACATTATCAGAGGTATGTTCAGGTGCAATTTTTAAACGTCCGCTTACATTTTTTGTAATTAATCTATGTAAATAACTATCAATATCATCACCACCTTTTGTATTTCGCTCCCTCATAAGCAAATCGTAACGGATTCCACTTCCAATATTTAACTTTTTTATCTCGGGAAGCGATTCAACCTTATCATAAAGATCAAGTAAAGGTTTATGAGATGTATTCAAATTAAAACAAATTTTAGGATAAATACATGAGGGACGATTACAACGAGCACAAATGCTTCCATCCACACCCTTCATCTTATACATATTAGCCGAAGGTCCTCCCAAATCTGACAAGCTACCTTTAAAATCGGGGAGTTGACTTACTTTCTTAACCTCATCAAGTATCGATTTTTCGGATCTAGATGAAACAAATTTTCCTTGATGAGCAGATATCGTGCAAAAGCTGCATCCTCCAAAGCATCCGCGGTGTATGTTAACCGAAAACTTTATCATTTCGTAGGCGGGTATTGTCTCCTTGCTATTGTATTTAAAATGTGGCATCCGGGTAAATGGAAGGTCATAAATTTTATCTATTTCCTTTTCTTCCAAGAATGCGTTTGCAGGATTTACAACAAGGTACTCTTCACCAATTTGTTGAACCAGCCTGTTGGCATTAATACGGTTCGATTCAACCTCTATAACCTTAAAATTTCGAGCAAATGAAATCTTATCCTGCAAACACTCCTCATGTGAAGCAAGATGGACAGTTTCCCAGTTTTTATTCAGGGGAATATCATTCTTCGACTTTACAATAAATCCTGTTTGCTGAATTGTGTTAAGTTTTTCAAATGGAACTCCTTTTTGCAATAATCTTACAATTTCAGTAATGGGTTTCTCTCCCATCCCATATACCATCAAGTCGGCTCCTGACTGCAATAACATGCTCTGCTGCAACTCATCTTTCCAATAATCATAATGAGTAAACCTACGCATCGAGGCTTCAACACCGCCAATAATTACAGGTATATCAGGAAATATATCCTTAAGTATTTTAGTATAAACAACTGTTGGATAATCGGGTCGAAAACCTGCCTTGTTGCCGGGAGTATATGCATCATTGGATCTTAACCTTCGATTAGCTGTGTAATGATTTACCATCGAATCCATAACTCCGGCTGAAACACCAAAGAACAAACGAGGGACTCCAAGTTTTTTAAAATCCCGCAAATCATCTTGCCAGTTTGGCTGTGGTACAATGGCAACCTTCAAACCCATATCTTCCAGCACCCGACCAATTACAGCCATCCCAAATGATGGGTGATCAATATAAGCATCACCAGTAAAAAGGATTACATCAAGTTCATTCCACCCTCTTTCCTTAACTTCTTTTGCAGTTGTTGGCAGCCAGTTTTGCTTCGAAAGTTTTTCCATAGTTATTTTAGTTGTTCAGTAATCAATAGTCTAAAAAAAAACCTCACCTTCGAATACTAAAGTTGCCGGACCAATTAACCAAATATCTGTGAATTGGTCTTTATTATCTTTATGGTTATTTTTAAAATTAACTTCAAAATCACCACCTGTGGTATGAACATAAATATTGTTTTTTCCTGATTCATAAAAAAACGCAATGGCCGATGCTGTTACACCTGTGCCACATGAAAGTGTCTCATCTTCAACACCTCTTTCATAGGTTCTTACAAAAATTCTGTCTTCATTTTTCTCAACAAAATTTACATTAGTTCCATCGGGTGCAAATCTTTCACTATATCGGATTTTCTTTCCTTCTAGAACAACATCAACCTCAGCTACTTTATCAACAAATTCAACATAATGTGGTGAGCCAGTGTTAAGAAAATAATATTCATCATTTTTCTCAACTTCCAATACATTTGAAAGTTGCAGGCTAATATTCCAAACGTTTTTTTCCGGATTATCGTTGTTAACTATTGCCTTATGCTCACCATCAAATGCTTCAAATATGGTTTCATTGTCAATAATCCCAAGAAATCTGGCAAAAGCAGTTATACATCTTCCCCCATTACCACACATACTGCTTAGTTTACCATCCGAATTATAGTAAACCATTTTAAAATCATACTTTTCAGATGCATTAAGTAGCATTAATCCATCTGCACCAATACCAAACCTTCTGTTACATAGGTTTTGAATCTGCTTACATTCCAGATTCACCAAATCTTCACGATTATCCACAATAATAAAATCATTGCCATTTCCATGAAATTTGTAAAAATGAATTTGCATATTAAGTGATTTAACAAAATTTAACCTGAAGAAAAAAATTTACGCAATAAATTAGCGTTCTAAAAAAAACAAAAATACATGAGATATATGAAAACTACATCAACAACTAAAAGTATTATTAGTGGAGCAGTTGGAGCATTACTCGTATTACTCACAATTTTTATCTATAATGAGTACAAAGGTAATATATCAAAACCAACCGAAACAAATCTAAATAAAGTAAGCACAAACAATCACATTCCACCCATTCATCAATCACATAATGCACCTCAACAAGCTGTGGATCTTACATATGCAGCCGAAACATCTTTGGATGCAGTGGTTCATATAAAAACGCAAATAGTTGCCCGAACAAATTCATATGATGATTTTTTTGGCCAGTTTAAAGAATACTTCCATCAATATCCACAACGAAAAAATAGCTATGTTGCCTTTGGTTCAGGAGTTATTATATCTTCTGATGGTTATATCGTAACAAATAATCATGTTATTGATGGTGCTGATAAAATATCAATAACATTTAACAATGAACGTGAAACAGAAGCAGAAGTAATTGGTGTTGATCCCAGTACTGATTTAGCATTGATAAAAGTTAATGAGGATGAATTGCCCTACTTAACATTCGGCAATTCGGATGACCTAAAAATTGGTGAATGGGTACTTGCTGTGGGCAATCCGTTCGACCTTAACTCAACTGTAACTGCCGGAATAGTAAGTGCTAAAGCTCGCAATATTAATATTCTGGGAGGACAATCTTCCATTGAGTCGTTTATACAAACTGATGCTGTAGTTAACAGAGGTAATAGTGGTGGAGCTTTAGTAAATACGAAGGGTGAACTGGTGGGGATAAATGCTGCAATTGCATCTCATACTGGTGTTTATGAAGGATATTCTTTCGCAATTCCGGTTAATATTGTTGCCAAAGTTGTAAATGATATAATGGAGTATGGCGAAACCCAGCGTGGCTACCTTGGGGTTCAAATTCAAGATATAAATGCTGATTTTGCAGAAGCGAATAATCTTAAGGATGTAGATGGAATATTCGTAGCTTCAGTTGTAGAAAATAGTGGAGCATATGATGCAGGAATTACCCAAGGTGATATAATACTCTCAATTAATGGCAAGAAAACAAACAGTTTATCTTCACTTCTCGGTCTCATCGCACAATATAATCCTGGAACTGTGGTAACGGTTGAAATAATTAGAGATAATAAGGTTATGGATTTCGATGTTACTCTTAAAAACAAAAATGGAACAACCTTGGCAATTAACTCTAGCGATTCATTTTACAATGACCTGCTTGGGGCTGACTTGCAGCAAGTATCTATTGAGGAACTTAAAAAGTTAAATATTCCTAATGGATTAAAGATAAATACTTTAAGTGGTGGGATATTAAATAAAAGTGGGATAATCGAAGGGTTTATTATAACTGAGATAAATGGAGAGAGAGTTAATTCACAGGACAAACTATTATCAGCATTAAGCAATACACAAAGAAATATTATCCGTTTAAAGGGAGTATACCCAAATGGTGTTAGAGTTTCTTACGAATTTATGCTCTGATTATTTGTAAACTATAATTTTTTTTGTATATTGCATGGCTCTTTTCAAAAACTTATGCTAATCCCATTCTTCTAAAATGAGACAACTAAAAATAACTAAATCTATAACCAATCGAAATACTGCTTCGCTCGACAAGTATTTACAGGATATTGGAAGAGAGGCATTGATTACTGCTGAGGAAGAAGTAGAATTAGCTCGTAGGATTAAGAATGGAGATACTATTGCATTAGAAAAACTCACGAAAGCAAATTTGAGATTTGTTGTATCAGTTTCAAAACAATACCAAAACCAAGGGTTAAGCTTGCCAGATATGATTAATGAAGGTAATCTTGGTTTAATAAAAGCAGCTCAACGATTTGATGAAACCAGAGGATTCAAATTTATTTCATATGCAGTTTGGTGGATTCGCCAATCAATACTTCAGGCTATTGCCGAACAATCACGTATCGTACGACTTCCTCTCAATCAAGTTGGCTCCTTGAATAAGTTAAAAAAAGTCTCATCTCAACTTGAACAAAATCTGGAAAGACCACCTTCTGTAAAGGAAATAGCTGACGAACTCGAAGTTTCAACTCACAAAGTGAAATCAACCATGGGTATTGCTACTCGATATATTTCAATGGATGCACCTTTAACCGTTGATGAAGACACTAAATTCCTTGATTTTTTTGTTCCCAAAGATAACGAAGAAACAGATGAGAACTTATTGAAAGAGTCGCTTGGAAACGAAATCCAAAGATCATTAGCATCACTTAGTTTAAAGGAACGTGAAATAATAAATATGTATTATGGAATTGGACTAAACTATAGTTTAACTCTAGAAGAAATTGGTGCCAAATTTGATTTAACACGAGAAAGAGTTCGGCAAATTAAAGAGAAAGCTATTCGCCGATTACGACATACCGCAAGAAGCCAGTTACTAAAAGCCTATTTAGGACAATAGGTAATTATTATTAAGAATGTGTATAAAAGAGGATAGTTTTAGTTGAAGACTATCTTCTTTTTATATTTTTGCATGTACAGCTTAAATATTAGTTTCCTAATTATTATCTAAAAATAATGAATAATGGCAAATAAAAAAAACATGAACGGTAATTATGAAGACTCGTTAAATAATTGGGCGAGGCAAGAAATGATTGCCAATGAATTCATTAGCGTATTGTCGAAGTTGTTTTACAACAAGTCAATCGAACTGGTTCTTTTCCGCAGCCAGCTTATCGACCGTAGTGCAAGTTTAATATTGTACAGGCATTCATATGCAGAAAATATTGTCAATAAACAGCTTGATATTAAGGATTCGCTTAAACTTGCAAAGGCAATACTTCATTGTGATGTTAAACCTTCAAAAATAGATATTGGCAAACTAAGTGGAGAATGGGACTTGGAAAAAAAGAATTTTGTAGATGCCGAAGACTTCATTAAGGTAAAGCTTAAGAATTTTATTGATTCGGAAACGAAATCAAAACAACCTGTTGATGTTGTCCTTTACGGATTTGGCCGAATTGGCAGATTATTAGCTCGCGAACTTATTATACAAGGAAATGGGCATCAACTGAGAGTTAGAGCCATTGTTACCAGAGGAAATAGCGATGAGGAGATTGCAAAGCGTGCATCCCTGCTACGCCACGATTCAGTTCATGGCCCTTTCAGAGGTGTTGCTATTGAAAATTATGACGATAAAACCATCTATATAAATGGCCATAAAGTTCTTATGTTGGCTGCCAATAATCCTGAAGACTTGGATTACACCCAATATGGTATTAACAATGCAGTTTTGATTGACAATACCGGAATTTATAGAGATCGTGCCGGATTGAGCAGACACCTGAATGCTAAAGGAATATCGAAGGTACTACTAACTGCACCTGGAAAGGATGATATACCTAATATTGTTTTTGGTGTAAATGATAAAGAGGTTGATTATTTAAAAGAAACTATATTCTCTGCTGCATCATGTACAACTAACGCAGCAGCACCGGTACTATCAGTTCTTGAAAAAAAATATGGTATAGCCCAAGGCCACCTTGAAACTGTGCATTCGTATACAAACGATCAGAATCTGCTGGATAATATGCACAAGAAAACCAGGCGTGGAAGATCTGCACCATTAAATCTGGTGATTACCGAAACTGGTGCTGCGAAAGCTGTAACTAAAATTGTACCTAGCTTACTGGGTAAATTAACAGGAAATGCTATTCGTGTTCCTACTCCAAATGTATCATTGGTAATTCTCAAATTAACCCTTAACAAAGAAACCAGTGTTGAAGAAGTCAACGACCTAATGCGTCAAACTTCACTTTCGGGCGATTTGGTTGCTCAGGTAAAATATTCCACATCTGCTGATGCTGTATCATCAGATTTTATGAGTGAGCCGGCTACCTCTGTGTATGATAGTAATGCTACCATTGTTTCGCCAAACAAAAAAGGACTTGTTGCTTATATTTGGTACGACAACGAATTTGGGTATGCACTTCAGGTAATCCGTGTTGCAAAAAATATGGCTGGTGTAAAACGACCTACTTATTATTAATAAACAAAGCAATAAAGATTGACTTGAGTAATTATTGAATGGCTATAAATTAAACAAATGAGAAAAAACGTTAAATACATTTTTGTAACTGGAGGAGTTTCATCATCACTAGGTAAAGGAATTATCTCAGCTTCGTTGGCAAAACTCTTACAGGGTCGTGGTTTCTCAGTAACCATTCAAAAGCTCGATCCATATATTAATATCGATCCAGGCACACTTAATCCGTACGAGCATGGCGAATGTTATGTTACAGATGATGGTGCCGAAACTGATCTCGACCTTGGTCATTATGAGAGATTTTCGAATACACCAACATCTCAGGCCAATAATGTTACTACCGGTCGTATTTATCAAAACGTAATTAGTAAAGAGAGAAAAGGAGAATATCTTGGGACAACAGTTCAGGTAGTTCCGCATATAACTGATGAGATTAAGAGAAGCGTTCAAATTCTTGGTCAGACCAACAAATATGACTTTGTAATTACTGAAATTGGAGGTACTGTTGGTGATATTGAGTCGTTTCCTTTTATTGAAACAGTGAGGCAGATGAAATGGGAAATGGGAAATGACTGTGCTGTTATTCACCTTACTCTTGTTCCATTTTTAAGGGCTGCCGGAGAGCTTAAAACAAAACCCACACAGCATTCGGTAAAAACAATGCTCGAACAGGGAGTTCAACCTGATATTATAGTATGTCGTACCGAACACCCTCTCAATGAAGGCATTAAACGTAAGATTGCGCAATTCTGTAACGTATCACCAACATCAGTTATCGAGTCAATAGATGCTGAAACTATTTACGATGTTCCTTTGTTGATGCGTGAAGAGAAGCTCGATATTGAGATATTGAAAGTAACTAACACCCCAATCCCGGAAGAATTAGATCTTAGAAATTGGGAACGATTTGTACATCGCCTAAAAAATCCAATTGGTGATGTTAACATTGGACTTATTGGAAAATACGTTGAGCTTAAAGATGCCTATAAATCTATTAACGAAGCACTTGTGCATGGCGGAACCGAAAATGAATATAAGGTTAATATAATAAGCATCCAGTCAGAAAAAATAGATGCTTCAAATGTAGAAGCAAAACTGGAAGGACTTGATGGCATATTAGTTGCACCCGGTTTTGGGGGCAGGGGTATTGAAGGAAAAATTAAAGCAATAAGATATGCCCGTGAGAATAATATCCCATTTCTGGGGATATGTTTGGGGATGCAATGCGCTGCAATTGAATTCTCAAGAAATGTATTGGGACTAAAAGATGCTCATACCACTGAAATAGATAAAGAAACACCCAATCCCGTTATCAACCTCATGGAAGAGCAAAAAAAGGTAACTAACCTTGGGGGAAGTATGCGACTTGGATTATACGACTGTCATATTGAAAATGATACTTTAACATTTCAGGAATATCAAAAACTTGATATTAAGGAGAGACATCGACACCGATACGAGTTTAATAACGATTACCGATCAATTTTTGTTAAAAATGGAATGCGCATAGCCGGTATTAATCCGAATGAAGACTTGGTAGAAATTATAGAACTTGATAATCACCCATGGTTTATTGGGGTTCAGTTTCACCCTGAGTACAAGAGTACTGTTAAGGAGCCACACCCATTATTTACCGGATTTGTGAAAGCTGCTATTTTGCATAAAAGTAAATCTGCAACTACAAAATAATTTTTCTGATTTTTTCAATTTGTCGAAATAGAGTTTCTATTTCATCTCTTTCAAGATACCAGCTCTGCGGGTTGATAATTGACAAATAGGACATATTCTTCAACTCCGGTACAAAATCAACATTGTGTTCATTTATCGAAATATTAATGAATTTGTCTATTTCCAACCCAGCTAATAACTGATCTTGAATTTTTGATTGAGATAAAAAACGTTTTGCAGCAACATCAACATTTCCTGAGATCACAACCCTTGAGTCGAAATAATCATTGCCAATGGCATTTTTATTACTTTTTGAGAAGATATTAAACTTATCCACTATATATCTATTTCGAATATTTATTTTCGATTTTATTCGTGATGAAATTGGAATAAACGCCCCACAATAAATAATTGGATAACCAACTCCACCATAAGCATCGCTATACCAAATGAAAAAACTCGTACTATCCAAATCATATGGTACATAAATCTTTCTTTGGTATTTTGGTAATTTTCTAATACCAGATACCGGTTGCTGAATTTCTTTAGCAACTATTTTTCTGTTAGATTTATTTGCAAATTCTTTAAGTATTTCAATATTTGATTTCTCTTCCATTTATGAGCATTTATTGAAACTAGTGAATAATATGTAAACAAAGCGTATTATTATATCCATTGAAACATTTTTTGCAAATCATGATATCAGGATGTTCATGCAGCAAATTAGCATTACTCTGCTATTGGCTTCTTCTTTCTCCCAGCCTTATGCAAAGCATTATTAAGTATCCATTCTATTTGTCCATTGGTGCTACGAAACTCATCCTGAGCCCACTTTTCAAGCGCATCCATAACTTCTGGTTGAACGCGCAACACAAATGCTTTCTTATTTCCCATCTTAACTATTCTCCATCATTTTTTTCATCGCACGTAAAAGTGCACCATCTCTTTGCGTCCCTATAAGTAACTTTCTTCCATTTTTTAAATAGAGCTGCAACCCAATATTTCCACTAACGTTAAAAGCTTTTCCAATGCTTTTCTTTCCTTGTTTAACTCCCCATCCACCGTATTCTTTAATGGGTTTGTACTTTCTTATTTCAAATCTGTCGATATCCTTTCCAAGATAGATTTTTGGCTTCCTGAAATATGGCCAGAAAGAAATAAAGATAGATTGATTTGTAACCTGTACAACTAGTTTTGATCCGAACAAAAGATAAACTGAGGCTATTAAAATTGCCATAACTAATAAAAATGTAAACAACAATCCTTTGTCCGAAATTGGTTTATCACCCCAAGGTTCGTTTAACACAAACTGACTATACAAGGCAAATACAAAAATTAGGATAGTACTGGCATAAATCACACCCATGCTCAAATAAAGCCACATTGATCCAAATTTTTGCTCCTCTTTAAAAAATACTTTTCCCATAACCCAAACTCACTTAATAAACCATTCACTAATTCAATCACTCACTTATTAAGAATACAACGACCCTGTATTAACAACTGGTGACACATCCTTATCAGATGTCAACACAACCATTAAATTACTAACCATGGTAGCTTTTCTTTCATCATCAAGATCAATAATATTCTTTTCAGAAAGTTGTTCCAAGGCCATTTCAACCATGCTTACAGCTCCTTCTACAATTTTAAATCTGGCAGCAACAATAGCTGTTGCCTGCTGACGCTTAAGCATAGCTCCGGCTATTTCCTGAGCATAAGCAATATAGTTAATTCTGGCTTCGATAACCTCAATTCCTGCAATTGAAAGGCGCTCCGTAATTTCATCTTCAAGCATCTTATTTACTGCTTCCCCTCCTCCACGTAAAGTAATATTGGCATCTTCATCTTCAAAATTATCATACGAATAATGGCCTGCAAGCTTCCTAATTGCAGCTTCACTCTGGATATCTACAAAGTGTACATAATCATCCACATCAAAAGCAGCTTTAAATGTATTGTCAACTTTCCAAACCATTACAACCCCTATCATTACAGGGTTACCAATTTTGTCATTTACCTTAATTGGTTCGCTATCAAGATTTCTGGCACGTAAAGAAATTCTTTTTCGTGTAAAGAATGGATTAACCCACATAAAACCATTTTTCTTAACAGTTCCCTTATAAGCACCAAATAGCACCAAAACTTTCGATTCGTTTGGGTTAACAGTCATAAGCCCTGCCATACCAAAAATAGCCAACAAGATAAATACAACCATCCATATCATCTTTACAAAAATGATGGCTAGTATAGGCAAAACAATTAATAAAATTATTATTAGAAGGGCAAGGTAACCCGACATTGGTAAAAATTCTAATTCTTTTTTCATTACTTTATTTTTTATATTAATATGATATTATTTTGATATCACAAATGTATATCAATTTGCAACACTTGTCAAGTGTTTTTTATACTTATTTTTAATTTGATTATAAAAAATATGAAGCCCTTAACAATATAACTTACATACACTCCTGCTATAATGGAAGTTATCCTCAAAAGTTAGTGGCATACTATTTGTCAATGATTTAAGAATTCTGAATATATTTGCAAACTTGTTTTCCTCACTCAGGAAATAGTATTAATGAAAAATAATATCCCATGAATAAAAACTCAATTATTGGTTTTATCCTAATTGCGGGAATAATGATTGGCTATACTTATTGGATGGCTCCATCGGAAGAACAGATTGCCAGACAACAATTTGTTGCCGATTCAATTGCACAGGTAAATCAGCAGAAGGCTATAGAAATAGCTAAGACAACTAAAATAATAGAGGAAGCACAACAAATTGAAGAAAGTGTTGCCGAAGTTACCCAATCCCAATCTGAAAATTTCTCTGAATTAAAAAACAAATACGACTTGTTTGCAAATGCAGCATTGGGCGAAGAGCAATTGTATATTATTGAAAATGACTTGATAAAACTGGAAATTAGTAACAAAGGTGGGGCGATAAAAACAGTTGAATTAAAGAATTATGAAACCTATGATTCTCTACCGGTAATTCTACTAGACCCTGAAACATCTAAGTTTGGATTATCATTTTTCTCCAATAATAGGATTATAAATACCGAGAATTTCTTTTTTACTCCGAGTGAATTTGTTACAAAACACATGGTTGTAGAAGGATCCAATTCCTTGAGTTTTAGCATGAGATTATACACGGGCTCTGAAGAAGGTGTTGTTAACACAAATAGATATATTGAATACCTATATAATATAAGTGGTGATAACTACATGTTCGATTTCACAATTAATATTGTGGGCATGGATGGCGCTATTTCGGCAAACTCAAGCTTTGTTGATCTTAACTGGTATGCCGATTTACGTCAACAGGAAAAAACAACAGATCCTTTTAATGGATCAACAATATATTATAAGTACTTTCAGGATGAAGTTGATTACATGGACGAAACTGATGATGATGAAGAACAAATAACAACCAAGTTAAAATGGGTTTCTTATAAACAACGTTTCTTTACATCTACATTAATTGCCAAAGATGCATTTGATAGTGGGAAGCTCAAAGTATATGAAAAAGAAAATCCTGGTTCTGACAGATACCTTAAAACAATGGAATCCGATTTCGAGCTTCCAATAAATCTAAAAGGTACAACAAGCATTCCATTATCCTTTTATTTTGGGCCGAATAAATTTTATACTCTAAAAGGATATGATCTTGGGCTAGAGCGTCAAATACCAATTGGCTGGGGATTCTTCCTCCTAGCATGGATAAATGAATTTATCGTAATACCAACTTTCGATTGGCTTGGTGGATATGGATGGAATTATGGAATAGTAATACTTGTTTTAACATTAATGCTTAAAGCTTTACTCTTTCCCATTGCCTACAAAACATATTATTCATCTGCAAAGATGAGGGTATTGAAGCCGGAAATTGATGAGCTTGGAAAAAAATTCCCTAAAAAGGAAGATGCGATGAAGAAGCAACAGGCAGTTATGTCGTTGTACAAAAAGGCTGGGGCAAATCCCGCAGCCGGTTGTGTACCAATGCTGCTTCAGATGCCTATTCTGTTTGCAATGTTCAGGTTCTTCCCTGCATCAATTGAGCTACGTCAGCAACCATTTTTATGGGCAACCGACTTATCAAGTTACGACTCAATTGCAACTCTACCCTGGGATATACCTTATTATGGCGATCATGTAAGTTTGTTCACATTATTAATGACTGTTTCAACAATAATGTACACATATATGAACAACCAAATGATGGCATCTCAGTCGACCCAAATGCCTGGAATGAAAACAATGATGTACATTATGCCTGTTATGTTCCTTGGAATTTTTAACGGTTACGCTTCCGGATTAAGTTATTATTACTTCCTTGCAAACATATTTACATTTGCTCAGATGTTTGTTTTCAGATATGCAATTAATGAAGATAAATTACGCGCTAAGATTGAACTGAATAAGAAGAAACCGGCAAAGAAGAAATCTGCATTCCAAAAACGACTGGAAGAAGCAGCTAAACAAAAACGCAAATAAGGACAATACAACCTATTTAATAATCTTGGCAAATGAGTTTAAGAAAGTTTGTGATATTAACATCTCTGATGTTGTTAATCTCTATCAATTCAATATCACAAAATATATTTGTATATAATCAACAAACCGGCAATCCGATACCTGATGTGGTTATTTTTAATGATGACCAAACTCAAACGGGATTAACAAATAAAGTTGGGATTGTAAGCATAAGTAACTTTTCTGAAGATGATGACATCATTTTTCAGCACCCATCTTTCAATTCTATTTCCTTTAAAAAGGAAACTATAGAAATACTGAAGTTCAAGGTACCCCTTAACGAGAAACTTATTAAGCTTGATGAAGTTATTGTATCGGCTAGTAAATGGGAAACAAAGACAAATGAAATCCCCAACAAGATTGAACAGATTAAGCGTAAGGACATTATCTTTAATAATCCTGCTACCTCGGCTGATATGATTGCGTCCGGTAATCAGGTTTATGTTCAAAAAAGCCAGCTTGGTGGTGGAAGTCCTATGATTAGAGGTTTTGCAGCAAATAAAATATTATTTGTTGTTGATGGCATTAGAATGAATAATGCTATTTACCGTAGTGGAAATTTACAAAATGTGCTTCAGGCAGATGTAAATAGTATTGAAAATGCTGAAATTATATTTGGTCCCGGTACAAATATCTACGGAAGTGATGCCCTTGGTGGAGTAATAGATTTTCACACCATGAAACCAAAATTTACGGATAGTAAAAAGTTTGTAGGGTCAGGTACTGCATTGGCTCGTATGGCATCAGCCGATTTTGAAAGAACCTTAAATGCAAATCTAAATATTGCAAACAATAAGTGGGCATTACTCACCAATATCTCATACAGTAAATTCAGCGATTTGCGAATGGGTAGTATGCATAACGATTATTCGCTTCGAAATAATTATGTGGATGTTATTGACGGAATTGATACTATACTAACAAATTCTGATCCTGAGGTTCAAAAATTTTCAGGGTTCGACCAAATAAGTTTCATGACTAAAGTTGCGCACCAATATAGTAAGAATGTTGATTGGGTATATGGCCTATACCTTACCACCACCAGTTCAGTACCCCGGTACGATAGATTATTACAGGAATCGGATGGATTATTAAAATATGCTGTTTGGAATTATGAACCACAGCAATGGCTAATGAATAGATTAGCTATAAACTTACATAATAACGCTTCATGGTACGACAATGCTGTTTTTACTTTTGGATATCAAAATGTAAAAGAAGGTAGAATCGACAGAAAATACAAGGATGATTGGTTAAGAAAACGTGAGGAGCAAGTAAATATTTTTTCATTTAATGCCGATTTCGACAAAACCATGATGAACGGAAATTACCTTTATTATGGGATCGAACTTGTTTACAACGACGTACAATCACAAGGCATTGAGGAAAATATAGTTACTAAGAAAACCAATCCTGTTTCAAGTCGTTATCCTGATGGAGGAACCGGATTCTTTCAATCAGGCGCTTACCTTAGTTACAAAAGGAATTTCGCTAAACTACCACTGACTTTTTTAGCCGGAATGCGATATTCATTTGTTAGTTTAAATTCAAAGTTTAACGACACAACTTTCTACCAGCTTCCATACAAGAGCATCAACATCAATAATGGAGCAACAACAGGAAGTATTGGTTTAGTTTATCATCCCGGCGAATGGCAATACAATATAAACCTATCATCAGGATTTAGGGCTCCAAATTTAGATGATGTTGCAAAAATATTTGATTCTGAACCTGGCAATGTTGTCGTACCAAATAAAAATCTTAAACCTGAGTATTTATACAATCTCGACATTGGTGTAAATCGTAGATTCGGTGATCTCGCAAAAATTGAATTATCAGCATTTTACTCATACCTGGTAGATGCAATGGTTAGAAGAGATTTTACTCTAAACGGTAAAGACTCTATTTATTATGATGGTGAATTAAGTAAAATACAGGCAATTGTTAACACCGGAAGCGCTACAATTTATGGAGCAAGTTTGATTTTTGATATTAAGGTATTTGAAAATCTGGCATTTAATAATGTTATTACGATTATTGAAGGAAAAGACAATACCGGAGATGCTATACGTCATGCCCCCCCACTATACGGAAGTACCAACCTAACATTTGAGAAGGGCAAGCTAAAATTAGCACTTGGTGTAGATTATAATGCCGAAATGAGTTATAACGAATTAGCATCCAGCGAACTCGACAAGGCCTATCTATATGCCAAAGATGCAAATGGAAATCCGTATTCTCCGGGTTGGTGGACCTTAAATTTTAAGGGAAGTTATGCATTTAGCCCAAAGTTTTTTGCAACATTTGGTGTTGCTAACATAATGGATTACAGATACCGAACCTATTCTTCAGGAATAACCGCACCGGGAAGAAATTTTAGTATTGCCTTTAGATATACTTTCTAAAGTGATTCTTTGTTAAGATAATCGGCAAGAGTACGCGACTCTAAATAATCCTTGAAGTTTTTTGTCATATCCATGGTAAGATCGTCAAAAACACATTTTCCAAACGGGCAGGTCGCTTTATTTAAAGGGCATTTGGAAACCACAATCTTACCCTCGATTGATTCATAAAGCTGAAGTAATGTTATATTTTCAGGCTTGTCAATTAAATAAAATCCTCCCGACGGCCCTCGTGTTGAGCCCAAAAAACCATCTTTAACAAGTTTTTGAAGAACCTTAGCTATGTGAAATTTAGAGCTTCCGGTGGTATTGGCAATAAAATTCACATTCACATGCCTGCCTTCTTCCTTTGTAATTAGCACAGCGCTGTGTAAAGCTATTGTAACAGCCTCGGTTATATTAACAATTTTAGCCATTCAACTATCAAGGTATTTAATTGCCAAAATTACGTTTATAATTATAAATACCTATTAAGAGTTGAAATATAAAAAGTACTAACAAATCAAAAAAATATTTACTATATACATATCAATTTTTTTACTACATTTGAGACTCCCAAATGCAAAAAAATGAGATTAACCAGTATTAAAACCGCCCTATTGTTTTTAACAATGTGTGTTCTTTCTTCATGCAATTACTTACCACAAAACAATGTAATATTACATATTACACCTCCTAAACTAAATAATAACCCATCATACGATGTAATATGCACAAATAGCCAACCACTGCTTACATTCTATAATGCAAGTGGCGGGGTGGGAAATATAATGTATTCAATTCAAATAGCAACTGATAGTAATTTTGATGATATTATCATTGAATATACCAATGTTTATCAGAGATCGGAATATATTACTTCCAAACTTATTGATAAGGATAACAAATTAACCTCTGATAAACAATACTATTATTGGAGAGTTAAGGCAATTGATTCGAAGCAAAACGAAAGCGATTGGGCTGCGTCAAGGTTCTATCTGGATACCACTTCAGATGACAGTTTTATGAACCTGATAAGAATAGACGTAAAATCGGTAACTGTATCTGACGGGGCAAATTCCAAAAATATCTGCGACATTACTGATATTGGCAACACAACACATTGGGAACCGCCTCCTCCAGGCGACACCATTCATTGGGTTAAATTTGAGTTAGCCAATCAGGCTGAAATTAGCAGGATTTGGATGCTTTCAAACCCCGATGGAAAAGAAGGCTGGCTAACTAATTTTTATTGGATGAGCAGCTTAGATGGGAATATCTGGTCAGTTATTGATGACACAGAAATAACCAACAATGATACCTACCGTAATATTATTGATTTTCAGCCCAATATGGCTAAATATCTAAAACTGGTTATTAAAGATTATTATGGCTATGCTCCCCAATTATTTACAACAATCTTTTATTCTCAAGGGATTCCACCACCCCCGGTTGTACCTAACGAAGATTATGTCCTGATAATAGGTGATCAGCTAAACGGTTTTACTTTTACCGAACTGGCAAAGCACATCGAAAACCTCGACCTGAACCTTAAAACAGTAACTGTACCACATTACTTGATTTCCCTTGAAATTCTTGAGTCATTATCCCCACAACCTGTAGCAATCGTTTTTAGTGGTAATAATGCAAATTACCCAAATCTGCCCATGTATGAATTTAATGGAGGATTTGAAATTGTACGAAAAAGTGACATACCTATACTAGGAATCTGTGCCGGACATCAGTTGGAAGTTATGGCTTATGGATATACATACGCCCATAGTACAGGCTGGTTTGATAACACAATTATTGATATTGAAACTGCTAAAATACCCGACTCGATAATAATAGTGGTTGATTCACCGATATTTAAAAATATCCCAAATCCATTTTTTGGTGTTGAGATACATAGTTGGGCAACCTCAGAAGAAGTATTTCCACTTATAGGGTTTGAGTTATTGGCAAAATCATCATATGTACAAGCTCAAAAAATAAAGGAACGTATGGTTTTTGGTGAGCAGTTTCATGCAGAAATAGATATAGCGGCCAACCAGGCGAAGCCAATGATTTACAATTTTTTAACAATGGCAATAGAAAAAAGAAACAGCAATTTGAAAGAATGATAGTTAGTTTAGACAAAATAGAATTTAGCAGTTTTAACTTTAACATTTAAATCAACATTTATGGCACAAAAAACATCAGTTACAAAAATGATCGGGGTTGGCGGATTTATTGCCCTTACCGGATCGATGGTTGCAACAGTTTACGGATACCCCACGTTTGCAACATCAGGATTTGCTCTAGTATTTTACTTGCTGCTTGCCGGTATCTTTTTCTTTCTGCCAACTGCCTTAATTTCTGCGGAAATGGCCACAGGCGAAGGATGGCAGCTTGGAGGTGTTTACAAATGGGTTGGCACAGCCTTTGGACCTCGTTGGGGTTTTGTTGCAATATTCCTGCAATGGTTTCAAATCACAATTGGATTTGTAACTATGTTATACTTTATCGTAGGGGCTCTGTCATATCTGTTTGACGCTCCACTAATTAATTCGAACCAGCTTTATAAGTTCCTTGTTGTAATAGCCATTTTTTGGTTTGTTACCTACCTCAACCTTAAAGGTGCCGGCTTTATCAGTAAGCTTACTAGTATTTCTTTCACTGCCGGGATAATTCTTCCCGCTGCTTTGTTGATAATTATGGCAATAATATATGTAATTCAGGGGAATACAATCTCAGTAACCATGAACTGGCATACATTAATTCCGGATTTTTCACAGGTTAAAACATTGGTGGTTCTTGTTGCTTTTATGCTTTCTTACCTTGGCATCGAAGCTTCCGCTGTTCACGTAAATGAGTTAAGTAATGCAAAAAGAAACTATCCCATAGCGATACTAATTCTTGCTTTCGGGGCAATTGTACTAAATATTTTTGGAGCACTAAGTGTAGGTTTCGTTGTTCCTGTTGACAAAATTGAGCTAAACGCCGGAATTATGCAGGCTTTTGAACACTACCTTACCCTTTATAATATAAAATGGTTAATCCCTGTTTCGGCTTTCTTACTTGCTCTTGGAGCATTTGGTGAAGTTGCCGCATGGGTTAGCGGACCAATTAAAGGACTACAAACTACTGCCATGGATGGATTACTCCCAACACGTTTCAAAAAAATTAATGAGAATGGAGTTTCTGTAAGTCTTGTTATTGCACAAGGGATAATTGTTACAATATGGGCAGCTCTTTTAACTTTTGGCGGAACAGGTGGAAATATTTCATTCCTATTGGCAATGGCACTTACCGTTGTTGCATACCTTAGTATGTATATACTATTATTTATAACTTATTTTGTTCTGCGTAGCAAACATGGGGATGTTCATCGTGATTATCTGGTACCGGGAGGTAAATTTGGCAGATTCATAATTCCGTTTCTTGGATTATTAATGACCATAGGTGCTTTTATTATTTCATTCTTCCCTCCTTCTTCATTAGGAGCATCAGAAATCGGGTCATATGAAATGATACTAATTATAGGCTTTGTTGTGATAATGTTCCTTCCACATATTATTTACCATTTCCGACCAAATAAAAAAGTAACTACAACTTAATCAATAAAATAAAACCGAAATAATTATGGCACTTCACGAAAAAAACACAGTTAAAGAAATGATGGACGATGATGTTTTTGCATCAGATGATTTATCAAGGAAACTACCTAAGTATAAATTTCCTGCCAATGAACAAAATCCAACGCATGCATATCAGGTAGTGCATGATGAGTTAATGCTTGATGGAAATTCACGTCAAAACCTTGCTACTTTTTGTTCTACTTGGGTTGATGAGGAAATCCATAAATTGATGGATGAGTCGCTCGACAAAAACATGATCGACAAAGACGAATATCCGCAAACTGCCGAGATTGAAAACAGATGCGTGCATATGCTTGCCGACCTCTGGAATTCTCCGGATGCTGCAAACACAACAGGCTGCTCAACTACCGGCTCTAGCGAAGCAGCAATGCTAGGCGGTATGGCAATGAAATGGCGTTGGCGTGAAAAGATGAAAAAGGCCGGGAAACCAACGGATAAACCAAATATGATTTGCGGACCAGTTCAAATTTGCTGGCATAAGTTTGCACGTTATTGGGATGTTGAACTCAGGGAAGTTCCAATGGATGAAGGCAGGTTAATATTAAATGCCGAAGAAGTAATTAAACGATGTGATGAAAATACAATCGGGGTTGTTCCCACACTCGGTGTTACCTACTCTGGTCAATATGAACCTGTTAAGGAAATATCCGATGCGTTGGATAAATTTCAAAAAGAAAAAGGAATCGATATTCCCATCCATGTTGATGGAGCAAGTGGCGGTTTTTTAGCCCCATTTATAGATCCCGACCTTCTTTGGGATTTCCGACTTCCAAGAGTTAAATCAATAAATACATCAGGTCATAAATTTGGATTGTCACCACTTGGTGTTGGCTGGTGTATCTGGCGCGACAAAGACGATTTACCGGAAGATTTGATTTTCAAAGTTAATTACCTTGGTGGTGAGATGGATACGTTTGCCTTGAACTTCTCACGGCCAGCCGGACAAATTATTGCCCAGTATTATAATTTTTTACGCCTCGGCAAAGAAGGCTATCGAAGAATCCAGCAGGCCTGTTATGATACCGCTGTTTACATTGGTAAGGAAATAGATAAACTCGGTCCGTTTGAAGTTATTTATGATGGCAAAGGCGGTATTCCTGCCCTTCTTTGGCAGATAAAAAAAGGCACGAATCCCGGGTTCACATTATTCGACTTGTCTGACCGGTTAAGAACCCGAGGTTGGCAAGCCCCGGCTTATTCACTACCTGAGAACCTTACCAATGTTGTGGTGATGAGGGTACTGGTACGCCATGGTGTAAGCCGTGATTTGGGTGACCTTCTTGTTGAAGATATCAAACGCAGTATGGAATATTTCAAAATTCATAATATTTCAACTCCAATGACTGAAAAAGAAGGTGGTGGATTCCATCACTAGAGTGGTAAATATCATGATAGTATAGAGTTCATCATGATAATATCAAATACTTTTACAGAATAATACCCTTCATCGAATTATGCGGATTTCACGAAATAAAATCGTGTAATTCGTGTAATTCGATGATATTAATTTATATGAACAATGCATAAAGATGGCAAATAAAATCACTAAGAACCTTATCCCATCCCCGTTGGCACTTGCAATTATCCTGAGCTTCGTAGTCTATTTTTTTGCGTTGATTTTCACTTCTCCTATTGATAGCGAAACCGCATATCCCTTACAACTTCTTAATTTTTATCAAAAAGGATTTTGGGACTTACTTGCTTTTGCTATGCAGATGATGCTGATACTTGTACTTGGCAATGTGTTAGCACTGACCCCTGTTTTTCAAAGACTTATCAAGATCATTCTTTCGAAAGTAAGAAGCGGAACAACTGCCATACTACTGACGGCTTTTTTTAGTTTGCTATTATCATATTTTAATTGGGGCTTAGGGTTAATATTTAGCGCATTATTAGCTCGTTCAATTGCCGAAAATGCAAAACAGGTTTCCATGAAACTCAACTATCCCTTATTGGTAGCCGCCGCCTATTCAGGAATGATGGTTTGGCACGGTGGATTAAGTGGATCTGCACCTTTAAAAGTGGCCGAGAGTAATCATTTTCTGAGCCATTTAATGGGAGTAATTCCGGTAAGTGAAACTATCTTTTCAACCATGAATTTGATACTCTATGCTTCCTTCTTACTTCTTATTCCCCTTACGTTTTTTCTAATTTCGAAGATCAAGTCAAATACTTTCACCAAGCAATCGGAACTACCCGAAACGGTGGATATTTCAAGTACTCAAACAAAAAGACAATATCTCGGTACCAGCCTGGGAATTTTGCTTGCATTTATAGCAATTTATCAATTTTATTTAACAGGCCTTTCAGCATTAAATATAAATTTAATTAACCTGATTTTACTTTCGTTGGGTCTGCTTCTATACGCAAATTTAGATCAATTCATGAAGGCAGTTAACACGGCAATTTCTTCATCCAGTGGAATTATGATCCAGTTTCCGATTTATGCAGGAATAATGGGGTTAATGAAATATTCCGGATTAGCAGAAGTTTTTACGAAGAGTCTTATTTCAATTTCTTCTGCAACAACATTGCCAATTTATGGATTTTTAAGTGCTGCAGTTGTAAACTTCTTCGTTCCAAGCGGAGGTGGCCAATGGGCTGTTCAAGGTCCAATCCTTATCGAGGCAGCCCAACAATTGGGTGTTTCAATCCCTAAAACTATTATGGCACTTGCCTACGGCGATCAACTCACCAATATGATTCAACCTTTTTGGGCCATTCCGCTACTTTCCATTACTGGTGTTAAGGCAAAATCAATTATCCCTTACACTTTTGTAATTATGATTGTGGGAGGTTTTGCATCTGTATTAGCGCTTTACTTTTTTTGAACTCCTCCATTCCAATCAATTAGCATTAGAGCCATCCTCATATTTTAATAAATCCTAATATTAACTAAATTTGCAATCGCGAACATAAACACGACACATATGGAACTCAAAATAATATCATGGAATGTAAATGGAATTAGAGCTCTTCAGAAAAAGGGGATAAATGAAATATTTGATGGTTTAGATACGGATATTCTATGTCTTCAGGAGACCAAAGCGCAGGATGATCAAGTACAGGAAGTTTTGTTCGATTCTGGCTTTCATTTCACCAGCAATTCTGCAGTTAGAAAAGGATATTCGGGAACAGCAATTCTGAGCAAATCTGAACCCATTAAAGTAACTCCCGATATTGGCCTTAACAATCACGATCAGGAAGGCCGTGTACTAAATGCCGAATTTGAGGATTTCTATCTGGTAAATGTATATGTTCCAAACTCAGGGTCAGAGCTTGTTCGACTGGATTATCGAAAACAATGGGACGCAGATTTCTTGTCATTTCTTAAAGCTCTGGAAGAAAAAAAACCGGTTATTCTTTGTGGTGATTTAAATGTGGCTCATCAGCCAATTGACTTAACAAATCCAAAAAATAATTATAACAAGACTGCCGGATATACACAAGTTGAAATAGATGGTATGGATAATTATTTAAAAAATGGATTTGTTGACACTTTCCGAACTAAATACCCAACAAAAGTTGCATATAGCTGGTGGAGCTACCGCTTTAACGCCAGAGCTCGTAATATTGGATGGAGAATCGACTATTTTTTGGTTAGCGAAAGCATAGCAAAAAATGTAACTGAGGCATTCATTTTGCCTGAGGTTATTGGTTCCGACCATTGTCCTGTTGGAATAAACATCAAATTTTAATCCATTTTTATTTAGAATCATTTTTAATTACCTTTGCAAATTAGCAGATTTAGTATAATTTTTTGATCAGGCATTTATGAAAAATTATAGTATCCGTATTAAAAAATTAAACAGCAAAAAACTGATAAACAATAATTTAATAGCCATTCCTTTAGCCATTAAACAATCGAATCAAAGAAATAGCATGAGCAACAAAAAAAGTTCCAAGAAAAAAATAAATCTTTCCAAGCAAGAAATATTAAGTGATTATCGAATAGCTAACGAAAGCAGGCAGGCCAGCTTGTTGGGCCGACGTGAAGTGCTTACCGGCAAAGCAAAATTTGGAATATTTGGTGATGGAAAAGAAGTCCCCCAACTTGCCATGGCCAGAGCATTCAAAAAAGGCGATTGGCGTTCAGGTTACTACCGTGACCAAACATTTATGATGGCAACAGGAATGATGACTTTGGAAGAAATATTTGCACAACTTTATGGCGATACCGATCCTTTAGCAACTCCGGCAAATGGCGGACGATTAATGAATAATCATTTCGCTACCCGCAGTTTAGATGACAATGGCAATTGGCTCAATTTGATGAAACAACCTAATTCCTCCGCCGACTCCTCTCCCACTGCCAGTCAAATGCCTCGCTTATTGGGACTCGCACTCGCCTCAAAACATTTTAAAAATACTCCTGAGTTAGATACTTTCACAGAATTTAGCAATAAGGGAACCGAAGTCGCTTTCGGTACAATTGGTGATGCATCAACATCTGAAGGCCATTTTTTTGAAACAATTAACGCCGCAGGTGTAATGCAAGTTCCTTTGGCCATATCTGTATGGGATGATGGCTGGGGGATATCTGTTCCTAACAAACATCAAACAACAAAAAGTAATATTAGCGAAATACTTAAAGGCTTTGAAAAGGAAAAAGGTACAAACGGATATTATATATATCGTGAAGAATGTGGCAACTATGCCGCATTAGTTGAACTTTATAAGAAAGGGATTGATGTATGCCGTAAAGAACATACTCCTGTCCTTTTTCATATTCGTGAATGTACTCAACCACAAGGACATTCAACATCAGGATCGCACGAGAGATATAAGACTAAAGAACAATTACAGCACGAGAATGACATTGACTGTATTGCGATGATGCGTCAGTGGATTATCAATGAAAAAATTGCAACTGAAGATGAATTAATTGAGATCGAAAAGGAATCCATAAAAAGAGCTCGACAAGCGAGAAAAAATGCATGGAATAATTATCTTAAGCCCATAATTGCAAAAAAGGAAGAGTTTCTTAATCTGGTTGATATTACTACTTGTGGTTGTGCTCAAACAAGTGAAATAGATGTTATCAAACAAGAGCTCAAAAAAATTGGAGAACCCATTTATAAGGATATTATCTCCTCTGCAAAAAAAATACTTCGATTAATATGTAATAGCTGTAGCAATCCTCACAACTCACTTAAAACAAATGTAACCAACTGGCTAAACAAGGAAACCGCCGAATTTGAACTACGTTATAGCTCCCATTTATATAGTGAATCCAGCAAGTCGGTTTTTAAAATTGAGAGTGTTGACCCAGTTTACACAGATAAATCAAAAGATGTTCCGGGGAGAGAAATTTTGAGAGATAACTTTGATTACATTTTCGCCAATAATCCGCTCGTTGTTGCTTTTGGTGAAGACGTCGGACAAATTGGCGGTGTAAATCAAACCTACGAAGGGCTTCAGGAAAAGTATGGTGAAAACAGGGTTTTTGATACAGGAATACGCGAAGCTACAATAATAGGACAGGGACTTGGAATGGCATTAAGAGGATTACGACCGATTGCTGAAATACAATATTTCGATTATTTATTATATGGTTTACAGGTACTTAGCGATGATCTTGCCACAACACATTACCGAACACGAGGTGGTCAAAAAGCCCCAATGATTATTAGTACCAGAGGACATCGTTTGGAGGGAATATGGCACTCAGGTTCTCCATTAAGCATGGTTATTAATTCAATCCGTGGAGTTCATGTTGCTGTGCCACACAACATGACTGAGGCTGCAGGTTTTTACAACACATATCTCGAATCGGATCAGCCGGTAGTTATTATTGAGCCCCTAAATGGTTACCGCTTACGCGAGAAAAAACCTGAAAATATTGGTGAATTTAAAACACCTGTAGGGATACCAGCAATAATGCAGAAAGGAAGTGATGTTACTCTGGTAACATACGGCTCATGTGTTAGAATTGCTCAGGATGCTATGCAACAGCTAAAGGATTTTAACATCAGTGTAGAATTAATCGATGTACGCACACTCATTCCATTCGATATTAATCACTTAATTGCGAAGTCGATAAGCAAAACCAATAAGGTATTATTTTTTGATGAAGATGTTCCCGGTGGAGCAACTGCATATATGATGCAAATCGTATTGGAAGAAGATGGAGGGTATTACCACCTCGATTCACAGCCAAAGACTCTTACAGCAAAAGCGCATAGGGCAGCGTATAGTACAGATGGTGATTATTTCTCAAATCCCAATGCTGAAGATGTTTTTGATGTGATTTATAATATGATGCACGAATATAATCCCGAAAAATATCCAAAGATATTTTAGACTCAAGTTTACGACTATTTCCAAAAGACTATACAGAATCATTTTTTCAAATATTTGATATATTTCATTTTTAAATAATCACACTAGGCAAACTCATCTAAACTCATGTGTGAATAAGTAAATTGCATGGGGAAACTCTGAGTAATAATTATGCAAATTTTTTTTACCACTAAGTAGCACAAAGGTTGTCGCAAAGTAACACGAAGGAAAATCAAATAATAAGGATGTCTATGCAAAGCACTAATAATGAAATGAAAAATCTTTAATCCTTTATGCGACTTTGTGATGTCCTTTGTGCTCCTTTGTGGTTAATATTTTTTTTTAAAGCGCTCTCGAGTACTCATCTACAAAGATATAGATTTACAATCAGTTTTCAAGTTATGTCTTCATAGTGTTTAAAAGAGATATAAATTCTGAAATTAGATGCGTTTGTTCAAATCCTCCACAATTACTAATTAAGTTTTAAATTCAAAAGATTATCTTTGCATAATGCAGCGTGTGTGGACATATCTCTTCACAATAGTTTTATTAACAACTATTAGTTCCTGTTCCCAACAAACAGGTCAAAAGACTAATGAATCAATTCTTTATAATAATATAAGTAAGAATAATATCACCCAATCCAATATTGTTCATAGACCGTCTAGTTCATTAGGTGAGAAAAATGCGGATACAGCTTTTTTATATACAACCAAGGTTTACAAAAATGTTGGCGATTTTGCAGAACTAAGTATCCAGGAAATTGCAGCTAAAAAAGGTGGCATTGAAAGAAAGTCATCAGAATACCACACAGCAAACTACGCAAGCCCACAGGATATTAGTAGTTCAACAAGACTAATTAGAGTAGTTTTTGACAATGACATATTTAATAATACTGATTATTATTATACTAACGGGGTAGTTATTGATCTAATAGTTCCTACAGCAAAACTTTCACCATTATCAAAACTATTATTGGGCTTTAAAGGTGCAGATATAGATTTATTTGGGTTCTCAATTAAGCAGAATATTTATACACCAACAAACCCTGATATTGCAGAAATTTCTGTTGGTGACCGACCCTTTTCCGCGTTTTTATCCATCGGTCAAATTAGAGAAAGTTACAACGTAAAAAATAATTTCTCAATAAAAAGTGGTTTGAATTTTGGAGTGCTTGGCCCTGCATCAATGGGTTCTGTAGTTCAATCATCAATTCACAATATTGAACCCATTGGCTGGAACAACCAAATAAACAACAACGTGGTAATTGACTATTCAATAGAGATTGAAAAGGGAATTGTTAGCTCACCCCATTTTGAATTTAATGTAACTGGCGGAGGAAACATTGGAACCATATTCAATAAAATTAAAGGAGGGGTTTATTTAAGGGCAGGAAATTTCACTCCGGTTATTAGGGGTCTTTTCTCTAACTCAGGTAGTACATCCAATAAAAGCGCTTTACAATACTGGTTTTTTGTAAGTGGTAACACTAATGTTGTTTTTTACGATGCCACACTTCAGGGAGGTTTATTTAGCAAAACCAATTCATACACAATTCAGGATAAGGATATTAATAGACTGGTACTAAACTTAAGTGTTGGCTTTGCATTGTATTACAAGAATGTTGGTTTGGAGATGCAGAATTTTTATCTTTCACCGGAGTTTAAAAACGCCTATGATTTCAGGTGGGGTCGAATTAAATTAATATTCAAAATCTAATAGAACAATATGTCGAAACTAGTAAATCTTGAAAACGGAAACTCAACAAATTCTAATCTGCCAATGGAAAATGTTCAACTTGAATTCCCGGTAACATTTCAATTAAAAGCCGTAATGTATACTTCAGGTTCTGATGATGAAAACAAGAAAAAACTAGTTGATGTTTTTAATAATCTTAAAGTTAAGAACAAATTTACAAACTCCAAAAAAAGCAGTAAAGGCACATATATCAGCTATAATTATAAAGTTACCTTGATCAGCAAGGCACAACTTGAAACACTGTATGAAAACCTAAAGAGTGTGCAAGGAATAAAGTTCGCCCTATGATTCAAAAATTGCTTGCGGTTGCATTTGGAGGAAGTATTGGTGCAGTACTACGCTATCTTATTTTTCTTACATATGAAAAAACAAATACTCATTCCTTCCCATGGGGAACATTATTTGTGAACCTTGCAGGCTCATTTTTAATTGGTTTATTATGGGGAGTATTTGATAAATTTTATGTGTCACCAGGAATTAGACTTTTCCTATTTGTAGGGATTCTTGGTAGTTTCACAACTTTTTCAACATTTGCATTTGATGTATTTAGCCTTGGCAAAGATGGCAGTTTCAAATACCTAATTATTTATATACTAACAACAAATGTTGTAGGAATATCGTTAGCATTTATTGGATACTATATTTCAAAATTATTCTAATGCACGAGATTGAACCATATTATAATTGGAGAGGCAACTATATAGCTGCTGACGACCCTGAATCTCCTTTTTTTAACAGAGAATATAGCGAGTTCTCATTTACCAATTCCATATACGATCATTTGATCCATCCCCAATGGGATGAGTTTGGGTCAAACACTCTATTCATCAAAATTTTGATGGTTAATTACGAATCACAATATTGCATTATCGAAATGCTTGGCGAATGGAACGATTTATTATATAATGATATCATGTTTTTGTACAGGAATGTAATTGAAATACTTCTTGAAAATAATATTAAGTACTTTATCCTTGTCGGTGAAAATGTACTTAATTTTCATCCCGATACAAATGACTATTATGAAGAATGGTTTAATAATATTGATGATGGTTGGATTGTTGGTGTGAATTTCCGGGACTTCATAATTAAAGAGTTTGAAGATGCAGATATTGATTATTTTATTGCATTTAGTGGTGAGTTTAACGAAATTGCCTGGCGAAACCAAACCCCAGACCAATTGTTTGAACAAACCAATTCCATTATCACCAAACGACTTGGCATCTGATAAAACCACTAATTAACAATGACCAGTTACCGATTACCAATAATAAATGACCAAATTAAAAGCAGCATCCATATCAGTTTATGGCAAAGTTCAAGGAGTTGGATTTAGATATCACACATCTAAAAAGGCTGATGAGTACAATATTAACGGTTTTGTTCGAAACAAACCTGATGGTTCAGTATATATAGAAGCAGAAGGTGAGGAGATTGATCTTTTAGCATTTATCGATTGGTGTAAGGTTGGCCCACAATGGTCGAGGGTTATAAAAATAGAAACTCAAACTATTCCACCATTGTACGCCACTGATTTTCAGGTTAAATAATCCAATTATATGCAAACCTTGTTTTTAAATAACCTAACTCTTGCTAACACTTCCGTATAATCTTACTACCTTTACAACCTTAATTTTTAAATTTAAATGATGGAAAAAGTAAAACAATTTATCGAAGATAATAGGGAACGTTTTATGGAGGAATTATTCGAAGCAATTCGCATTCCTTCAATATCTTCTTTAACGGAACATAAAGGAGATATGATCCGTATGGCTGAATACTACAAGAAAAGTTTGCTTGCCGCAGGAGTTGACAAAGCCGAAGTTATGCCAACTGCAGGCAACCCTGTTGTTTATGGTGAAAAAATAATTGACGATTCATTGCCAACCGTACTCGTTTATGCACATTATGATGTAATGCCAGTTGATCCAATCGAGCTTTGGGATTCGCCACCGTTTGAACCGGAAATTCGTGATGGTAAAATTTATGCCAGAGGTGCTGACGATGATAAAGGTCAGGGATTTATGCACATTAAAGCTTTTGAAGCTCTTGTGAAAAATAATAAGCTTACCACCAATGTTAAGTTCATGATTGAGGGTGAAGAAGAAATTGGCTCTGTAAGTCTTGGTGCTTTCTGCGAACAAAATAAAGAAATGCTCAAGGCAGATATTATCCTTGTTTCTGATACAG